>Ga0209810_1000073_pt1 | contig 302227 bp, 277 predicted proteins | sample Coa_R1_7_FD_187159 | JGI IMG/M metagenome (GOLD analysis project Ga0209810, IMG submission 187159) | Surface soil microbial communities from Centralia Pennsylvania, which are recovering from an underground coalmine fire - Coalmine... | ecosystem: Environmental > Terrestrial > Soil >...
GTTCGCGGCTTTGCCCCAGGCCGAAGCCTGGTTCGTCGCTCCACTTGCATGTGTTAGGCACGCCGCCAGCGTTCGTCCTGAGCCAGGATCAAACTCTCCGTGAAGAACTGCTGGGAACAGGCCACCTAACGGGAGCCTGCTCGTCAACTGGTCACGGGCTACGGATGCAACCCGCTTCACAAAGAGTCGTCAGGGGATACGCCCGTCAAGCGCGCGGCAATGCCGCGGCAGACGGGGCAAAACCCTGGGCCTGCCCTGGTCGGGTCAGGCCCTTGCGCCGCTCGAGCGGTCAAAGCCGATCGAGGGAGCCCACGTACACGTTGGGCTCCAGGCGCAAGACGGGGTCAATCTTGGCACCGTCGACGTGACGACCCGACGGATCGGATCGCAGGTGTCGACGGCGTCGAACCTGGACACACGCTTCGACCGAGGGGTCGGTCGAAGGTGCGCATGCTGTTGAGTTTTCAAAGACCGTCGCACCTCTTCAAGAAGGGGATCCTTCTCAGGGGCGCGCCCGGGAGCCGAGAGCGGATCCCGGGGCGGACCGAAGATTGTAGCGCGGAAGTTCGCCCGCGGGGAAGGCCGGGGCGCGCGTGGCTCGGCGGTGCGCCGGGTGCGAGCCCAAGCCCACGCCGAACAGCAGTCCGGTCGCCAATTGCTCTCATCGATGGGACCGGAACATGACGCGGCCGGCGGCATTTGGGGATAATCGTCGCGAGGTGATGGGCACCAAGGGGCAATTGCTGCTCGTACGTTGCTTGCAGCTCGGAGCAGTTGCTCTGGCGCTGACAATCGCGGCCTGCGGCCACACCGCAAAGTCCACGAGGGCTCCTTCGGGCGCGTCAACGGCTGTCGCGGGCTTCAACCGACTGCCGGCACCGGCATTCCCCGCGATCGTCAGCCGGGATCAAGCTCCGGAGACCGGGGCGCTCACAACCAGGATGACCTTCCTGGGGCAGAAGATCGCACTGATAACGACGGTCACCAGCGTGGGCCAGCAAGGAACGGTTGGTACGGTGACGCGAACGGGCAGCGACTTTGTCCTGCGGCTTCTCAAGCTGCAGTACAGCGTGGAGCCGATCAAGCTACCGAACGGATTGACGATCGCCAGGCAGACCATTGCGCTCAACCCCAACGAGCAGAGCACGCTGCTGATCGATCGCCACAGCGGAGCGGTGACGAGCGACGTGCACTGGCTGGTCAACGGCACTAACGTCCTTTACAACGGCAGCCACACGATCAGCATCCCCGACATGGGGCAGCGACGGTTTCTCTCCTTCAAGTCGATCGGGACAGGTCGCTACAGCTTCAAGATCAGCTCCACGTGGTCAGGTTCGGTGGCGCTGACGAGCTGGAGCGTGCAGGGGAGACGCCTACCTCCGGGGCGGGTCGAGATGTCGGGCAGCTGGAACGGTTCCTACCTCCTGACTCTCAAGTAGCCCGATGCGGCTGGCGTTCCTAGCCGCGATCCTCACCGGGTTGGTCCTGATCACCGTGCAGCTGGCCACCGGCGAGCCACGCGCGTCCAACGCGGCAGGGAGGCTGATCGAACTCACCTCGCCGGTAATGACGAAGTCGTCGCTGCGCAGCCTTCGCACTGGCCTGACGAAGGCCGAAGCGGTCGCCGACGCCCTCACCAGCGTCGGCCTGCCCAGGCTCGCCGTTCTGGCGCGACAGACAGGGGCCCAGTTTCGGTCCTACCTGAAGACGTATGACCCAGCGGTCAGCGCCGGCCTCGCCATGCTGCCGGCGACCAGGCGTCTGACGGAGAAGATCATCACCAACCTCGAGCGGCGCCGCCGACAGTACGAGTCCGCCGCCTCGCTGCCGGGACTTGGACTCACGTTGAATTCGGCCGTATGGTCGACCGTGGTCCTTGGATTGCTGCTGGTGATCGCGGGGCTCATCGGCTTCATCCGGCCGTGGCGTCGACTGGTGCTGATCATTGGTGCGGTCGGCGTGGCGCTGGTCGTCAGCCAGCTGGCGTTGGGCAATCTCGGGAAAGCATCGGACACCGACGCCCTGCTGAACTCCCTGCGGCCATTTTCGGTGCAACGCGTGGCTGCTCGCCGCGCGGCGCTGCGAACCGTCGAGAACGTCTTCAACGGATTCCAGGAAGAAGTGATTCCGCAGGTGGCCGCATCAGCAAAGCTGACCCCGGGGGCCGTGACCGCGGAGCTTGCATCCGTGAGTCCCGAGCTATCGGCCGCGAGCCTCAGCCAGGTCCGCACCGTAATAGGTCAGTACGCCCCGCTGGTGGTCGCCAGTGCTGTGTTTCAGAAGCTGCTCGTGCGAGCCGATGCGCTCTCGGCACAGGCCGGCATCTGGCTTCTGATTGGTGGCGGCTTCGTGCTGCTGCTGGCGAGCGCGATCGGGCTGGTGACCGTCTCCCGTTCAAGAGTCGCGCCAATCAGGAGTTGATCGCCCGAGGTCTGTCCGCACATCGCCGTTCGGACAGCCGGATGAGCGTGTGGGGGCGGCTACGAAAGCACCTGCACCGTCACCGTCCGTTTCCGTGGACGGTCGTCAAAGTCGATCAGCACGACCTGTTGCCAGGTCCCGAGCGCCAGATGGCCGTCGACGAGCGGGATCGACTCCGAGGGCCCGATCACCGCCGCCCGCAGGTGCGCGTGCGCGTTGGTGTCGTGGTTCAGCCGGTTGTGCTGGTACTCGCCCCGACCCGGAATCAACCGCTCCAGCAGGGCCTGGAGATCGCTCACGCCTCCCGGCTCGTACTCCATCGTCGTCACCGCGACGGTCGAGCCAGTCGCGAACACGGTCACCAGCCCGCGATCGACGCCAGTGGTGCGGACGATGCTCGCGACCCCCGGCGTGAGGTCCACGATCTCCCCGTTCCCGGGCGTATCGAGCCGCAGCAGCCCTCCATGTACGGGCACCGTCACCCGCCCCCGGGCCCACCGCCCCCGGCAGCGCCACTGGCCACGTGTACGCGCGCGAAGCGACGCTTGCCGAGTTGCAGCACCCTCCCCTCCAGCTCGTGCGCGGGCAGATCGAGCTCACCGCCGATCGGCTCACCGTCCAGCCTGACGCCGCCCTGCGCGAGGTTGCGCCGCGCCTCCGAGGTGGAGATGCCGAATGCCGAGGAGAGCAGCGCCGGCAGGTGCACGAGACCGTTGACGGCGTCGAACTCCACGCTCGGCAGCTCCTCGGGCGCCTCGTGACGCACGAACACCCGGTCAAAGGACTCCTCCGCCGCCCGCGCCGCCTCTGCCCCGTGGAAGCGTTGCACCAGCGCGCGCGCGAGCGCCCGCTTGGCGTCTCGCGGTTCGAGCGCGGTTGGCGGCTCGCCCCCGAGCAAGAGCGTGTACCAGCTGCCAAGCGAGGCGTCCGGGATGCTCATCGTCTTGCCGTACATCTGCTCGGGTGACTCGGTGACACCGACGTAGTTGTCGAACGACTTCGACATCTTGCGCTCGCCGTCGGTGCCGGTGAGCAGCGGGACGGTGAGGATCACCTGCTCGGGCTGGCCGTAGGCCCTCTGAATGTCGCGGCCCAGCAACAGGTTGAACTTCTGATCGGTCCCGCCCAGCTCCACGTCGGCCCGAACCGCCACCGAGTCATATCCCTGCATCAGCGGATAGAGGAGCTCGAGCACCGAGATTGGCTCACCCGCGGCGAACCGTTTCGCGAAATCGTCGCGCTCCAGAAGCTGCGCGACGGTCGTGGTCCGCAGCAGCGTGAACACCTCGGGCATGCCCATGTCGAGCCACTCGGAGTTGAACCGGACCTCGAGCCGCTGGGCGTCGAGCACCTTCAGCGCCTGATCCTGGAAGGTGCGGGCATTGGCGTCGATCTGCGACGGCTCGAGTATGGGCCGCGTGCTCGAGCGGCCGCTGGGGTCCCCGACCCTGGCTGTGTAGTCGCCGATGATCAGCACCACCGTGTGGCCGAGGTCCTGGAATTCCCGCAGCTTCTGCAGCACCACCGTGAAGCCGAGATGGATGTCAGGCGCGGTGGGGTCGATCCCAAGCTTGACGCGCAGCGATCGACCGCTGGCGAGCCTTTGCTCGAGCTCCCCTTCCGGCAGGCAATCTACGGCGTTGCGGGCGAGCCACCGGGCCTGTTCGGCGGGCGTGGCAGGCTCGGCGTCCATCCGCGCCAATGCTAGACTCTCGCATCCGGCGGGAGCCTTTGCCGTCGCGCTTCCGCCGCGCGCCCGAATGTGGCTGGCAGGTGGCGTGAAACCGGCCGCTGGGCGCAAATCGATCGCATGAGCGACGACCACGACATCTCGGGCCAGGATGAAGACGTCGCACTAGCGAGGTCTACGCGCCGACTCGGAAACGGGGCGCGAAGCGCGATGCGCGAGACGCCGAGGCCGGTGCGAGCGCAGCTGGCCGAAAGCGTTACGCCCGACCCTGCCTCCGAGCCTGGTCTGCGGCGCCGCGCGCGGTGGCTCGGTAGCTGGTTCACGGAGGACGAGGCCTCCGCGACAGCCGCAACCGTCGCGCCGCCTCCGGTCCGGATCCCCAGGCCGATCCCCGCCAACGGGCGCGGCAACGGCTCGCGATCGCCCGCCGGCGACGGCTCGCCGCCGTCCGTCGGCGACGGCGCGCAACCGCCCGGCGGGCCGCCCCCGCCCTCGCCGCCCGACGCCGAGGACCGTCCGCGCAAGCCGAAGCTGCGCAAGCTGCGTTTCCTGCTGGTGCTGAGCGGCCTGGCGGCGCTCGCGCTCGTCTCGACCGTGTTCGGGATGATGATGGCGGTCGCGTCCGACCTGCCCCAGCTGGAGAACCGCCAGCAGTACCGGCACGCCGCGAACTCGTTCCTGTACGACGACCACTGGCGTCCGATCGGGATCTTCGCGCCGCCGAACAACATCGTGATCGACCGCTTCGACGAGATCTCGGAGTACATGAAGGACGCGATCGTCGCGATCGAGGACAAGCGCTTCTGGACCAACCCCGGCGTCGACATCCGCGGTATCGCGCGGGCGTTCATCTCGGACATCACCGGGGGCGCGCGCCAGGGGGCCTCGACGATCGCCCAGCAATTCGTCAAGAACGCGCTCGCCGAGCAGAACAACCGGACCGTCTTCGAAAAGCTGCGGGAGGCCGCGCTCGCCTACCACCTAACTCGCAAGTGGCCCAAGGCAAAGATCCTCACCGAATACCTGAACTCGATCTACTTTGGCAACGGCGCGTACGGCGTGGAGTCGGCTGCCCGCGTGTACTTCGGTGACAAGCACGGGTACGGCTCGGCGGCGACCGCCCAGACCAGCTCCGGCACCAGCGCCGGGACAGGCTCAGGCTCCTCGGGCGGATCCCAGACCGCCGCCGGCTGCGGGGACAGCTCGCCCGGCATCGCCCGTCCCAAGTGCGCGGCCGTGCTGGCCCCTTGGGAATCGGCGCTGCTCGCCGGAATGGTCGCCAACCCCAGCGCCTTTGACCCGCTGGCGCACCCGCACGCCGCCCTGGAGCGCCGCAACCTCGTGCTGCGCGACATGCTCGACCAGAACTACATCACCCGCCAGCAGTACGACTACGCGATCGGGCAGCCGCTGCCGACCGCCAACGACATCCAGCAGCCGTCCGAGCCGAGCGCCGCGCCCTACTTCACGAGCTGGCTACGACCGCAGATCCTGGCCGCGATGGGCTACCACCACGGCGTCAAGGACAGCATCGCGGAGTACCGCGCGTTCTACGGCGGGCTCAAGATCAGAACGACGCTCGACTTGAGCATCCAGCGGGCGGCCGAGCAGGCGATCTCGCAGGACCTCCCGTACGGACCTGGACAGCCGACGGCCTCGCTGGTCGCAATCGACAACAGGACCGGCCAGGTCCGCGCGATGGTCGGAGGCCCGATCATCAACGGGCTCGAGGACTTCAAGCACCATCCGTTCAACCTCGCGACCGAGGGACACAGGCAGCCCGGCTCGTCGTTCAAGCCGTTCACGCTGGCGATGGCGCTCGAAAGCGGCGAATACACACCGGATTCGATCATCGAGTCCGCACCGCAGGACTTCATCGTGCCCAACAGCGGGGGCAAGGAGCACTTCATCGTCCACAACTTCGGCAACACGTACTCGGGACCGATCACGCTGACCGAAGCGACCACGATCTCCGACAACTCCGTCTACTCGCAGGTCGGGATCCACGTCGGGACCTCCCGCATCGCGCGGCTCGCGCGGCGGATGGGGATCCGCTCCCCGGTGTCCAACAACTACGCGATGATCCTCGGCGCGATGCGGGAAGGGGTCACGCCGCTTGACATGGCGCACGCTTACGAGACGTTCGCGACCGGCGGTCGCAAGGTGTTCGATCCGGTCCTCGGCGCGCCCGACGAGGGTCCCACGGGCATCGCGCAGATCCAATGCTCGGTGTGCCCGAACAAGAACATGGTCGATCAGCCGGTCTACCAGCGGGTCCTGCCCGCGAGCGTCGCGCAGACCGTCCACGACATCCTCGCCACCGTCGTGCAGTCCGGGACCGGCACCCAGGCGGCCATACCGGGCGTTGACGTCGTCGGCAAGACCGGCACCACCAGCAACTACGCCGACGCGTGGTTCGTCGGCTGGACCCCGCAGCTGACGACCGCGGTCTGGGTCGGCTTCCCCGACCGCCTCGTCTCGATGGCCACCGACTTCAACGGCGGCCCGGTCGAAGGTGGCACCTATCCGGCGATCATCTGGCGAGACTTCATGACCCAGGCGCTCCAGATCCTCGCCAACGAGCAGCAGGCCTCCGGCCAGAGCACCACGAACACGACAACGACGACGCTCCCGTCCACCGGCGCCGGTAGCCCGCTGGGACCGAGCGGGCCGGTCAGCACCACCGGAGCCACCGGCGGCGGCACGACCACGCCAACCGGTGGCGGTGGCGGCACGGGCGGCGGTGGTGGCGGTACCGGCACGGGCGGCGGTGGCGGTACCGGTGGTGGCGGCGGTACCGGCGGTGGCGGTACCGGTGGTGGCGGCGGCACGGGCGGCGGTGGCGGTACCGGCGGCGGTGGCGGTACCGGTGGCGGTGGCGGTACCGGTGGTGGCGGTAGCGGCGGTGGCGGCGGCACCAACAGCGGCGGCTCGGGCGGTGGTGGTGTCGGTGGCACCGGGGGTGCCGCTGTCGGCAGCGGCCACTGACCAGCTCATCTCCCCCACTCGCACCGCGACCGGGTGGCCCGCGGGCTACACGGCTTTCGCGAGCCGCACGCGGCGCGAGAGGAACCGGCTGCCTGCCGCGCAGAAGCGCCAGGGCAGCTCTACAGCCTTGGTGATCCCCACTCGGACGTCGAGCGCCACTTGGACCTCCCGCCAGCTCGCTGGGCGCTCAGAGATCACGATCGATCCACCCGACAGGTCGGATCCATTGTGCTCGAGCCCGATCCCGAGCGCCTGCGTCAGCTTCCCCGGACCCGAGCACAACTCCTCGAGCCGCTCGAGACCTCTGCGCGCCCGCATCTGAGCGATCCCGGAGACCGGCTCGAGCGCTCGGATCAGGACGGCGGCGCCGATGCCCTCGGGCTCGCAGACGGCGTTGAGCAGCGCGTGAATCCCGTAGGAGCGGTAGACGTAGGCGCGGCCGGGCGGCCCGAACAGCGTCGCGGTGCGCGGCGTCAGCCCGACGAACGCGTGGCAGGCCGGCTCGGAATCGTGATAGGCCTCGCACTCCACGATCACGCCGCTGCAGCCCCCGTGCGTGACGACGCAGCCGACGAGGTCGCGCGCGACCTCGAGTACGGGCCGCTCGTAGAACCCGGGCCTCACCGAAGTGCCGCGCGACCTTCCTGGAGCGCCCGCCGCGCCTGATCGAGCTGCTCGCGCACACGCTGCAGGCTGGTCGCACCCTCCGACACCTTCGACTCCAGCCAGGCGCGCTCGGAGAGCAGCTCGTAGAACTCGTTGTCGAGCAGCGGCGAGTGGCTGGCGAGCTCCTCCGGCGTGAGCTCGGAGAGCGTCTTGCCCTGATCGAGCGCGCTGCGCACCAGCGAGGCGACGACGCCGTGCGCCTCGCGGAACGGGATGCTGCGCCGGACCAGCAGATCGGCGACGTCGGTGGCGGCGAGGAACTCGTCGGCCGCGGCCTGCGCCATCCGTTCGCGACGAAACGTCAGCGAGGCGAGCATCCCGTCGGCGGCGGCGAGGCACAGCTCGAGTGTGTCCACCGCGTCGAACAGGTGCTCCTTGTCCTCCTGCAGGTCCTTGTTGTAGGTGAGCGGCAGCCCGTGAAGCACCCCCAGCATCGCCACCAGGTGCCCCGCCGTGCGCGGCGCCTTGGCGCGCACCAGCTCCGCGGCGTCGGGATTCTTCTTCTGTGGCATGATCGAGGAACCCGAGGCCCACGCATCGGAGACCTCGCAGAAGCCAAACTCGTCGCTCGACCACAGCACCACCTCGGCGCCGAGGCGGGACAGGTGCATGGCGCAGATCGCGGCGGCGGCCAGGTAGTCGAGCACGAAATCGCGGTTCGACACGGCATCGATCGAGTTCGGCGCCACCGACGCAAAGCCAAGCTCGCGCGCGACCATCGCGCGATCGGTGTCGAAGTTGACCCCGGCGAGCGCGCCCGCCCCCAGCGGCAGCGGACCGGTGGCGAGCACGACCGCCTCAAACCGATCGCGGTCGCGCAGCAGCATCCACGCGTACGCGAGCAGGTGATGACCGACGTACACCGGCTGCGCCCGCTGCAGGTGGGTGTAGCCGGGCATCGGCCAATCGATGTGCCGTTCGGCGAGCTCGATCACGGTGTGGACGAGCCGCTCGATCGACTCGATCGCCTGGAGGCCGTGGGCACGCACGAACATCGCCATGTCGGTCGCGACCTGATCGTTGCGCGAGCGGGCCGTGTGCAGCTTGCCGCCGACCGCCCCGACCAGCTCGGTCAGCCGGCGCTCGATCGCCATGTGGATGTCCTCGTCGTCCTCGGCGAACAGGAAGGACCCGTCGCGCAGCTCGCGCTCGACCTGGTCGAGCCCATGGTGCAGCTCGTCGCGTTCCTCGTCGGCGATGATCCCGCGCGCGGCGAGCATCGTCGCGTGGGCTCGCGACTGCTCCACGTCGTAGGGCCCCAGCCGCCAGTCGAACGAGATCGACTGGTTCAGGCGCCGGAAGTCACGGTCCTGCGGCTCGTTGAAGCGCGCCATCGGCCGCATTGTGACGGCGTCGCGCTCAACCGTTGTCGCTGACGCGCGTCAGCCCCGCCGCCCGCGCGTCGGCTGGCTGCAGCTGCGGCACCGCGCCGATCCGAAGCACCGGGCACAGACGCCGGGTGACGCCGCGAGGACCGGCCGCCGCGGCGCCGAGTCGCGGCGCTCCTGCCCAGGTCGGGAACACGTTGAGGTAGTAACGGGCGGCCACACAGCCGTTGCGGCGCAGCAGCATGATGCCGCGCGTCGTGAGGTCGGGTGCGGCCTGGGGCTGGCCGTCGTAATCCATGAACAGCCCCTGCGCGGTCACGCGGTGGCCGCCGAAGGACTTCACGCCCGGCCCGCCCAACACGCGACCGTCAGACAGCAGCACCCCGGACGCTCCAACCGCCCACCGCGACAGCGTCCCGTCTCGCATCACGAACCGTCCGAACAGGATGTGCGCGCTCGGATCCGGCTCGCGGTCGAGCAGCGCCGCCAGGCGGTTGGCGACGTCGTTGGCGCCCGTCGGACCGACCGACTCCGATTCGAGCTTGTGCCCGTGGCCGTGCATGTCCTGGTAGCAGGTGTCGTTGTTGAACAGGCCCGGAGTTCCGCTCGCGAACCCCCACGCCGGGATCAGATAGCCGATCAGATCGTCCGCGAGCCCCAGCTGGAAGCGGAACAGCGCCCGCGCGTGCCAGGTCGGAACCGCGGGGTTCGGCCGGTTGCAGCTCTCATCCGAAACCCCGAACGGGCTGCCGAGCATCAGCGCCGGAAACGCCTCGCCCGGGTTGTCGATGAACTGCAGGTCGGGACCAATGTCGGTGTAGGAGACGAACGTGCGGAAGTGCGTCCCCGCGGTCGGCGTGATCGAGGGATTCGGGAGCGGGGCGACCGGATTGCCGTGGGAGTCGCACGCGTATGCCTGCCGGCGCCCGAACTCACCTAGCGCCGCCAGGGCGGCGAACCCGTTGTTCTCGAGCGGGACGCAGAACTGCTGCCGCGTCAGCGCCACCCGCCCGGGCTCGAGCCGGACCGCATTGGATGCCGCGCCGGCCGCGATCTGCGCGAACCGCTGCCCGGTGGCCGAGGATTGAATCCACTGCTCGGCCTGGCTCGAGTGGTTCTCAGAGCCGTTCGGGATCACCGTCGGGGTCGTTTGCGGGTCCTCCTCGGAGCCGTTGTCCCCCACCAGGAAGATCGCCATCCCGCGATGCGTGGCGTCGTATGCCCGCTCCATCGCCCCGGGCCAGTCGGCGCTCAGGCCGGCGCCCGAGTTCCCCATCTCCTGGTTGTGCGCCGCCAGGCTGATCGCGGTGAAGATCGGCGCGCCGTTGGCGCCCCGCGCCTGCAGCACCCCCATCTTCGGGTCGACCGCCGCGACCCGGTCATCGTGCGGCAGCGCGACCGACGTGGGGAACTGATCGGAGATCCGCTGCGACATGCGGGTGAGCAGTGGATAGTGGTTGCCGGAGGTGCCCGCAGGGATCTGCCCTTCGATCTGGTTTGCCCACAGCGATGCGGGCCGTAGAGCGTGGACTGCGGCGGCGGCCGTCTGCGCGATCCGGTCGGCGAGGAACCGCATGTAGTACTCGTCGATCCCTGACCTCAGCCCGACACCGGCCGGCGTCTGGAGGGCGCCGTAGAGCCCGATCGTGTCCGGCGAGCTCTCGTTGTGGTCGGCGCTGACGACGAGGTCGGCGTGCGTGCCGTAGGTGTGCACGAGGTCGTAGCGCGCGAGCTCGGTGTAGTAGTCGAACAGGCCGATCACGTCGACGGACGCGAACACGACCGGGCGGTCGCGCCCGTCGGAGATCGCGATCGCGCGGACGTCGAGCGGGTCGTGAACGCCGGTCGCCGGCCCCCATCCGTTGTCGGCGAAGATGCCGTCCCAGCGGCCGTTCAGGTTGGCGTCGCAGAAGGGGGTGCTCGGCTGAGCCGCGGTTCCGCGAAACGGCTCCTGGAGCGCAAACACGCCGCGGTCCGGAAAGCTTGCCGCCGGACAGGTCGCGAAGCCACCCGCGAACTGCCGGTCAACGGCGGTGCCGGCTGGTGTGCCGGCGAGCGGCGGCGTCGAGTCAGCGCGCGCCGCGCCGGCCAGGAAGCGGTACCCACTCACCGCGCCGGCCGGCGACGCGATCAGTCCGAACGCAACCAGCGCCAGAGCTGCAAGCCGGCGGATCATCGGTGCGGCACCGCCACGGTGACCGGATACCCGAGGAGGCTCCCGTGGTTGACCGCCTGCATCGTCAACGTGTGCGCCCACGACGGGAGCGTCATCACCTCGGTGACATGCTTGCCACCGGCGACCGGTGGGCGCAGCGAGACGACGTGCCGGTGCCCGTTCAACCGCGTGACGTACGCCAGCGGCGTTCCGCAGAAGTCGTTCTCACCGGGCGCGATGAACGTCAACCGGTAGCGACCGCGCCCCAGTGAGCGCAGCCGCAGCCGCTCGATTGCCGCGGGCGGCACGCCGTCGTTGTTGTAGTTGGCGGTGTCCTCGGGGTCGTGGCGGAACGTCGGCCACTGGTTCTGGCACGCGGGTGCAGAGTCGCGCCACACGAACAGGTAGCCCTCGCGGGTTATGTCGGCGATACGCCCGTTGTCGGATAGCGTCGGCGGCGAGAACAGCCACCCGCCGGTGACCTTCGGGAAGCCGGCGACGTCGTGCCCGGTGGCGCCGTCATAGGCGTGCAGCAGCCCCAGTCCGGTCCCGGCGAGCACCTGATTGTCGTGCGCACCAGGTGTCATGCGGGCGATGTTCGAGGCCGACAGGAACTGGTAGTCGTCGGTGACCGTCGGCCACGCGTTCAGGGCTTGTCCGGACCCGCTGTCGTAGGCGCCGATCAGGTGGTTGTAGGGGAAGTTCTGTCCCGGCAGCACCAGGTTCAGGGCCTGGTTTAGCGAGATCCCGTACTTGACGATGGCGAGACCGCCGTTACCAAGCAGGTCGCCGACCGAAGCGGACTCGAACAGGTTCAGCGCGCCGCTGCGGTCGGTCGCGTCCGAGCTGGAGCCGTAGGACGATTGCTGCATCGAGCGGATCAGCGACCCGTCAGAGGCGTACTCCGACAGGGCGCCGCCGGTCGCGGACGCGATCACCACCTCGCGCCCGCCGATCCGCGCGATCTCAGCGTCGTTTCCGGGCCCGACCAGCGGCAGCTCGCTCTGGAGCGCTCCGTTGATCGCCACCGGCCAGCCGTGCATGATCTTTCCGGTGGGACCGTCGATCGCGTACACGCGCGTCGAGCCACCGGCGGCATTCGCTCCGAGCGCCCCGATCAGCTGGGCGATCCCGCCCGAGGGGCTGGGGGCGGAGTTCGAGGTCCCGTACTCCTCGTTGGTGCCGACGACGACGTCGTCGTGGCCGGCGCCGGTCAGGTCGCCGATGGCGGGGTCGTTGATCGATTCGGCGACGTCGCGCTGCGACGCCGGTACGCTCGGATCCTGAAGCGCCACCGGGTAGCCGGGCAAGAGCTTCCCGTGCGCGTTCCACGCGTACAGGTGGCCGTCGAGGCTCGAGTCGACGATGTCGAGTCCCTTGTGGCGGCCCTGGAGGTGTCCCACGGCGGGCGTCGCCAGGAAGCCGCACTTCGGGTGGTGCAGCGGCCGGCTCTCAAGCGATGGCCCGCACAGGCTCAGCTTTTCGGTGACCGGGAAGCCGGGCAGTGGCCTGCCGCCGCCGTCCCAGGCGTAGATATGGACGCCCGCCGCGGTGATCACGTCAGGTCGGCCGTCCCCGGTCAGCGAGGCGATCACCGGGCCGCGGGGCGGTTCGCGCGGGATCCCGATCGCGCGTAGGGCGGGAGCTGCGGCGTGTCCCGACGCGTTGCGCAACGGCAGCGTGTGCACCGGCCAGCCCTTCAGCTCGCGTCCATTGGGGAGGTACGCGTGCACGGTCCCGTCCTCGGTGGGAACGATCAGCTCCTGAACGTTCGAGCTGGTCAGCGCCGCGTAGCGGATCGGCGCCTCACCGCCGGTCCCGAGCCGCTTCGGGTAGCCCGGCACCAGCGTCGGGTCGGCAATCGCGGTGAACACGCGCCGGTCGATCCCTGGCGTCGGTACGCCGGGCACCGACACCTCGAGCTGGACGTTGAACTGCTGCTGCATGGGGTTCGGTTCTCCGGCGGCAAAGCTCGGGGCGCCCGGGTCGGCGGGCGGTGTATAGCTCGCCAGCGCCTTCCGGACGGCATTCAGATCGATCGAGCCGAGCGTGTGCAGCGTGCCGGAGGTGGTGCCGGACGCAACCACGCGCCAGGTGCCCGGCGTGGGCTGCAGTCCCGGCGCCCACATCAGCTTGTAGGTGAAGCGGCCACCGGACGCGCGCGGCGCTGTGGCCCGTCCGCTCACGACCAGGCGCGAGCCCGTCAGCGGCGCAAACCAGTCCGGTGAATCGATCGCCGCGATCGGCGGAACCTTGCCCCCGGCGGCGACCGCGACCGCGGCGCCGAGGTTCACCCGCCCCCAGCCGAAGTGCGCGGTCCACTGCTCGTCGGAGGGCGCGCTCGGGCTCGCCGCGAGATCACCGGCGCCATGGCCGATCTCGTCCCCGGTCGTCACTCGCTCGGCGGTCTGCTCGAGGATCTCCCGCGTCTGGTCCGGGCTCAGACGGATGCCGTGGTCGCGCGCGGCGCTGATGACCAGCCCCGCCGCCCCAGAGGCCTTGCCGGTGTTCGACGAGCCGGTGTCGCCGGACATCGCCAGCGAGCTGTGGCCGCCGTACTGGGTGACGTTGGCGCCGCGGAAGTAGGTGAGCGGCGGCAGCTGCGTGCCGAGCGGGATCGGCGAGGTTGCGAGCGGGGGGCCGGGGTTGAACCCGAGTGTCACCTCGCCGAATGTGTCCGGCACCGTCCCCTGGATCAGCATCGCGTGCCCGTAGTTCGCGGGGTAGTTGTGGTTCGCTGTGTTCAGGTCATCGCCGGAGTAGGTCTGCACGACGCCGTGGTCGTATGCGTACTGCGATGCCGCCTCCGTGAACGCCGAGTGGTAGAGGTTGCCGTCGGCGCCCTCCAGCACGCTGGCGCCGTTGTCGGTCGCGTACACCATCCCCAGCCCGAACGTGTCGCCGTCTGAGACGAACGTGTCCCACACGCGAACGGGCATGATCTGGCAGTAGGGGCAAACGCCGATCGAGCCCTCGCCGTCGTTGCCGCGCTCGGCGGCGTCATCGGCCCGCCCGGATCCGTGCCCCGAGGCGGCGAAGTAGCTCGAGCGGTCGGTGGGGTCGTTGGTGTTGTCGAAGAAATTCCAGCCGGCGATGTCGTTGGCGTAGCCGTTGTGGTCGTTGTCGAAATGGGCGCCCGGCACGCACCGGATCAGTAGGTGCGTGGAGCGATTTATCTGGCAGTCGCCGAACGCGTGCAGCAGGTCCTGACCGGTGATCAGCCCGGCCGGCCCGGTCCGTCCCGGATAGCTCAGCGAGACGCGGGGATCGTGCGCGTAGTCCTCGACGTTCACGGCGCCATCGCCGTTGCAGTCGTAGCGTCCGCACGAGGAGCCGTCGGCCCGCTCGGGATATGGCAGCTCACCGGTGTTCAGGTGGATCTGGAGCCGCAGGCCGAGGTCCTGCCAGAGGATGCCGGTGTCGAGGATCGCGATCACCACATCGGGACGTCCCCGCTCGAGCTTCCACGCGCCGGCCGCGTTGAAGCCCGAGATCTGGGGCTTGCCGATGTTCGGGCCGTCGTGGTAGACGGCGCCCGGCGTCAGCTGCGAGGGGAATCCGAACAGGTCGTAGCGCTCGTCGTACAGGTCGCTGGAGGTCCGCCCGTGGGCGGTGTCCGGCTCGGCGTTGTCGTAGTTGGGGTCGTTCGGGGTGTCCTGGCGCTGGACGTTCCCCGGTCCCAGCGGCATCCCGTAGGAGAACTGCTGCGCGGTGTCGTTCGACGCCGGGTGGTCGAAGTCGTGGCCCAGCGCCGCCGCCGGAACCGCTGTGGCGAGCACGAGCGCGCCCGCCACGCCGATCAGCCTGCGCCTGCTCACTTGACCCGGATCACCGCCGGGAGCCCGAGGTTGCCCGCGGCGTCGACCGCGCGGATCGCCACGTAGCGCTTGACCGTCCGGGGGAGCTTGAACGACTGTCGTGTCCCCGCCGCCGCCGGCTTCAGCGAGATCTTCACCGCCTTTGCATGCGCAAAGCTCTGCGGGGTGATCGGGGTGTTCGAGGTCACCACCTGGTAGCGGGCTGCCCTCCCGCACAGCAGGTCGTTGCCCGGTGCGCTGAAGCTCAGCACGTGGTGGCGCAGGGAAACGTTGAATGGCTTGCCCGGCGCGACGGCGTCGCGGGTGTAGTCGCCGGAGTTGGCGTCGTCGTGGTGGAAGCGAGGCCACGAGCTCGGCGAGCACGCATTGGCCTGGGTCGAGTAGACCGACAGCTCGCCGGAGCGTGTTATCGACACCACCACCTTGTGCGCGGCCTTCGAGACGTCGAGCGTCCCGAACGAGCCGAGCGTCGGGGTCGCGATCGTCCAGTCACCGGTGAGCTTCGGCCACGCGCTGCTCGCGGCTTGTCCTGAGGAGTTGAACGCAGCGAGGTCGAGCGAGGCGGTCCCACCGATCACCTGCTGCCCCGACCCGCCGGTGATGTTGCCCACCGCGGGACCGGTCAGGAACTGCAGGTCGTTGACCTCGGCGGGGAAGCCGCTCAGCTGCTGGCCACTCGAGGGGTTCCATCCGCCGATGAAATCCTCGCCTCCCTGGTAGTCGTTGAGCGCGACGTCCAGCGCCCGGAGCAGCCCGGCCTCGGGAGTGAAGAAGTCGATGCTGGTTCCGTTCAGCGTGCCGAACGCCGGGTAGCCGACGGCCGCGAACGCGGGATGGTCGTACTGGGTGCTGCCGGCGCTGAAGTCGGTCTCCAATGTGTTGTCGCGTCCGCTTGAGTCCTTGCCGTAGCAGGAGCTGCCGTTGGGGTTGAAGAGGTAGGCGGGTCCGGCGTCCGGGGTGACGCCGATCTTCATCCCGCTGCCGCCGTCCGGGCAGCTGAGCGGCGCCACCACGGGCGAGCCGTTGATCCCCTCGCCGACGTCCGGTAGCAGGCCGCGGTCGATGATCCCGATCTTCTTCGGCCACCCCGGCAGGATCGCGCCCGAACGGCAGCTGCCGCCCGAGCAGGTGAGCCGTCCGCCCGTCGACCGCAGCGCGTACAGCCGCCCGTTGGCGAATCCGAGCACGCCCGTCTTGCCGACCAGACCGAGCGACGCCGCGCTCGTTCCGCCGGCGTTGATCTGGCCCTCGTCGCCGGTGCCAACCGCATATTCCTCGTTGGTGCCGATCAGGATCGACGGCGTCTTTGAGCGGCCGAGCTTGGCGACCGCCGGCGTGTCGATGATCTTGCCCTGGTCCTCGTCGATCCCGGGATTGGCCGACGCCCGCGAGCTGCTGAACGTGAGGTGGTTGGTCACCGGGTCCACGCCGGCCAGCTTGTCGGGGTCCGCAACCAGCACCGGGAAGCCCCGCACGGCCGTACCCCCGAGCTTGCGCGGGGAGGGTTGCCATGCGTACAGATGGCGGTCTTCGCCCGCGACGATGATGTCGAGCGGGCCGCTGTTCGAGCCGTTCAGCCGTGCCAGCACCGGCGAGGCCAGGAACCCGTGCTCGGTTCGGTCGCGCGGGCCCTGGCGAACCGTGTGGAACGGCGTCAGCGGCGCGCCCGAGTACGCCGGGTTCGCCTGCTCCTTGAACACCAGGTGACCGTGCGGATCCCACGCATAGACGTTGCCGCAGTTGTCATCGGCCACGACCTCGGTTCGGCCGTCGCCGAACAGATCGCCGGCCGCGAGCGCGCCGAGCACATCGCAGTAGTGGGCGCTGCCAACCGATCGGTATGCAGGAGCGCCGAGGTGCAGCGGCAGGCTCACGGTGTGGACAGGCCAGCCGCGCAGTTCGGATCCATTGGCGCGCCACGCGTGGACCCAGCCGTCGGAGGTCGCGAGCACGAGCTCGTTGCGATTGTCGCCGTCGAGGTCGACGAGCAGCGGGCTGGAGGCACCGTCGGTCCGCAGCTCCTTGGGGAACCCAGGCAGCAGGTCCTGGTCGTGATGCAGGAAGAACTGGCGGCGGTCCTCGCCGGTCATCGCGGGCCGGCCGAGGCCGGCGGCGGTGGAGACCACCACGCGAACGGTGAACGCGTACGGCATCGTGTTCGGACGGCCGTTCGATGTCTGCGCAAGGCCGCCGTTCTCGTTTCCGTTGAAGCCCTGCACGTTCGACGGGAAGCGCGCCTTCAGCTGGGCGGTGCCGACCTGCCCGAGCGTGCCGCCGAACGGCTTGGTGTGCAGCGAGTGCCCGTCGCACCAGCTGGAGCCGACACCGCTGAAGTCGGCGGTGTTGTTCGGCTGCCCGCCGGGAGCGACCTCGATCTTGCAGGTGTACGCGCTGCGGGCGTTCACGTATCCGCCGATCGCGATTACGGCCTGGCGCGGGTCGAGCTGCTGGAACCAGTCCGGCGAGGTGATGTCGGCCTCGGGCGGGATCGTGCCGTCGGCGGCGGCGCTGACGGCTTTGTACGCGTTCAGACGCCCGTAGCCGTAGAACTCGTCGAACCCCTTGCGGGCGTGGTAGCGACGCGTGTCGGGCGCCGGCCCGTCAACGCCGCCGTTGGTGTCCGGATTGAAGATCGTGTTGGAGTTCGGATCGGTGCAGGTGGGCGTCGGCGGGGTGCACGAGGACTCCGGCTGCGCCGCGAAGTTGACGTCGTCGGCCTGTGCCCCCGCGCCCTCGTCCGCCGGCGTCGTGCCGGTGCTGGCGCCGGCTCCGGGCGTGGTGGAGCCCGCGATGTTGCCCGACGCCATCAGCTGGCGCACCTCGTTGGCGGTGATCGGGCACGCCGACCCATCGACCCGGCGGCAATCGCCTGCCGGCTTCAGCTTGCCGGCCGCGATCGCGTTCAGCGCGGCGCTGTAGATCAGGCCCGCGATCCCGGCGCCGTTGCCCGTCGCGTTCGATGAGCACGAGGAGCTCGGCACGGACACGGTGACCTTCGTGGAGAAGTTCGTGCAGCCGTTGAGCTGGAGGTACGAGGGAGGGATGTTGGTGAACGTCGAGTCGTATCGGTTGACCGAGTTGACGACGATCGTGTCGGGTAGCGCCCCCGGCTGGTTGTGGTGCTCGGCGGCCTCATCGGCGGCCGAGGCGATCACCGCGGTGCCGTGGTTGTAGGCGTATTCGATCGCCTCTCGCGCGAACAGCGAGTCGTTGAGCGTCCCGAGCGCCTCCTGGATAACGTACGCGCCGCTGTCGGTGGCATACAGCGCGGCCTGGGCGAAGCGGTTCACGTCGGCGACGAACGACTCCCCCACGCGCAGCGGCATCACCATGCAGTCGGGGCACGTACCCAGCCTGCCGCTGGTATTGGCCTCGCCGTTGGAGTCCCCGGCCTCGCCGGTGCCGTGCCCGTACTGAACGTCGTCGAACGGGTCGTTGTTGTTGTCGACGAAGTTCCAGCCGGCGATGTCGTTGGCGTAGCCGTTGTGGTCGTGGTCCCGGCCGTCGGTGAACGCCAGGATCAGGTCCTCGGGCGTGAGCATCCCGGGCGGTCCGTGGCGCAGTGCGTGGCGAGGGCTGGGCCCGTTGACGACCGCTGCGACCCGCGAGTCGCAGGCGTAGTCGCGCACGTCGAAGGTGCCCAGACCGTCGATGTCGTAGTTCCCGTGCGGGTTGTAGTCGCCGCCGGTCGGGTTGGTGAACTTGGAGCAGTCCAGGCCCGAGATCAGCGAGTTCGTGAGGTCATGGCGCGGAGCGGGCAGCTCTCCCTGGTTGAGGTGGACCTTGTCTCGCAGGTCGAGCATCGAACCGGCGTCGTTCCACTCGATCCCGGAGTCGAGCACCGCGATCAGCACGTCGGGCCGCCCGAGCGTCACCTCCCAGGCGGTCTTGACGGGTGTGCCCGCGGTCACGCAGGAACCCGCTGGGAAGGTCGCGCTCGTGTCGACCACGCTCGCGCCCCGGATCCCGCACAGCTCATCGGGCTTCAGGTTGACGGTCATGCTCTGGGTGCTCTGCTCGGGCGTCGCAGCCAGCCGCCAGTCGTTGCCGTAGTTGCTCGGCGCCTGCCCCGGCGGCAGCTTCCAGGTCGCGGGGTTGTGCGGGTCCCCGCCGGCGGGCATGTACGGGAACGCGGCGCGGGCGCTGGACGCCAGCAGCAGCGCGACCATGCCGGCGGCTGCCGCGAGCAACGTGGCCGCGGCAAGCGCGGTGCGCCAGGGGCGTGCTCGGTGACTGTCGATCATCAATCCTCCCTTTCGGCAAGCACGATCCCTCACGCCCGAGGCGCAACCCTGATAGATCCGCATCCTGCCCGGTCCGCCAGGATTGCACACTGATTATCCAGAAGTTGGAGCGAGTCTGCGGCAGTAGGCACGCCGGCCCTGCATCAGGCCTCCCGCAGCACCTCGTGCAGTGCCTCGCACACTTGCTCCACCTGCCCCCCGGTCATCTGCGGGAAGAACGGCAGCGCGATCGAGCGAGCGGCGACGTCCTCGCAGACCGGGAACTCCCCGGGGCGATGGCCGAAGCGCTCCCGGTAGTAGGACATCAGGTGGATCGCGGGGAAGTAGGGCTTGCTGGGGATCCCGCGGGCGGCGAGCGCACGCACGGTGGCGTCGCGATCGGCGTCGCGCGGTAGCTGTACGACGAACACGAACCAGCCGCGGCGGACGCCGCCTCGATCCGGGCAGGGGAGCTCGAGTCCCTCGACTGACCCGAGCGCCTCGCGATACAGCGCGGCGACAGAAGCGCGCAGCGACAGCAGCTCGTCCAGGCGCTCGAGTTGGGCAAGCCCGAGCGCGCAGGCGATATCGCTCAGCCGGTAGTTGAAGCCGAGCCGATCGTGATCGAGCCAGCCCATGTCGGGCGAGCGCCCCTGGTTGCGCTCGGAATCGATCCGCTCCTTCAGGGCGGCATCGGAGCAGAGGACGATGCCGCCCTCGCCGGTCGTCAGCTGCTTGTTGGGATAGAAGCCGAACACAGCCGGGTGGCCGCGGCCGCCGACGGGCGTCCCGTCCGCAAACGCCGCGCCGAGCGCCTCACATGCGTCTTCGACGATCGGCACCCCCAGCCGCTCGAAGCCCTCGATCTCGGCCGGATAGCCGAACACGTGCACCGGCAGCAGCGCTGCGGTGCGCCGGGTCACGGCCGCCGCCGCCGCATCCACGTCGAGATTTAGCGTCACCGGGTCGATGTCTGCGAACACCGGTCGCGCCCGCTCGTAGAGCGCCACGTTTGCGGAGGCGACAAACGAGAACGGGCTCGTGATCACCTCGTCCCCGTCGGATACGCCGACCGCCCGCAGCGCCAGGTGCAGCCCCGCGGTGCCGCTCGACACCGCGCTGGCGAAGCGGGCCCCGACCCGCGCCGCAAACGCCTCCTCGAACCGGCCGAGCAGCGGCCCGAGCGACAACCGCCCACCGCGGAGCACCTCGAGGACGGCCTGCTCCTCCCGCTCGCCCAGCAGCGGCTGCGCGAGCGGAATCTCCTCCGTCATGTGCGGCGGGCGGACTCAGGTGAGACAACCCGCTGCATTCCGTACTCCAGCGAGTCGACCAGTGCCTGCCACGACGCCTCGATCACGTTCTCCGACACGCCGATCGAACCCCATACCTTGTCCCCGTCCGATGCGTCGAGCAGCACCCTGGTCACCGAAGCGGTTCCCTCGTGCTCGTCGATCAGCCGCACCTTGAAGTTCTCCAGTTCGATGTCCGCCAGGTGCGGGTACAGATCGCCGATCGCTTCGCGCAGCGCCCGGTCGAGCGCGTGCACCGGGCCGTTTCCCTCGGTGGTCCGTACGTAGCGCTCGCCGTTGACCCACAGCTTGAGCGTCGCCTCGGTCTCGACGTGACCGCGATGGCCCATCTCGACGATCACGCGCCAATGCTCGAGCGTGAACAGCGGCTCGTAGTGTCCGGTCTCCTTGCGCAGCAGCAGCTCGAACGATCCGTCGGCTGCTTCGAACTGGTAGCCCTGATGCTCCAGCTGCTTGACGCGCTCGACGATTCTCCCCGCCTGTTCGTCGTCGAGCTCGATACCGGCCTCGCGGGCACGCGCGTGAACGGTGCCCTTGCCCGACAGCTCGGAGATCAGCACCTCGCGCTTGTTGCCGACGACCCCCGGCTCGACGTGCTCGAAGGTAGCCGGATCGGCACTGACACCGGCCACGTGCATGCCGCCCTTGTGGGCGAACGCATTGCGCCCGACATATGGCTGATCCGGATCGGGGGTGAAGTTCAGCAGCTCGTCGATGAAGTGGGCGGCCGGCGTCAGCGAGGCCAGCTGCGCGTCGCTCAGACACTCGTAGCCGAGCTTCAGCTGGAGGTTGGGGATGATCGTCACGAGGTTGGCGTTGCCGCAGCGCTCTCCGTAGCCGTTGATCGTCCCCTGGACGTGTGAGGCCCCGGCTAGCACGGCCGCGAGCGAGTTCGCCACGCTGCAGCCGGCGTCGTCGTGGCAGTGGATCCCCACCCGGGCGCCCGCCGAGCGCAGCTCTGACACCACGACGCGCATCGTCGATTCGATCGCATTGGGCAGGCTGCCGCCGTTTGTGTCGCAGCAGACGACCGTGTCGGCGCCGGCCTGTACGGCCGCCACCAGGCAGCAGAGCGCGTACCCGGGATCGTCGGCAAAACCGTCGAAGAAGTGCTCGGCGTCGTAGATGACCCGCTTTCCCTGCGCGGCGAGGAACGCGACCGACTCGGAGATCATCCGCAGGTTCTCGTCGCGGTCGACCCGGACCACCTTCTCGAGGTGCAGCGCCCAGGTCTTGCCGACCAGCGTGCAGACCGGCGCGAAGCATTCGGCCAGCACCCGCAGAGCCGGATCCTCGGATGCTTCGATTCCCCGCCGCCGGGTCATGCCGAACGCGGCGACGGCGGCATGGGCGAACGACTCCGCTGCCAGCAGCTCGAACAGCTCGAGCTCCTTGGGGTTGGAGCTCGGGAAGCCGGCCTCGATCAGGTCGATCCCGAGGTCGTCGAGCCGGTGCGCGACGCGCAGCTTCTCCTGCGCGGACAGCGACATGCCTTCCCCCTGCATGCCGTCGCGCAGGGTCGTGTCGTACAGCTCGATGCGGGTCATCCGGACCCCGGGGAAGCCGCGGGGATCATGCCGTCTTCGACGGCACCTTCACCACGTCGAGCCAGTCGAGATAGCGAGGGTCGCGCCCGTGCAGCGCATCGTCGAACACGCGCTGTAGCTCGCGCGTCACCGGTCCCGGCTGACCGCCGCCGATCGGGTGATCGTCGATCTCGCGGACGGGCACCAGCTCCGCCGCCGTCCCTGACAGGAACACCTCCTCGGCGAGGATCAGCTCGGCCCGGGCCAGATCGCGCTCCAACACCTCGTAGCCGAGGTCGCGGGCTATCTGCAGGATCGACTTGCGGTTGATCCCGTCGAGGATCCCTGCCGTCTGCGGTGGGGTCAGGATCTTGCCCTCGCGGACCGCGTAGATGTTCTCGCCGGAGCCCTCGCAGACGAACCCGCGAGCGTCGAGCAGGATCGCCTCCTGGTAGCCGGCCTTCGACGCCTCGATCTTCGCCAGCACGCTGTTGAGGTATTGACCGGAGGCCTTTGAGTGCGGGATCAGCGAGTCGTGGGGGATCCGCCGCCAGCTCGAGACCTTGGCGCGGACGCCGTCGCGCTTGCCCTCTTCGCCCAGGTACGCGCCCCAGGGCCACACCGCAATCGCGACCTCGACGCCGCAGTCGAGCGGATACAGGCCCATGTTCCCGTACCCCCGGAACACGATTGGGCGGATGTAGCACTCCCGCAGCTCGTTGGCCGCGATCAGCTCGTGAGTCGCGGTGCGCAGCTCCTCGAGCGTGTACGGGATCGGCATGTAGTAGAGCTCGGCTGACTTGAACAGCCGGTCCAGGTGGTCGCGGTGCCGGAAGATCGCACTCCCCTGTGCGGTCTCATACGCGCGGATTCCCTCGAATACACCGGTGCCATAGTGCAGGCCGTGGGTGAGTACGTGGACCTTTGCGTCCTCCCAGGCAACCTGCTCACCGTTGTGCCAGATGAGGTCCGCTTGTTCCACGGGGGTGACTCCTTAGAGGTGTTTGAGGACTGCCTGGGTGGCGTGGGTTGTGGTGGCTTCACCCCCCAGGTCCGGTGTGCGCAGCCCCTCGGCCAGCGCTCGATCGACCGCCGATTCTACCGCCGCCGCCTCCGCTTCCATAGCGAGTCCGTGGCGCAGCATCAGCGCCGCCGACAGGATCATCGCGAGCGGATTGGCGGCTCCCGTGCCCGCGATATCGGGTGCCGAGCCGTGCACGGGCTCGAACAAACCCGGACCCGATGCCCCCAGGGAAGCGCTCGGCAGCAGCCCGATCGAGCCGGTCAGCATCGCGGCCTCGTCGCTGAGGATGTCGCCGAACATGTTCTCGGTCAGGATCACGTCGAAGTGGCGGGGCGCGGACACGAGCCGCATCGCGGCGTTGTCGACAAGCAGGTGCTCGAGCTCGATGTTCGGGAACTCCCGGCCGTGAACCTCGCGCACCACCTCGCGCCACAGCCTGCTGGTCTCGAGCACGTTCGCCTTGTCGACGCTGGTGACGCGCGAGCGCGCCGCGCCGAATGCGACGCGCGCGATCCGTTCGATCTCCGCACGCGTGTAGACGCACGCGTCGGAGGCCCGCTCCGCGCTGCGCGTCTTCTCGCCGAAGTAGATCCCGCCGGTCAGCTCGCGAACGACGAGCATGTCGGTCCGCTCGATGACCTCGCGCTTCAGCGGGCTTGAGTCATATAGCGCCGGCACGGGCCTGATCGGCCGTAGGTTCGCGAACAGGCCGAGACCCTGGCGCAGGCCGAGCAGGCCCTGCTCGGGACGCGGCTTGTGCGGGTCGGTGGTGTCCCACTTGGGCCCCCCCACCGCGGCCAGCAGCACGGCATCGGCACGCTTGCAGGCCTCGAGCGTGGCGTCCGCGAGTGCGGTGCCGTGCGCGTCGATCGAGGCGCCGCCGAAGACGTGCTCCTCGTACTCCAGCTCGGTGCCGAGCGCGTCCAGGACCGAGACCGCCGCCGGCATGATCTCGGGCCCGATCCCGTCGCCGGGTAGCAGGATCACCTTGCGTGCCATGGCGGCGCCGACGGTATCGGATGCCCGCCGGCGAACCCGCGCACCCCGCGCCGCGCCGCTCTAAATTCTGGCCGATGGACGGGGTAACCCGGCGTGCGCTGCTGGCGCGGGCGACGGCCGCAGGCACGGCTGCGCTGCTCGCCGGCGAGGTCGACCCGGCGGCAGCCGCAATCGCGCAGGTGCGCGCCCGGCGCGCCAGGCGCCGCGCCACGCAGACCCTCGGCACCGAGCTCGAGTACTACCGCTCGGATCCCGCTCACCTCGAACAGCGGCTCGCCCTGTGCGTGGCGGCCGGCTACAACACGATCCAGACCTACGTGCCGTGGAACGTCCACGAGAACACGCGGGGCCGCCTGGACTTCACCGGCGAGACCCACCCCGTGATCGTCGGCGACCATGTCGACGAGTACCAGATCGAGACGCCCGACGAGGAGATCGAGGCCGGCGGAGCGCCGGCGCGCGTGATCGCCAACACCGATCTGATCGGGTTCATCCGGGCGTGCGCCGAGCACGGCCTGAAGCTGATCCTGCGGCCCGGCCCGTTCATCTCCGACGAATGGCGCAACGGCGGCCTGCCCGATTGGCTGCTGCTCAGCTACCCCAACATGTTCCAGCTGGGTCCCCACGGCACCGCGCTCGAGCCGGGGCTCCCGTTCAGCCCGCCCGCGGAGATCCTGATCGGCGGCGGTCCGCTCTATTACTTTGCCGGGCCCTCATACGCCTCGGCTGACTACCTGCGCGAGGCGCGCCGCTGGATGCGCGAGTTTGCGTCGGTCGTCAGGCCCCTGCAACGAACGCGGGGCGGCCCCGTGGTCGCGATGCAGGTCGACGATGAGATCTGCTTCTACTACCGCTTCGGCCCGTTCGAGGTCGACTACCACCCGGAGATGGTGGCGCGCTTCGGCGCGCGGCCGCCCACGGACTGGCCGGCCGCCGGGGGACGGCCGGCGGAGCTGCGGCCGGCGCTGCGCTGGCAGCGGTTCAAGGCAAACCAGCTCGGGTTGTGGCTCGCCACGATGGCCGACGCGCTGCGTTCCGGCGGCGCCGATGTGCCGATCTCCCACGAGCACGAGCTGCAGCTGTCCCCGCCCGCCAACTTCGCGGCGCTCGCCGATGCGGTCGATGTTTTGCATCCCGAGTTCTACCTGCAGACCGGGCCGTGGACCCAGCCCACGCTCGAGCTTTGTGCCGGTGCGGTGCGGGCGGCGCAGCGCGGCCGGCGAGCCGTGATCTCGGCAGAGATGAGCCAGGATGACGTGTTCATCCGCCACCTGCTGCTCGGCGAGGGGATCGGCGGCTTTCTCGGCTTCAGCTACACGCAGGGAATCCCCGAGGACGCGGTCGCTCCGATGCGCGCGTTCACCGACGCGGTGCGGCTGGCCGGGCCCCGGCTCGATCAATTCCATCGCGTCGCGGACGCGGCGATCGTCTGGTGTCCGGAGTACCTGTACACGCCATATAACTCCACCCGATACGGGTTCGCCCGGGACGTCCGTGGCGCGATTGAGCGAGACATACCGGCGCTGGCGACGCTTCTGATCCGCTCGGGGCTGTCCTTCGACCTGCTCGACACCGGCGTCGCGCAGCCCTCCGACTATCGTGAGTACCCCGTGATCTGGCTGGCGAGCGCGGACGTGCTACCGCGCCGCGCGCAGGTTGCCCTGGTGGATTACGTGCGAAGCGGCGGACGCCTCGTCTGCTGGCCCGCCCCACCGGACCTCGACGAGGACTACCGCCCGTGCACGATCCTGCGCGATGAGCTCTATTCGGAGCCGCTCGAGAGGTTCTATCCGCAGGACGGCCAGACTGTCGCGATCCTCGGACAGCGGGTGAAGGTGTGGCGCGGCGTGCAGACGTTCACGCCCCGGCCTGGCGTCCGGACGATCGCATGGCGCGCCGGGGAAGCGTGTGGCTATGAGCGGCGAGCAGGGCGCGGCGAAGCGATCCTGCTCGGCACCTGGCCGGTGGCCGACTCCGTCCCGGGCCGCGAAGGCGACGTGTTCGAGATCCAGGACGTCTCTTCGACCGCGGGCGCGGCCACGGCGGCCCGGCGGCTGGTGGCTAAGCATTGGGGCAGGCGTACGGCCCGTGCGCTGAGCACGGCCCTGCCGCAGGACGCCGGCGCACCGCAGCAGGTGATCGTGTTCGACTACGCCAACGAGCGACGCGGCGGCGAGGTCATCACCGGCGGCACGGTCGCGTACTGGGACGGCGAGAACGTCGTCCCGATCGGCGACATCAACCTGGGGACGGGCCTTCCCGAGGTCACGACGCCGCCGTTTCGCCCGGTCACGGCCGCCCACCTGCACGCTGCGCGGGCGCTCCAGGCGCGAGCTCCCGCCTGCGCGGTCAGCGACAGACGCGCGCAGGCGCGCTTACTGATCGCGCGCGAAGGCGGCGGCGCGACGATCAGCATCATCAACCGCTACCAGGTGGACGTGCACACCGCGATCACGGTCAACGCCGGGGCCGTTCAGGCGCGGGTGCCGCTGTCGGGAGAATTGACGCTGCCGGCCGGCACCGCACTCCTGCTGCCGGTCGGCTGGCAGCTCGCGCGCGGCGTGGTGGTGGCTCAGGCGTCGGTGCAGTTGCTCGAGGCCGCAGCGCGCCCGCGTGCGCTGACGCTGCGTTGCATCTCGCCGTCGGGCGGTGAGCTCGTCCTGCGGCTGCCGGGCAGGACCAGCGCAGCAGTTCTCGACGGCCGGCCGGTGCGGTTCGGAACGCATCGCGGCGCCACCGTCGTTTCGATCCCGGGCGGAGAGCACAGTATCCAGGTGATGTGGCGCTAAACGCTCGCCAAACCTACTGATACCGCGGGCGAAGCTGCCGAGCGTGGATCAGGTTCGGTCGCGGTGGCGACAGAGATTCTCCAACCCGCTCAACCCCCAGATCCGCGCGCCGATGAGGTGATCACCGGCCCAGCCGGCATCGGGTAGATGCCACGTAAGGCACGAGGGTTACAGAGATGACCTCGACAGAGCAGATGGACCTGCAGCGGCGGATCGACTACCTGCGTAGGGAGTCCTTCGAGATCGTCGACCGGCTCCTGGCCGCCGCCAAGGCGCGGCACGAAGGAGCGAGCTCGGCGTTGCTGCACGTCCAGGACGCCGCCAACGAGCTCGGGATCGCGGAGCGCCTCCTGACGCCGCTGGCGCCGGCTCCGCTGAGCTGATCAGACGCGCCGGCCGACCATGTTGAGCCGCACGTAGTCGAGCACGAGCGGTTCGCCCGCCTGCTCGAGCACGCGGTCGACGAACGGCTCGCGCAGCTCATCTGGCAAGGGGTCGAGATGCCGCACCAGGCAGACCGTCTTGATGAAGGCACGCGCGTCGTCCGGCTGCACGCGCTTTGGCTCAAGCCACGCTCGCACGTCACCGAACCCGGCCTCGCGCAGGCTCGCGTCCGTGTCCTCGGCGGTGGCGTAGTTCCACGGTCGACGCCAGTCGATGAAGTACCGGGCAAACGGCTCCTGGGCGGCGATCGCGTCCGCCAGCCGCCGGAACGCGTCGATGTTGCCGCGGCCGCCACACTGCGCGACGAGCCGGGCACCTGGCTTCATCGCCCGGTACAGCGCCGCGAACAGCGCGCGGTGGTCGTGGATCCAGTGAAAAGTCGCGTTGGAGAAGATCGCGTCCACCGGCTCGGGGAGCGCGAGCTCGACCAGATCCTGGCAGAGGACCGTGGCGCGGCCCGCGAGAGCCCCGCGCGCGTGCTCCACCATCGAGGGTGCAGCGTCCACGCCATACACCCGGCCGCGCGGGACGCGGTCGGCGAGCAGCGCGGTCACTCGGCCCGATCCGCAGCCGGCGTCGAGCACCACCTCGTCACCGTCCAGCGGCAGCCGCTCGAGCTGCTCGAGGGCCCAGCTCAGCTGGATGTCGGAGACGCGATCGTAACTCGCCGCATCCCAGTCGCGCGACGACGCGGCCTGGCTCATCGCAGCGCGGTGGTCACCGGCCCGGGCCGCTCTCGCTCGCGTTCGTAGCGGTCGATCGCATCCGCCTGCTCGAGCGTCAGCGCGATGTCGTCGAGGCCGTTCAGCAGCCGGTGCCTGGTGTCGGCGTCGATCTCGAACTGCGCGGTGCCGCCCGGCCACCGCACCTCCTGCCCGCGCAGGTCGACCTGTGCTTCGCCGGCCTGCGCGATCGCGGCGCACGCGTCGGCCGGCAGCTCGACCGGAAGCAGCCCGATCTTCGTGCAGTTGGAGCGGAAGATGTCGGCGAAGCTCGGCGCAATGATCGCCTGAAAGCCATAGTCCTCCAGGGCCCAGGGGGCGTGCTCGCGACTCGAGCCGCAGCCGAAGTTCCGGCCGGCGACGAGGATCGGATTGCGCGGCAGCTCCCAGCCCGGCTCCTTCGCCCAGTCGTAGAACAGGAATTCACCGAAGCCGGTCCGCTCCACCCGCTTCAGGAACTGCTTGGGGATGATCTGGTCGGTGTCGACGTCGTCCCGGTTCAGCACGCTCACCCGGCCGGTGATGGTTTCGATCGCCTTCACGCCTTCCACTCCCGGATGTCGACGAAATGGCCCTCGATCGCCGCCGCCGCGGCCATCTGCGGCGAGACCAGATGCGACCGGGCGCCGCGCCCCTGCCGTCCCTCGAAGTTCCGGTTGGAGGTGGAGGCAACGCGCTCCCCCGGAGCGGCGACGTCGGGGTTCATCCCCAGGCACATCGAGCAGCCGGCGCCGCGCCAGTCGAACCCGGCGCGCGTGAACACCTGATCGAGTCCCTCTCGCTCGGCCTGGAGCTTGACCTGCTGGGAACCGGGGACGACCATCGCATAGACGCCGTCGGCGACGCGGCGGCCATCGATCATCGATGCGGCCGCACGCAGGTCCCCGATCCGCGAGTTCGTGCAGGAGCCGATGAACACGCGGTCGAGGTCGAGCTCCTGGATCGGCATGCCCGGCTGGAGGCCCATGTAGTGGAGCGCCCGCTCGTCCTGCTCGCTGCCCGGCTCGGGCACAGCACCGGTGACCGGGACCACCATCCCGGGGGTGGTGCCCCAGGTGACCATCGGGCTGATCGCCGTCGCGTCGATGACCAGCTCACGCTCGAAGCTGACCCCTGGATCGCTCTTCAGGGTGCGCCACTCCTCAGGAACTGCGTCCGGCCCGGCGGGCCTGCCCACCACCCACTCGAATGTCGTCTCGTCGGGAGCGATCATGCCGGCGCGCCCGCCGCCTTCGATCGTCATGTTGCAGACGGTCATGCGGCCCTCCATCGACAACGCCTCGATCGCCTCGCCGGCGTATTCGACCACGTGTCCGGCGGCGCCCGAGACCCCCATCCGTCCGATCGTCGCGAGGATCAGGTCCTTGGCGGTGACGCCGAACCCGAGCGCGCCCTCGTAGCGGATCCGCATCGACTTCGGTTTGACCTGCACGAGGCACTGGGTCGCGAGCACATGCTCCACCTCGCTGGTACCGATCCCGAACGCGAGCGCTCCGAACGCGCCGTGTGTCGCGGTGTGCGAATCGCCGCAGACGATCGTCATGCCGGGCTGCGTGATCCCGAGCTCCGGGCCGATCACGTGAACGATTCCCTGACGATCGGACCCAAGCGAGTAGACGGGGATCCCGAACTCGGCGCAGTTGCGCTCGAGCGTCTGGACCTGCACCCGAGAGAGCTCATCCCTGATCCGTGCCGCGACCGGGGTGCCGTCGGTCGGCACGTTGTGGTCGGCGGTCGCGAGCGTGCGGTCCGGGCGCCGAACCTTGCGGCCGTTCATCTGCAGACCATCGAATGCCTGCGGGCTCGTCACTTCGTGCACGAGGTGCAGGTCGACGTACAGCAGGCCGGGCGCGACCTCATGCGCGTCCCAGATCTTGTCGAATAGGGTCTTCGGTTCGGTCATGCCGGTCTAGCTCCTGCGCAGCCCAGCCGTGAGCACAGCCAGGAACACAGCTTCATCGGGACCAGGGTTCTCGAAGTGATGGGGCAGGTCGGCGTCGAACGTCACGCAGTCGCCCTCGTGCAACTCGTGCCTCTGGCCGTCGCAGTGCAGCATCACCGAGCCCGACTCCACCAGCGACGTCTCGCGGCTGCCGGGCTCGTGCATCGGCGGGTCCCCGGGGCCGCCGGTGACGGCTTTTGGCGCGAGCACGTGGCGGCTCAGCTCCGCCCGCTGACCGGGAAGCGGCGGCGTGAGGATCTCGTAGAAGTGGCAGCTGTCGGCGCGGGCGGGGCCCTTGCGCCGCTCGGTGGCGCGCACGACCGACACAGCCCCATCCTCGTCGAGCCGCAGCAGCTGGGAGAGACGGAGCTCCAGCCCGTGCGCGATCCGTTGCGCGGTCGCGAGCGTCGGGGATGTCTCGCCGCGTTCGACCTGCGAGAGCATCGGTGCACTGACGCCCGACCGCTCGGCGAGGTCGCGCAGCGACAGCTCCATCGCCTCGCGAAGCGCACGGATCCGAGGCCCGACCGAGCCGTTTGAACCCTCCGCGATCCCTAACATACGAGCGTACGTTATCACGTACAGAGCTCGGCGCGATTAGCATCGAAAACATGCTCTCTCGCCCCGACGTCCTGGTCCTCGGTGCCGGTGGCGTCCTCGGCGAGGCGTGGCTGACCGGCGTGCTCGCGGGGATCGAGGATGCCAGCGGATTCGACCTGCGCGAGTGTGAGTACTTCGTCGGCACATCCGCCGGTTCGATCGTCGCGGCGACGCTCGTCGCCGGGAGGGCCCTGCGGCGCCCGCCCCAGACCCGTACCGATCTCGAGCTGCCGGCGACCCGCGCGGCCGAAGGGCTGGCAGTGGCGGGGCTCGAGGCCGCACGTCGCGCCGGCTCCTGGGCGCTCGCGGCAGCTTCGGCGTTCGCACCGCTGGCGCTTGGGGTCGCCGCGCCGGGTGGCGCGATGGTGCGCGGAGCACTGCTGCGCAGGCTCCCCCGCCCCCGCCAGCGGCTCTCCCACCTGCGCTCGCAGATCGAGCGCTCGGGTGCCCGCTTCGACGGGCGCCTGCGAGTGGTGGCGGTAGAGCGCGATTCGGGCCGCCGGGTGGTGTTCGGCAGCCCGGGCGCGCCCCATGCGACGGTCGCCGAGGCGGTCGAGGCGTCGTGCACGGTGCCCTGGCTGTTCGCCCCCGTGGAGATCGGCGGGACGGAGTACGTGGACGGCGGCGTGTGGAGCCCCACCAACCTCGACGTCGCGCCGGCCGGCCGTGAGACACACGTGCTGTGCCTGGTCCCGACCGCCAGCATCATCGGATCCAACTCGCTGCTCGCGGTGCTGCGCAACGCCGCACGTTCGGCGGCATCGCTCGAGGCGATGGCGGTCCGCCGGCGCGGGGCGGCGGTCCGGACGATCGCGCCGAATGCCGAAAGCGCCGCCGAAATGGGCAGCAACTTCATGGCTCGGGAGCCGGCTCAGCGAGTGCTGGTGGCCGGCTACCGGCAGGGCCTGGAGCTGGCTACGGCGCGCTGACCGGCTCGGGCGCGGCGGCCTGGATCGCCTCCTGCGCCTCTGCGGCCACGCCGCGCCGGCGCATCGCATTTGACAGCGCGCGCACGTAGGCTCGTCCCGCTGCCTCGAGGATGTCGGTCGAGACGCCCTGGCCGGCGCCGGTCACCCCTCCGAGCTCGAGCACCACCGAGGTCTCGCCGAGCGCGTCCTGCCCACCGGTCACCGCGTCGACCCGGAATTCGCGCAGCCGCGCGTCGGAGCCGGTCGCGGTGTTGATCGCACGGAAGATCGCGTCGACGGGGCCGTCGCCGGTGAACGAGCCCGTCACCTCCTCGCCGTCGGCGGTCCGGATGCCGACCGTGGCGTGCGGCGGGCGGCGGGAGGAGGCCTCGACCTCGAACCAGTCGAGCTGGTAGCCCGTGATCTCCTCGCGAAGCTCGTCGGTGACGAGCGCCTCGAGATCCATCGCGGTCACGTGCTTCTTCTTGTCCGCGATCTCCTTGAAGCGCTTGAACGCCGTGTTCAGCCCCTGTCCGGAGAGCTCGAAGCCGAGCTCAGCGAGCGCCTGTTGGAGCGCGTGCCGCCCGGAGTGCTTGCCGAGCACGATCGAGTTGGCCTCGAGTCCGACGGTGGTCGCGTCCATGATCTCGTAGGTCGTGCGCTCCTTCAGCACGCCATCCTGGTGGATGCCGGATTCGTGGGCGAACGCATTGCGCCCGACGACCGCCTTGTTCGGCTGCACCGGATAGCCGGTCAGGCGCGAGACCAGCCTGCTGGTTCGCGCGAGCTCCTTGGTGACGGCGCCCGTCCGGAGTCCCACGTCGGCCGCCCGCGTATGCAGCAGCATCACGATCTCCTCGAGCGAGGCGTTGCCCGCCCGCTCGCCGATGCCGTTGATCGCGCATTCGACCTGGCGCGCGCCCGCCAGCAGGCCCGCGAACGAGTTGGCGACTGCCAGCCCCAGGTCATCGTGGCAGTGGACGCTCAGGGTCACCTCGCGCAGGCTCGGGATCAGCTCGTAGAGCCGGTCCAGGTAGGCCGTGAATTCGTTCGGCATCGTGTAGCCGACGGTGTCCGGGATGTTGATCGTGCTCGCGCCCTCGTCGATCGCGATCTGGCACACCTCGGCGGTGAACTCGACGTCGGCGCGCGTGGCGTCCATCGGCGAGAACTCGACGTCGTCGACGTAGTGCTTGGCGTGCGCGACCGCGGCCCGGGCCTGGCCCTTGACGTCCTCGCGCGTGGTCTGCAGCTGATGGCGGATATGGATGTCCGAGGTCGAGATGAACGTGTGGATGCGCGGCCGTTGCGAATCCTTCACGGCGTTCCACGCGGCATCGATGTCGGCGACGTGCGTCCTCGCGAGCCCGGCGATAACGGGTCCCTCGACCTTTCGTGCGATCTCCTGGACGGCCTCGAAATCGCCCGGCGAGGTGATCGGGAACCCCGCCTCGATCACATCCACCCCGAGCCGCGCCAGCTGCTGGGCGATCTCGAGCTTCTCCTGCGTGTTCAGCGAGATGCCCGGCGACTGCTCGCCGTCGCGCAGCGTCGTGTCGAAGATCAGTACTCGGTTTGGATCCTGGGCGCTGCTCATGTCACTCCTTCTCTGGCTCTACGCTTGCGACTTCCCGGTGCTGGTTCGCGGCTACGTGCGGCCGCCGGCGCGCTATTCCCCCCGAAGGGGGAGGAGGAGAAGTCGGAGGCCTCGGAGTGCCATGCCGACCGAAGGCTAGCAGCGGCGAGCCGCTGTGGACAAGAGTGCAAGAATGTCGCAGTTTGGGGCGACCGCGATGGATTCCGATTTGAGGAGTTCCGGCAAGCGCATGTGGGAGCGGCTGTCGGCGATCGGGCGCAAGGCAGACGGCCTGATCCAGGGGTTCGTCACCTCACAGCTCGACCACACCCCGGGCGATGACGACCTGCGCGTGTTTGTCAGCTACCGGCGCGAGGCCGGCCCGGGTCAGGCTCATCGGCTCGCCAGCGATCTGGAGCGCTATCTCGGCGCCGAACGGGTGTTCCTCGACGAGCGAACGATCGGCGCGGGCGAGGACTGGGGGCGTGTGATCGCCGAGCGCGTGGGGGCATGCGACGTGCTGCTGGCGGTCGTCGGGCCCGGCTGGCTCGACGCGCAGGACGACGCTCACCAGCAACGTCTGTTCCGCGCCGACGATTACGTACGGCGGGAGATCGAGATGGCGATCCAACGACGCGTGCCGGTGATACCGGTGTCGGTACCTGGGGCAACGATGCCGCCCCTCGATCGGCTCCCGGAGACGCTTGCACCGATGCTGGAGCGCCCCGCGCTGGCGATCGAGATCCCAGGCGATGACTTCTGGGCGGTCGCCGTCGATAGCCTCGCCCGCTGGCTGCTCACGATGCGCGAGGAGAAGCGCCAGACGCGCAAGGAGATCGAGCGGGCGACCGAGCAACGGGCGCGCCTCGAGCGCGAGATCGAGCGCACGACCGGCAAGCAACGGGAACTGACAGCGGATCTGCAGGAGGCCAAGCAGCGACGCGCGACGCTAGAGCAGGAGCTCCCCGAAGCGCGCGAGCGATTCGAGCAGCTGCGCCGAGAGGCGGAGCCCGCGCGGTCGGGCGCGGGCATTCGCGCGTACATCACGTTTCGGCCGGAGACCAGCCAGCAAGCCGCCAGGCTCGAGCGCGACCTCGCATCGCGGCTGGGCGCCGACCGTGTGTTCGCGACTGAAACTCTTCCAGACGACGATCTGGCAGCCGCCGTCTCGCAGCGGATCGCCAACTGCGACGTGCTCGTGACGTTGATCGGCCCGTCCTGGGGGAGCTCTCAGGATGTTCGCGGACGGGTCATGTCCGATCCGGACGACACTCCCGGGCTCGAGATGGAAGCGGCGCTGGCGCGAAGGATCCCCCTGATTCCGCTGCTCGTCCACACCCATGAGGTCCCGGAAGTGAGCTCGCTGCCCGACAGCCTTCGTCTGGTGTTCGCCCACCAGACGATGCCGCTGCCGGACCAGTTCTGGGATTCGGCCGTCGAGAAGCTGCTGGCGGAGTTCGACAAGATCGAACGCGATATCGAGTCGCGCGAGACGGCGGTCGAGCGCGCTATGGACCGCGTACGGTCACTCGAGCGCGAGTTGGAGCGCGCCACCAGGGCGCAGGCGGAGCACGAACACGATCTGGCCTCGGCCCAGACCAAGCTGCAAGCGCTCCATGCCAAGCTCGAGGAGGTTGCGGCTGAGCAGCAGCGCCTGGCCGAAAAGCGTGCTGACCAGAGTCCCGCGTACCTTGCCGGCCCGCCGCGCCCGCGCGCGGCGGCTGTCCCGTAGGAGGCTCGGATGGAGCCCCGGATCTTCGTCAGCTACACCCGCGAGGCGGGGCCGGCTGACGCACGACGGCTCGTAGGCGATCTGCGAAGCCAGCTGCGCTCGCAAAACGTCCATGGCGCGGACGAACAGCGTCCCGAACAGGCGACCTACGAGCTGATCGGCTCAAGCGATCTGGTGGTGGCGGTGATCGGTCCGGGGTGGCAGGGAGCTGACGACGCCTTTGCGCAGGAGGTGGGTGCCGCACTGAGACGCCGGATCCCGGTGATCGACGTGCTGACCGGCGACGCCGTGGTGCCGAGCCGCAGCTCGCTGCCGGACCAGCTCAAGCCGCTGCTCGACCATCACCCGAGCCTGACCGTCGAGATCCCTTCCGACTTCTACTGGGATGTGTCCGCTGCACGCCTGGCCCGGTGGCTGACCAGAATCGCCAAGGAGACAGAGCGGCGTAACAAGGCCAAGCAGGACGCCGCCGCCGCGCGGGCCAAGCTCGAGCGCGAGCTGGAGCGTCAGCGCCGGATGGTCGCCGAGGCCGAGACGTCCGCGCGAGCGTGGGCGTCACGCCAGGGAGAGCTGGATCGCGCCGTTCACGCGGCGAGTGAGACACTCGTAGCGACCCAGAGCGGCGTCGATCCCGCCAGGAGCGGTGGGATGCGCGTGTTTCTGAGCTACGGGCCCGAGACCTCCGGTGATGCGCGCACGCTCGAGGACGACCTGAAGGAGCGACTCCCGCAAGCCGTCATCTACAGCACCGATCCGATCCCGGAAGGCGCCGATCCGGCACAGACGATCAACGAGCGGATCGGACGCTGCGACGTGGTCCTCGCGGTGATCGGCCGGGAGTGGACGCTCGGCCCCGGCCAGCCCAGGCTCGAGGTGCAGGAGGCGCTGCGCCGCGGCTTGCCGGTGATCCCCGTACTGACCCAGCATGCCGGGGCGCCTGACCGCAAGCAGCTACCGGATGGCTTGACAGCGCTTGCCGATCTGCCGGCGCTCGAGCTCCTCGTGCAGTTCTGGAGCGAAGGGGTCGATGCGCTGGTCGCCCGCCTGAGAACCAGCGAGCAGGAGTTGCAGCGCCGGCGCAAGGCGCTCGACGACGCCACGGACGAGCTTCACAGGCTCCAGCGCGAGGCGAACAAAGCTCGGGAGGAGCACGACCGGGCCGCCGCGGCAATCGATCGAGGCCGCGTCAAGATCGTCGAGCTCGAGCAGCGTCTCGGCCAGGCGCGGGACGAGGAGGAGCGGCTGATGCAGGAGCGCGAGGACCAGAACCGCGCGTTCCTCGATGGCCCTCCGGAGATCGAGCCGCAGGCTCCCGGCACCAAGCGCCCATCAGGGCTGCTGATCGCGGCGGGGATCGCGATCCTCGTGATCGTGATCATCATCGCGTTGGTGCACTGACCCCGCTAGGGCGCCCCGGCGTAGAGCTCCTCGATCTCCCGCGCATACTTCTCGTGGATGGGCTTGCGCTTGAGCTTCATGGTCGGCGTCAGCTCATCGCCCGCGGGAGGCCAGTCGCAGGGCAGGATCTTGAAACGCTTGATCTGCTCAACCCGGCTGAGGTGCGAGTTCGCGCGCTCCAACCCGTTCGCCACCTCGGCCTGAACCGCGGCCTGCGACGCCATCGCCTCAGGTGCAGCGTCCGGCAGCCCGTGCTCGGATGCGAAGGCCGCCGACGCGTCGGGATCGAGCACGATCAGCGCGACGTTGTAGGGCCGCTTGTCTCCAATCGCGATCGCCTGCCCGATCAGCGGACTGCCCTGCTTGAGCTGCGCCTCGATGTTCGCCGGAGACATGTTCTTGCCGGCGGCGTTGATGATCAGCTCCTTCTTGCGGTCGACGATCTTCAGAAAGCCGTGGTCGTCGAACTGGCCGATGTCGCCGGTGTGTAGCCAGCCGTCCGAGTCGATCGTCTCGGCGGTCTTCTGCGGTTGGTTGCGGTAGCCCGCCATCACCGTCTCGCCGCGGACCAGCACCTCGCCGTCATCCGCCAGCCGGACCTCGACGCCCGGAATCGGCGGGCCGACCGTCCCCAGCCTGACGTTGTCGGGCGGCACCAGCGTCGCGATCGACGCAAGCTCGGACATCCCCCACACCTCGCAGATCGGGATCCCGATCGCGGCGAAGAACTCCAGCACCTCGAGCGGAGCCGGCGCTGCCCCGATCATGTACCACTCGCAGCGCTCGAGCCCCAGCCTTGCCCGGATCTTCGAGAACACCTGCTCCTCGGCGCGCCCATACGCCGCCAGCAGCTCGTCTGGCACCAGCTCGCCCGCCTGCTCCGCACGAACCTTGCGCAGGCCGAGCTCGATCGCGTCGAGCGTCGCTCGCCGCTTCGCGGCGTCCGGCTCTGCGCCGATTCCGGCTTCGAGCGCCGCCTTGAGCTTTTCCCAGAGCCGCGGGACGCTGCCGAAGAACGTGGGATGGCAGTCGGCCACGGCCGCGAACACCTGGGTCAGCTCCGGGCAGCAGGTGACCGTGTTGCCCCACACCATCGGTCCGTAATGGGACAGGCCGCGGTCGGCGATGTGTGCATGTGGCAGGAACGAGACCACCGATCCGCCGGTCCGAGGCGTCGCGACCTGGTCGATCCCGCGGTTCTCAGCAAGCTCGTTGGCGTGGGTCAGCTGCACGCCCTTCGGCGGTCCGGTCGTGCCGGACGTGTAGATCAGCGTCAGGATGTCCCCCGGCTGCACCGCCTGCCACGTGGCCTCGAACTCGAAGCCGTCGGCGGGATCTGCCCTCTCCAGATCCGCCATCGGGATCGTGCCATCGGCGGTTGCGTCGAGCAGCACAACGTGCTCCACCGCTCCGGCCTGCCGCATCGCTTCGCGCGCCCGCTCGAAGAACGCCGCCTCGACGACGAACACCCGGTTTGCCGCATCCCCCAGCAGATAGGCGATCTGCTCGGGCGAGGATGTGTTGTAGACCGAGAACGGAGTGGCGCCGAGGTGCATCGCGGCGCAGTCGAGCAAATGGAACTCGGGGCGGTTGCTCAGCATGAACCCGACCGTGTCGCCGCGGCGAACGCCGAGCGCGTGGAAACCGGCCGCGAGCCGCCGGACGCGATCGGAGTACTCGCCGTAGGTGATCGAGACGCCGCCGCCAATCGTCCGCAGCGCTACCTGCTCGCGGCGCTCGCTCGCTGTGATCTGGAACGCCTCGCACATCGTGCGCGCGCTCAGAGCCCGTGGGCGCCCCTCCGCCTGCTGAACATCCGGCCTGAGTTCGACCGCGCCCTCCATCTCCCCGCTATGTCTATCACCCCGGGCGTGTTGTTTGCTTGCGCTTCGGGTACTCCGATTAGCTCCCGGATTGAAGGAGATCAGCTTGTCTGAACAGGATCACGAGGAACGGACGGTCGGCGGGGTCGCCGGCAAGGTCGTCGGAAAAGCGAAGGAGGCCGTTGGTAACGCCATCGGCGACGATCAGCTGGCCCGCGAGGGACGGCTCCAGGAGGCCCAGGGCCAGACGGACCTGGATGCCCGCCGCAGCGACGAGGAGGCCCGCCGGCGCGAGGCCGAGGCGCAGCTGCGACAGGCGGAGACCGAAACCGAGCTCAGCCGGCGGCGCCTCGAGAACCAGGTGGCCGCCGACCAGCGCGAGCAGCAGATCGAGCACGAGCGCCTGGCCACCGAGCGCGAGGCGCTGCTCGAGGAAGAGCGTCAGCGAGAGGCCGCGGAACAGCGGCGCGACGCCGAGGTGACAGCCGCCGACGGCTCCGAGCGGGCGGCCGAGCGTGCGCAGGTGCAGGCCACCGAGCGTGCGGTGGAGTTGGAGCGCGAGGCTCGAGCAGCCGAAAGCCGCGCTGAGGAGATCGACCCGGAGGGCCAGCGATGAACGTCCGTGTGATACCGCGCACCACGATCAAGGGCTCGCTGCTGCTCGCGCGCCTGCCCCTGGACGCGGCGATCCGCCTGCTTCCCGGGAAGCGTCTGAGCACGCAGGCGCGTCTCGCGCTCGACCAGCTCGACGCCACCGCTCTCACCCTCGCCGCGGCCGTCACCGCAGACCGGCGCCTGGGCGAGGAGGCGAGCCGGCGTCGCGAGGCGCTGCGTGAACGCCGGCGCGCCACCCGGCTTCGCGAGGAGGCGCACCGTCAGACCGACGAGGCCGAGTCCCGCGCGGAAGAGCGCCACGAGCAGGCCACCCGCCGTCGCCGAGAGGCGGAGTCCCGCGCCCGCGGCCAGCGCCAGCGCGCAGCCCAGAAGCGCGAGCAGCGGTCGCGGAACGCCCAGGCCGGGGCGCGCCGCCGCCGCGAGGCGAGCCGGGAGGCCGAGGAGCGCGTCGAGGAGCAGGTCGAGCGGGATGAGCCCCGGGCACGTCTCGAGGCTCTCGACGCTCAAGCCGAGGCTCAGCGGGAGCGCCAGGAGGCGCTGACCCGTCACGACGAGGCGCAGCGGCTTGCCGATGCCGCAGCCCGCATCAAGGAGGAGCGCAAGAGCGACTGATCGCGTGGCTGCAATGCTGCGCGGATGCGCGTGCTCGTATTCCACGGCTACCTGCTGAGGGGTACCGGCTCGAACGTCTACAACGCCAACCTGGCCGCCGCGCTGACCCGGCTCGGCCACGAGGTGCACCTGCTGTGTCAGGACCGCCACGCCCGCGAGCTCGAGTTCGTGGGCGCGGTCGGAGACTGGGACTCGGGCGAGCTGCGGGTCGAGCGGATCCGAGACACGCGGTGCACCGTGTACCGTCCCGACATCGGCGGCCTGCTGCCGGTGTATGTGGCCGATCGCTACGAGGGTGTGGAGGCCAGGCCGTTCGGCGAGCTCAGCGACGCCGAGCTTGACCGCTACCTCCACGCGAACGTCGGTGCCGTCGAGCAGGTCGCCGAGCGCGCGGCGCCCGATGTCGCGCTCGCCAACCATCTCGTGATGGGACCGGTGATCCTCGCGCGAGCGCTTGGCGAGCGGCAGCTTCCGTATGCGGTCAAGGTGCACGGCAGCGCGCTCGAGTACACGGTCAAGCCCAACCCGCGGAGGTTCGTTCCCTACGCGCAGGAAGGGCTCGAGCCGGCGCGCGGCGTGCTGGTCGGTTCCCGTCACACCGCGCAGAGCCTGTGGGGCGCGCTCGAAGATCAGAGCCTCCCGGCGCGAACGCGGCTGGGACCGCCGGGCGCCGACGTCGCACGCTTCCGCCCGCTCGAGCTCGGGGCGGCGCGCAGAGCGCTCCGATCGCTTGCCGAGCGCGTCGGCCCCAGCTCCACGCAGGGTTCAGGCGACTCCTCGTTCAGCCGCGATGCCGCGGCCAGCGCCGCCGCCCTGCACGAGCTGGCAGGCGGCGAGGGGAAACTGGTCGCGTTCGTCGGAAAACTGATCCTCTCAAAGGGCGTCGACCTCCTCCTGGCGGCCTGGCCGCTGGTGCTGGCCGAGCTGCCGGATGCGCGGCTTGTGATCGTCGGCTTCGGCGCGTTCGAGGAGGGGGCCCGGCGGATGGTCGAGGCGCTCGCTTCCGGCCAGCTGCAGGACGTGCGGCGGCTGGCGCAGACAGGGCGGGCGGCGGAGGGCGGACCGCAGTCCCGGCTCGCCTACCTCGAGGCGTTCCTCGAGCGGCTCGAGCGATCGGCCGAGTGCCAGCGCTACCTTCAGGCCGCATCGGGACTTGGTGAGCGGATCGTGTTCACCGGCCGGCTGGAGCACGACGAGCTTGCCGACCTGCTGCCGCTGTGTGAGGCGATCGTTGTGCCGAGCACCTTCCCGGAGGCGTTCGGGATGGTCGCGGTCGAGGGCGCAGCCTGCGGCGCGCTGCCGATCAGCGCGCAGCACTCGGGCCTCGCGGAGGTCTCCGAGCGGCTCGCCGAGCGATTGCCCGAGCCGGTTCGCGAGCTGCTCTCCTTCCCGCTCGGCCCGAGCGTCGTGGAGTCAATCGCGCGGCGCGTCGTCCGCTGGCTGCAGGTCCGCGCTGACCTGCGCGTAACGACTCGCAACGCGATCGTCGAGGTCGTCCGCGAGCGCTACTCGTGGGAGGCGGTTGCGCGTGGTGTGATCGCCGCCGCCCGCGGCGAGCTCGACCAGCTGCCGGCGCCCTAGGCCTAGAGGCTTACGGTCCGACCCGCGACGAATCCCTCGCCCGCGACGATCTCGTCGATCACCGTCGCCGGGACCGCCTGGTCGGTGGTGATCGCCATCGCCGCGAGGCGATCTTCTCTCGCGTCGCCGTCATCGGGCTGACGGCCGACGGCGGCCGACACGATGTTGATCCCGTGCGCGCCGAAGGTCGTGCCCACGCGGCCGATCATGCCCGGAACGTCGCGATAGCGAAACAGCGTGATGTGCTCCTCCATCTGCACGTCGAACCGCTGCCCCCAGGCCTCCAGCAGGTGCGGGCGGTTGCGGCGGCCGATCAGCGTTCCGACGACGCGCACGCTGTCCTCGGCGCCGGCCAGCGTCACCCGGATCAGGTCCGTGTAGTCGCGAGAGGTGGTTCGCTTGGTTTCCGCGACATCGATCCCCCGCTCGTCGGCGATGGCGGGGGCGTTGACCTCGTTGACCTCCTCCTCGGTGTGGCCGCGCAGCACACCGAGCAGCACCTCGATCGACAAAAGCCGCGTGTCGCGCTCGGCGATGCGGCCGAGGAACTCCGTCTGCACGCGATCGATCGAGGAGCCGTTGAGCAGCTCCACGACGATCCGCCCGAGCGCCCGGCACAGCGGCACGAACGGCCCCAGCACCTCCCAGTCCTCGGCGGGAACCGCCGGCACGTTGACCGCGCTCGAGACGACGTCGCCGTTGAGCGCCGCGATCACTTGCTCGGCCGCCTGATAGCCGGCGCGGTCGGTTGCCTCGGCGGTCGAGGCGCCGAGGTGCGGCGTCACGATCACGTTCGGGTAGCCGAACAGTGGGTGCTCGGTGACGGGCTCGGATCCGAACACGTCGAGCGCTGCGCCGGCGACCCGGCCGGCGTCGAGCGCGGCCTGCAGATCCTCCTCGACGACCAGCGGACCGCGCGCCACGTTCAGGATCCGCACCCCCACCTTGCATTTCGCAAGCGCGGCGGCGTCGAGCCAGCCCTCGGTCTCGGGCGTGTTCGGCAGATGCAGCGTCAGGAAGTCCGCCACCGCGTAGACCTCCTCGGAGGAGCGCGCCCGCTCGACGCCGAGCTCGCGGTAGCGCTCGGCGCCGACATATGGGTCGTAGGCGATCACCCGCATCCCGAACGCCAGCGCCCGGTGCGCGACCAGCTGTCCGATCCGTCCGAAGCCAAGGATCCCGAGCGTCTTCTCGTACAGCTCGACGCCCGAGAACTTCGAGCGCTCCCACCTGCCGGCGGTAAGTGAGGCATGGGCCTGCGGCACGTTTCGCGCGAGCGCCAAGAGCAGCGCCATCGTGTGCTCGGCGGCCGTGACCACATTCGACTGCGGTGCGTTGGCGACGACGATCCCGCGCTTGGTCGCGGCGGACACGTCGACGTTGTCGACGCCGACGCCGGCTCGGCCGACGGCCCGCAGTCGCGCCGCCTTCGCGATCAGCTCGGCGTCGAGCTTGGTCGCTGAGCGGATCAGGATGCCGTCGAACTCGCCGATCCGCTGCTCGAGCTGCTCGCGCGACCATCCCACGCCCAGCTCGACGTCGAAGTGGTGGCGCAGCAGCTCGATCCCGGACTCCCCGATCTGCTCGGCGACGAGCACACGCGGGCGCGTATGCCGCGGATCGGGCGCAAGCGACTGAACGGCCATCTAGACCCGCTCCAGCACCCAGTCGATGCAGGCCGTCAGCGCCTGCACATCGGCGGGGTCCGTGGCCGGGAACATCGCGATCCGCAGCTGGTTGCGGCCCAGCTTGCGGTACGGCTCGACATCGACGATCCCGTTCGCGCGCAGGGTCGCCGCCAGTGCCGCCGCATCGACTTCTTCATCGAAGTCGATCGTGCCGACCACGAGCGAGCGCTTCGCCGGGTCGCTGACGAACGGCGTGGCGTGCGCGTGCGCCTCGGCCCATCCGTACAGATGACTCGACGAAGCAGTGGTCCGGGCGACCATCGCGTCGAGGCCGCCCCGGTCGAGCATCCACTCGAGCTGGTCGGCCAGCAGCAACAGCGTCGCGAGCGCGGGAGTGTTGTAGGTCTGGTCCTTGATCGAGTTCTCGAGCGCAGTCCGCAGCGACAGGGACTCCGGGATCCAGCGGCCACCGGGCTTGTCGGTCGCGAGCCGCTCGAGCCGTTCGATCGCCGCGGAGCTCAGTAGCGCCAGCCACAGGCCGCCGTCGGAGGCAAAGCCCTTCTGCGGCGCGAAGTAATAGGCGTCGGCGTTGCTCACGTCGACCGGCAGTCCTCCCGCCGCGGAGGTCGCGTCGATCAGCACGAGCTGGTCTTCGCCTGCGTCCCGCGGCCGGCGCACCGGCACCATCACGCCGGTGGAGGTCTCGTTGTGCGCCCACGCGATCACATCGGCGGCGGGGTCGCTCTCGGGCTGGGGCGCGTCGCCTGGCGCCGCCTCGAGCACGATCGGCTCGGCGAGGAACGGTGCGCCGCGGGTCACGGCGGCGAACTTCGAAGAGAACTCGCCGTAGGCGAGGTGCAGGGCGCGATCGCGCACCAGGCAGCAGGCGGCGGCGTCCCAGAAGGCGGTGGTGCCGCCGTTGCCAAGCGCGACCTCGTACCCGTCGGGCATGCTGAACAGCGCCCGCAGGCCTGCGCGGATCCGAGCTACCAGGTCCTTGACCGGCTTTTGGCGGTGCGAGGTCCCCATCACCGCCGCACCCGCGCCGGCGAGGTGCTGGAGCTGCTCGGGCCGCACGCGTGAGGGCCCTGAGCCGAAGCGGCCGTCGGCGGGCTTGAGCTCGTCCGGAATCTTCAACAGGGTCTGGGTCATGCGCGCTCCAGCGTCGACGTTTGCTGATCTACATGCCCAGGCGCGCGGCGAGAGGCAGCGCCGCCGCTTCCCGGTGGTTCGGGCCCACCCTGATCGCGCCAGTCACGGCGGCCCGGTGGAGTGTAACGAGCCGGATCGCGCCTCTTCAGCCGGACGCCCGCGCGCGTTAGCTGAAGCTGTTCATGAACTTGAATTGCTGCTGCTTGGTGCCGCTGGAGAGCTGCTTGTCGGCGACCCCGATCTCGAGGATCACGCCGTTTCGCACCTTCAGCACCCCGTTGCTGGGCCCGTTGGGGCAGAAGTACCAGTCGTTGACGCCGATGTGCAGCGCCGGGCCGACGTGCAGCTTGGCGGCCACCTTCGAGAGCTTGGTGCCGGGCTTGACCCCCTGCAGCGCGTAGAACGTGCTCCCCGAGGACAACAGCACCACCTTGCCCGCCACCCGCTTACGCTCGCTCGAGGACAGCGTGCTGAGCAGCTTCTGGGTCGGGATCCCCACCCGCTCACCACCCGTCCGGGACATGCACAGGTTGTAGAACGCGTTGATCCGGTTCTTGAACGGCAGGATCCGCTCCGCCTGCGCAAGCGTCATCCCCAACGACAACGGCCCAAGCTTGGTGCCGTTCAGCACCCCGCTCGGCAGCGGACACGCCAGCTTCACCAACACCCCCCGGCTCCTCGCCGTCGCGCCACGACCCGCCACGTTGAACGCAGTCACCGAGCAGGTGAGCGTCTGGTTGGCGTCGGCGTCCTTGACCCTGTAGGTCTGACCGGTCGCGACCTGCTTGCCGTTGCGACTCCACACGACCAGGAAATGCGTCGGATGGTTGGTCCAGGCCCCTGTGGAGCAGGACAGCCTGTGCCCCGGCAGCGCGGTGCCGGTGATCTTCGGGGCAACGACGTTGCAGCTGACCCCCAGCGACTCGAACGCCCCCATATCGACCACCGCCCGCGGACAGCTCGCCACGCGACCGGTGCTGATCCGCGGCCGGCCGCCGACGTCTGTGGTCAAGCCCGCAGGCACCAGGCTGTTCAAACCCCGGTCGATCGTCGGGCTGGCCGCCGTCTCGACCCCCAAGCTGGTCAGCTTCGGGTTGGCGCAGATGTCGCCGGCGCCCGACAGCGGCGTGCTGCCACCCGCCACCGTGCAAGCATCGTCATGCGAATAGCTCGGCTTCGAATAACCGAAGATCTCCGGCGCCCCCGACACCCCCGTGTTGCCAAACACAATCGAGTTGTGCAGCGCGAGCGAATCGGTGGAACCACCCCAGATCGCCGCACCCTCGCCAGTCGAGGAATTCACGCTGTTGCCGGTGATCGTGCTGTCGGACAGCGTCAGGCGGCTGGGGCAGGAGGTGGCCGTGGGGCAGTAGAGCGTGGTAACGCCCCCGCTGTAGAGCGCGCCCCCCCAACCGCTGGTGGAGGGATTGGAGTTGTCCAGGAAGAGGTCGTCGGCGCCGGTGAAGGAGGCCGTGAGCAGCGTCGTCGAGGTGCTGGCGCCGATGTACTGGTTGGTGCTGATGATGCCGAGCGCCCCACCCAGAGGCGGGGGAACCGGACCGCTGGTTGTCGCGTTCACCTCGTTGCCGATGAACACGTCCTTCGTGCTCTTGATCGGGAGCGCGATTCCCCATTCGGCTCCGCCTCCGACGCCGTAGCCCGAGGCCGCCGTGGCGACGATCTTGTTGCCCTGGAAGAGGTTGCCCGACTGCACCACTTTGAATGCGTACTCGCGAACCTGGGGGGCCATGCCCAAGGCCCCGCCGTAGAGATCGAAGTCGGCACCGCCCGTGACCTCGTTGTCGATGAACTTGTTGGCGCTCAGAGTCACGGTCTGGGCAGGCTCATACGATGCCTCGCCGCCCTGGACGGAGATGAATAGAGCGCCACCCGCTCCGAGAGCCGTGTTTCCCGCGCCCGAGGCCGTGCCCCCGAACGTATTGCCCGAGATCGTGATCGGGCTGCCCAGCCAGCCCTGGCATGGAGCTTTGGTGCAGCTGGTCGACCCTTCGTAGTTCTCGATGTCGACCGCGCCGCCCACCGGATAGGACGTGCTGTCGGATGTCTGAGCGTTGCCCGTGAAGGTGTTGTCCGTGAGCTGGAGCGGCGATCCGTCGGACCAGTAGATGGCGCCGCCGTCGGCAGCGCTGTTGTCCTTGAAGGTGTTGTGGCTGATGACGGTGGGCGTGCTGACGCCGTTGCCGTCGGTGCTGTCCTCGATCGAGATCGCTCCGCCGTACGTCGGTGCGATCAGGTTCTCGAACGTGTTGCCGGTGATCGTGACCGCGATTGCGTCGTTGTCCGTGAAGGTGATCGCCGTGCCCCCGCCAGACGCTTTTGTGGCGTTCTCGAACAGCAGGTTCTTGATCGTTAGCCTGACCGCCGAGCCGGAGTCAAGGATGCCGTTGCCGCTGTTGTCGATGCCCGTGAACCCGGACGAGGGCGTGCCATTGCTCTGATTGCCCACTCCCTCAAGCGTGAACGCGTTCGTGTTCGTGATCTCGAAGGACTTGTTGGCGCAGATTCCTGAGAGCTTCACTACATCGCCGCTGTTGACGGTGTTCGTGCCGTCCAGGTAGTTCTCAAGCGTCGAGCAGGTCGCCGAGAAGGTGGCCGCGCTCGCGCCCTGTGCACCAACCGCAAGGGTCAGCGCAGCCGCCACCACCGCCACCCAGATCCGCTCCCGCTTCATGGCCAGCCCCCAATCATCGTCAACCGCTCGGTCCCGCGACAAGTCTCCTACATCACATTTCCCGAGTCAAGAGCTGCCGCCGAGCCGGGCGGGCTACTCCTCGAACTCGGTGTCGATCCAGTCCATCTGCGCGCGCAGCTCGCGACCGACGGTCTCGACCTGGTGCCTTGACTGCTCCTCGCGCATGCGCTTGAAGCTCTCCTGGCCGGCGCGGTTCTCGGCGATCCATTCGCGCGCGAAGTCTCCGTTCTGGATTTCCTGTAGCAGCTGCTTCATCGCTGCTCGGGTGGCCTCGCCGATTACGCGCTTGCCGCGGGTCATGTCGCCGTACTCGGCTGTGTTAGAGATCGAGTAGCGCATTCCGGCGATGCCCTTCTCGTACATCAGGTCGACGATCAGCTTCAGCTCGTGCAGGCACTCGAAGTACGCCAGGCGGGGGTCGTAGCCGGCCTCGACCAGCGTCTCGTAGCCGGCGCGCACGAGCTCGGTGACGCCCCCGCACAGCACCGCCTGCTCGCCGAACAGGTCGGTCTCGGTCTCGTCCTTGAAGGTCGTCTCGATCACGCCGCCACGGGTGCAGCCGATGCCCTTGGCGTACGCGAGCGCAAGCTGCAGCGCGTTGCTGGTCGCGTCCTGCTGTACCGCCACCAGACCTGGTACGCCCGATCCCTCCAGGAACTGGCGGCGGACAAGGTGACCGGGACCCTTTGGCGCCACCAGCGCGACGTCCACGTCGGGCGGCGGCACCACCTGCTGGTAGTGGATCGAGAAGCCGTGGCCGAACATCAGGAGGTTGCCGCCCGCGATCCCATCCTTGACCCCGTCCTCCCAGACCCGCTGATGCAGCTCGTCGGGCACCAGCATCATCACGATGTCGCCCTGGCTGGCGGCGTCCGCCGGCTCGAGCACGACCAGCCCGTGTCCGGTCGCCTTCGGGACGCTCGGTGAGTCAGGCCGCAGACCGACGAGGACCGACACGCCCGAGTCCTTCAGGTTCAGCGCGTGGGCGTGGCCCTGGGAGCCGTAGCCGATGACCGCAACGGTCTTGCCGTCGAGGAGGTGCAGATCGGCGTCGTCGTCGTAGAACATGGGAGCGGCAGCCTAGCTGCCGCCGCTCCCAGGCGGGTTCTCACGGCCCGGACCGCTACCCGCCGCCGAACTGGCGGGCCAGCGACATCACGTTGTTCACGTACTGCTGGGTGTCCGAGTACATCCCGTTGCGCTCGACCGATGGCAGGCCCTGGTAGTAGCCGGCCGCGGCCAGCGCCTGGTTGCCTCCGGTCGCATTCAGCAGCGAGTGGAGCATCAGCACGCCGCCGGTCACGTTCGAGACCGCCGACGCAGGCGCCAGCGGTCGCGGCGCGAGCGTGCCGTTGATCCAGCTCCATGTGCCGGGCAGGATCTGCATGACGCCGCGGGCGCCGGCGCTCGACACCAGGTCGTTGTTGAAACCGCTCTCCTGCCACCCGATGGCCTGCGCCAGCGATGGCGGCACGCCGTTGGCCGCAGCGATGTCGCCAACCTGCGAGGCCGAGACGCGCTCCGGGGTCGGGTACGGAGGCGCACCGGGCGAGCCTTCTGCCGGCGCTCCAACCGGCTGGCCGGCTGCCGCGGACGCGGACGACTGGCCGGCAGACCCGGCGCCGGGCAGCGACAGCGCCGCGCCGATCTGCAGCAGGCCATTGGGGTCGAGGCCGTTCGCGGCGGCGAGCTGATCCACCGTCGTGCCGGCCCGCGCCGCGATCGCCGACAGGGTGTCCCCCGGCTGGACGATGTAGGAGCCGCCCCCTGCGGACGCGGCGCCACTTGCCGCGGTGCTCGCGCCGACGTCGTCGCCATCGCCGTCACCGTCGCCGGCGGAGCTTGGCGTCGTCGCGGCGGCGCTCGAGCCTGTCGCGGTACTGCTCGAGCTTGATACCGAACCGCCGCCCTGCGGCGGGATCATCAACGTGGAACCGGCAATCAGTTGCGCGTCGGGCGAGAGCCCGTTCGCGGCCGCGAGCTGGTCGACGCTCAGGCCGTCGAGCGCGGCGATGGAGGACAGGGACTCACCAGGCAGGACGACATGGCCAAAGTCAGCCGAGGCAGCGGAAGGCGCAAACAACATCGCGGCCGCTGCAAGTGGGAAGAGAGCACGCAAACGCATGCTCGGCAGTTTCGACTAGCAGGGCTTCGCGGGAAATCCCTGCAAACCTCCTTTCAGGGTGCAATTTCGCTCTCACGCGTTTGGGACGCCTAATGGGGCGACGCTAAGCCGACGCGGCCGCGACCAGCGAGCGGCCGGGCAGCTTCAGCACACCCTCGCCGCCGGCATGAGGTTCAACCAGCTTGGCGATCCGCCCCAGCACCTCCTGGCGCTCTCGCTCGGACAGCCGCTCGTATACGTCGCCGAACATCCGTGAGACATCGAGCGTCTCGCGCACAAACTCCTCCACATCGGAGCTGACGCGCTCGACGCCCACCGACTCCACGATCACCTCGACGAACCCCGCCGCTTCGAGCAGCTCCCGCAGGCGCCCTGGCTGAGCCAGCGCGAACATCCCGGGCCCATCGGCGGGGTCCGCCTGCATGTGTCCCAGCTCGACCAGCGCCCGTCGCGGGATCGTCGCCCACGGATTGTGGTGCGGCTGATCCCAGACCGCGAGCGCGATCCTGCCGCCCGGCCGCAGCACCCGCCGTGCCTCGCTCAAGGCGGCAGCCGGATCGAGACACAGCATCAGCGCCCACCGGCACACGATCGCGTCGACGCCGGCGGTCGGGAGGTCGATCCACTCGAGGGCGAGCTGCCGGAACTCGACGTTCTCGATTCCCTGCTCGGCCGCGCGCGCCCGCGCCACCTCGAGCATCGCCTGCGCTCCGTCACTCGAGATCAGCGTGCCTCCGGGCCGCACGAGCTCGGCCGCGAGGAACCCCACGTCGCCCGGTCCCGCCGCAAGCTCGAGCACCCGCTGGCCGGGATGCAGCCGAAGCTGCTCGACGAGCCAGGCCGCCACCGGCATGCCGAACGCGCGCAGCCGCGAGCCGCGCCTGCCCCACCCCGGGGCGGCGCGCTCCCACTCGTCCAGCAGCTGGCTGCGCCGCTCGTCAGCGTCGATGTCGCTCATCGCACCCCGCCGGGTTGAGCGAGCTCACCGAGCTGGCCGGCGATCGCGGCCCGCAGCCGCCGCTCGAAGATCGTGGTCAGTGCCTCGGAGGCAATCGGTCCGAGCCGCTGAATCGCCGACTCGATCTCCGGCCATCGATCGGCGGGCATCTGTGCCCGCTGGAACGGCTGCCACACCTCCTGCACGAACAGCCGCACGAACGAGCGCGAGACGGAGTCCACGTCGCGCTCGACCTCCTCCAGCAGCTCCAGCGCGCCGCGCAGCGAGATCCCGCTTCTGACGACCTCCTCGGCGAGCGCCAGCAGTGACGGGCTCGGGACCTCGTAGCGGTCGCGGCCGATCGGGACGAGCACACCGAGGCGCTCAGCCGCCGCCAGCACCTCGCGCGCCTGCGCCGAGCTGACGCTGAAGCGCCTGCCCAGCTGCGCGAGCGTCAGCGTCTGCGACGCCTCGGCTCTGGTCGCGGTTCGGATCGCCTCCCGGAACCGCTCGAGGTGCTCGGCACTGCCATCGCTGTCGTCGAGCAGCCGCTTGATCGCGGCGAGGTTGAACCCGTCGTCCTGGAGCTCGCGGATCAGCCGCAACCGCGCCAGGTGCCGGGGGCCGTAGTAGCCCACGCGCATCCTCACCTGCGGTGGCGCGAGCAGGCCCCGTGCCTGGTGGGCGCGGATGTTCCGCACGGACATGCCGCTCTCGGCGGCAAGCTGCTCGATCGTCAGAGAGACCTCGGCCGCCACGAGCTCGATCATACGTCCCACCTGAGCTCCCGCCGCAGCAGCTTGCCGTTCTCAGAGCGCGGCAGGCGCTCGACTAGCCGGACCTGCTTGGGAACCTTGAACGACGCCAGTCGCCGTGCGCAAAACGACCGCAACTCGTCAGGCTCGACCGTCGCATGATCGTGCAGCACTACGCTCGCCACGACCGCCTCGCCCCACTCCGGGTCAGCGCGGGGGAACACGCCCGCGTCGGCGACCGCCGGGTGCTCGAGCAGCACCGCCTCGACCTCGACCGGCGCCACGTTCTCACCGCCGGTCACGATCGTGTCCGCCTGGCGGCCGACGATCGTCAAGGCGCCACGCCGATCGAACGCACCGAGGTCGCCGGTGTGAAGCCAACCGTCGGCCGCCAGCGATCCAGCGGCGACGGTCGGGCCGCGGACCAGTACCTCACCGTCGGCGGCGAGGCTTAGCTCCACGCCGGGCAGGGGCCAGCCGTTCGTCGCGATCTGCGAGCAGGCCTCGGTCATGCCGTAGGTTGGGGCGACGGGGACGCCCGCCGAGTGCGCTCGCGCGAGCAGCGACGGCGGGATCGGCCCGCCGCCCAGCAGCGCGAAGCGAAGCGCCGGTGGCTCGCGCAGCCCCGCGTCGAGCAACCTCGCGAGCATCGTCGGCACCAGCGAGACGAGCGTGATCCGTTCGGCGGGATCCATCAGCGTGGCGAGGACGGCGTCGGTGTCGAAACGGCCGTGCAGCGCGACGCTCGTGCCGTAGATCGCGCTGCGGAGCACGATCGAGAGCCCACCGACGTGCGTCAGCGGCATCGGGCACAGCCACCGCTCACGCGGGTCAAGCCCGAGCGCCACCGCCGATCCGAGCGCGGCCGCCAGCCAGTTGCCGAAGCTGAGCTCGACTGCCCGCGGCGCCGCGGTGGTGCCGGAGGTGTGCATGACCGTGGCGGTGCGGTCGAACTCGAGCGGTTCGTGGCTGTCGCACGCTCCCCCGTCCAGGGGCTGATCGACCACGACCGCGGCGCCGGCGATCCGCGCTGCCCGCTCGGAGCGGCGCAGCCGCAGGTCGATCGGAACTGCCACGGCGCCGGCCAGAAAGCAGCCGTGCAGCGCCGCGACGAACTGGACCCCCGGCTCGAGCGCGATCGCTACCCGCTCACCGCGCCGCACGCCAAGAGCCAGCAGCGCGCCCGCGGCCGCCGACGCCCGGTCCAGCAACTCGCCGTAGCTCAGCCCATCCACGGCCTCGTGCTGCGGACACCTCGCGACGGCTTGCGCAAGCCAGTGTTCCACGGCGGAAACGGTAGTCTCGGCGCGCTGTGACGGTCACCTGGGAAACCGCGGCCACCTATAAAGACATTCGCTACGAGCTGGCGACCGGCGCCGACGCGGGCATCGCGAAGATCACGATCAACCGCCCGGAGGTGCGCAATGCGTTCCGGCCGGAGACGGTGATCGAGCTCTCGGATGCGTTCACCCGTGCCCGCGAGGATCTGGGGGTGGGAGTGGTGATCCTGACAGGCGAGGGGACCGAGGCATTCTGCTCGGGCGGCGATCAACGCGTGCGCGGCGGCCGCGGCGGCTACGTGACCGGCGCCGACCCGGCCGCACGCGGCTCGCACGAGGCGGTCGGGCGCTTTCACGTGACCGATCTGCACGTCCAGATCCGGCGGCTGCCGAAACCGGTGGTGGCGATGGTCGCTGGCTACGCGGTCGGCGGCGGTCACGTCCTGCACGTGATCTGCGATCTGACGATCGCCGCAGACAACGCGCGCTTCGGCCAGACCGGTCCGAAGGTCGGCTCGTTCGACGGCGGCTTCGGCGCCAGCGTCCTGTCCCGCTTGGTGGGGCCGAAGAAGGCCAAGGAGATCTGGTTCCTGTGCCGGCAATACGGCGCTCAGGAAGCACTCCAGATGGGGCTCGTCAACGCGGTCGTACCGCTCGATCAGCTCGAGGCTGAGACCGTCTCGTGGTGCCGCGAGATGCTGGCGCTGTCGCCGTTCGCGCTGCGGATGCTGAAGGCCAGCTTCAACGCCGACGAGGATGGTCTCGCCGGGATCCAGCAGCTGGCGCATGACGCGAACCTGCTCTTCTACATGAGCGAGGAGGCCCAGGAGGGACGCGACGCGTACCTCCAGAAGCGAAGGCCGGACTTCTCGAAGTTCCCGCGGCGGGCGTGATCGCGACACAGACCGCCGCCGCGAGCAGCGCTCGAATCTGGCTGATGGCGGCGCGGGTACGGACGCTGCCGGCGGCGATCGCCCCGGTGCTCGTCGGTACCGCGCTCGCGGGCTTCGCGCACGTGTTCCATCCACTGCGGTTCATCGGCGCGCTGATCGGCTCGGTCTTCATCCAGGTCGGCACCAATCTGCACAACGACTATTCCGACGCCCGGCGCGGCGCCGACACCGAGGAGCGGCTGGGGCCGGTGCGTGTGACCGCCGGCGGCCTTGTGCCGCCGCGCACGGTGCTGCTCGCGACCTATCTGTCCTTCGGGATCGCGGTGCTTGCCGGGATCTACCTCGTGGCGGTCGCCGGCTGGCAGCTGCTGCTCGTCGGCGCGGCCTCGATCCTGGCCGGCGTGCTCTATACCGGCGGCCCGCGGCCTTACGGGTACGAGGGATTGGGCGAGGTGTTCGTGTTCCTGTTCTTCGGGATCGTTGCGGTCGCCGGCTCGTATTTCGTGCAGGTGCGCCACCTGCGCTGGGAGGCCTTCGCGCTTGCAGTTCCCGTCGGCCTGCTTGCGGCCGCGATCCTGATGGTCAACAACATCCGGGACATCGACACCGACCGCCGCGCCGGCAAGCGGACGCTGGCGGCCCGTCTGGGGCGGGCGCGCACGCGGGTGCTGTTCGCGACCGTCGTGTATCTGGCCTACCTGCTTGTGCCGGTGACCTGGATCTTCGGTCCGCTCCGAGCGTGGCTGCTGCTGTCCTGGTTGACGGTCCCGCTGGCGGCGGCGGTGGTGCGGGCGGTCCGCAACCGCGTCGACGGGCCGGCGCTGAACCTGACCCTGGCGCGCACGGGGATGCTGCAGCTGGCGTTCTGCGTGCTGCTCTCGGCGGGGCTGCTGCTCAGCCGATGAACGTCCGGATCGAGTCGATCAGCGTGCGCCTTGCGGCGCCGTTCGTGTCGGCACTCGAGACCGTCGAGCACCGCGAGCTGTTGCTACTGCGCCTCCAGGACGACGAGGGCCATGTCGGCTGGGGCGAGGCGGCGCCGCTGCCCGGCTACGACAACGTCAGCGTCGAGGAGGTGGCCGCGGAGCTTGCGGCCTGCCGAGAGGTGCTGGAGCACTCCGACGGAACTCACAGCGGGCGGTTGCTGGCGCAGTGCAGGAGGCTCGCGCGGCTGCCGCAGACGCTGGCGGCGATCGACCTCGCGCTCTGGGACCTGGCGGGGAGACGGGCACGCGCCCCCGTCTGGCAGCTGCTGGGCGCCGATGAGGCGCCGGAGCTGAGCGTCAACGCCACGATCGCGGCCAGCGCGGAGGACGACGCGGCCACCGCGGCCGCCGCGGCCCGTGCAGCGGGCTTCGGCTGCGTGAAGGTGAAGGTCGGGACCGGCGAGGACCGCCAGCGGCTGGCCGCCGTGCGAGAGGCTGCCGGCGCCGCGGTCGCGATCCGGATCGATGCCAACGGCGCCTGGTCGGCAGCCGAGGCGGTCGCGTCGCTTCGCGCGTATGAGCCGCTCGGGATCGAGCTGTGCGAGGAACCGGCGTCCGGCCTCGCGGCGATCGCACGGGTCGCGAGCGCCACCCACGTCCCCCTCGCACTGGACGAGAGCACGACGCTCCCTGAGGCGCTCGACCGCCGCGTGTGCGACGCCGTGTGTCTGAAGATCTCCACCTGCGGCGGCATAACGGGGCTCGTGCATGCTGCTCGACGAGCTCGCTCGGCCGGCTACGGGGTCTACCTGGGCTCGACGTTCGACGGTCCGCTCGGGATCGCCGCAGCGCTGCACGCGGCGGCGGTGATCCGACCCGACCGCCCGTGCGGCCTGGCGACGCTCGGTCTGTTCGGCGAAGACGAGGATCCGCTGCCGCCTCGCGACGGCCTGGTAGCGATGCCCCCGGGCGCAGGACTCGGCAGCGGGCTGACGGGCTGGTACGGGCAGGCGTAAGGGTTACGGCCCATCCGCGATGATCACCGCGACGGCCGCCGGCTGCTCGAGGTGGACAGCGTGGCCGGCGCCCGGCACGATCGCCACTTGTGCGCTGCCGATCCGGGTGGCCATCTGCTCGGCGATCTGCGAGAACTTCACGTCACGCTCGCCGGCAGCAAGCGCGATCGGCATCCGCAACTCGGAGAGCCTCTCCCATACCGACGGCAGCGCGCCGGCACCAAGCCCCCGGAGCGCCGCCGCCAGACCTGCCGGCGAGTTGCGCAGCCGATCCTCTCGCACCAGCCGCTGCACGCCCGCAGGCTGGTCGGCGAGCACCGGGTTGGCGGCCCACGTGTCGGCGAACTCCTCGATCGAGGAGCGCTCGATCTGTTCGGCCAGCCGCTCGTCGCTCGCGCGCCGCCGAGCGCGCTGGAGCGGGTCCGCGATCCCCGGGCTCGCGCCGAGGAGCACCAGCCGCTGCACCCGCTCCGGCAGCGCCAGCGCCACGTGTAGCGCGATCCGCCCACCCATCGAGTAGCCGACCAGCGTGAACCGCGCCGGCGCGAGCACCGCGATGTCTTCGATCTGCGCCTCCAGCGTCACCGGCCGCCGCTCGGCCGCCGTGCCATGGCCGCGGACGTCAGGCGCAAGCGCCGAGTAGCGTTCGCCGAGCTGCGCCCGGACGGGATCCCAGCTCGCGCCGGTGTGGGTGAAGCCGTGCAGGAGGATCAGCCCGGGGGCCATCGACGAGCATCATGACCGCGATCGATACCTACCTCCTGCTGCGGGCGTTCTGCGACGAGCTGGCGCGGTGCGGGTTGCGGCATGCCTGCACCTCGCCCGGTTCGCGTTCAGCTCCGCTCGTCAGCTCGCTCGTCCGCGAGCCGCTGATCCGGTGCTGGTCGCACGTCGACGAGCGTTGTGCCGGCTTCTTCGCGCTCGGGGCGGCCAAGGCCTCTGGTATCCCCGTGGCGATCGCCTGCACATCCGGCACCGCGGCCGTGAATCTGGCGCCGGCGGTCGTCGAGGCCCATCACGCGCGGGTGCCGCTGATCGTGCTGACCGCAGATCGCCCCCCCGAGCTGCGCGAGGTCGGGGCCGGTCAGACCATCGACCAGCTGAGGCTCTACGGCGCGGCCACCAAGTGGTTCTTCGAGGTCGGAGTACACGAGGCGAGTCCCGCCGCGCTGCGCTGGATCCGAACGCTCGCGTGCCGAGCCTACTGGACCGCCTGCAGCGGTCCGGCCGGTCCGGTTCACCTCAACTTCCCCCTGCGCGAGCCGCTTGTGCTTGAAGAGCAGCTGCCGCAGGACACGAGCGGTCGCGACGGCGGACGCCCGTTTGTGAGCTTCGATCGCCCGAACTCGGCCGCACCGGCGGGCGGCGCGCACCCCTTCGGACGCGTGGTGGTCGTCGCCGGCGGCGACGGGCGCGACCGCGAGGCGGCGGAGCTGCTGGACCGTTTCGCCTCGCAGGCGAGAATCCCGCTGCTGGCCGACCCCCTCTCAGGTGCTCGTCGCGGTCCGGCGGCAATCGCCCACTACGACCTGCTGCTGCGTGAAGCGGGGTTTGCCGCCGCGCAGCGACCGCAGTTCGTGATCCGCGTCGGCGACCTGCCGACGTCAAAGCCGTTGCGCGCGTGGCTCGCCCAGCTCGACGCGGCCCAGATCGCAATCGATCCCGACGACACCTGGCAGGACCCTGATGCCGTCGTCGGGATCCGGGTCTCGACCTCCTACGGGGCGCTGCTCGAGGGCCTCGCGCAAGCCGACGTGCAGTCGGCGCCGGGCGATTGGCTGGCCGGCTGGCGGGCGGCTGACGAGGCCGCTGAACGCGCCATCACCCGTACGCTTGGCGCCGAGCTCTCAGAGCCGCTGGTGGCGCGCAGGCTGGTGGAATGGTTGCCTGCGGCGGCGACCCTGTTCGTCGCCTCCTCGATGCCGATTCGCGACGTCGAGACGTTCGTCGCCGTGGGCTCGGATTCGCCGCGCGTGCTGTCCAACCGCGGCGCCAACGGGATCGACGGGACCGTCTCTGCGGCGTTTGGCGCAGCCGCTGTAGCGGCGGGGCCGGTGGTGCTGTTGAGCGGTGACCTGGCGCTCGTTCACGACCTCGGCGGGCTGGCGGCCACGGCCCGGCTCGGCCTTGGGCTGACACTCGTCGTGCTCAACAACGCGGGGGGCGGCATCTTCCACTTCCTGCCAGTCGCCTCGCAGACCGACGTGTTCGAGCAGCACGTGGCGACGCCGCACGGGCTCGAGCTCGAACGCGTCGTCACCTCGCTCGGCTGCGACTACGAGCGCCCGCAGGACGCCAACGGTCTGAAGGCCGCCGTCGCGCGGTCGATCGCGTCCGGTGCGGTCACCGTGATCGAGGTGCGTACCGACCGCGCCCGGAACCTGGAGCTGCACCGCCGGGTCGAGCGGGCCGTATTCGAGGCCGTGCGGCGGTTGCGCGCTTGACCACCGATGAAGGAGGATCGGAGCTCATCAATAGATCGGAGGGTCGATGCCGCTCTACCTAGGTCGTTTCAACTACAGCGCCGAGGCGATCCAGGCGATGGTCGCCAACCCGCAGGATCGCAGCCGGGCGGCCGCCGAGGTGGCGGAGTCGCTCGGCGGCGAGCTCAAGGGCTTCTGGTTCTCGTTCGGCGAGTTCGACGGGGTGTTCCTGATGGAGGCGCCGGACAATACGAGCGCGGTGGCGCTGGCGATGACGGTTGCCGGTGCAGGCGCCGTCCAGAACCTGCAGACGACGGTCCTGCTCGACACCAACGAGGCGCAGGAGGCGATGCGCAAAGCCGCCAACGCCACCTACCGGCCGCCGAGCTAGCGCTACCCCGCCAGCAGCGGCAGCAGCGCGTCCAGCTTGACCTCCGTCTCCGCCAGCTCGGCGGCGGGGTCCGAGCCGCGCACGATCCCGCACCCCGCATACAGCCGCGCGAGCGGCCCGCGCAGCAGCGCGCAGCGCAGCGCGACGCAGAACTCGCCGTCACCCGCTGCGTCCGTCCAGCCCACCGGGCCTGCATACCATCCGCGATCGAGCCCCTCGAGCGGCGGGATCGCCGGTATCGCGATCCCGGCGGGCTCGCCTCCGACCGCCGGCGTCGGATGCAGCAGGCCGACGAGCGTCGTCGCATCGATCGGCGCCGCCAGCTGTGCGCGGATCGGCGCGGCCAAATGCTGGACGTTCGCCACGCGTACAAGCACCGGTTCGGGCGCCGCCGTCACCCATACCGACAGCGGCGTGAGCGCGCGAGCGATCCGCCGCGCCACGATCGCGTTCTCCTCGCGGTCCTTGTCGCTGTGCAGGAGTTGCTCGCCGAGATGGTCATCGACGGCGGGATCGGCGCTGCGCCTGATCGAGCCGGCGAGTGCGACGGTGCTGGCGCGCTGCCCCTCGCGGCGGATCAGGAGCTCCGGGCTGGCGGCGAGGAAGGTCGCCTCGCCACGTCCGACCGCAAACACGTAACAGGAGGGGAACGACTCGCGCAGCAGCCCGAGCACCGCGGCGGGATCGTGGGCGACCGGAGCGTGCACCTCGAGCTCGCGCGCCAGCACGACCTTTTCGAACTGACCCGCTTCGATCCGCTGCACCGCGCGCGCGACCGCCTCCTCGTAGTGCGACGGCGGCATCGGGCTTACCAGCTCGTAGCGACCCGCGGGGGCGGGGTCCAGCATCGGCAGCGGCGCGCTGCGCAGCTCGCCGATGCGGTCATCGACCCGCGCCAGCGCCTGCTCGACCGTATCGTCCGCGGCGACGAAGCTGTTGACCGTGATCCAGGTCCGCCGGCCACGCCGCGCCAGCGACAGCTCGGGCACGGTCAGCGATGCGGGCGCAAATCCCTGCCACGCCGGCGTGCCGCCACCGTCCGGGGCGAAGGCGAAGCCACCGACCGCGACGAGCCCGGTCCCTGCGGGGCCGTCGGGGGGGTCGGCGAGCGCAGTGGAGACGAGCCTTCGCCAGCGCTTCGACAGCTCCGCGAAGCGCTCGGGTCCGCGCGTCTGGAGGGTGCGCACCGAACCAAGCGCGGCCAGCGCCCAATGGTCGCGGTCGGGCTGCTCGAGCACGAACCACGGCTCGTCGGGGCGGCGCGAAGCGCAGACCACCGCTGTCGGATCGACGGCGACATCGCAGGGGCTGGTGACGCTGACGGGCGCCGGCGCCGCCGTCGCGTAGGCCCGACGGAGCGCCATCTCGATCCGCGTGCGCAGGCGCTCGCGCGCTGGCGCGTCCAGCCACGGCACGCCGGCGCGAGCGAGCTCAACCACGGCGGGACCGCTAGGTCTCGCCGCGTCCGCGCGCGATCGCGATCTCGCCGGTGCGCGCCATCTCGACCAGTCCGAACGGCCGCACCAGCCGCTCGAACGCGTCGACCTTGTCGCAGGTGCCGGTCACCTCGACGATCACCGCGCGCTTGGTGACGTCGACGATCTTCGCGCGGAAGATCTCGCAGATCTGCATGACCTCGCTGCGGCCCGGTCCGTCGACGGCGACCTTGAACAGCGCGAGCTCGCGCGCCAGCGTCTCCTCCGGCTCGAGGTCGCGGATCTTCAGGACATTGACGAGCTTGTGCAGCTGCTTGGTCACCTGATCGATCGGGTGCTTGGCGCCGTCCAGCGTGAGCGTGATGCGCGAGATCCGCTCGTCATCAGTCGGCCCGACCGCCAGCGTGTCGATGTTGAACCCGCGCCGCGCGAACAGCCCCGCGATCCGCGTGAGTACGCCGGGCTTGTTCTCGACCAGGATCGAGAGGATGTGCTTGCGGCCGGTGCGCAGCCCGCCGGCCGCCTCGAGCTCGTCGAGCGATAGCAGCTCCTTGGTGCCGGGCTCGCCCACGGGTCACCCAACCATGTTCCGCGCTGGCTGGCCCGCGGGGATCATCGGATAGGTGTTCTCCTCGCGCGTGACCCGCACGTCGACCAGCACCGGACCATCGGTCGCGATCGCCTGGCGCATTCCGTCGACCAGCGTCTTCTTGTCGTCGAGTCGCATGCCGGTCGCGCCGTAGGCCTCGGCCAGCTTCACGAAGTCCGGCCACTGGCCCATTTCGACGTGGCTGTAGCGCCTGTCCCAGAACAGCTCCTGCCACTGCCGGACCATCCCGAGGTAGCCGTTGTTCATGATGAACACCTTGATCGCGATGCCCTCCTGGGCGCAGGTGGCGAGCTCCTGCATGTTCATCTGCACCGAGCCGTCGCCGGCGATGCAGACGACGAGCTCATCAGGACAGCCGACCTTGGCGCCCATCGCGGCGGGCAGGCCGAAGCCCATCGTCCCGAGGCCGCCGGAGTTGATCCAGCGCCGCGGCCTTGAGAAGTGGAAGTACTGAGCGGCCCACATCTGGTGCTGCCCGACGTCGCTCGTCACGATCGCGTCGGCACCGGTGGCCTCGTACAGCGCCTGGATCATGTACTGCGGCTTGATCTCCGAGTCCTTTGAGTCCTCGTAGGTGAGCGGGTAGCGCTCCTGCCAGGCGCTGATCCGGGTCCACCACTCCTCCAGCCGGCCGGCCTCCGGAGACAACGCCCGGTACTCCGCGGTCAGCCGCGGCAGGATGTTCTTGGCGTCGCCGACGATCGGGATGTGGGCTGGGACGTTCTTGGAGATCTCGGCTGGATCGATGTCGATGTGGATGAACTTCGCGTGGGGGGCGAATTCCGACAGCTTGCCGGTGATCCGGTCGTCGAAGCGGGCGCCGATTGCGCAGATCAGGTCTGCTTCGTCCATCGCGTAGTTGGCCGCCCGGGTGCCGTGCATCCCGAGCATCCCGAGCCATTGCGGATGCGGCGCCGGGAACGCACCAAGCCCCATCACGGTGCAGGTGACCGGAAACCTGTCGCTCATCGCGAGCTCGACCAGCTCCTCGGCGGCGTTCGCGTTGACGACGCCGCCGCCCGCATAGATCACCGGACGCCGCGCGTTTGCCAGCGCCTTCGCGGCCAGCCGGATCTGCTTCTGGTTGCCGTCGGTGGTGGGCTGGTAGCCGGGCAGGTGGACGTCGGTGACGGGCTCGTAGGGGATCTCGGCGCGACTGAGGTCCTGCGGTATGTCGACCACGACCGGACCCGGGCGGCCGGTGCGGGCGATGTGGAACGCCTCGTGGATCGTGCGCGGGATCTCCAGCGGGTGCTGGATCATGAAGCTGTGCTTGACGATCGGCATCGTGATGCCGATCGTGTCGGCCTCCTGGAAGCCATCGGTGCCGAGCAGCTCGGTACGGACCTGGCCGGTCAGGAACACGACCGGCACCGAGTCCATCATCGCATCGCAGATCGGCGTCACGAGGTTCGTCGCACCCGGGCCGCTCGTGCCGAGCGCGACCCCGACGCGACCGGTGGCCTTCGCGTAGCCCTCGGCGGCGTGGCCGCCGCCGGCCTCATGGCGCACGAGGATGTGCCGGATCCCGGCGTCGTAGAACGCGTCGTAGGTCGGGAGGTTGGCGCCGCCGGGCAGCCCGAATACGACATCGACACCTTCGGCCTTCAGGCATTCCATCAGGGCGTCGACTGCACGCATGGCGCTTCCTCCTTTCCTGCTTGCGGGCGCGCGGCCGCTCCGCGCGCAGCGGGTCCGGCGAGTGTACCTGCCGTCCGGGAGCTGCAAGTGGCCGTTCAGCAGCTGCGCGGACGCCGCGGGCGCCCGGGCTGCTGGCGGGGCATCCGGTTCGGCGGCACGGGATACACCGGGGCGACGTTCATCCCGGTGATCTTCTCGATCAGCTCCTCGTTGCAGTCGGATGTCTCGGGCGGCGCGGCCGTGGGCGGCAGCTTGGGGAGCCTCGGGTCGGGCGCGGCGGCGAAGTTGAAGGCGCTCGTGAGGTCGCCGACGGCTCGCCGCCGCCAGCGGCTCAGATTCGGCGCGCGCACGCGGAACCGCTGCTCGAGAAAGCGCAGCAGGGAGCTGTGGTCGAATCGATCCGAGCAGACCAGCCCGCCGCGCGTGAACGGCGAGACAATCAGCAGCGGCACGCGGAAGCCGAGCCCGATCGGCCCGCGAATCCCCTCTGCCACGCTCGGCAGCGAGCGGGCGGTCACGAACTCGCCGCCGGTACGCGGAGGCGGCGTGACCGGCGGCACATGGTCGAAGAACGCCCCGTTCTCGTCCCAGGTGATGAACAGCACGGTCTTGGCCCACAGCTTCGGTCTGCTCGTCAGCGTTCTCAGGACCTGGTCGGTGACGTGCTCCCCAGCCCGAACCGAGAACGGCGGATGGTCGCTCTGCTCGATCGGGGCGTACACCCAGCTGACCTGTGGCAACTTCCCAGCCGCGACGTCGCTGTCGAAATCCCCGGGGTAGGTCGTGTCCAGCCCACGCGCTCGCAGATCCGGATTGGAGTAGTACTGCTTGAACATCGGGAACGGACAGTCGGTCGTGATCGGGTCGTTGGCCGGCGCGGCCCCGGAGTACGCCTTCCAGGAGATGCCGTGCGCGCGCAACCGCTCGGGCATCGTCGTCCAGCTCAGCTGCGGGCCGCCCGTGGTGGGACGGTTGCCCACCAGCGGCCCGCCGTGCAGCCCGGCCGGATCGATCGTGCCCGAGACGATGTACGCGTGGTTGGGGTCGCTCGGACCCAGCACCGAGCAGTGGTAGTTGTCGCAGATCGTGAACCCGTCGGCGAGCGCGTGGTAGTAGGGAATGTCGGCCCGCGTGTAGTGGCCCATCGTGACGGTGCCGTTCTGACCTTCGTCCTTCAGATGCTCGCGCACAAAGCCATCCATCCGCCCGTGGTCCCAGCTGCGGTGCTGCGGTCCCCAGTCGTGGTCGATGTCGTGGACGCACTCGCCATCGTGGTTCACGTTCAGCCGGAACGGATACAGGTGGCCGCGGTATCCCGGCCTCGTGTAGCCCGGCTGAGCAAGCACCGGCAATCCGCTCCCGTCGTGCAGCTTTGGAACGTGCTTGTCGCCGTAGCCGCGCACGCCGGGATACACACCGAAGTAGTGGTCGAACGATCGGTTCTCCTGGATGAAGAACACGACGTGCTCGATGTCGCCCAGCCCGGCGCCGCAGCGCGCCCGCTGGGCCAGCGCCGCTTCCAGTCCCCGCCCGAACGAGCTCGCGCCGTGGGCGTACAGCGCTGCTCCGGCAGCCAGCCCGGCCCCGATCGCCTCCCTGCGCGAGAGCGTTCCATTCATTCTGTGGCGATTATGAACGGGCGCGAGTCACCTTGAAGGGCGCTCGCGACGCAACCGGCCTAGACCCGGATCACCTGTCCGTCCTCCGCGGTCTCGAGCTTCACCTCATCGAGCCGCGCCAGCATCTCCTCGCTCATGTGCGTGAGCACGATCCGGTCGCACTGAAACAGGGGGAGGTGCTCGGCGAGCGTCCGGTAGTCGAGATGGCCCGGCGCGTGCGTTTCGAAGAAGTTGCATTCGCACACGAACAGGTCGACGCCGCGCGCGACCTCGAGCAGGACGTCGGTCCACTCGGTGTCGCCGGAGTACGCTATCACCTTGCCGCCGTACTCGACTCTGAGCGCATACGGCGGCGCGCCGCCACCGTGCTCGACCCGGTAGGCGCTGACCACGGCGGGACCGCGCTCGCACCGCTTGCCCTCGACGTGCTCGACGAATCGCAGCGCGAACGGCAGCTCCTCCTCGAGCCCACCGGGATACAGCGCCTCGAACACCTGGCGCAGCCGCTCCTCGCTGCCCGCCGGCCCCACGACCGTGAGCGGACTGGTCCGCTGCGCGAAGCGGCCTTCGAGGATCAGCCAGGGCAGACCGCCGAAGTGGTCGCCGTGCAGGTGGGAGAGCACGACCCAGCTGATGCTCGCCGGATCGATCCCCGCGCGCTTGAGCGCGACGAGCGTGGTCGCACCACAGTCGATCAACAGCGGTTCGCCGCCGCCGTCGAGGTGCAAGCAGCTCTGAAGGCGGCCGCCTCCAGCGAACGCGTCGCCGCAGCCGAGAAACCTGAGCTCGACCGCGGTCATCGCGGTCGTGAGCGGCTACGCCGGGCCGCCGCGCATCGCAGCCTCGGGCGCGATCGCGACGTCGGGGAACTCGAGTTCGGTCCCGCACCGCGTGCACAGCGCATCGTGCAGCTTGACCACCCGGCCGCATCCGGGACACTGACGCCTCAGCTCCTGGTTGTCGTAGCGGTAGCAGATCGCGGCGAGCAGGCCGAAGAACGGGATCAGCCCGGACACCAGGAACCAGACCAGGAACGAGCTGCCCTTGATCCGGCCGACGGTGCCGCCGGCCAGTCCAAAGAAGAACATGATCACGATCAGACCCATGGACTCCATGGGTCCCGACCTACCAGACGAGAGTCTTCAGCGCCCAGAGAACCGCGACCACGGCCACGATCACCACGGCTGTCCATAGGATCGCCTTGATGACTCCGATCGCGACCCAGATCGCAAGCGCTGCGGCCCCGATCAGCACCAAGCTCGCCACCGCACGACGGAGGATCGGCGGGCGAGCGCGGTGAGCTTCAAGCTCGTTTCGCATGAGCAAAGCGTAGCGCTCGGGCGGATCGATTCCGAGCGCTCGCTTGGCGGGTCAGTCGTAGACGCGCCTGAGGTGCTCGAAGCGCGAGTTCTCGTCGGTCATGCGGCCGTCGAACCGCACCCGCGCCAGCCGGTAGCGCCGCACCCGCGCGGCATTGGGCTCCGACGAAGCATCGCGGCGATCGGCAACCAGCAGGACCTTCGTGGGTGGGAGGGGCCGTGTCATGCGCGAATGATCGGCGCTCCAGCTAAATCCCACATTGGCCGTGGGTACAAAGTTCCTGAAGGCGGATGCGCCGCGCGGCGCGTGGGGTCCGCCGGCGCGACGGGCGGGTGGGCTCCCGCTCAGTGCCCGCGCGCGACCGCGACCGCCGCGTCGAGCGCCTCGCGCGCCTGCTCTGGCACCCGCCGGCGCACCCTCCATCGCGCGCCCGCGAACGCCAGGTTGGCGACGGTCGCAAATCCCCGCTCATCCTCGCGCAGTGCGAGCAGCAGGTGCGCGACACGGTCGCTTGACGGCAGCGCCTTGTCGGTCGTCTTCACGCAGTAGCAGTGGACGCGTCGACCCGCGGGGCGCACCAGCAGTGCCCCGGCCTCGCCGAGCAGCCAAACGCCGAGCCGGCCGCGCTCCAATACGAGCCCCGTGCTCGCGTGCAGCTCGCGCGCGTCGTGCCCAACCAGGTCGCCGAGCAGTCCGAGCGCGACGTGTTCGGCGCCGCTGTCCTGGCGCGCCCGGCTTCGCACCACGCCTGCGCCGCGCGCGGCGTACAGCTCCGGGATGATCCAGGCGTGGGCCAGCAGGATCAGCGACACGGGAAGCGTCACCGGCTTTGCCCATCCGAGCACCACCGCGGTCGCGATGAACGGAACCGTGTGCGCGACTGTCGACAGCGTCCACAGCCGCCCGGCGCGCACCAGCGAGCGATCGCTTGCGAGCGGCCGCCAGTAGACGCTGGCGAGCTCGGGTAGGCGAGCTCCGTCGGCCGCGACCGCCAATGGCCTACCCCCCGGCGATCGGCCGGCGCAGGATCACGACCGGCTCCTCCAGCGGGAGCTCGCGCACTTGCTCGGCCTGCCCTTCGCCGCGCGAGACGACCGCGTAGTAGCCCTGCTCGAGCTCGGCTCTGAACGCTGCCATCGCGGCCTCGACGCTGGCCGGGTCATCGGTCGTCCACTCCGCAACGGTGGAGTGACCGGTGTGATCCATGCGAATCAACTTCGACAATCTGGCCTCCTCAGAACTGGGGCTTTCATCCTACGCCGACTCAAGCCGCTCCAGGATCAGTCTGCTCACCTCACCGCCGTCCGCGCGTCCTTTGGTCTCGCGCATGACGTAGCCGACCAGCGGCCCGATCGCCTTGCGGTTGCCGCCGCGGACCTGGGCCTCGGCGTCGGGGTTGGCGGCGATCGCGCGCTCGACGATCTCGGCGAGGCCTTCGCTGATCGCGCCGAGGTTCTCGCGCTCGACGATCGCCCGTGGGTCCCCCCCGTCCTGCACCATCCGGCTGAGGACCTCGCGCGCGGCGTCGCGGCTGATCTCCTTTGCCGAGACCATGGCCGCGAGCGTCGCCAGGCTCGCGGGCGCCACCTTCGAGTCGGCCGGGTCGATGTCGGAGCCGATGCGTTCGACCAGCTGCGGGATCCACGAGTTCGCGAGCGCGCCCGCGTCGCCGCCGTTGGCGGCGAGCGCCTGCTCGAAGTAGTCTCCGAGCTCCGCCCTGAACGCAAGCTCGCGCGCGCGGTCGGGACCGAGCCCGAGCTCGCGCTCGAACCGCTGCGCACGGTCAGCGGGCAGCTCGGCCGGCAGCTCGGCGCGTGCGGCCTCGAGCATCGCCTCGGTCACCACCAGCGGCGGCAGATCGGGCTCGGGGAAGTAGCGGTAGTCGTGCGCCTCCTCCTTTGAGCGCAGCGGCGTCAGCCCGCCGCCGATCGGGTCGAAGTGAAGCGTCTCCTGAACGACCGCCTCGCCGGCGTCGAGCAGCTTCACCTGCCGCTCGATCTCCGCACGGACGCCGCGCTCCAGAAACGCGAACGAGTTCATGTTCTTCAGCTCGGTCTTGGTCCCGAGCTCGCTGGTACCGGCGGGTCTGACCGACACGTTCGCGTCGCAGCGCAGCGACCCCTGCGACATGTCGACGTCGGAGACGCCGAGCTGCCTTAGCGTGGTGCGCAGCAGCGTCAGCCACTCCCGAGCGTGTTCCGGCGAGCGGATGTCCGGCTCGCTCACGATCTCCACAAGCGGGGTGCCGCAGCGGTTGAAGTCGACCCAGCTTCGCTCCGAGCCGTGGATCCTGCCGCTGTGGCCCAGGTGGTTGAGCTTGGCCGCATCCTCCTCCAGGTGCACGCGGTGGATCCTCACCTCTTCAAGGTGTCCGCCACGGCACAGCGGGACGTCGTACTGGGAGATCTGGTAGCCCTTGGGATTGTCCGGATAGAAGTAGTTCTTGCGGTGAAATAGCGAGCGGGGCGCGATCTCGCAGCCGAACGCCAGCCCGATCATCACGCCGAAGTGGACCGCCTGCGCGTTGATCACCGGCAGCGATCCCGGCAGCCCCAGGCATACCGGGCAGGTGTGCGTGTTGGGCGGATCGCCGAAGCTCAGATCGCACCCGCAGAACATCTTGGTGCGAGTGCCGAGCTGGACGTGGATCTCCAGCCCGATGACCGGCTCGTAGTCAGCCACGGGCGCCGCTCCCATCGAATCCGATCGCGCGCTCCAGCGCGAGCGCCGCGTCGAGCAGCCGGTTCTCGCTGAACGCCGGGCCCGCCAGCTGGAAACCGACCGGGAGGCCGTCGCTCAGCCCCGAGGGAATCGAGATCGCGGGAATGCCGGCCAGCGGCATCGGGACCGTGCAGAAGTCGTTGAGGTACATCGCCAGGGGGTCGTCGGTCTTCGCCCCCAGCGCGAACGCGACCCACGGGCTGGTCGGCGTGACCACGAAGTCGAAGCGCTCGAACGCCGCCTTGAAATCGGCCGAGATCTTCGTTCGCACCTTCAGCGCGGTCCCGTAATAGGCCTCGTAGTAGCCGCTCGACAGGGCGTACGTGCCGAGCATGATCCGCCGCTTGACCTCGGCGCCGAACCCGGCGGCCCGCGTCCGTGTGTACATCGTGATCAGCTCCGCGTCACCGTCGACCCGCAGCCCGTAGCGCACGCCGTCGAACCGCGCGAGGTTCGCCGAGGCCTCCGCCGGCGCGATCAGGTAGTAGGCCGAGAGCGCGTGCGGCGCGTGCGGCAGCCTGCACGGCTCGATCTCGGCGCCGAGCCCTTCGGCGAGGCGAAGTGTCGCCTCGAAGCTCTCGCGCACGCCGGCCTCGACGCCGCCCTCCGATCCGGTCAGCTCCTCGGGCACACCGAGGCGCACGCCGGCGAGGTCCTCGGCGGTCGGTAACCGGATCTCCTCCGGGAACGGAACGGACGTGGAGTCGCGGCGGTCGTGTCCAACCATCTGCGAGAGCAGCAGCGCGGCGTCGGTCACGTCGCGCGTTAGCGGCCCCGCCTGGTCAAGCGAGGAGGCGAAGGCGATCATCCCGTAGCGCGAGCAGGCGCCGTACGTGGGCTTCATGCCGACGATCCCGCAGAGCGCCGCGGGCTGGCGGATCGAGCCGCCGGTGTCGGTCCCGATCGCCCAAGGGGCCAGCCCGCCGGCGACCGCCGCCGCGCTCCCTCCAGAGGAGCCGCCGGGGACCCGCGTGCGATCCCATGGGTTGAGCACCGGACCGAACCCCGAGTTCTCATTCGAGGAGCCCATCGCGAACTCGTCCTGGTTGGTCTTGCCCAGCAGCGGCGCCCCGCCGGCGTGGAGCCGCTCGACGACCGTCGCGCTGAACGGCGGCCGGTAGCCCGCCAGGATCCGCGACCCGGCCTGGCTGGGCACGCCCTCGGTGCAGAACAGGTCCTTGACCGCGACCGGCACGCCGCCGAGCGGCGCCGCGGGATCAGGGGGAAGGTCGGGTGCCGCGTCGGCCACCCAGGTGAACGCGTTCAGCTCCTCGCCCGCAGCGCGGGCTCGATACGCCTCGAACAGCTCGCGCGGATCGAGTTCGCCCGCACGAACGGCGGCCGCTGCCTGGGCAGCGGTCAGCTCGAGCAGCGAGGTCATGCCGGCGAGGCGCCCGGGCTCGGGACGCCGAACCCGCCCTCGAGCGGCTCGGGCGCGCTTGCCAGCGTGAGCTCGTGTGGCAGGCACGGCTCCGGCTGATCTGCCCGCAGCGGCGCGGTGACGTCGACGACGTGCGAGGTGGGCGGCACCCCGTCGAGGTCGAGCTCGCGGATCTTCTCGATGTGGTCGAGCACCTTGGAGAGCTCGGCCGCCATCCGCTCGACCTCCTCCTCGCTCAGCTCGAGCCGCGCGAGCCGCGCCACGTGCAGGACCTGGTCGCGCTGGAGCATGGGGGTGATTCTAGGTGAGCCGCTCCGGGCCTCCGATCCGGACAACCTCCTCGACCGCCACCGCGTCGCGTGGCGCAATGCCCTCCTGGCGCATCGACAAAAAGCCACCGACGAGGATCCCGAGACCGGCCGCCAGCCCGACATAGGCCCCGGCCTTCTGGGTGATCACCGCATCGGGCCCCGGCTCATTGATCAGTACGCGATACGCAAGCCCGAGCGCGGTCAGCAGCGCCAGCACGGTCACGATCACGCTGAACGTCACCGGGAGCGCCGGGGCGCGGCGCGTCGCCTGGAGATAAGCCAGTGCGAGCGCCGCCGCGATCGTGAGCAGCATCAGCCAGCGCAGGTGAGTGAGAGCGTTCCAGCCGTCGACAGCGGTGGGCACGCCAAGCCCGGCGGCGGTCGGCCTGAGCACGGCCTTGAGCCCGTACCACTTCAGCAAAAACAGGATCGCGAGCAGCAGCACCGCGCTGCCGCCCGCGATCCATTCGCCGCGGCGTAGCCGCGAGAGGTCCAGGCCCATCCGGCCCGCTATGTCAAGTTGCTGATCAGACGCTAGGCGGCGGGGACGACGCCGGAGGCTCGGGCGCGCTCGGAGGCGGCGGAGGAGCCGCGGCAGCGGTCGAGGCGGTGCGGGGAGCGGCGTTGTTCTGCATGTACGCGAAGTACCCAAGCGCCACGATCACGACGATGCTGACGAAGAAGCCCCAGCCGAAGTCACCGACATGGGCGATGAACTTGATCACCAGCAAGACGGCGGTGGCACCCACGAGCGCCAGCCGTGTCATCGTCCGGCTGCCGCTGACCGCCGGAACCGTCGTCTGCGGTGAGAGTCGCTGCAGAGCGAGGTCGACGATCACGGCGATCGAGGTGATCACCGCGAGAATGCCCCAGATCGCGTACGGCGAGCTGGCCGCCGCGCGGTCGGCGGAAGCCGAGAACGCGCCGATCGTCACGCTGACGTGGTACCAGGGGAAGAACAGCAGCGCGATCGCCAGCAGGAGCGCGAGACCCCCGACGATCCAGTCCTCGCGCGAAACGTTGTCCAGATTCACTGGGCCCTCCTCCAACAGTAGAACACGGTAATCAGGCTTAGGTTCGAGACGTGCTCTTGCCCTCCTGCCGGCGGTACCGGCGCCGGTGCGGGCAAGCCTAGCGTGCGCAGCGGCGAGGCGCTACCGCGTTCTGGACCTTTTTACGAATCTCTTTGCCGAGCTGCGCTCCTCGCGCATCGCGGTGTAGCCACCGAGTGCGATCGCCAGCGCGCTCAGCAACCCCAGCACCGCGCCCAGTTTCTGATCCACCACCTTGTCGGGCGTCGGCAGCGCGATCAGCACCCTGTAGACCAGCAGCGCGGCCGTGAGCGTGCCGAGGACCGCGACCCACGCGCCGGTGGCCGTCTGGGTGCCGTGCTCGCGCTGCGTGGCGTGCAGCAGCAGCGAGCCGACCGCCACGACGATTGTCAGCAGCATCGCCCACCGCACGACCGTCAGTGCGTACCAGCCGTTCTCGGTGCTGATCCGGCCTGAGCTGGTCGCGCGACCCGGCAGCGCCACCACTCCGTACCAGGCGGCTCCGAACATCAGGATCGCCAGCACCAGCGCGCCGGCCGCTGAGATCGCGTCACCCCGACGGATCACCGCGCCGACTCGACCGCACGCTGCCCCCGCGCCCGCTGTAGCTGCGCCGCCAGCACGGTGTTGCGAAGCAGCATCGCGATCGTCATCGGGCCAACACCACCGGGCACGGGCGAGATGAACCCCGCCCTGCCGATCGCCGCGTCGAAGTCGACGTCGCCTCGCAGGCCCTCCTCGGTCCGGTTCATGCCGACGTCGATCACCGCGGCGCCCGGCTTGATGTGCGCGGCACCCAGCAGACGCGGCACCCCCGCCGCGGCCACCAGCACGTCCGCGCGCGCACAGACCTGCTCCAGACCGCGGGTTCGGGAGTGGCACACGGTGGTCGTCGCGTTGCGCTCCAGCAACAGCGCGGCCAACGGCTTGCCGACGAGGTTCGAGCGGCCCACCACCACGGCTTCGGCGCCCTCGAGCGGCACCTCGTAGACGTCGAGCAGCTCGATCACGCCCAGCGGCGTGCACGGCCGCAGCCCCGGTGTTCCCTGGACGAGCCGGCCGGCGCTGACTGGAGTGAGGCCGTCGACGTCCTTCTCGGGGGCGATCAGCGCGGTCAGCGAGGCGCCGTCGAGCCCGCGAGGGACCGGTAGCTGCAGCAGGATGCCGCTGATCTCGGGATCGGCGTTGCATTCCTCGATCACGCTCGCCACGGCCGCCTGGGATGCATCAGCTGGGAGGTGCCTGTGATGGTCGGCGATCGCGACCTCTGCGCATGCCTTGCGCTTGTTGGCGACGTAGATCGCAGACGCTGGATCGTCGCCGACGAGGATCGTCGCCAGGCCCGGCGGCTGTCCGTCGCGCTCGACGAGATCCGCGACCTCGCGTGCAACCTCCTTGCGCAGCCTCCCGCTGACCTGCCGGCCGTCGATGATCGTCGCGCTCATCGCGCTTCAGACGCTAGAGGATCGGCCCGACGGGCGGCGCTAGGCGAGCACTGGCGAGGCCGAGCGCCTCCGCGCGCGCCGGCGCAGACCGGGTCCGCTCGGAGCCCAAGGCCCCGCCTCCGCGCGTAGCGCGTCGAACGCGCGGCCGAAGTCGCGGGCCAGCTCGGCCACGTCCGCGACGACGCCCGGATGCGCGAATAGCCCAACGTGCAGGACGCCGCAGTAGGACAGCATTCCCACCGACAGGCCGTGACCGCGCGCGAGCGGAACCGCCGGGTAGGCCGCGCGAACCTGTCGCCCGAGCAGGTACAGCGGCTCGGATGGGCCGGGAATGTTCGAGACGACGGTGTTGAAGGTCTGTGGACGGGTCAGGCCCCAGGCGGCCGCATCGCGCAGCGGCCCCGGGACGATCGCCGCGGCGCGCACGAGCCCGTCGAGCGTGCCGGCGATGCGTGCCTCTTTGTGAGCCTGCGTCTGGTAGCGAACCTCCTCGAGCGCCGCGCACGGGTCTCGCTCACCCACCGGCAGCTCCACGAACATCACCGACAGCTGGTTGCCGAGCTGTTCGCCGTCCGGTTCTGAGCGCGTGCTCACCGGGACCATCGCCCGCAGCCAGGGATGCGACTCGCCGGCTCGGCGCAGGTGGCGCCCGAGCGCCAATGCGGAAACCGCCAGTCCGACGTCCCCGATCGTGGCGCCGCGCCTTTCGCCGACCTGGCGAACGGCCGGCAGCGGCAGCCGCGCGAACGCGACCGATCGCTCAGCGCCGATCCGCCCGTTCACAGCGGTCCGCGGCGCGGGCGCCCCGATCGCGGCCAGGGCGGTGCCGGCGCGTCGCAGCTCGGCGGCAACCTCCCCGGGGGCGCCCATGGCTCGAAACACGGTCAAGCCCAATCGGCTCGCCAGCCTGGCCCGCTCGAGGCCGCTCGCGAGCACGCGCTCGCCAATGTTCGGGACGGGCGACGGATCCCAGGGCTGGGGGTCGGATCGATCGGCCGCTTCGACCGGATCGAGCAGCAGCTGCGCCATCTGGAGCGCGGCGAGCCCGTCCACGAGCGCGTGGTGCGCCTGACCGACGAGCGCGAACAGCCCGCCATGCAGGCCCTCGACGACGTAGACGCGCCACAGCGGGCGCGCGCGGTCGAGCCGCTGCGAGAGCAGCCGTCCGGCCAGCTCCCTCAGCTCGGCGGCACCACCCGGAGCGCTGAGGCGCTCCGCGAGCACGTGTGCCGTCAGATCAAAGCGCGGGTCATCCACCCACACCGGATCGTGGAGATGCGCCGCGGAGATCAGAACCCGCCTGCGGAACCGCGGCAGACGGTCTAGCCGACCGGCGATGCGACGGCGCAGCTCTTCGACCGTCGGCGGCTCGCCATCGAGCACCAGCGTCCAGCCGACCTGCATGGGCGCCGCATCTGACTCCACTCGCAGGAAACACTCGTCGAGCGCGGACAGACGGTCCACGGGCATGTGGTCCTCTCCTTCCTTCCGATACACGCGTCCGTGCTTGGAGGAACTCGCGAAATTAGCGCCAACGAGCGAGATCCAAAAGGGGGGTCGGCGATGATTGTTTCGCTCTTTGCGAGGAGTGCTTCGCGAGGCCGGACGCGCCCGGCACGGCTTGTCGCTAGCGCTTGGAGATCGGCGCCAGGTCTGCCACCAGCTTGCGCTCGGAGCGGTCCTTGCTGAAGCGGATGACGACGATTCCACCCGGCTCGAGCCCGGTCACGACCCCTTCGCCGAACGCCGGATGGACCACGTCGTCGCCGAGGCGGTAGGCGACGGGCGCCGGTTGCGCGTCACGATCGCCGTCCGGCGAGCTCCACGAGATCGCGCGCGGCCTGAAGCCGCGGCGCGAGCGCTGCTCCTCGCGGTCGGTCAGCTCGGCCGGAATCTCACTCAGAAACCGGCTCGGGATCCCGTAGCTGCGCGTGCCGAACGCGTTGCGGGTGCGCGCATAGGTCAGGTACAGGTCGCGTTCGGCGCGGGTGATCCCGACGTAGCAGAGGCGGCGTTCCTCCTCCAGCCCGCCCTCGTCAAGCGCCCGCGAGTGCGGAAATACTCCCTCCTCGCATCCGATGATGAACACGATCGGATACTCGAGCCCCTTGGCGTTGTGCAGCGTCATCAGCGTCACGAGCCCCTCCTCGTCGGTCCGCTCGTCGGCATCGGCGATCAGCGCGATCTGCTGGAGAAAGGACGACAGCGCCGGTCCGTCCGCGGGATCGCCCCCCTCTGGGACGGCCGCGTCGAACTCCGCCGCGACGTTGACGAGCTCCTCGAGGTTCTCGAGCCGCCCCTGCGCCTCGATCGTGCGCTCGGCCTCGAGCGATTCGAGGTAGCCGGTCTCCCGCAGCATCTCCCCCAGCAGCTCCGCGACCGACGCGCCGGAGTCGGCGCGCTCGCGCAGCACCTGCATCGTGCCCATGAAACGGTGAAACGCCTTGACCGCGGCGGCGCCGAGCCCGGGCACCTGCTCGGGCTCGGATGCGGCCTCCCACACCGACACACCGGTCGTGTTGGCGTGGCCGAGGATGCGCGACACGGAGGTCGTCCCGATTCCGCGGCGGGGCGAGTTGACGATTCGCGTGAACGCGCCGACATCCTGCGGGTTGATGAGCACCGTCAGGTACGCGACCGCGTCCTTGATCTCCGCCCGCTCGTAGAACTTGGTGCCGCCGATCACCTGGTATGCGATCTCCGCGCGCACGAGCGTGTCCTGCAGCACTCGCGACTGCGCATTGGTGCGGTAAAAGACCGCGATCTCCGAGCGCGAGACGCCTTCGTCGACCAGCCGCTGGATCTCGCCCGTGACGAACCTGGCCTCGGCGTGCTCGTCCTCGAGCTCGCGGACCTTGAGCGGGTCGCCCTGCCCCAGGTCCGACCACAGCGACTTGGGTTTCTGTCCACGGTTGTTGCGGATCACGGCGTTGGCGGCGTCGAGGATCGTCTGCGTCGAGCGGTAGTTCTGCTCGAGCTTGATCACCCGGGCGTCCGGGAAGGTGTCCTCGAACTCGAGGATGTTCTTGATCTCGGCGCCGCGAAAGCCGTAGATCGACTGAGCGTCATCTCCTACCACCATCAGGTTGCGGTGCTCCCCGGCCAGCAGCTGAAGCCACCGGTACTGCGCGTGGTTGGTGTCCTGGTACTCGTCGACCAGCACCTGTCGAAAGCCGCCGGCATAAGCATCGCGGACCTCCTGGAAGAGCTGGAGGAGCTCCACACAGCGGAACAGGAGGTCGTCGAAGTCCATCGCGTTCATCCGGTGCAGCTCACGCTCGTATGCGCGGTAGACGTCCGCGACCGTCTGCTCGAAGAACGACCCGACCATCCTCCCGTACGCGTCCGCGTCGCGCAGCCGGTTCTTCGCGTCCGAGATCTGAGCCTGGATCGAAGCAGGGGTGAACCGCTTGGGGTCGATCCCAAGGTCGTCGAGACAGCGCTTGATGAGCCGACGCGAGTCAGCCTGGTCGTAGATCGTGAACTGCCGTGTGTAGCCGAGCCGGTCGGCGTGCGCGCGCAGCATCCGGGCGCAGGCGGAGTGGAAGGTCATGACCCACATCGCGCGGATCCTGCGCCCGACCAGCAGCTCCGCGCGGTCACGCATCTCGCCGGCGGCCTTGTTGGTGAACGTGATCGCGAGAATCTCATTCGGCCGCGCGGCCCCGGTCGCGACGAGGTACGCGATGCGGTGGGTCAGCACGCGCGTCTTGCCCGAGCCGGCGCCCGCCAGGATCAGCAGCGGCCCCTCGCCGTGAGTGACCGCCTCCCGCTGGGGCGGATTCAGCCCAGACAGGAGCTGCTCGAGCTCTTCGGTGTCCTGCGCCATCGGAGCGCCAACGGTAGCGAGGCAACTGGTCGTCGCCTCGATCATGCTGCGGCAGATGTCCGACGTGCTGAGCAGGCTCCGTGAGGCGTGCGCGCTGGTCGCGCAGCGCGCGCACCACGTCGGCGTGCGGCACGACCGGATCGACTGCTACGCACGCGCTCTCGGGCCTGCGGACACCGAACACGCGCCCGCGGCCGAGCTAGCCCGTGCGGCGCTCACCGCGGAGCAATCCCGCGAGGCGCGCGCCGCCTTCTGGCTGACGCTCGACGCGATCAACTTCGGCTCGGGGTGGTTCCCGACGCTGCGCAAGCGCCCGGGCCGCTCCGGCTACCACACGATCGAGGCGGGGGTGCGCGAGCGCTTCACGTCGAGCGGTCCCTGGAGCGCGGCCGAGCTGACGGGCATCACCACGCGCGAGCTTGCAGCAACGCTGCACCAGTACCCAGACCACGAGCTGATGCGGCTGTTCGCGCGCTCGCTCGGCGATCTTGGGCGGCACGTGCAGGCGGAGCACGGCGGCCGCTTCGAAGCCCTCGTCGATTCAGCCCAGGGCTCGGCGACCACGCTCGTCGAGCACCTCGCCGGATGGGAGTGCTTCGCCGACACCTCGAACTACGGTCCGATCGAACTCCCGTTCCTCAAGCGGGCGCAGATCGCCGCCGCGGACCTGCACCGCGCGGGAGTGGCCGCGTTCCACGACCTGGACCGGCTGACGATGTTCGCCGACAACCTCGTGCCGCACGTGCTGCGCCTCGACGGCGTCCTGGAGTTCGACCCGGTCCTGGTGGGACGGATCGCCCGGGAAGAGCTGATCGAGCACGGCTCACCGGAGGAGGTCGAGATCAGAGCATGTGCCGTTCACGCCGTCGAGCTGATCGTCGCGGCGCGCTCCGCGGGCACCGCCGCCGAGGTCGACAGCATCCTCTGGAACCGCGGACAGCAGCCGCGCTACAAGGCCTTGCCGCGGCACCGCAGCCGCTGCACCGCCTATTGAAGCGCGCTAGGCCTCGCCGGCGCTGGTGGCGACGACCTCCATCGCCTCGACGCGGGCGCGGGCGATCGCCTCGGCACCGGCGTCGCCGACGAGCAGCTCGGGCTTCACAACGCCACTGCGGACCAGGTCGATCGCCGGGAAGCGGGCGGTGCTGGCCATCGTCACGTCGAGCGCGATCACGGTCGTCTCGCCGCCGACCGGTGCGGCCGCCGTCGCAACCACCGTCAATGAGCCGCCGCCGTCGATGTTGCGGGCAGCCGCCAGCGCCCTGCGGGCGAGCAGCGGGTGCAGGCCGTCGAGCGTATCGATCAGCACCACGGCATTCGCGCCACGCGCTGCGAACCGCCGACCCTGGTCCACGACCCGCTCGACTATCTGGCCCTGCAGATCGGCGGAGGCGCCGAGCGTGACCGCGGCGGTCGGGACAATCCCGGCGGCACTCCAGTCGCCGATCTCCTCGGGCCGAACACCCGCGAGCGCTACGAACAGCTCAAGGTCCGGCTGGCCCGCCATCACCAGCGCCAGCCGCCGCAAAGCCTCGGTCTTGCCCGCCCGCGCCAGGCCGACGACGCTCACGCGCGAGCCGCGGCCGAACGGCGTCAACCATTCGATCGCCTTGATCGTGGGATCCTCGGCGCCGAGCCGGAACCGCTCGTTCGGGAAGATCGCCGGCAGGTCGTCGAACCTCGCGCCCTCCGCGATCTCCTCGGCCGCCTGGCCGTTGATCGTGTCGATCCGGATCATCGATGCGAAGCGCTCGGAGCGACGCGGCGGGCGGCGCGGACCGGTCACGCGGTCGCCAGACACCAGCTCGCAGCGCTTGACCTGGGCGGCGGAGATGTAGACATCGTCGTCCGAGGGGTCGGGCGGGTCGACCCGGACGAAGCCCGACCCGTTCGGCAGCAGCTCGACGATCCCCTCGACGACCTGCTCCGCCTGCCCCGCGGGCGTCACCTCGGCGGGCTCCTCCGCAGGAGACCGAACAGGGTCGTGTTCCAGTTCCCCGGCCCGCGTTCCCCCGCGACCGCGCCCGCCGCGCCGGCCACGGCGACGCCGGGCCTCGCCGGGCTCCTCGTCATCGGCGGGGGCGCTGTCGGCGGCCGAGCTGTCGGCGGCGGGGCTGTCGGCGGCGGGGCTGTCGGCGGCGGCCCTCGGCTCGCCGGACTGGCGCTCGAGCTCGCCGGACTGGCGCTCGAGGATCACGTCGATCAGCTCGCTCCTTCGCAGCCGGCGATAGCCGTCGATCGAGAGCTCGGAAGCGATCGCGTGGAGGTCAGCGAGCGGGCTCTGCTCGAGCGCGGCACGATCAAGCACGGACATTCTTGTCTCCTTTGCTGCGGGTTTAATCGGTGGGCTCCGGTCGCGTTGCGCCAGCGACCGGCGATCTGTTGGTCTAGGTGAGGCTAGCGCGCGGCAGCCACGCCGTCAGCGCCGGCGGTGAGCGCAGCAAGCCACGCGCCGAACTCGGGTCGTTTGCGCCAGTCGGCCTCGAAGCGCTCGATCCCGGCGGCTGTCAACGGATGCGCGAGCATCTGGCGCAGCACCTTCCCGGGGACCGTCGCGACCTCGCACCCGAGCTTGGCCGCGGTAACCACGTGCTCGGGATGGCGAATCGAAGCGGCCAGCACCTCGCTCGTGACACCGCTCGGACGCAGCGCCGCGATGATGCTCGCGAGCACCTGCGCAGAGTCGATCGACACGTCGTCGAGCCTGCCCATGAAGCACGAGATGTACCGGGCGCCGGCCTCGGCCGCCAGCAGCGCCTGGCTGGGAGAGAAAACGAGTGTCATGTTCACGGCGATCCCCGCGCCGTCGAGCGCTCGCGTCGCCTGCAGCCCCGCCTGGCCGAACGGGACCTTGACGACGACGTGCTCGTGGAGCGCCGCCAACGCCCGGCCCTGGGCCACCATCTCCTCGGGATCGTCGGACACGACCTCGGCCGAGACGGGGCCTCGCACCAGCTCGCAGATGGTGCGGATTATCTCGTCGAGGTTTCCTTGCTCCTGGGCGAGCAGCGACGGGTTCGTTGTGGCGCCCGACAGCACTCCCCACGCGGCGAGCTCCCGTACCTCAGCGACGGATCCCGTGTCGATGAACAGCCTCACTTCTCGGACCTCCTCCTCGGTGGAAAGGCCATGTTCTCATCGCCGCCGGTCGTTACCGCTGCGTCTCCCAGCGCAACCGATCGGGCAGGCGCAGCTCGGGATCGACAGGCGCCGCGCCGGCGAGCGCCGCGCGGACGGCGATGAAGTCCGCGACCTCGGCGACGTCGTGGACGCGCAGCACGTGCGCACCGGCGTCGAGCCCATGCGCGATCGCCGCGAGCGTGCCCGCCAGCCGTGCCCGGGGCGGGCGCCGCGTGATCGCGCCGACGAAGTCCTTGCGGGAGACCGCGAGCAGTAGCGGGCGCTCGAGCGCGTGCAGCTGCGAAAGGGCGCGCAGCACCTCGACCGTCTGCGCCGGCGTCTTCGAAAAGTCCGGACCAGGGTCGAGCAGCAGCTGCTCGAAGGACACGCCCCGTGCGAGCGCGAGCTCGATCCGCTCGCTCAGGAACCGCTCCACGTCCGCGACGATCCGCCCGTCATAGGAGCGATCGAGCAGCTTCTGCTTGGGAACCGCGCGCGTGTGCATGATCACCAGGGCGGCGCCACCCTCCGCGCAGACGTCGGCCAGCTCTGGATCGCGCAGCCCGCTGACGTCGTTGATGATCGAGGCGCCGGCGGCGATCGCGGCGCGGGCCACCGCGGGCTTGTAGGTGTCGACCGACACGCGCGCCCCGAGCTCGGCCCTGACCCGCTCGATCACTGGCACGACCCGCGCGATCTCCTCGTCTGCTGCAACCGCCGGGCGGTTGGTCACACCGGACTCGCCGCCGACGTCGATGATCTCCGCGCCGCACGCGATCAGATCGGCAGCCAGCTCTAAGCGCGCGGAGAGCGTCGGCGCCAGCCCGGCGTCCGAGAACGAGTCCGGGGTCGCATTGACGATCCCCATCAGCCACGGGCGCGGCCCGAGCTCGAGCGTCTCGCCGCGCGCCCGGAGGCGGCGTGGCGGTGCGCTCATGTCGTGGCGCTCGGAAGGCCCGCCACCGTCCGGTAGCAGACCGATGCCTCGACCATCGCGGCATGGGCGCGAGCGCACTCCGTGCATTCGCGCAGGTGCCCGAGCAGCCAGGCGTCCTCAGCGACGCTCAGCGGCTCTGAGTCCTGGCGGCACGCCAGCGCCCGCAGCGCCCGTTCCCGCTCGCTGCAACGCGAATCGCCTTCGGCCGATCGCCGGCGCGCCTGGCGCAGCCGCAGACGCGCTCGCGCGAGCAGCGGCCCGACCGCCGCACGCTCGATCCCGAGCACGTGCCCGGTCTGTTCATAGGAGAGGCGCATTAGCTCGCGCAGGACGAGCGCCTCGCGGTGGCGTTCGGGGAGCTGCGCGCTGGCCTCGGCCAGCTCCTGCGCAACCGCGCTCGAGAGCGTCGACGCCTGGCGCGGAGGATCGGGGGCAGCCTCGCCGCGGCCGCTGCGCTCCCGGCACGCGTCGATCGCGGCTGCCAGCAGCTCGGTCCGGTCGCAGCCCTCGGCTTCGGCGAGCGCCTGCTCGCACGCCTCGCGAGCAGCGGGGCCCGTCCCCAGCACTCGGTTGCACAGCTCCTGGACCTCGTCAACCACTCGACGCGGCAGCTTATTCGTCGCAGGCCGCGGCCGTCGATGAGTTTGTGCCCGTTTTGCGGTCTTTGGATCAGATGTCACCGGCCGAGCCGCGCACCGTCAGCCTCTTGATCAGCGGCCCGATCCTGCGAACCGATCTGAGGGGTCTGTGCGACCGCGTATGCCGTCTGCTCGACCGAAGTGGAGCGAGCGTCGCCTGCTGCGACGTGAGCGAGCTCGAGGTCGACGCGATGACGGTCGATGCGCTGGCCCGTCTCCAGCTCGCTGCGCGCCGTCACGGTTGTAGCGTTCGCCTGGCACGCGCGAGCGCCGAACTGCGCGAGCTGATCGCGTTCATGGGGCTCGAGGACGTGCTGCGCTGAGCTCAGTCGTCCAGGTGCGCCGGCAGCCCGAACAGCGGGAAGATCCGCTCCGTGTCCAGGAAGAACGTCAGCTCGGCGATCCCGCCGGGCGCGAGCTCCAGCACCTGCAGCGCCCACGGGTCGTGGCCGCTGCCCGACTCGCTTGGCTTGTACTGCCCGAACGCGACCGAGCCGTTGGCCCCGGGCACGGGCACCAGCCGCGAGCCGCGGCACCCGATTCCGGGCCCGAACCACCAGCTGAGGATGTCGTCCCGCCCCGCCAGCCACATGTCGAACGGCGGCATCGACTGACTCGCGTCCTCGCGGATCAGCGAGGTCAGCGCCTGGATGTCGTAGCGCTGAAAGGCGTCGACGTAGCGTTGCAGCAGCTCGCGCTGGTCCGCGTCGATTGTCGAGGGCGCATCGCTGGAGCTGATGCCGGCCGCATCGATTGTGGCGCGCGCTCGCTGGAGCGCGCTGTTGACTGACGCCACGCTCGTGTCCAGCAGCTCCGCGACCTCACTCGCCTTCCAGCGCAGCACCTCGCACAGGATCAGAACCGCGCGCTGGCGCGGCGGCAGGTGCTGGAGTGCGGCGATGAACGCGAGCCGGATCGTGTCCCGCGCCACGGCGGTCTCGGCGGGATCGCTGCCTTCGGCGAGGAAACCGTCCGGAATCGGTTCGATCCAGTGCGCCTCGCCCAGCGTGTTGAGGTTTGACTCCACCGGTTCCGCTGCGCCTCCCAGGTCCATTGGCAATGCCCGGCGCGAGCGGCCGGTGAGCATGTCAAGGCAGACATTGGTCGCGATCCGGTACAACCACGAACGCAGCGCCGCGCGCCCCTCGAAGCGCTCGAAGCCGCGCCACGCCCGCAGCATCGTCTCCTGCACGGCGTCCTCGGCTTCGAACGGGGAGCCGAGCATCCGGTAGCAGTAGCCGGTCAGCTCACGGCGGTGCTGCTCGAGGTGCCCCGGAACCCCCTGGTTCAGTACGGCTTCCTGCACGGCGCGCATCCTACGCTACGCCCCAGTCTCATCGCTTCTGTGTGAGGGCACGCAGCTAAGACTGCGCCGCGACCCGAAACTCATCGGCGGCCGGCTCGGCGAACTCGGAGATGCCCTCCGCCAATGCCTCCTGGCGCCAGCGCTGCACCTCCGAGGCGAGCTGGCGCTCGTTCCAGCCGAGCTCGGGCGCCATCGCGCGCGCGACTCGAAGCGGGGTCTGGCTGCCGGCGCCGCACAGCTCTCGCGCTGCCAGCAGACCGAGTCTGGTCCGCCGCAGCAGGACGTCTGCGATCGTGCGAGCCTGTTCGTTTCGGACCGAGAACGGCGCCTCGGCCAGCAGGTCGGGCATCCCCTCGATGATCGGCTGGGCCAACTCCGCCCGCTCGGCCGCCGTCAGCAGCACGTTCTCGGCGGCGTGGCCGTAGCGCGCGGCGAGTGCCGCGTAGGACTCCTCCGGAACGCCCTCGACGCGCTGCAGCGCGGCGGGATCGGCGGGCTCGCCGAGCGGGATCTCATGGGTCCGGCAGGGAGCGTCGCGGCCCTCGCGCTCGACGAGCCGATCGACCGCGAGCTTCGCCATCCGGCGCCAGGTGGTGAGCTTGCCCCCGGTGATCGTGATCAGCCCGCTCGAGGTTTCGTACAGCTCGGCGCGCCGCGAGATGTCGACCGACTTGCGGCTGTCGCCGCTGGAGACGAGCGGCCGGACCCCGGCGTACGCCCCTACGAGGTCGCCAACACCCAGGCTGGTGCCGAAGAACGCGTTGACCGCCTCGAGCAGGTAGCGGATGTCCTCGCTGGAGGGCTTGACGTGATCGATGTCTCCCTCGTAGGTCTTGTCGGTGGTGCCGATCAGGCTGCGGCCGAGCCACGGCAGCGCGAAGATCGAACGGCCCTCGCCGGCCGGGACGATCGCGCCTGCCACGAGCGGCAGGTCGGCGTGCGCGATCGTCACGTGGGTGCCGCGGCTCGGAACGATCGTCGGCACCTCGGCCTCGGCGTGCAGCTCCTCGGGCCGCAGGCGGTCCGCCCAAACCCCGGTGGCGTTGACGACGTTGTCGGCCTGCACCACCAGCAACTCGCTCGACACCGCATCTCGCACCCGCACCCCCGCCGCGCGGCCATCCTCATGCACGAGCTCGGTCACCTCGAGGCGGTTGGCGCAGATCGCGCCGAATCGCTCGGCCTCGCCGAGGACCGTGAGGACCAGCCGCGCGTCGTCGGTCTGGCAGTCGTAGAAGAGGTAGCCGCCTGTCGGGTTGCGCGCCGCCAGCGCCGGCAGCAGCTCGGTCACCTCCTCGCCGGCGATCACGCGATGGCGGGCGGGGCTCCAGTCGCTTTCGTGATCATCGCGCCGGCCCCGCCGGTCGCGCAGCCGCCGCGTCGCCATCACGTCGTACATGTTGAGCCCGATCCCGACCAGCCGGTCGGGCCGCGCGCCGTCGAAGGCCGGCACCACCATCTGCAGCGGCCGCACCAGGTGCGGCGCGAGCTTGACCATCAGCTGTCGCTCCAGCAGCGCCTCGCGCACCAGCCCCAGGTCGAAGTTCTGCAGGTAGCGCAGGCCGCCGTGGACGAGCTTCGACGAGCGGCTGCTGGTGCCCGAGGCAAAGTCCGCCTTCTCGACGAGCGCGACGCTGTAGCCCCGGGAGGCCGCGTCGAGCGCGACGCCGGCGCCGGTGATCCCCCCTCCGATCACGACGACGTCGAAGCGCTCCTCGACGAGCGTCTCGAGCGCGCGATCGCGAGCGATCATGGACGCAGGGTACTTCCAGCAGCCCGTTCCCTACGCGCACCGGACGGTGTGCGCGCTACGGGCGGGCGTCCCAGCTGTGAGCTAGTGCCCGCCGTCCTTGTAGTACAGCTTCTTCACGATGTCGTACATCAGCGGCGAGGTCTCCTGCCAGCTCGGGCAGCACGGTGGGCCACCCGGGTCGCTGATGCCGATCTCGAGGTGCGGTCCGGTCGAGTAGCCGACGTCGCCGCAGCCGACGTCGGCGATCGGCTGTCCAGTGTGCACGTGGGCTCCAACCTTGACGAGGTCCGGCTTGGCATGGCCGTAGTAGACGTAGCGGCCCTTGTACTTGCCGCTACCGACCTTTAGGACCGGCGCCCACTGACCGAAGCCGCTGATGCCCTCCTGCACGATCGTGCCGGACGTGACCGCGACTTCGACCGCCTGGCTACCGCACGCGGCGCCCCAGGTGGCGATGTCGACGCCCTGGTCCTGGCTCCAGTCGCTTGGCGGCACAACGCGGGAGATCGGGCGGATCGGGAACACCCAGGTGGTGGACGGCTTCGATCCGCTCCCGCCGGTGGGGCTGGCGCCGCCGCTGGCGTGGACGCTGCCGCTCTTCGAGGCCGACTCGACGGCTTGGTGGATCGCCGCGCCGGTGCGGCGACCGACCGTCCCGCTGGCCGGGCTCAGGTGATGGGAGAGCTGGAACTGCTTGACCGCGCTCTTGGTGACCGAGCCGAAGTAGCCGGTGACCGGGACGTTGTAGCCGAGGTCATCGAGCCATGTCTGGAGCGTCTTGACATCGCTGCCCCGGTCGCCCTCGCGCAGCACGCGAGAGAACGGGTCTGAGGATGACGAGGAGCTCGCCCTGCTCGCGTGGACCATGCCGTTCGGCTGCGACGGCCCGACCAGCCCTGCGCCACCTGACGGGTTATCGGCGAGCGCGGGAGCGGCCGGAAGCAGCGCTCCCAGCGACACGGTGAGCATAAATCGACGCAGCCGCCCCATCGAAGGAAGTCGTTCGGCAGCCCTCGCCGCCGCTCGGACGCGTCCTCCGGAGTTGCATACCTTCCTGCGCGAAAACCTGCTGAAAACGTGCACGAGCAAACCCTCCGCCGTATGCGGTCTTGCACGACTTGCCTGACGCCTGCGGGATTAGCTGACGGGCTAGCGCTCGGTCCCGAGCGCTTCACGCGGATCACCGCGTGACTCGCCCCAACGAATTGGGTTTCCCGCTCTCCGGGACGGCGCTCCGGAGATTCGGCGGGCGGCACCGTATCAGAAAGCGCGGACCGGTGCGGATGTTGGGGGTTGGAGCGCGCGGGCGATTGGAGCGCGCGGGCGGTCGGAGCGCGCGGGCGGCTGGAGCGCGCGGGCGGCTGGAGCGCGCGGGGGTCGGAGCGCCCACGCGGGGATAACTCGCTCAACCCCCCGATCCGCGCGGGGGTGGGTGGAGTTATCCCCCCTATGCGGGGATAACTCGGACGACCCCCGGATCTGCGCGGGGGTGGGTGAGGTTATCCCCGCGATCCGTGGCCGGCGCCCCCGCGCGCCACGATCGCCCGCCGCCGACCGCGCCCGCCGCGGCCCGCGCGCGCCCCGAAGTCCGCCCCTACCCCTGCCCGTACGCCGGATCCGCAACCCCCGCCTGGCGCCTCTCCTGAACGATCTGCTGGATGCGGTTGACCGTGTCGTCGGACATCCGGCGGATCTCCCAGTGGGTCAGCTTGATCACGCGCATCGGCGAGGTCGCGATCACGTCGGCGTTGCGGGGCGAGCGGTCGAGCAGACCCATCTCGCCGATCAGGTCGCCCTGCTTCAGCGACGCGACGCGCTGGCCGTCACGGATCACGTCGGCCGTCCCCTCCTCGACCGCGATCAGCTCGGTCGAGTAGTCGCCCTGCTTCATCAGGATGTGCCCCTCGGCGACGCTGGTCTCGGTCGCGAACGCCGCCAGCCGGTTCGCCTCCTCGTCGGAAAGGTGCGAGAAGATCGGAATTGCCTTCAACCGGTTCGGGTCCATGGTGCCTCGCTTATCGACGTTCTCAGGAGCGGGGCGAACCCTAACCTACAACGCCTGTACCTCGGCCGTGATTTCGCTCACGGACTGCTTGGCGTCGCCAAACAACATCGCGGTCTTCGGATCGTAGAACAGGGGGTTGTCGATCCCGGCGAAGCCGGACGCCATCGAGCGCTTGAGCACGATCACCGATCCTGACTTGTCGACCTCCAGGATCGGCATGCCGTAGATCGGCGAGCCGGGCTCGTTCTTCGCGGCGGGATTGGTCACGTCGTTGGCCCCGATCACGAGCGTCACGTCGGTGCGCGAGAACTCGGGGTTGATCTCGTCCATCTCCCTGAGCAGGTCGTAGGGCACGTCGGCCTCGGCGAGCAGCACGTTCATGTGGCCGGGCATGCGGCCGGCGACCGGGTGGATCGCGAACTTGACCTCGACGCCCTTGGCCTCGAGCGCCCGCTCCAGCTCGCGGACCGCGTGCTGCGCCTGCGCCACGGCCATCCCGTAGCCGGGCGCGATCACCACCTGCCGTGCATACGAGAGCTGGATCGCGACGTCCTGGGAAGAGGTCGAGCGCACCGGTCCGCGGTCGGTGTCGCCAGCGGCAGGCGCCGCGACCTCGCCGCCGAAGCCGCCCGCGAGGATCGCGGGGACCGAGCGGTTCATCGCCTTCGCCATCAGGTTGGTGAGGATCGTGCCGGAGGCGCCGACGATCATGCCGGCGACGATCAGCGCGGTGTTGTTCAGCGCGATCCCCGTCAGACCCGCCGACAGACCGGTGAACGCGTTCAGCAACGAGATCACCACCGGCATGTCGGCGCCGCCGATCGGCAGCACCACCATGTTGCCGAGCAGCGCCGCCGCGACCAGGATCCCGAGGATGAACAGCGCCTGCGAGTGCGTGCCGGCCGCCAGGATGACGGCGGACGCGACAGCGACGACGAGCAGCCCGAGGTTGACGAACGTCTGCCCGGGGACCTTGATCGGGCGTCCGGGCAGGATCTCCTGAAGCTTTCCGAACGCGATGTTCGAGCCCCAGAAGGAGATCGAGCCGATGATCGCGGCGATCAGCGAGGGGATCTCGGATTTCAGCGCCCAGTTGCTGCCGCCGCTCAGGAAGTGGTGGCGGTATTCGATCCACGCGATCAGCGCCACAGCGCCGCCGCCGACGCCGTTGAACAGCGCCACCATCTGCGGCATCGCCGTCATCCGCACGTTGCGCGCGGCGGGGATCCCGATCCCGATGCCGAGCACGAGCCCGAGCGCCATCAGCCATGGAGTGCTCGAGCCGCTGAACACGTGGGGCCGGAGCAAAGTCGAGATGAACGCGATCGCCATGCCCGCCGCCGCGATCAGGTTGCCGCGAACCGCCGTCCGGGGGCCGGTGAGGCCGCTCATCCCGTAGATGAACAGCGCGAACGCGATGATGTACAGCCCGTCCGTGATGTTGTGGTTGATCGCGGCCAGGAGCGTCATTCGACTTCCTGCTCCTCCGCCTTCGGCGGGTCCTTGCGCTTGAACATCCCGAGCATCCGGTCGGTCACGAAGAAACCGCCGATGACGTTGATCGTCCCGAACGTGATCGCGATCACGAGCAGGACGTGCTCGAGCACGCCGTGCGCGTCGTGCATCAGCAGCAGGCCGCCGAGCAGCACGATCCCGTGGATCGCGTTGGTACCGGACATCAGCGGCGTGTGCAGCGTGTTCGGCACCTTCGAGATCACCTCGAAGCCGACGAACGCAGCGAGAACCAGGATCGCGATCTCGGTGATGGTGCTCACGGGTGCCTCCTATGTCGCGGCGGGAGCGCCGGCTGCCTGCTTGGCGCCTTCGTGCACGATCTCCCCCTCCCTGGTGATGCACGCCCCCGCGATCACCTCGTCGTCGAAATCGAGCTCGAGCGCCCCCTCGTCGGTGATCATCAGCCCGAGCAGCGACTCGATGTTGCGCGCGTACAGCTGCGAGGCATGCTCGGCCATCGTGCTCGGGACGTTGAGCGGCGCCAGGATCTTGACGTCGTGGCGCAGCACGCTCTGCCCGGGCTCCGAGAGCTCGCAGTTGCCGCCCGCCTCGCCGGCGAGATCGACGATCACCGAGCCCGGCTTCATCTTCTTGACCGCTTCCTCGGTCACGAGGATCGGCGCGCGACGGCCCGGTACGAGCGCGGTCGTGATCACCACGTCGACCTTGCCGATCGCCTCGGCCATCAGCTCCTGCTGGCGCTGCTGCTGCTCTGGCGTGAGCTCCTTCGCGTAACCGCCGGCGCCCTCCAGGTCCTCGCCGAGGTCGAACTCCAGGAAGTGCGCGCCGAGCGACTCCACCTGCTCCTTGACCGCGGCGCGGACATCGAATCCCTGCACGACCGCGCCGAGTCGGCGCGCGGTCGCGATCGCCTGCAGCCCGGCGACGCCGGCGCCCAGCACCAGCACGGTCGCGGGGCGGATCGTGCCCGCCGCGGTCATCAGCATCGGGAAGAAGCGGCCGAGCTCCTGGGCACCGATCAGCGCCGCCCGGTAGCCGGCGATGTTCGCCTGGCTCGAGAGCGCGTCCATCGACTGGGCGCGGCTGATCCGCGGCACGGCCTCGAGCGCAAAGCTGGTCGCACCCGTCTGCGCGATCGCGCGTATGCCATCGCCGTTGGTGAGCGGCGCCAGGAAGCCGATCAGCACCGTCTCGGGCTTCAGCCGCGCGATCTCCTCGGGGTTGGGGGGCGCGACCTTCACGACGATTTCGGCTTCCCACGGCGCTTCGCCGAGCTTCGCGCCGGCCTCCTCGTACTGCGAGTCAGGAATCAGCGCGCCCGCACCCGCATCCCGTTCGACGAGCACCTCGAGCTCCCTGCCGGTGAGCTTGCGCACGACCTCGGGGACGAGCGCGACCCGTCGCTCACCCTCAGCCGTTTCCTTCGGGACTCCGATCCGCATGCGGCGCGGGAGGCTACCCAATCGGCGCCAACGCAAGCGCGTCCGCAATGCCGGCGTCCGCCGCCAGCTGATCGAGCTCGATCATCGGCCTCGCTCGCGCTCTGTGAGAACGCGGATGCGAGATGGTGGAGCGAGCATGCCGGGCGTGGTGGGCGCGTACTGGCCCGAGCCGGGCCAAGGCCCGCGCCGAGCCACCGCCGCTCACGGCGACGGGCGCCAGCGGCAGCGGCTTGCGCTCGAGTGCCATCAGCGCCTCGCCCGTCACCCAGACGGGCGTCTGATCGCTTCCGCTCGAGTAGCGCACATGTCCGTCGGGGGCGATCAGAGACTGCAGGTACTGGATCCCGCGTGAGACCGCCGAGCCTCCAGCTCCGGCCGCGATCAGGCCCTGGATTGCGAACGCCGTCGACTGCGCGTTGGACGCGCCGCCGGCCTGCGCGGGGAAGCCCCCGTCTCCGTTCTGCTGGGACTCGATGAACCGGACCGCGCGATCTATGTGCGGCTCGCCAGTGCCCGACAGCGCCTCGAGCGCTGCCCCGGTGTCGTCTACGTCGCTGCTCCCACCGGCGCTCGCGAAGTTGAACCCGCCGTCGGAGTCCTGCTGGCGCGCCAGCCACGCAATCGTGCGGCCGGCCGGCGCGGCGCCCGACGCACGAAGCGCAAGGACCGCGAACGACGTGAGGTTGACCTGATCCTGGACCGAGCCGTCGGCGCGGATCGCGCCCTGCAGCGTCCCGAGCAGCCCTCCCGGCGATACGCCGGCGGCGCGGAGCACAAGGATCGTCCGCTCCACCGAGCCGATGTCCGACGGCGATCCGGATTGGACGTAGCTGAGCAGGCTCGAGCCGCCGTGGCTGACGGACTGCGGCGCGTCGCCTGCAGCGGCCAGCCCCAGGGCCGCCCAACCCGAGAACAGCTGTGTCGAGGCCGCGCCCGCGGAGGGTCCGAAGCCGCCATCCGAGTTCTGGGCGGACAGCAGGTAGCCGGCGGGGGTGTTGGCGGCCGTGGCGCTACCGAGGCCAAACCGTAAAACGCGAAACGTTGCACCGGATCCTGGCTGGCCAGCGAGCCACGCCGAGGAAAGGCCCACCAACGCCAGGGTCAAACCGCCCCTCACCACCCCGCGCCTCGCCGCCGCGCGCGTGGCCGGCCCCCACTGGACCTCCAGTCGCGCGGCGAAGCGGGCGATCGAGCGGGTCAGCGCCGGTCCGAGCGCGAGCGCGAACAGCACGCACCCGGCCGCGTGCACCAGATCGAACCCGACTCCCTTGCCGACATACACGCCGAGCTGCGCGAGGCTCTGATCGCTATAGGTGACCCAGGAGCCCAGGTCCTGGAAGGCGGTGAACGCGAACCCGACGACGCCGCACACGATCGCCAGCATCAGGCGCCCGATCCGGTGGCTGCTCGCGTGCGCCAGCAGCGCGCCGATCACACCGGTCATCCCCCACGCCGCCATCTGCCACGGCGTCCACGGACCCTGGCCAAAAAAGAAGTTCGAGGTCAGCCCGGCGAGCGCCCCGACGACGAAACCGGGGGCGCCGCCGAGCGCGTAGCCGGAGATCAGCACGATGTCGGTCGTCGGCTTGACATTCGGAAGCGCCGCGAATGCGATCCGGCCAAGCGCCGCAAACGCCGCGAGCGTCCCGACCAATGCCACGATCCGCGCGTCCGGGCGCGTTCGCTCATACCACGCGAATCCAGCCGCGAGCGCGACCGTGAGCAGCGCGAACGACCCCATCTGCCAGCTCATCGGAGTGCGGCCTCCTGCGCGAGCATCGCGACGCCCTGCTCTGGCAGCAGCGCCCCCGGCACGATTCGGGCGGTCTCGGTGGCGAAATAGCGACCGCCGGTCAGGACTTCATCGACCGGGCCGTCCGCCAGCACCCTGCCGCCGCCGAGCAGGATCACGCGATGCGCGAACGCAGCCGCGAACTCCGGGTCATGAGTCGCCACCACGACGGCCGCGTCGAGGCCCGCGATCAGGACCGCGAGCTTCTCCTTCAGCCCTCGGTCCATCCCCCGCGTCGGCTCGTCGAGGCAGACGATCGGGGCCGGCGGATCTCCCAGCACGATCGCGAGCGCAAGCCGTTGCTTCTCGCCGACCGACAGGTCCCGGGGGTGGCGCTCGGCGAGACCTGGCTCGAGCCCGACCTTGAGCAGCGCGGCGGGTGGCGCCTCACCGCCCACCGTCTCGTGGACGAGATAGTCGTTCGGGTTCTGAAGCAGCAGCCCGACGCGCCCGGACGCGCGCACACTGCCACGGGTCGGCTTCATCAAGCCGGCGGCATGCCGGAGCAGCGTCGACTTGCCGGCGCCATTACGGCCCATCAACGCGACGCGCTCGCCGGCGGCAACCGCGACCGTGAGCCCGCGAAGGATCACGGGGCCGTCTGCGAGCTCGTGCCAGACGCGGTCGAATGCGAGCGCCTCTGCACGCCGGCCCCGGCGAGCCATGCGCGGTATCGGAGGCGATACGTCCACCAGGTCGCGGCCCAGCCCTTCGGAGCGCAAGGCTCTCCGCGCTGCGCGGACCCCGGCCGCCGGCGGCAACCCCACACCGTGCAGCAGTCGCGCCCCCGGCGTCGCCATCTCGGGGGCATTCGCGATCGCCCAGGCCAGAAACTCGGCCGGCGGCGCGTCGCACGCGACGGTGCCATCGACCAGCGTCAGAACCCGGTCGGCCGCTGCCAGGCAGCGCTCGAGCCGGTGCTCGGAAAGCACGACCGCGACGTCGAGGTCATCGTTGCAGCGGCGAAGCACGCCCAGCAGCTCATCGCCGGCGACCGGGTCGAGCTGCGAAGTCGGCTCGTCGAGCACCAGCAGCGACGGCCGACCTGCGAGCGCGGCCCCCAGCGCGACCCGTTGCAGCTCCCCGCCCGACAGCTCAGAGGTGGGACGGTCCAGCAGCTGCGCGATCCCCAGCGCGAGCGCGGCCTCCTCGACCGCACGCGCCGTGGCCGTCGGCGGATAGCCGCGGTTCTCGACCGGAAAGGCCAGTTCGGCCCGGACCGTGCCCATGACGACCTGCGTCTCCGGGTCCTGGAACAGCGTCCCGACGGCGGCCGCGAGCTCGCCGGGCCCCCGCTCGCGCGTGTCCATCCCGGCGACGGCGGCCCGGCCCTCGAACCGGCCTCCGTGGAAGTGCGGAATCAGCCCGCTGGCGACGCCGAGCAGCGTCGACTTCCCCGACCCGGACGCGCCGGCGACCACCACGAGCTCGCCGGGCTCTACCTCGAGGCTCACCTCCCGCAGCGCGGGGCGCTCGCGCCCCGGATACGTGTATGTGACCCGCTCGAGCGCGAGCACGCTCACCCCTGCACCCCCCTTCGGTCGACGAACGGGAGCAGCGCGCAGGCCACGAGCGCGCCGGCGACGATCGGCGTCGCGGCGCCAAGCGGCGCATGCAACGCCGGATATGCGCGGAAGGGCGCGAGCTCAGCAACCCGGGTCACGATCCCCAGCACGAGGATCGTGGCGGCTGACCCGAGGAACGCAAGGCCGTGTCGGGAAAGCGGTTCCCTGGCCCGCGGCGGTCGCCGCGCCGCGCCGTAGCCACGCACCTCGAGGGCGGCGGCGATGTCCAGCGCGCGATCGAGCACGCCGGCGCTCGCCGCGCGCATGAGCGCCAGCCGCGACGGCGGCGCTCCCGGGCGGCAGCGCTGCGCTTCCGCGAACCGCCGCGAGTCCCTGATCAGCACGGGCACCATCCGGGTCGCGATCGTGGCGGTCAGCGCCGAGCGAAACGACACGCGGCGGAACAGCCGCAGGACCTGATCGGGATCAACCGCCGTCGTGTACAGCGCGCCGCACAGGATCAGCGTCACCGCCCGAAGCCCGAGCACCGCTCCGTAGACCGTCGCCTCGAGCGTTATGTCGGTGTAACCCAGCAGCGGCAACTGCCCGAGCCGGACGATCACGGTCAGGCCGTCGCGCACCACCAGCGCGTTGATCAGCATGATCAGCAGCGCGAACGGCACCGCCCACAGCGCCGCGCGGCGCAGCTCCGGCCAGACCCCGGCCGCGGCCGCCGCCGCGAGCACCGCGAGCGCGACGGCACCCAGCATCAGCGGACTCGAGAGCACCAGCGCCGCGGCCGCGAGCGCCAGGCAGTAGGCACAGCCGGCGAGCGCACCAGCGGCGTGCAGCGGGCTCTCGCGGCGCCGGTAGCTCATGTCGCCCCATCTAGCGGCAGCGGCATGTCGGAGCTGCCGCTGACCGCGAGCGCGAAATGGTCGCGCAGCCGCGCGGGCGTCAGCGCGCGGGCGGCTGCAAGCACGCCGGTCGGATCGGTGCCGGTGATCAGCCAGATCGGCTCGCTGGAGTAGTGCGCGGTCGCGGCGATCAGCCCGGCACCCGCGGTCAGCGCGCGCACCACCCGGCCACGGGGATCGAGCAGCTGGAGCTCGCCGGGCCCCGCGAACCGCGCATAGACGCCGCTCAACGAGGGTCCTCGCTGGATCAGCGACGCCACCAGCTCATCACGGACGTCGGCCCAGGTGCCGACGACGACGCCGAGGCTGTCCGAGCCCGATCCGGTCCCCAGCTGTTGGCTCGCGACCGGCACGCCGTCAGCGTCGAGCGCGTTGGTCACCTGGCTGCAGGCGCGGGCAACGTCGTCGGCGCACTCGAGCGTCGTAGGCAGCCGGCGCCCGCCGATCCCGTGCACGAACGGTTCGGGGAACGAGCCGACCACGGCGGGAATCGACTCGGTCGCGCTCCAGTCGTGCAGGTCCCACCAGATCCGGTCACCACGGTGGACGACCGTCGACGCCGCGCCGACCGGCGCCTCGATCCCGTTGACGTAATAGAACCAGTCGCGCCGATCCGCCGTCCCGGAGAAGCCGTCGATCGACTCGACGAACCCGCCGCCGTAGCGCGTACGCACGCGCAACGAACGCTCGAGCATCCGCATCACGGTCTCCGAGCCTGGAACCTTCGACCTCGTGATCGTGGCCACCTGGCCCGAGCCGAAGTCGCGCGTGACCGTCAGCGTGACGTCGGCGGTTCCCGGCCCGGGGCCGAGGCCGCACCCGCTCGCGCCCGCAGCGACAACAGCTGCTGCAAGCGCGATGCGGATGCGGGCGAGCATGTCAGTGCGAGACGTGCACCTTGACCGCCGCCGAGCGGATGTAGCCCGCCTTGGTCGCCTTCAGCGTCAGCGTGCCGGCGCGCGCCGGCGTGATCGTGACGGTGCCCTTGCTGTTTGTCGACTTGCCGTCAACCTTCGCGCCGGCCAGCGGCGTCGCCGTTCCCTTGGCGTTGTAGTAGTCGACCTTGATCGTGATCGAGTGGCCTACGCGGGCGCTCTTCGGAGCGCTGAGCGCGAGCGGGAACTCCCCCGAGTCCGGCACCGCGGCGAACAGAACCGTGGCGCCGTGATGCAGTTTGGTGCCACACGCGCCGAAGTTCGAGCTGGCGTTGTCGACGAACAGCTCCCAGTAGGAGTGCGAGCTGAACGGATGCTTTTCGCCGAGGATCGCGGTGATCTCGTAGTCGCCGAAGCTGCTTTCCCAAGTTCCCGTCCACTTGTGGCGGGTTGCGACGTCGAGCGCGCCGGCGGCGCTCGTGGCCTTGCACTTGCCCTTCGGCGCGCCGTACCGAGTGATCCAGCCGGTGTGGGTGTGGATCACGGTCGGCGCCAGCAGCGTCTTTGATTTTCCTTCGACTCGAACGGTGACGGTCGTGCCGCCCGGCGAGGCCGCGCCGGCCGTGCTCGACGCGAGCACGAGCGCCGCGAGCGTTCCGCCGAGGGCGATGATCGATCTGCGATGCATGAGGGCCACCCCTTTCCGCGAGGGCGTATCGGCTTTGCGATCGGTGGCTGGTCTCCTGGCTCACGGGCCTACCGACCGCGCCTTCCCGGCTGACTGGAGTCATCCAGTGGCTGTCATGCGGCTGGCGTCCCCGATCACAGTGGCGGGTCCGCGCCGGGTTCTCACCGGCTTCCCATGACCACCGACCTTGAACAGTGCGCATCGTAGCGCCGTAGACTCAAAGTCACCGTGACCGTGAACCTGACACGCATCTACACGCGGCTCGGCGACGCCGGCGAGACGCATCTCGGCGACATGAGCCGGGTGCCCAAGACCCACCCCCGGATCGAGGCTTACGGCACGATCGACGAGCTGAACGCGCAGATCGGCGTGGCGCTGACGATCGAGTCGCTGCCGGGCGAGTACCGGGGCTGGCTGCGGCGGGTCCAGAACGACCTGTTCGACCTCGGCGCCGACGTGTCGGCGCCCCATGACCCTGAGCGCGAGCGCCTACGGGTGCTGCCCGAGCAGACCGCGTGGCTCGAGGAGCGCTGCGACCAGGTCAACGAGACGCTGCCCAACCTGAAGTCGTTCGTGCTGCCGGGCGGCACGCACGCGGCTGCCTACCTGCACGTGTGCCGCACGGTCTGCCGGCGCGCGGAACGGCTGGCGGTCGCCTGCGGCGAGGAGATCAACCCTGAGGTCGTGCGCTACCTCAACCGGTTGAGTGATCTGCTGTTCATCCTCAGCCGGGGCGCCAACGCTGGGCACGAGCAGCTATGGGAGCCGGGCCGCTACCGCTGAGGAGCGGCTGACCGCGCACTCGCGGGCCTGTTGGCTAGCGCCGCAGCGCCAGCATCACGCCGGTCGCGAGCGCCAGCGCGGCAGCGCCGATCACGCTGGCGCCAAGCATGAACGCCTCGTGCGCGCGGGCGTATGCGGCCACCTGGTGCGGTCGCGCGATCGCGACCAGCGCCGCCAGCGCCACCGCGCCGGTGAGCGCAACCGCCGGCGGCGCGAGCGCGTCACGCAGCGACGGCGCGCGCCCGCTGCGGTCCGCCGTGCGGTCGATCGCGAGGATCGCCCCGACCGCAAGCAGCGTCCAGGTGGTCGCCACCAGGAACCCGCCGATCACGTCGGTGGGGTAGTGCCAGCCGAGCGTCAGGAACGAATAGCTGACCGCCACGGCGAACGCGGCGCCGAGGGCGGCGGCCACGGGGCGGGCACGAGCCGGGGCGATGAGCACCAGGCACAGCGCCAGCGACATCGCGGCGGTGGCGTGCCCGCTGGGCCAGGACGCGGGTGACACCGGCTGCAGACCATGGAGCATCCACGCGGCTCGGGGATGCGCGAGCAGCGGCTTCAGCAGCTGTGTGGTCACGTTCGCCCCGAGCAGGATCGACCCGGCGGTGATCGCCAGCTTTGGCCGCCGGCGCAGGAGCGCTACCAGCACCACCGCAGCCGCGAGATACACGTATGGATCGGGATTGCAGAGATCCGCGATGAAGCTCGCCACCGTGCTGACGTGCGGGCGGTGCTGGAGCCCGGCGAACCCGAGGAAGATCGACTGGTCAGCCCGCTCCACGAAGCCGACATGGAACGCCAGGTACCAGGTCGCGAGCAACGCCAGTACCCCCGCGCCGGCGCTCGCGAAATAGATCGCTGCCCTTCTCGGCATCGCGCCGAGCGTAGCGGCGCTGGGTTGAGCGCAGCTAAGCGGGGGAGCTGTCCTGCGAGGTGGCCGCGCCGTTTCCGGTGGGCGGCCGTGCGTCCGACGCCGGCGCGCGGCGGATCCGCATCTCGGGCGCGGTGCCGGTGCGCTGCATGTGCGCGTAGTGCTCGATGTCCTCCGGCGAGGCGACCTCGACCGCCAGACCCTCTCCGAGCTCGAACCGCGAAGCCTCGTACAGGAGCTCCTGATAGCCCGGGCCCGCGGGCGAGTGGCCCTCGACGTCGATGTCGTGGGCGCCGCAGCGGAACGTCCAGCGCTGTGAGCGAGCGAGCTTCTCGCCGGTCATCTTGACCGGCATCGTGTCGGCGCCGGCGCCTGAATCGACGTCGATCCGCAGCCGTGCGTGCGCGGTCCACAGCGCCCGCGCCAGGCGTTCATAGTTGCGGACGTACGGGGCGGGCACGGCCGCGACCGGGCCCTTTGCCTGGCGGTTCCCCCGAATCGCCTCGGCGACCGGGCCCACCAGCACGAACTCGACGCGGCTCGCCTGCAGCCATCGCAACACGGCAATCGACCTGCGATCGAGATACTCGAAGCCGGGCGCGGTATCGACTGGGCAGCTCTCGAGCCTCGGGGGACGGTGTCTTAGCAGCATGTGTGCCGTTTCGCTCCCGCCCCGCGGAGTCCTTCTCCTAAGCGCGCCGCACGCGCTCAGACCGGTACCTGAGCGCCCATGATCACCGTGCGGTTGCCCGGCAGGCCGAAGTGATCGATCGGGCTCGCCGCGTTGCGTGCCATCGCGATGAACAACCTCTTTCGCAATGCCCGCAGGGGCGATGCCTCGGTCGGAGCGATCGTGATCCGCGAGACGAAGTACGAGGCATGCTCGATGTCGAGGTTTCGATCGAGCAGTCCCTGCTTGCGGCAGAGCTGCAGCAGTTCGGGCAAGTTCAGCTTGTCGTGGTAGCCGACCCTCATCGTCACGTGGAACACCTTGAACAGGCCGCGCCCCAGCTGCTCGACCGCGAATCGGTCCCAGCTGTCCACGTGCGGGATGCTGACCGTGTCGACTGAGACGATCACGACCTTCTCGTGCAGCGTGTGCGTGTGCTCGACCTCGGCGCGCAGCGCCAGCGGGGTGGTGTCCTTGCTCGGGTTCAGGAAGATCGCGACTCCGGGGACGCGGATCAGCGGCGGCTCCTTCTCGGGCAAGCTGTCGAGGAAGGCGGTCAGCGAACCCTCCTGAGCGATGCGGTTGCGCGTCACCACCACCTGTCCACGGCGCCAGTTGATCATCACAAACGCAATCACCAGGCCGATCGCAAGCGACAGCCAGGCGCCGTGCTCCACCTTCGAGATGTTGGCGCTGAAGAACGCGACCTCGACCGTCAGGAACAGCGCCGCGACCGGGATGATCCGCCGCCGCGGTGTGCCCCACAGCAGCCGCGCGACCGCCAGGAACAACACGGTGTTGAGGATGAACGTGCCGGTCACGGCGACGCCGTAGATGTCGGTCAGGCTGTTGGCGGAGCGGAACACCAACGTCAGCGTCACGACGCCGATGCACAGCGCCCAGTTGACGATCGGGACGTAGATCTGGCCCTCGAGGCCGGAGGTGTGGACAATCTTGAGCCGCGGCAGGAAGCCCAGCTGGACCGCTTGGCGAGCCACCGAGAACGAGCCCGAGATCGCTGCCTGCGAGGCGATCACGGTCGCCGCGGTCGCGAGCACCACCAGCGGCCACAGGGCCGCGTGCGGCAGCATCTGAAAGAACGGGTTGAACGCGCTGGAGTTGTCGCGAGCGTGCGGGTGGTGGAGGATCCACACTCCCTGGCCCAGGTAGTTGAACATCAGCGCCGGGAGCGCGACCACAAACCAGCCGAGCCGGATCGGCGACGCGCCGAAATGGCCGCGGTCCGCGTACAGGGCTTCGGCGCCCGTCACCGCAAGGACGACACCGCCGAGGACGAGATAGCCCGCGAAGCCGTGGTCGATCATGAAACGAATCGCCCAGGTCGGCGACAGCGCCTGAAACACGCCTGGGTCTTGGACCACCTGACTCAGGCCGAACGCGGCGATGACCGTGAACCACAGCAGCATCACCGGCCCGAACAGCCAGCCGATCGTGCCCGAGCCGTAGCGCTGCAGCACGAACAGGCAGATCAGGATGGCGACCGATAACGGAACTACGAGATGCGTCAGCGCGGTCGACTCAACCGATACGCCCGCGACCGCACCGAGCACGGAGATGGCCGGGGTGATGATCCCGTCGCCGAAGAACAGGGCCGCTCCGAAAATCCCGAGCGTCACCAGCACGGCGCCGTGCGCCACGCGGTTGCGCTGGAGCAGCGCTGTCAGCGCCATGATGCCCCCGTCTCCGCGGTTGTGCGCGCGCATGATGAACCCGGCGTATTTGATCGAGACGACGATCATCAGCGCCCAGAAGATCAGTGACGCGGCGCCGAAAACGCCAGCCGGCGTCACGTGCGAAGTGGCGTGGTAGTTGGTGAAGATCGCCTGGTCGGTGTAGAGCGGACTGGTGCCGATGTCCCCGTAGACGACGCCGAGCGCGCCCAGCGCGAGCACCAGCTTGCCGGCGTGAGCGATGACGTCGCGCTGCGAGTCGGCGAGCGCGTTGAACCGCTGGCGCGCGGCCTCGTCCTCCTCCTCTCGCGCGCTTCGACCGCCCGACGGGCCCCAGTAGCCGAGCTTGTGCGCCGCCTCGTGGTATGTGCGCTTCTGACCCGGCCGGCGGTCGTGACGGAGATCCTCCTCGGGCGCAGCGGGCGCCTCTAGTTCGGTCTTGTGCGCAGCCTCGTGGAATGTGCGCTTCTCGGTCGGGCGTCCGGCCACACTGACCAGGCTAGCTGACCACACGGCGCGGGCCGTGGCGTTGCGCGAACGCGGCCGGACCCCGCGATCGCGGCCGCGCGACGCCCGCTTCGTCAGTCGCGCACGTGGAACGGCAGCGTTGCGACGACCACGTCGGTGCGTGCCTTCAGTGCCGCCTCTAGCAGCCGGCCACGCTGGTTGTGGAGGATCTCGTGACGGCGCTTGCGGGGGATCAGCTCGGGGATCAGGACGGTGATCGTCGCATCCTCATTCTGGACTGACTCGACGTACCTGAGCACGGTCCGGACCAACGAGCGCTGCGGGTCAAGCAACACCTCGATCGGCACGTCCGTGCGCCACTCGTCCCAGGCACGCTTGATCCGCTCGCACTCCTCTTCATCACCGGCCACGGCGACGGCGACGACCGTGTCCCCCATCGACAGCGCCGCGCTCACAGCGCGCTCTGTGAGCAGCGTGACGGTCGTCGTCGGGACGATCACGATGCTGTCGCGCTTGTGCGGTGGTGGTGGCGTCTTGCCGAACCGCAGCTCGCGGCCGAGCTCCGCGTAATAGGCCTCTGTTCTATAGAACAGCAGGATCAGCAGCGGGATCGCGAGCGTCACGACCCAGGCTCCCACCAGGAACTTCGTGATCAGCGCGACGATGACCGCCAGCGCGGTCATCGCCGCCCCGACGCCGTTGAGCGCCGCGCGTGCCTGCCAGCGCGGCGGCCGCTCGGTGATCCAGTGGCGCACCAGCCCGAGCTGGCTGATCGTGAAACCGATGAACACCCCGATCGTGAACAGCGGAATCAGCCGCTGGGTCTGTGCGCCGACCGCGACCAGCAGCAGCGTCGCGGCCAGCGCGAGCGCAGCGATCCCTGTCCGATACACCGGCCGTTCGGCGCGTAGGTAGAAGACGTGCGGCAAGCGGTGATCCTTGGCGAGCAGGCTCATCAGCACCGGCAGGCCGCCGAAGCTGGTGTTCGCCGCGAGTCCCAGCGCGACCGCGACCGACACGTTCGCGACGTAGAAGGCGGCGTTCTTTCCAAACGCGCCAGCTGTGAGCTGCGCAAGGATTGTGACGTTGTGACGCGGGACGACGTTGTGAACCCTGATCAGGATCGCGAGGCCGATCAGCATCACCGCCAGGAGCGCTCCGAGTGCGACCTCGGTCCGCTGCGCGGTCCGCACGCGCGGGTGCCTGAAGGCGGGCACCCCGTTGGCGATCGCCTCGACGCCGGTGATCGCCGAGCATCCGTTCGCGAACGCCCGCAGTAACAGCACCAGCCCGAGCGCCGTGGTCGCCTTGATCGGTCCCGCGTATTTGCCAATCAGCGCGACCGGCTTGGAGTGAAACGGGCCCACCACCAAGACCGCCAGCACGCTGATCACGAATACTGCCGCCGGCAGCATCAGCAGCTTCGCCGACTCCGAGATTCCGAACATGTTGACCGCCGTCAGAACCGCCAGCGCGATCAGCGCGACCAGGAGCAGATGGTGCGACAGCGGCGGGAACACGCTGCCGAGGCTCGCGGCGCCCGCGGCCAGGCTGACCGCCACCGTCAGCACGTAGTCGATCACGAGCGAGGCCGCGGCGAGCATCGACGGCCAGCGCCCGAGGTTCGCCTTGCCCACCGCGTAGGCGCCGCCGCCCTCTGGGTGGGCGGCGATCACCTGCGTGTAGGAGAACACGAGGATCACCAGCATCGAGGTGATCACCAGCGTGAGCGGCAGCGTCCAGTGCAGCGCGCCGCGCCCGGCCAGCACCAGGATCACGATCATCGCCTCAGGTCCGTAGGCGACGCTTGACAGCGCGTCGAGGCTCAGCGCCGCCAGCCCGCCGGGCACGCCGAGGTCATGGCCGACCTCGGCGTGCTTGCCGGCCCGCCTGCCGCCCCGGGCAGGCCGGTCGTTGCGGGTATATGCCCCGGCTGCTATGCCAGTCCGTTCGCCGCCAGGAACTGATGGGCGACGTTCGCCGGCGACTGCTGGTCGAGTGCGACCGCCGCGTTCATCCGCTGGATCGCCGGCAGCGTCAGCAGCGCGCTGACCTTGTTGATCGTGTCGGCGAACGCCGGTCCCTCAGCGGCCAGCACGCTGCTCTTCACGACCGGGGCGACGTTTTGGAAGCCGAACACGCGCTTGGGATCGCTGAGCAGGACGTACTTGCCGCTGGTCAGCTGCGCGTCGGTCGTGAACGCGTCGAACACGTCCACCTGGCCGGTGTCGATCGCCTTGTAGGTGATCCCGATCGCCAGCGGCACGAACGTCGGGTCAATGCCGTAGGCCTGCTTGAGGCCCACCAGGCCCGCGTAACGGGTCGCGAACTCGGGCGCCCCACCCAGACGCAGCGAATGGCCGAGCTTCTTGAGGTCGGCGATCGACTTCAGCCCGTGCTTGGTGGCGAACGCCTTGGTCGCGGCGAGCGCGTCCGAGTCGTAGAACGGGGTCTGGTTCAGGAGCGTGAAGCCCTGCTTGTGAACGTACGCCTGCGCCAGGCCGTACGTCTGGGAGGCGCTGGTCGGCGGCTTGTTGTCGCCCGCGATCGCGGTCAGCAGCGTGCCGGTGTACTCGGGGTACATGTCGATCTGCCCCGAGGTCAGCGCCTTCCAGGTGATCTCCGAGGAGCCGATGTTCGGCTTGAGCGTGACCTTGTAGCCCTTTGCCTGCAGCGCCTGCGCGTAGAGGTCACCGAGGATGTACTCCTCGGTGAAGTTCTTGTCGCCGATCGTCACCGGCGGCTTGCCGGCGCCCGGCTTGGACGAGCTCGAAGTCGAGGATCCCGACGAGCTTGACGAGCTTGACGAGCTCGACGACGAGCTTCCGCACGCGGCGAGCCCGAGCGCGAGCACGAGCGCCGCCACTGTCGCCTTGAACGTTCTCATGCTGCCTCCTGGTGTTGGTGTTCGCTTGTCAACTGCCAGCTCCGGCGCCCTCGGTCACCACCGGCACGACCGCGAGCGCGAAGTCGTCTCCCTGCTCGAGCTTCACGCCGCGCGGCGTGAGCGCACGCTGGATCAGCGCCAGCGCGAACTCCACCACCAGCGCCAGCGCCGCGATGCAGATCGCGGCGCCGAGCACGCCCGGCAGGTGATAGCTCGTCTCGTTGTTGATGATGTCGCCGAGGCTGCCGCTGTATCCGGTGAGGGCGGCGATCGTTGTGGTCGAGACGACGAACAGCGCCGCCGTTCTGATCCCCGCGAAGATCAGCGGGATCCCCAGCGGCAGCTCGACCTTGCGCAGGATCTCCCAGCCGGTCAGCCCCATCCCACGCGCGGCATCGACGATGTCGGGATCGACGCCGTCGATCCCGACGTAGGCGTTGGTGATGATCGGTGGGACCGCCAGCACCACCAGCGCCAGCTCCACGTTCTTCAGCCCGATCCCCAGGAACGCGACGCCGATCGCCAGCACGGCCAGGCTCGGCAGCGCCCGCCAGATGTTGCCGAGGTTGATCGCCACGAACGAACCCCGATGGATGTGGCCTAGCCACGTCCCGACCGGGATCGCGATCGCAAGGGCGATCGCGATCCCGATCCCCGCGATCTTCAGCGTCTCGAGCGTCAGGTGAACGAGCGTCGGCAGCGCAGGCTCACCCGGGATCTGCCCGTTGCGGCCGATGAACTTCAGCGCCTCGACGAATGTGTTGGCGGCGAGCAGGATCATGTCCCGCCCGCCCGCGTCCACGGCGTCAGCAGCCGCTGGGTGATCACCAGAAGCCCGTCGGCGGCGAGCGCCAGCCCGACGGCCATCCCGCCCGCGACGATCAGCTCGGTCTTGAACACCTCGTTTGAGATCGCCGACAGGATCGGCGCCCCCAGGCCCTCGTTGTCGATCAACGACGCGACGGTGGCGAGCGAGATCACGGTGACGGTCGCGATCCGCACGCCGGCGATGATCGCGGGCAGCGCGAGCGGCAGCTCCACGCGCAGCAGCGACTGCATCGGACCCATCCCCATCCCGGCAGCCGCATCCCTGACATCCGCCGGCACCTCGCGCAGCCCCGTCAGCGTGTTGCGGAACATGATCAGCAGCGTGTAGGAGACGAGCGCTACCTCGGCCGTCGTGCGGCTCAGACCGAGGCCGGGGATCGGCTCGAGCAGCTCGAACAGCGCCAGCGACGGGATCGTGTAGAGGATCGAGGTCACGATCAGGACAGGTCGCTCGACCCAGCGGCGGCGGTACGCGATCAGCGCGAGCGAGGTCGAGATCACGAACCCGATCGACACTGCGATCAGCGTCAGCACGACGTGCTGGCGAAGCGCCGGCCACAGCACCGTTCCCCAGTTGTGCGACACCCAGTCGGGGCAGAACAGGCGATTGGCGCGCTCGCAGGCAAAGGCAGACGTCCCGCCGCCGAATGTGGGGATGACAGGACCGGACGCCGCCAGCGCGATCACGGCGCGGGCTCCGAATGGTCGGGGTGCTCGAACGCGTCGCTGCCGAGCAGGCCGCCCACGAGCTCGAGCGTCACCAGCCCCTCGACCTTGCCGTTGTCGTCGACGACCGCCTGCGGGCGGCCACCTGCTGCCAGCACACGTGAGAGCGCGTCGCGGACGGTCGTTGTCAGCTTAAGCGGCTGCCCGTCGGGCTCGATCCCGTTCGGCGCCGCCAGCTCGATGTCCTGAAGCGTGGTTAGCCCGAGGCGCTTGAGCGCCCGATCCGCGCCGACGAACTCCGCGACGAACTCGTCGGCCGGATTGGTGAGGATCTCGGCCGGCGTGTCGTATTGGGCGAGGTGCCCGCCTTGGCGGAGGATCGCGATCTTGTCGCCCATCTTGATCGCCTCGTCGATGTCGTGGGTTACGAACACGACGGTCTTGCGCACCTGCGCCTGAAGGCGAAGGAACTCGTCCTGAAGCCGGTGGCGGTTGATCGGGTCGATCGCGCCGAACGGCTCGTCCATCAACATCAGGGGCGGATCGGCCGCCAGTGCCCGGGCGACACCAACGCGCTGTCGCTGGCCGCCCGACAACTGGGCGGGGTACCGCGGGCCGATCTCGCGAGGGTCCATCCCGATCAGCTCGAGCAGTTCCTCGACGCGGCTCGTGGTGCGGGACTTGTCCCAGCCGAGCAGTCGCGGGACCGTCGCGATGTTGTCGGTGACGGTCTGGTGGGGGAACAGCCCGATCTGCTGGATCACGTATCCGATCTCCCGTCGCAGCTCGTGCGGCTCGCGCTCGAGCACGCTGCGGCCGCCGAGCAGGATGTCGCCGCTGGTGAGCGCGATCATGCGGTTGATCAGGCGCATCGCGGTCGTCTTTCCGGAGCCCGAAGGTCCGACCAGGACGCAAACCTCGCCGGCGCCGACGCTGAAGCTCAACTCGGCGATCGCGGGCTCGCGCTGCCCGGGATAGCGCTTGCTGACGTTTCGCAGCTCGAGGGTCGCGGGACTGACGCTCCGCTCGCCGTGGCCGCGCGTCGACGAGCCGGCACCCGCTTCCGCAGGCGGGAACGGCGACGGCCCCTCGGATTGGGCAGTGCGGTCGTTGGGCAAGAGGAAAACCGGGCCGGGTCGCTGACTAGCCTACTGACATATGGCCCTGAACCGCCCGCGCAGGCTCGTGGTGCTGGCGATCTGCAGCATGAGCCTGCTGATCGTCGGGCTCGACACGACGATCGTCAACGTCGCGCTGCCCGCGATCCACCGGTCGTTCCACGCATCGCTGTCGGGTCTGCAGTGGACGGTGGACGCCTACACGCTGGTGCTGGCGAGCCTGCTGATGCTGGCCGGGTCGACCGCCGACCGGGTGGGGCGCAGGCGCACCTTCCAGACTGGTCTGGTCGTATTTTCGCTCGGCTCGCTGCTCTGCGCACTCGCGCCTAGCATCGGCTTGCTGGTCGGCGCCCGCGTGCTGCAGGCGATCGGTGGGGCGATGCTCAACCCGGTCGCGATGTCGATCATCCGCAACGTGTTCGAGGATCCGCGCGAGCGGGCCCAGGCGATCGGCGTGTGGGGTGCGGTGTTCGGCCTGAGCATGGCGCTGGGGCCGATCGTCGGCGGCGTGCTGGTCGACGCGATCAGCTGGCGTGCGGTGTTCCTCGTCAACGTCCCGGTGGGGGTGCTGGCCATCGCCCTGACGGCCGCGTTCGTGCCCGAATCGCGCGCGCCGCGGCCGCGGCGCATCGATCCGGTCGGCCAGCTGCTCGTGATCGTGGCGCTGGCATCGCTGACGTACGCGATCATCGAGGGGCACCGCGCCGGCTGGACGTCGTTCGAGATCCTCGGGCTGTTCGGGCTCTCAATCGCCTGCTTCGCCGGACTGGTGTGGTACGAGCTGCGGCGCGAAGAACCGCTTCTGGAGGTGCGCTTCTTCCGCAGCGCGCCGTTCTCCGGCGCCAGCGCGATGGCCATCGCGCTGTTCGCCGCGACCGGTGGGTTCCTGTTCCTCAACACGCTCTACCTCCAGGACGCGCGCGGCCTGTCCGCCCTGCACGCGGGCCTGTACACGCTGCCAATGGCCGCCATGATCTTCGTGTTCGCGCCGATCTCGGGGCGGCTGGTCGGCAGCCGCGGCGCCCGGCCGTCGCTCGTAATCGGTGGCCTTGCGGTGCTCGCCAGCGGGCTGATGCTGACCGGGCTCACACCGGGCACCAGCCGGGTCGCGCTGTTCGGCGCGTACGTGATTTTCGGGCTCGGCGGCGGCATGGTGAACCCGCCGATCACGAACACCGCCGTGTCGGGGATGCCGCCCGCGCAGGCGGGCGTCGCCGCGGCGGTCGCCTCCACCAGCCGGCAGGTGGGAATGACGCTCGGCGTCGCGGTCGTCGGCGCCGTTGCCGGTGGTGCGGCCGGCCTCGGGGCAGGAATCGACCGGCATTTCGCCGCCGCGACCCATCCGGGATGGTGGATCGTGGCCGCCCTCGGCCTGCTCGTCACGGTTCTCGGCGCGCTCAGCACCACCCGGTGGGCGCGCCAGACAGCCGAGCGGATCGCCGATCAGCCGCGGACGTCGAGCGCCGCGATCAACCGCCGGTATGCGGCGAAGGAAGGCTTGCGCGTGTAGTCGGAGCGCAGCAGCCCGTCCGAGGAGAAGGTGGGGCCGACCAGCGTCGCGGGGCTCGTCGAATTGGAGTCGCGGAGGTTGAACCAGCGGTAGTCGGTGATGTTGTCGGTCCCGGCATATGCGCTGGCGGCTCTGACCAGTTGCTCGAGAGCAGACGCCTGCGTGGCATCCGAGTTGGACCCGGTGGGGACACCGTTCTCGGTGATCCAGATCGGGACGCGCAGCGGGATCCGCCCCTTCGGGGCCAGGCAGTCGCGAAGCACGCCGGCCGCTTGCGCGAACTCGTGCGTGTAGGTGTCGCCGGGTGACATCGTCGGCGGATAGATCGTGCCCGGGTAGAAGTCAAGACCCACGAACCCGAGCGCGCGGCGGAAGGCACGCCCGCCGTGGCTGCCGAGGTAGGAGAAGAAGGCCGCATCCTGCCGGGGGTTGAAGCGGTATGCGTAGGTGAAACCGAACCGCAGGCGGCCCCAGTGGTGGGCAATCGCCTCCGCGTGCGCGGTCTCGATACCCTCGATCAGCGCGTCGCGCGCGCCGCTGTAGGAGCCGTCGGAGGTGTTCGGCGAGAACGTGACGTTGACCTCGTTGGTGATCGTCATCGCGACCACGTGGCTGTCCGGTCCGAACGCGTCGACCACTTGCTTGACATACCGCCGCCAGGCCTTCAGGTTCCCTGCGTTCCCGCTCGACGGGTGATAGCGGACCTGGATCTCGACATCGAAGCCCTCGCGGGCGTCCGTCGCCGCCGCCCGCTTGAACTTCGCGATGCCCGCTGCTCCGTCGGACCAGAACAGACGGTTGAGGCGCAGCACGAGCACGCGGTAGGCTGGCTTCAGCGCCCGGAGCGCCGCGAGATCCCGCTTTGGATCGTCTGGCGCGGCCGGCAGTTGCTCGGGACCGGCGCTGCCGGCTAGCCCCGGGTCTATCCCGAAGCGAAGTTTCGCCGGTGCGGTCCTCGGCGCGGCCGCATAACTACCGGTGCAGTACGGATCGGAGCCAGCACTCGCGGACTGCACGCACGCCAGCGCGCAGATGAGCACCCCGACGGCCGCTGCGTGCTTCACGCCGCCGGTCGCAGCGCCTCGAGCTCGCGGCTCTCGGCGAGCTCGGACAGTGCCTTGCGCTCGAGCCGGCGCACCGCATCCTGCGAGATCCCCAGCCGGCGGCCGGTCTCGCTGAGCGGCGTGGGGTCATCGCCGTTGATGCCATAGCGAAGCTTGACGACCTCCCGCTCGCGCTCTGGCAGGCGCTGAAGCGCACGACGCAGCGCGTCCTCGCGCAGCGAGATGTCGACCTCCTCCTCGGGGCCGCGCTCGCCGCTCGGCAGCAGCGATCCGAGCGAGGTGTCGTCCTCGTCGCCGACGTGACGGTCGAGGCTGGTCACGACCCGGGCCGCCTCGCGCGCCTCCAGCACATCCGCCAGCTTCAGCCCCGCGGCGTTGGCGATCTCCTCGTCGTTGGGCTCGCGGCCGAGCTTCGTTGCGAGCTCGCGCTCGGCCCGGGCGATCTTGCGCTCACGCTGGCCGAGGTGGACAGGGATCCGGATCGTCCGCGAGCGGTTGTCGAGGGCCCGCTGGATCGCCTGCCGGATCCAGAAGGTCGCGTACGTCGAGAACTTGTACCCCTTGCGCCAGTCGAACTTCTCGGCGGCGCGGATCAGGCCGAGGATCCCCTCCTGGATCAGGTCGAGCAACGGCAGCTCATGCCCCTGGTACTTGCGGGCGTTGGAGATCACGAGCCGCAGGTTGGAGTTGACGAGGTACTCCTTGGCCTTCAGGTCTCCCCGCTCGATCCGCTGCGAGAGCTCCACCTCCTGCCCGCGCGTGAGCAGCGGATAGCGGCGGACCTCCTGGAGGAACAGCGACATCGCGTCGGTCGTGCGGGCAGCAAGGTCATCGTGGAAGTAGGTCGTCTCCTCGACCACCCGACCACAGTCATCCCGGACCTCCAGACCGCGCTCCGCAAGCATGTCGTGGACAACCTGCGCGTCCTCGTCCGAAAGGACGGCGTCCTGCACGGCCTCGGCCAGCTCGGAGAGCTCGATGCACCCCTGGCCACGCTCGGCGGATCGCCCCACCAGCTCGTCCACGAGCTCGTTGAGCCCTTCGCTCGATCGAAGAAGATCCATGTCACCAGCCATGATGTGCTCCCTACCGTCTACCCGACCAGGCCGCGGTTCCGCACATAAATACGGACGAACGGAAGATTAATTCGGCAGGCGGCTGACGGATCTTGACCATAATCCCGCAATGAGCCTGAACAGTCAAAAATCCGGTCGATTCGGCTCTCTATACAGCCACGGGTTCGTGCGAGTCGCCGCGGCGGTGCCACACGCGCGCCCGGCGGACCCGCAGTTCAACGTGCAGCGGACGCTCGAGCTGGCGCGGCAGGCGGCCGCGCAGCACGCCGCGCTGGTGATCTTCCCGGAGCTCGGGATCTCGGCCTACGCGATCGATGACCTCCTCCACCAGCACGCGCTCGGCGAGGCGGTGCTCGACGCGGTCGCCGAGCTCGTCGCCGAGAGCGCGGGGCTCCGGCCGTTGCTCGTCGTCGGCGCGCCGTTGTGGGCGGAGCGGGGCCTGTTCAACACCGCGCTGGTGATCCACCGCGGCAGCGTGCTCGGGGTCGTGCCGAAGAGCTACCTGCCCGAGTACCGCGAGTACTACGAGAAACGTCAGTTCCGGGCGGCCCGGGACGCTGTCTTCGGCGAGATCGAGCTGCTTGGGGCCTCGGTGCCGTTCGGGCCCAACCTGTTGTTCGCGTGTGCGGATCTCGACAACTTCAGCGTGCATGTCGAGATCTGCGAGGACCTCTGGACGCCGATCCCGCCGAGCACCTACGGCGCGCTCGCGGGCGCCACGGTGCTCGCCAACCTGTCGGCGAGCAATATCACGGTCGGCAAGTCGGACTACCGGCACGACCTGTGCGGCTCGCAGTCGGCGCGACTGATCGCGGCATACCTGTACACGGCGGCGGGCGCCAGCGAGTCGACGACGGACCTGGCGTGGGACGGGCAGGCGCTGATCTACGAGAACGGCGACCTGCTGGCGCAGGCCGAGCGGTTCGCGCCCGAGGAACAGCTGATCTTCGCCGACGTCGACCTCGACCGAATCGTCTCCGACCGCGCCGCCACCAGCAGCTTCGGCGACGGCATCCACGACCATCGGGAGGCGCTGGCCCGGATGCGCAGGATCGGCTTCGAGCTCGGGATCGGCGACGAGGCGACCGTCCCCCTGCACAGGAGCGTCGAGCGCTTCCCATTCGTCCCCGCCGATCCGATCAGCCGCAACGAGCGTTGCGAGGAGGTTTACAACATCCAGGTCCGGGGGCTCGAGACGCGGATGCGCGCCACCGGGATCGAGAACGTCGTGATCGGCGTGTCCGGCGGCCTCGACTCAGCCCACGCGCTGATCGTCTGCGCGCGCGTCCTGGATCGCCTGGGGCTGCCGCGGACCAACGTACGCGCCTACACGATGCCTGGATTTGCGACCAGCGCGCTGACGCTCGGCAACGCGCACAAGCTCATGGAGGCGCTCGGCGTCAGCGCAGCGGAACTCGACATACGTCCCTCGGCGATGCAGATGCTGCGCGACCTCGGGCATCCGGCTGGCGCCGGCGAGGCCGTCTATGACACCACCTACGAGAACGTGCAGGCCGGTGAGCGGACATCGCACCTGTTCCGGCTCGCGAACCACCTCGGTGGCCTCGTCGTCGGGACCGGCGACCTGAGCGAGCTGGCGCTGGGGTGGAGTACGTACGGCGTCGGCGACCAGATGTCGCACTACAACGTCAACGCGTCGGTGCCCAAGACGCTGATCCAGTTCCTGCTGCGTTGGGCGATCGACACCCGGCAGTTCAGCGATGCTGCGAGCGAAGTCTTGTCCTCGGTGCTCGACACGGCGATCTCGCCGGAGCTCGTCCCCCCGCAGGACCCGGACCGCGACCGACCCGGCGCCGACAGCGAAAGCGTCGTCGGGCCATACGAGCTCCAGGACTTCTTCCTGTATTACATCCTGCGCTTCGGGTACCTCCCGAGCAAGGTCGCGTTCCTGGCTCACCACGCCTGGCATGACCGCGAGGGCGGCGTCTGGCCTGACCTGATCCCACATGAGCGGCGCAGCGAATACGCCCTGCCGGAGATCAAGCACTGGCTGGGCGTGTTCCTCGAGCGCTTCTTTCACACCAGTCAGTTCAAGCGCTCCGCGATTCCCAATGCGCCGAAGGTCGGCTCCGGCGGATCGCTCTCGCCGCGCGGGGACTGGCGCGCGCCGAGCGACGGCGCGGCGACGACATGGCTGCGCGAGCTGCGGGATCGGGTGCCCGACGAGCGCTAGCCCTTCGCCGGGTCGGGAAGCAACCTGAGCCTGCCGTGCGCTCGCGCCCACGTGAAACTTGGGCCTTGCGAGCAGGTATCAAGGCCATGGCGTCCGGAGAGCCGCTCGCCCCGCTCAAGCCCCAGGTTTATTCCGACCCACGGCCGGCTTCGCACTTCGACCGGCTTCACGCGTACGCGCGCACCCACGAGCCCGGGCGGTTCTACACCTTCGTTCGGGTCGTCTCCTATCCCTACTGCCGGATCGCGTTCCGCCTGCGCACGGAGTCGATCGGCAATGTTCCCGCTGCTGGCCCGGTGATCCTCGCCCCGAACCACTTCTCCGCGATGGACCACTGGTTTGTCGGGATCATGCTGCCTCGCCGCGTTCGCTTCATGGCGAAGTCGCAGCTGTTCAGCGGCGCCGTGATGGACTGGATCCTCACGCGTGGCGGCGCGTTCCCGGTGCGCCGGGGCAAGTCCGACGAAGCGGCGATCGAGACCGCCCTGACACTGCTCGACCGCGGCGGGATGCTCGTGATCTACCCCGAGGGCGGACGCTCCCGCTCGGGCCAGATCGGCGACCGCGCCCGGCCGGGCATCGGTCGCCTGGCGCTCGACTCGGGAGCGCCGGTGGTGCCGGTCGCCGTGATCGGATCCGAGCGGGCTCGCAACTGGCGCCGGCTGCAGTTCCCGTCGGTCACGGTCCGCTACGGGGCTCCGATCAGCTTCGATCGCGAGCAGGACCCGAGTCGTGAGCGCCAGCAGGAGGTCGCGAACGAGATCTTCGCCGCGCTGAAATCGCTGCACGCGGGCCGTGCGCACATCGGCGGCGCCCCTACGAGCGGGGCTAGGCCGAGCGCAGTTCCGGCAACACTTGCTCGCCGTACATCCGCAGCATCCCCTCCGGCTCGCTACCGGACATATTCATAACGACGATCGCGGTCGCGCCGAGCGCCTGAATCGCCTTCAGCTTGCGGACGTGCTGGGCCGGGTCGGATGAGATCAGGCCCATCGCCTTGAACTTCTGTCCGGCTGGCGCCGGCGCGCCCACACCACACCTCGGATTGATTCAACGATTCCCATCCGTGGGGCGTACCCGTGGGTACGGAGAAAACGCCGGCAGGCAGTCGCTGGCGCGTCTTCAGAGGCTCAGCTGCTCCGCGAGCCGGTCCACGGGCACGCCGTTGCGGATCAGCACGCGCTCGAAATCTTGTCCGTAGACCTCAAGCACCGCGCCGAGCAGATCGACGGTCCGGATCGCCGGCCGGGACTGCCGCCGCGCGAGCGCACTGGCATGCCGGGCGACGGTCGTGACCGCGTTTCGCCGGGGCCGCGGCTGCCCGCCTGGCTGCTCCGGGTCCTCCGAGGCGCGCTCGCCGACGCCGAGCGACGTCAGCAGGCTCCCCGCATCTCCATGCTGTCGCAGTGCCTGCAGCCACCGCTCCGCCTGGTCCTCGCCGGAGCGCGCGAACGCCATCGCGGTCGACGCGATCCCCAGCACCACCGCCGCATCCCCGGTGAGCGGCATGCCGGCCGCTTCCGCGTCGGTGGCGAGGTCGTCATCGCATTCAGGCTCGACCTCGACGACCCGCTCGCGGCCGGTGCCCGCGCTGACGGTCGTATCGAGAGGTCGCGCCGGGCCCTCCCGCACGAATGTGATCGCCGCCTCGACCGAAGGGAACACGTCGAAGGCCTGGTCCAGGCCCGTTACCTCCAACAGCCTGAGGATCGGGCGCTGCGAGCACGCGATCGCGAGCGCGCCGTCGGCGCCAAGCGAACGTTTGAACGCCACCAGCACGCTCAGAGCGGTCGAGTCCATGAACGTGACGCCCGCCAGGTCGATCACGACCCGGTCCTGGACGTCGAGCAAGGCCCACTTCAGCGACGGCGCCGTCTGCAGATCGAGGTCGCCCTCGGGTGCGATCACGCTCGTCCGCGCGTCCAGCCTCGCATGGCTGAATGAGAAGGGCACTGGAATCCGCGCACGACGATCAGGCACGTACATATTGGTTATCGGCACGAGCCACGTTCATCATTAGCGCTTCCCGGGCTCGGCGGGGGGCGGAGCGGCGATCTCGATGTACGCGACCTCGATCCTTCTCCGCAGCAGCCGGTAGAGCCTGCGTCCAAGGCCATAGTGAGCGCGCAGTGCCGCCTCCGCCCGGGCCCACTCGCCCGCGGGCAGCACCCGCGCCTGCCCGGCCATCGGATCGCCGACCGGCCTGCCCCGCGCCGTGCAGGGCGCGATCAGCACGGCGGGATCGCGCCGGATTCGCTTCACCTTCCCGTCCTGTGCCCCGCTCCGGACGTAGATCCGCTGCCCGTCGATGCCGAACCAGACGGGCGTATTGGCGGGCGCGCCGGTCCTGCGGTAGCTGGTCAGCAGGCAGTACTTGTGCGCGCCCAGCATCGAGACGTTCCAGTCGCGGACCTCGAGGCTCGTGACCTCAGCCGCCCGCGCGTCCCTGACGCCGCCGTAGAAGCGATTCTCCAGCCCGCGCAGGCCCACGCCGCGTTCTTAGCACACGGTTCTCGGACGCGATGCGGCCGGGCTCGCTACGCCGGGACAGAAGACGGCGAGTGCCCCGTTGCGGCCGCCTCGGGCTGTCCCGGCTGGGGCGCCGGCGGCGGATCAAGCCGCCGCGACAAGAACGTCCCGAGGAGCGCCGACGCTGCGCCCAGACCCGCTGCGACTCGGAACGAAAGCGCCGGCATCCGCCCACGGGCAAGGAGGCACGCAAGGCAGTCCGCGGTGTCAGACAGCGCGGATCCCTCGAGCCAGCCGCGCACCGGCTTGCCGCGGTCCAGCGCGATCACCGTCCCCAGTCCAAGCGCCACGTCTCGCGCGCCGATCATTCGAGCCAGCATCGGAGCGATCCCGCCCGCAGCCTCGCGCCCCCCCAAGACTCGGGCCGCGAGACCCGGGGCGACCGCTGCCGCCACACCCACCGCAATCCGGCCCCGCGCAAGCCCTATCGCTACCGCTGCATCGTCCATGGCCAGGATCGTTCCCGCTTCTGGCGAGCCCAATCAGCGGATGTTGGCGAGGCGAGGCGGGGCAGGACAGGACGCGTGCGCGCGGCGAAGAGCTCCGCGCCGGATGTTTGCGCTGGTGATGACCAGCCCGCTCAAGAACCTCGTCAACTGCCGCGGGACCGTGCATCCGAGGTCCTTTTATGTGATGCGGCTGGAGGGATTCGAACCCCCACGCCCGTTCGGACAATACGACCTGAACGTATCGCGTCTGCCAGTTCCGCCACAGCCGCGCGGGACCCTGAACTTAGCAGCTAGACGGATGGGTTTGGGGGCTGTGGAGGCCAGTACCGGCGACTCGGCCGTTGCGCCAGCGGCGCCTCGCGAGGTTGCCCGTTTGACCCGGTCCCACTCGGGTGCGCCCCAAGCGGGCTCGCCTACGCGTGCGCGGGAGAGGCCCAGCACTGCTCCTCGATCCAAGCGGCTCCGGGGGTGTCGGGTCTCGCTATGCCAAGCCCGTGCAGTGGATCAATGACCGCTGCGCAACACCCGGTAGGTAGCCGCCGCGGCAGCAGTTCCGACGACCGCGGACGCGATAAACGCGCCCACCGGGCCCGGTCTGGAACCCGACAGTCGCTTGACTGCCGCCTTGCCGACTGCGCGCGTGGCCGCGGATGACATGAGTTCGAGCCTCGATTCCTTGTCGGTCTGAATGCGTCCGATTGGGGGCTACCCCAGCGAGCGGAGCGAGAACCCGTCAGCAACATAAACCGGGCCGCGGCGGGCCGCGACACCGCTTACACGGAATCTGGGATGACGCCAGTTACATCCAGGGGGACGTCAGGGCAAGTGGCCGGTGGGCTGGTTGGGACGCGCCTGCGCCTACAGCGGGCGGCGGCCGGGCGGCCCGAACGCCCACGGGCGCCGGGCATCGCCGGCCCGCAAACGGAGGGATGTATGAGGGGCAACCGAGTGGCTGACTTGCGGGTGCGGCTACGCGAGGTAAACCGCGAGCTGCGCAGGCTGTGAGCTTGCTGGACGAGCTCGCGTTGAAGGCGGAGCGCGACGACCTGCGGCGGCTTATCAAGATCGAGAAGGCGGCTGCGGACCACAGAGGCCATGACACCCGGCGGTTCCCGACGAAGAAGGCTGCTGAGCTTTGGGTCGCCAACCACCGCGTACAGCGGGCGCAGAACCCGAACCATGGTGCCTCGCTGCGGTTCGTGGAGTACTTCCAGCGTCGATTTGGTCGTAACCCGGTCACGCTGACGACGCCGTAGTACGAACACAGCCCGGGGGGCACCGAGTACCCGCCTCGTCGGGCGCCCCGCCAGGCGGTGGGCTACCCTTGCCCGATGGGAGTGGACCGGAAATCCACGTGTTTTTCACGTGTTCCGGCCGAAATTGGAGTCAATGCCGGGCCACAAAATCCCTGCTAATCCCACACCTCGCCGCTATCGTCTAGGGGACTAGGACGCCGCCCTCTCACGGCGGAAACCCGGGTTCGAATCCCGGTAGCGGTACTGAGAAGTGCCAGCAGGGCCCCGGCGCCCCAGCCCGGCGTCCCCCGGCGCCCCAGCCCGGCGTCCCCCGCGCCCCAGCCCGGCGTCCCCCGCGCCGCGCCCCCCTCACGCGTTCCACCGCACCAGCACGCTCGTCTCACGCTCGTAGCCGAGGATGCTGATCGCTCCCGCCTTCAGCGCGAAGCGCGCCCCGGCCGAGACATCCATCTCGAGCCACCGCGCCGCGAGCACCCGCAGGATGTGACCGTGGGCGAACACGAGCGCGTCGCCCGGGCTGTGGCGCAAGCGCGCGAGCACCCGGTCGGCGCGCTCTGCGACCTGCGCGGGGGCCTCGCCGCCGGGGCAGCCGTCTCGCCACAGCCACCAGTCGGGGCGCTGGTCGCGGATCTGGGGCGTCGTCAAGCCCTCATACTCGCCGTAGTCCCACTCGCGCAGGTCTTCGCAGACCTCGGCCTCCGCACCGAACCCGGCGAGCTCCGCCGTCTCGCGCGCACGGCGCAAGGGACTCGTGAGCACAAGCGCGAACGACTCGCCGCGTAGCTCGGCCCCCAGCGCGCGCGCACGCTCGCGGCCGGCGTCGATCAGCGGGAGGTCGGTGCGCGAGGTGTGCTGGCCGCTGCGGCTCCAATCGGTCTCGCCGTGGCGGACGAGGACTACCTGCACCGCGGTCGCCTCAGCTGTCGGTGGCTTCGTAAGCCTCGGCGTCGATCATCTCGCGCGCCTCGTCCTCGTCAAACGTCGAGGCGCCGTGCTCCTCCTCGGTGTGGTCGCGCAGCCGCCGCAGCAGCTCGTCGTCAGTTGCCGCGGCAAGCGTCTCGCCGCAGACATTGCACTCCACTACTCGCATGCTCACTCGCTGACGCCTCCTGTTCGCTCGATTTCCTGCACCTTCGCCCGCCGCCGCACGTGGCGTTCCTCGTCGCTGACCGAGGCGCCCAGGAAGGCCACGACGATCTCTGCCGCGACCTCGACGCCGATCACCCGGCCGCCCATGCACAGCACGTTCACGCCATCGTGCTCGACAGCCTGATGGGCGGTGTAGTGGTCGTGGATCGTGGATGCGCGGATGCCGACGATCTTGCATGCAGCGACCGACACGCCCGCCCCGGAGCCACAGACAATGATGCCGCGCTCGGCCTGACCCGACACGAGGGCCCGACCCACCTCGAGTGCTTTGTCGGGGTAGTCGATCGGCACGGGCCGGTCGGTGCCGAGGTCGAGCACCTCGTGCCCGCACTCGCGCACGACGGCGAGGATCCGCTCGCGCAGCGGGACGCCGGCATGGTCGAAGCCACAGGCGACGATCACGGTCCCACCTCGGTCGGCGACATCCCACGTCCACGCGGGTGCGAAGGAGCCTCCAGTTCGTGCACCGCGAGCAGCGCGGCGCCCAGCACGCCGGCGCGCACGCCATGGCGAGCCAGGCGGATCGTGGTGTGGGTTCCGAGCCCCGGCAGCACGTAGCCCGCCGCGGTCCGCCGCGCCGGCTCCAGCAGCAGGTCGTCGGCGCGCGCGGCGCCTCCGCCGATCACGACCTCCTCGGGGTCGAAGGTGTTGATCGCGTTGGCGATCCCGATGCCAACGCGCTCTGCCCAGATCTCGACGATCCGGGCCGCGGCGGCGTCACCGGAACGTGCGGCCTCGACCGCATCCGCGCCCAGGATCGGGGTGCGGCGAGCGCGCAGCCGCCCCAGCGCCGAGGCGGCATCGTCCTCGGCCGCCTGGACCGCCAGGCGGTCCAGTGCATGCCCCGCAGCCTCGAACTCGAGTGACCCTGGCTGCGGAAACCGCTTCGGGGCGGGGACGCCGCCGCGGAGGTCAAGCGCGACGATCGTGTGGCCGAGCTCGCCGGCGCCACCGCTTGCACCGCGGTAGATCCGGCCGCCGAGCACGAGGCCGCCGCCAACGCCGGTCCCGATCGTGAGCATCACGAGGTTGTGGGCCACCATCCTCAGCTCGTCGTCGTGCGCCTCGGCTAGCGCCGCGACAGTCGCGTCGTTGTCGACGAATACCGGCACCCCCAGCCGGTCGCTCAGCACCTGCCGCAGCGGAACATCCGCGAGCGGCACGTTGACGGAGGAGACCACGCGACCGGTCTCGAACTCGACGATCGACGGGACCCCAACCCCGATCGCGTCGACCGAGCCGCCGCCCACCATCTCGCACATCTGCTCAAGCTGCGCAATCAGCCGATCGGCGCTCGAAAGCTCCGTCGGCTGAATCAGCGAGTCGCCGAGCTCCTGGTCGCGCAGCAGCGCGACCGCGACCTTGGTCCCGCCGAGATCGACGCCGAGCGCCGAGCGACTCACAGCTTCGCCGCCGCGTCGTGATCGAGCAGCACCTTGACCTCGGACGCCGCGGCGGCGACGACGGACGCGGGTAGATGTGGGTCCGCAGAGGCACCCGGGCCGAAGGCGGCGGCCACCGCGTCCGCCTTGCTCGACCCTGCGACCAGAAACACCACCTGACGCGCCAGCGACACCGCAGGCACCGTGAACGTGACGCGCGGGACGAACGGCTCGAGCCCCGCCTCCGGAACACCCACCACCAGCCGTGTGCGCTCCGACAACGACGGCTGGTCGGGGAACAGCGACAGCGTGTGCCCGTCGGGGCCCATGCCAAGCAGCAGGACCTCGAACTGCGGCGGCCCGGCCGCTCGCAACTCCTGTTCATAGAGGTCGGCGGCCTCGCTGAAGCCAAGCTCGCCGCGCATCCGATGGACGCGCGGCTGGCGCCCGTCGCCCAGGCGATCGAGCAGCGCCCGCTTGGCCATCAGATAGTTCGATTGGTCGTCCTCGGGCGGCACGCACCGCTCATCCCCGAACCAGAACGTGGCGTCCGACAGTGACGCTCCGACCGCCTCCGCCGCGGCGACAAGCTCCACGTACGCCGCGCGCGGCGTTGAGCCGCCCGCCAGCACCACATGTCCACCTCCGGCGGCGGCGCCGAGCAGCATCGCGGCGCAAGCTCGCGCCGGGTCGGCGAGGACCTCGATCTCGATGCTCACGACGGGCAGAACCTCTGTGCCGCGTCCAGCGCTGGCCCGTACGTCGGATCGCGCAGCAGCGCCTGCCGCACCCCTTCGCCGAGGATGCCGCCCTCGCCACGCGACGCCCCCAGCACCTGCCAGACGCGTTCTTCGCCGTCGCGCGAGCGCTCACGCGCGCACAGCCCGCCGGTCGCGCGATCAAGCGACAGCGAAAATCCGAGCTCACCTGTGACCGTGACGCCACCCAGGCCGGGGGACTCCTGGTCGATCGGCTCGAGCGCGATCGTCACCTCGTGTCCGTCCCGACGCGCCGAGCCGCACATACCGCCGCCGCCGTTATTCGGCCGCAGCCGCGCCGGCTCCCATCCCAGACGCGAGCACATCCAGCCCGTCAGCAGCATCGCGCTCGCGCGCGAGCCGGGGTGGTGGCGAACGGTCAGCTCGGCGATCCGGGCCAGTACCTGGCGTCGGTCTGGCAGATCCCAGGCGGATGCGAGGCGCTCGCGCCACGGGGTCGTGCGCAGCCACGCGAGGTCGACGACGTAGGCGTGCTCGAGCAGTTGCTTGGCGCGCACGGCCGCGGTCGCCGGATCGAGCAGGCCGTCGGAGTCGACCAGCATCACGTCGATCATGTGCAGCAGCGACTGCACCGCCTCGTCGTGGCCGTGCGGCGACCACAGCACTGTCGGCAGCTCCGGCGCGATCACCGGATCGACGATCGTGTCGAGGTTGCGCAGATGCTCCGGGCCCACGTCGATCTCGACCTGCTCGCGCATCACCCCGATCGAGCCGCTCGGCTCGTCGTAGGTCATCACCGCGACTGCATCGAGCGTCGTGCGGTTGTCCTCGACGGCGCACAGAACGGTGCGCGACGCCTGGTAGCGGCCAACGCCCTCGAGCCGGTTGGCGATCTCCCCCTTCCACTCCCGTTCGACGATCACCACCAGGTTGAGCACGCGCGCCGGCGCGAGCGCTTCGTTGGCCGCGTGACGTTCGCGGATCAGCTCGCGCAGGGCCGTCTCGATCGCGTCGGGGTTGGTGTCCTGCGCGGCCCAGACGTCTTCGCTCACAGCCGCCGCCACTGTCGCCCTTGCAGCAGCGCCTCCGCGTCCACCGGCCCGGCGGAGCCCGACGGATACTGAGGGATCTCCGAGGTGGTGTCCTCGTGCCAGGCGGTGAGGATCGGGTCGATGATCCCCCACAGCGCCTCGATCTCGTCGTTGCGCGTGAACAGCGTCGCGTCGCCGCGCATCGCGTCGAGGATCAGCCGTTCGTAGGCCTCAGGCGACTGCGAGAGGAACGAAGTCCCGTAGCGGAACTCCATGTTGACCGGCCGGATCCGCATCCGCGGCCCGGGGATCTTCGCCCCGAGCGAGACCGACACGCCCTCGTCTGGCTGCACGGTGAGGATGATCTGATTGGCCTGGACGCCGACCGAGCCGGTGCTCTGGAAGGCCAGATGGGGAACCGGCTTCAGCGTCACGGCGATCTCGGTGACCTTCTTCGATAGGCGCTTGCCCGTCCGCAGGTAGAACGGCACCCCGGCCCAGCGCCAGTTCGAGACGTGCAGCCGCAGCGCCGCGTAGGTCTCGGTCCGCGAGTCGGGGGCGACGCCCTCCTCCTCCCGGTAGCCCGGCACCGACACGCCGCCCGACACGCCCGCGGCGTACTGCGCTCGCACCGCCATCGAATTGACGTCCGCCGGCGCCGGCGGCACGATCGCCTCCAGCACCTTGAGCTTCTCGTCGCGCAGCCTGTTGGCCTCGAACGCGGCCGGTGGCTCCATCGCCAGCAGCGACAGAAGCTGGAGCATATGGTTCTGCACCAGGTCCCGCAGCGCTCCGGCCCCCTCGTAATAGCCCGCCCGGCCCTCGATGCCGATGTCCTCGGCGGCCGTGATCTGGACGTTGTCGATGAAGTTGCGGTTCCACACCGGCTCGAACAGCGCGTTCGAGAACCTGAGCGCCATCAGGTTCTGGACGGTCTCCTTGCCGAGGTAGTGATCGATGCGGTAGACCTGCTCCTCCTCGAACACGTCGAGCACCTCGGCGTTCAGCTTCCGCGCCGAGGCGAGGTCGTACCCGAACGGTTTCTCGATCACGATCCGCGTATCGGCGTGTTCGACCTCGCGCAGGCCCGCGGCGCCGAGCTTGCCGGCGATCAGCGGGAAGAACTGCGGCGCGGTTGACAGGTAGAAGATCCGGTTCAGGCCGTGGCCGGCCTGCTCCTCGAACTCACGCAGGGTCCGCTCGAGGCCCTCGTAGACGCTGTCCTGGTCGAAGCTGCCCGGCACGTACCGGGTGTTGGCCAGCAATCCCCGTAGCACGTCGGGATCGGGTTTGGTACGCGAGAAGCGCTCGATCGACTCGCGGGCGTCCGCCTGGAACTGCTCGTGCGACTGCTCGGAGCGAGCGACGCCGATCAGGTCGAAACGCTCGGGCAGGGCGCCCTCGTGCGCGAGGTTGTAGAGCGCCGGCAGCAGCTTGCGGTGGGCGAGGTCGCCGGTCGCACCGAAGATCACCAAGGCCGTCGGGTGGACCGGCAGCCGCTCGAGGCCCTCAACGAGCGGGTTCTCTCCGAGCTCCGTCTGCTCGACGATCACGGTCATTTCGGAGGCGCCGCCTTGACGGCGTGGCCGCCGAACTGGTTGCGCAGCGCGGCCAGCATGCGCGCGCTGTAGTTGCCGTTGCCGCGTGAGCTGAAGCGCGCGAACAGCGCAGCGCTCAGCGCCGGCATCGGCACGTCGTGATCGATGCCCGACTCCAGCGTCCACCGGCCCTCGCCGGAGTCCTCGACCCATCCTTCGAGCGCGTGGAGATCGTTGCCATCGGTCTCGAACGCTCGCGCGGCCAGCTCCAGCAGCCACGAGCGCACCACCGATCCCTGGCCCCACAGCTTCGCGATCCGCTCGACATCGAGCCCGTACTCGGACTTGTGCAGCAGCTCGAACCCCTCGGCGTAGGCCTGCATCAGGCCGTACTCGATCCCGTTGTGGACCATCTTGACGTAGTGCCCCGAGCCGGGACCGCCCATCCGCGCCCAGCCGGCGGGCGGTGCCAGCACGTCGAGAATCGGCGACAGCCGGTCGACATGCTCCTCATCGCCGCCAACCATCATGCAGTAGCCGACCTCGAGGCCCCAGACCCCTCCGCTGGTGCCGACGTCGACGAATCCGACTCCGTGCTCGGCGCACTGGGCGTGGCGGGCAATCGAGTCGGTCCACCTGGAGTTGCCGCCGTCAATGATCGTGTCGCCCTCGCTCAGCAGCCCGATCAGCTTCTCGACCGTCTGCTGGGTGGGGTCCCCCGCGGGGACCATGATCCACACCGCCCGGGGCGCATCCAGCTGTCCCACCAGGTCCTCCAGCGACGACGCCCCGGAGGCGCCGACGCCGACCGCCGTCTTGACCGCCTCTTCGGAGAAGTCGAACGCCACCACCTCGTTGTCCGAGTCGCGCTTGATGCGATGGACCATGTTCCCGCCCATCTTGCCCAGCCCGACGAAACCGATCTGCATGTGTCTGTCAGCTCCCTTGCAGTAGTCCGCTGATTCGATCGCTCAGGGCACGCACGGCGGCGACCGGATCGCCCTCGAGCTTCACCCGCTCGGCCGGCAGCCCGTGCGACCGCAGCGTCTGCAGGTCGCCGGCGGACTGCGCCGCGATCAGCGTCGCGAACGAGTAGGGCTCGCCGGGTATCGCCGCGTCCCTCTCCGGCTCGTTCACCAGCTGCAGGAACCGGCCGGTCGGCGGTCCCCCTTTGTGCAGCTGCCCGGTGGAGTGCAGGAAGCGCGGCCCGTACCCGAAGGTCGTCGCCGCGCCGGTCGCCTGGCGGATCGTGGTCCGCAGCTCGGCCACGGCGGCGTCGAACTCCGCCGACATCGGCAGGTAGCCCATGATCGCCACGTAGTGCGGTGGCTTCGCATCCGCCAGGAGCGCCCGCAAGGCGTGATCGTCGGCGAGCGCCAGCTCGGGAATCGACCCCGAGTCGAGGACGCTGCGAGTGTTGTCCTTGGCCTCCTGGACGTTTGGCTGGTCGAACGGGTTGATCTCCAGCGCCCAGCCCGCAACCGCGACCGCGAACTCCGCCAGGAAGAAGATCCGGCCGAGGTCAACGGCGCCGTGCGTGGCGAGGGTGGTGGTCGGGTGGCCTGCGTCCGCGAGCCGCTTCACCGCCTCGTCGACGGAGGAGTCTGGCTCCTCGGAGTTGCGCAGGTACGCGAACACCCGATCTTCGCCGTACACCTCGGGAGACGCGAGCGGCTCCTCGGCGACCGGGAGGATGCCGCGCCCGTGCTTGCCGGTCGACTCCGCCACGAGCTGCTCGACCCACAGGCCGAAGCTTTCGATCGGCGGCGAGACGATGAACGTCAGCTTGTCGCGCCCGTGCCGGGCCAGCTCGCCGATCGTGGCCCCCAGCCACAGCCCGGAGTTCGACTCGCTGGAGTCGTAATGCGCGCAGTTCTGCTCGGCGACCTGGCAGCGGTGCAGCAGGGCCTCGATGTTGACTCCCATCAGCACCGCCGGTACCAGCCCGAAGTACGAGAGCACCGAGTAGCGCCCGCCGATGTCGGACGGGTTGAGGAAGCAGTGGCGCAGACCGTCCTCGCGCGCCAGCCGCTCCAGCGGGCTGCCTGGGTCGGTCACGACCACGAACTGGTGCGGTGAGGCCAGCTCCTTGAAGTGCTTGTAGTGCGACAGCGTCTCGATCGTGCCGCCGGACTTCGAGGAGACGATGAACAGCGTCGTCTCGAGCGGGAGCGACTCCTGCACGCGCAGCACCTCGTCGGGGTGGGTGGAGTCGAGCACCTGCAAGCGCAGGCCATCCGGCACCTCGGCGAACGATCTGCGAATCACCTCGGGACCGAGCGAGGATCCGCCCATCCCCAGCAGCACCGCGTCGGTGAAGCCGTCCGCCCGGCACTTGTCGGCGAACGCATGCAACGTAGGCGCATGCTCGAGCATCGTCTCCGAAACGGTCAGCCAGCCCAGCCGGTCCTCGATCTCGGGGACGCCCGGCCCACCCCAGAGCGAGGGGTCGCGCCGCCACACCTTCTGCGCGACGTTCTCGCTCACCGCCCGCTTGACACGGTCGGCGACCGCGGCCGTGAGTTCGGACGGCATCGAGGCCTGAATCGTCGGGGGGCGGCCGGTCGCGGCCGCCGCGCGGCGCTCCTCGATCCCGGCCAGCAGCCGATCCATCGCCTCCTCGAATTGCTCGACGCCGTCGACCAGCAGCTCGTCGGTGACCTGGCTGAAGTCGATCCCGGCGTCCGCCAGCGCCTTCAGGTCGCCGCTGGGATCCTGCTCGGCGGTCGGCCCCGTCACCTCGCCGTGGTCGCCGAACGCCATCATCGTCGCCATCGGCATCGTGTTGACGGTGTTGGCGCCGACCAGCTCCTCCACGTACTTGACATCGGAGTAATCCGGGTTCTTGGCCCCGGTGGACGCCCACAGTGGCCGCTGCACGACGGCACCGGACTGCCGCAGTGCCTCCCAGCGGGCGCCCGAGAACATGTTCTTGAAGCGGCGGTACGCCTCACGAGCGTTCGCCACCGCGGCCGTGCCTGCCAGATCGGTCCGGCCAAGCTGCTCGAGCTTACGGTCGACGTTCGTGTCGACGCGCGAGACGAAGAATGATGCGACAGAGTTGACGTCAAGCGGGAGGCCCTCCGCCTGACGGCGCTCGAGTGCGCGGATGTATGCCTCGGCGACCGCCTCGTAGGCCTCGACCGCGAACAGCAGCGTGACGTTGACGTTGATGCCCTCATACAGCGCCTGCTCGATCGCCGCTACGCCCTCCGGAGTCCCGGGGATCTTGATCATCACGTTCGGGCGGTCGAGCAGCTGCCAGTACTCGCGCACCTCGACGAGCGTCCGCTCGGCGTCGTGGGCGAGCTCTGGCCCGACCTCGAGCGATACGAAGCCGTCGCGCCCGCCCGATTCGCGATGGACGTCGGCGAGCACGTCGGCCGCCATCTGCACATCGCGCACGGCAATCCGGTCGTAAATCTCGCGCGCGCTCAGATCCTCCTGCGCCATCGCCTCGAGATCCTCGTCGTAGTCGTTGGAGCCGAGGATCGCCTTCTCGAAGATCGATGGGTTCGCGGTGACCCCGCGCAGGGATTCCTCGGTGACCATGCGCTCGAGCTCACCGCACTCGATCAGCGACCGGCGGATCTGGTCCAGCCAGACGCTGACGCCGGCCTCGGTGAGACGCTTGAGCCGCGGGTTGACCTCGGTGACGGTGCTCATCAACTGCCTCCGTTCGAAGTGACGCGTTTCACGACGGCGCGGCCGCTGTCCGCGATGCGCTCCGGCGTGAACCCGAAGTGCTTGTACAGCGCCCCCGCCGGCCCCGAGGCGCCGAACGTCTCCATCCCGATCGCCTCTCCGTGCTCCCCCAGCCAGCGATGCCAGCCGAACGTGCTCGCCGCCTCGACCGACACCCGCGCGCGGCAGCTGGGCGGCAGGACCAGGTCGCGGTATTCCTCGTCCTGGGCGGCGAAGTGCTCGACGCACGGCATGCTGACGACGCGCGTCGCGATTCCGTCGGCCTCCAGCAGGTCCGCGGCGCGGGTGCAGATGTGCACCTCGGTGCCGGTAGAGATCAGGATCAGCTGGGGCGGGTCGGGCTCGCGGAACGAGTCGCGCAGCACGTAGGCGCCGCGCTCGATCGCATCGGCCGGGACGGCGGCCGGGTTCCATGTCGGGACGCCCTGGCGCGAGAAGATCAGCGCGCTGGGGTGATCTCTTGACGCGATCGCGTGGTGCCACGCGAGCGCGGTCTCGTTTGCGCCGGCGGGACGGATCACCGACAGACCGGGCATCGCCCGCAGCCCCGCCAGATGCTCGATCGGCTGGTGGGTTGGCCCGTCCTCGCCGAGGCCGATCGAGTCGTGCGTGAACACGAAGATCGACGGCACGCCCATCAGCGCCGCCAGCCGGATCGAGCCCCGCATGTAGTCGCTGAAGACAAGGAACGTCGAGCCGTATCCACGGAGGTTGTGGAGCGTCAGTCCGTTGATGACAGCGCCCATCGCGTGCTCCCGGATTCCGAAGTGGAGGTTGCGGCCGTCGTACGCACCCGCCTCGACGCTCCCGGCGTCGGCGATCAGCGTCAGCGTCGAGGGCGCCAGGTCGGCGGAGCCGCCGACCAGCTCGGGTACCCGCGCCGCCGCCCATTGGAGCACGGTGTTGGAAGACTTGCGCGTGGCGGTCATCGTGCCCGAGGCGTGGAACCGCGGGACCTCAGCGTCCCACCCTGGCGGCAGCTCCCGCGCCAGCAGACGCCTGTATTCCTGCGCGAGCTCCGGATGCTCCTGTGAGTAGGCGTCGAAGCGCGCCTGCCACTCGCTCTGCAGCTCGGCGCCCCGTTCCACGCACCGGCGGAAGTGCTTGAGCGCGTCCTCCGGCACGAAGAAAGGTTCCTGGCTGGGCCATCCCATCGCCTGCTTTGTGAGCTTTATCTCCTCTTCTCCGAGCGGGGAGCCGTGGGCGCCGGCCGTGTCCTGCTTGTGCGGACTGCCCTGCGCGATGTGCGTGCGGACGATGATCAGCGATGGCTGGTCCGCGACCTCGATGGCCGCCTCCAGCGCCTCCTGGAGCCGGTCGAGCTGGATCTCCTCGCCGAGGTTCTGGACGTGCCAGCCGTAGGCCTCGTATCGCCGGCCCACATCCTCGGTGAACGAAATCGCGGTGTCGCCCTCGATCGAGATGTGGTTCTGGTCGTAGAACGAGATCAGCCGCCCCAGCCCGAGATGACCGGCGAGCGAGGACGCCTCGCCGGAGATCCCCTCCTCGAGATCGCCGTCGGAAGCGATCACGAACGTGCGGTGGTCGACGACCTCATGCCCGGGCCGGTTGAACCGGGCCGCAAGCATCCGCTCCGCCAGCGCCATCCCGACCGCGTGCGCGATCCCCTGGCCCAGGGGACCGGTCGTCACCTCGATGCCCGGCAGGTGGCCGTACTCCGGATGTCCCGCGGCGCGCGAGCCGAGCTGGCGGAAGCGCTCGATGTCCTCTTCGAGGCTGACGTCGTAGCCGCTCAGATACAGCGTCGAGTAGAGCAGCATCGAGGCGTGCCCGCACGACAGCACGAACCGGTCCCGGTCGGGCCACTGCGGGTCGCGCGGGCTGTGGCGCATCACGCGCGTGTAGAGGACGTATGCGAGCGGCGCGAGTGCCATCGGCGTCCCGGGATGACCCGAATTGGCCTTCTGGACGGCGTCCATCGACAGCGTCCGGATCGTGTCGACGCACAGCTTGTCCAGCGAGGTCGTGGTGTCGGTCGCGGTCACGGCGCGCCAGCTATCCGATGGACCGATACCACTGAAGTGAGAATAGTCATCCGAACAGGACTCCAAACCGTTGGTATTCCTCGGCTGGGACGCGCCGAACCTCGGCCACGGCGTCCGCCAGTGCGACCAGCTCGATATTCGTCGCGTGCAGCGCGATCATCATTCCCCACTGCCCGTGGTGGGCGGCGTCGATCGCTGCAAGGCCCAAACGCGTCGCCAGCACGCGGTCGAAGGCAGTCGGCATGCCGCCGCGCTGGACGTGGCCGAGCACGGTCGCGCGGGTCTCAAACCCGGTCCGGGACTCGATCTCCCGCTCGAGCTGCTGGCCGATGCCACCCAGCCGCGGATGCCCGAACTCGTCGACCTCCCCCGTCGCGACCGTCATCGTCCCCTCCTTGGGCGTCGCTCCCTCGGCCGCGACCACGATCGAGAAGTAGCGGCCGCGCTCGTGCCGGCGGCGGATCAGCCGGCAGACCTCGTCGATGTCGAACGGGAGCTCGGGGATCAGGATCACGTCGGCGCCGCCCGCGATACCGGCGTGGAGCGCGATCCAACCGGCGCTGCGGCCCATGACCTCGACGACCAAGATCCGGTTGTGGCTCTCGGCGGTGGTGTGCAGGCGGTCGATCGCCTCCGTCGCCACGTGCAGCGCGGTGTCGAATCCGAACGTCTGGTCGGTGGCGCCGAGGTCGTTGTCGATCGTCTTCGGCACGCCGATCACGCGCAGCCCATCCTGGTGCAGGCGGTTCGCAACGCCTAGCGTGTCCTCGCCGCCGATTGCGATCAGCCCGTCGAGCTGGTGGCGCGCGAACGTCTCACGCACCCGCTGCGGCCCATCCTCGCGCTTGTACGGATTGGTTCGCGAGCTGCGCAGGATCGTCCCACCCCGGGGAAGGATGCCGCGCGTCGACTCGATTGTGAGCTCCACCGTCGAGTCCTCGAGGGGGCCGCGCCAGCCATCCCTGAACCCGATCACCTGATCGCCGTAGCCATCAATCGCCTTGCGCACGACCGCCCGGATCACGGCGTTCAGCCCGGGGCAGTCGCCACCACCGGTGAGCACGCCGATCCGCATCGCTGCAATCCTATGCTCGATGGCCCCTCGCCGAGATCCGTGGCTGTGGGCAGGTGTCGCCGGTGCTGCCGCCGCTGCCGGCGCTGCCGGCGCTGCCGGCGCCCTACATCATCGGCTCAAGCGCCAGATCGAATCCGACCCCGAGCGTGAGGCGCTCTCGAGCCCGCCGAGGGGGACGCCGCTCAGCATCACCTCGGCCGACGGCACCTCCTTGCACGCCGAGGTGTTCGGCGCCGACCACGAGGGGCCCACGGTCGTGCTCGCCCACGGGTGGACCGAGGAGCTTGGCTACTGGATCTACGTGATCCGGGAGCTGGTCAGCCGGGGGCTCCGGCTCGTCGCGTTCGATTTGCGCGGCCACGGTCACAGCGGCCGCGCGCTGAGCGGCGACTACGCGATCGCGCGTTTCGGTGAGGACCTCGAGGCGGTGCTCGAGGCTTGCGTCCCGGCGGGACAGCGCGCGGTGATCGCCGGTCACTCGCTCGGGGCGATGTCGATTGCGGCGTGGGCGGAGCATCACCAGGTGGAGCGCCTCGTCGGCGCCGCCGCCTTGCTCAACACGGGCGTCGGCAACCTGCTCACCGAGCAGCTGCTGCTGCCGGTGCCGAAGATCGCGCGGGCGATCAACGAGGTGATCGCCCGCCGCGGGTTCATGGGCGCGCGCGCCGCGCTGCCGCGATTCTCGACCCCCGTCAGCCACGCGGCAATTAGGTACGCCGCGTTTGGCACCGACGCGACGCCCGCACAGGTGGCGTTCTACGAGCGGATGCTGCTGACGTTCCCGCCCGATGTCCGCGCCGACGTCGGGATCGCGATCTCTGAGCTCGACCTGTATGAGGCGCTGCCGCGGCTGACGGTGCCAACGCTGGTGATGGCGGGGGACGATGACCGGCTCACCCCGCCCTCTCATGCGCGACGAATCGCGGAAGCGCTGCCGAACCTCGTGCGGCTCGAGATCCTGCCCGACACGGGTCACATGGGCCCGCTCGAGCGGCCGATGCAGGTGAGCGATGCGCTGGCCGAGCTGGTGGCGTTGGTGCGCGGAGCGGCGCCGGCACCCGCCGGCGCCCGCGCGTAAGCCGCCGGTGCACATCGATCCGTACATCGTCCTTGGCAGCGCGATCGTCGGCCTGCTGGTCGGGATGACCGGCGCGGGCGGCGGCGCGCTGATGACACCGATGCTGATCCTGCTGTTCGGCGTGAGCCCTTCGACCGCGATCTCGAGCGATCTCGTCGCCGCGGTCGTGATGCGCCCGTTCGGCGCCGCGGTGCACCTGCGCGCGGGGACCGTCAATCTCCGGCTCGTCCGCTGGATGGTGCTCGGCTCGGTCCCTGCTGCGTTCTTCGGGACCTACGTGCTGCACCTGCTTGGGCATGCGAGATCCGCACAGCACAAGGTCGAGGTCGCATTGGGGGTGGCGCTGCTGGCCGGCGCAGCCGCGATGGCGGTGCGCTTCGTACTCGATCGCCGCACCGGTCAGACCCGCCGGGGGTACGTCAATGACGTCCAGGCCCGGCCGCTTGCGACCGTCGCGATCGGTGTCCTCGGCGGGATCATCGTTGGGATCACCTCGGTGGGGTCCGGGTCGCTGATGATTGTCCTGCTGCTGTTCGTCTACCCCATGATTGGCGCTGGCCAGCTGGTCGGTACTGACCTGACCCAGGCGGTCCCGCTGACCCTGTCGGCCGCGATCGGAGCGCTGATCTTCGGCCACGTCCAGTTCGGGTTGACCGCCTCGTTGATCATCGGCAGTGTGCCCGCTGTGCTGGTCGGCTCGCTGCTCTCCTCGACCGTGCCCGATCGTTACGTGCGGCCGGCGATTGCGTTCGTGATCTTTGCCTCGGGTCTCAAGTACGTGGGCGTGCAGACCACCGCCCTGGGGTGGACCCTCTGCGCCGTCCTCCTTGCGGCCGGGCTCGTGTGGCTCGTGCGGACCACTCCCTGGCGGCGTGATGTCGCGATCGCTCGAGACCAGCGGCGTTGAGGTCCCGGTCGCCGGCGGCGTGCTCGCGGCCTTCAGGCTCGGCCAGCGCCCGGACGGCGCTCCCACCATGCTCGCGATCCACGGCATCCTGTCAAACAGCCGTGCCTGGCTGGCCGTCGCCAGAGCGCTCGGTGGGCGAGCGTCGCTCGTGGCGCTGGACCTGCGCGGCCGCGGGCGCAGCAATGAGCTCCCGCCCCCCTACGGGATCGACGTTCACGTCGAGGACGCGCTCGCCACGCTCGATGCCCTCGGCCTCGAGCAGGCGGTCCTCGCCGGACATTCGCTGGGCGCCTACATCGCGGCGAACGTCGCGGTTAGCCACCCCGGCCGTGTACGCGCCGTCGTGCTCGTCGACGGTGGCCTCGCGATCCCGGGCACCGAGCACCTCGATCCGCAGGCGGCGACCGCTTCGCTGCTGGGCCCGGCGCTCGCGAGATTGAAGATGACGTTCGAGACTCGCGAGAAGTACCACGAGTGGTGGCGCGGGCATCCGGCGTTCGCGGGCGGCGCGATCGCAGATCACGACCTCGTCGCGTTCGCGGACCACGACCTGGTGGGCGCGGCTCCACCGTTGCGCCCCGGGATCAGTGAGGCGGCGGTGCGAGCCGATGCGGCGGGATTGCGGGAGGCCGCCGAGGCGGCACCTCGCCTGGACGCGCCCGCGACGTTGCTGGTCGCCCCGCGCGGTCTGCTCGACGACCCAAACCCGATGCAGCCGCTAGCGGTGGCGCGCGCGTGGGCCGAGCAGCGGCCAGCGCAGCGGCACCTGATCGCCGTGCCGGACGTCAACCATTACACGATCACGATGGGAGCTCAGGGAGCCGCGGCGGTCGCGGACGCGATCGCCGGCTACTGCGGATAGCTGCCCCACCCACCCGCGAGGAATCGCAGGACGGCCGGCAGCTGATCGATCACCAGATCCCAGCTGTGGGTGCCGGGCGGAATCTTGAGCGTCGCCGGTACGCCGGCCCTGTGCAGCAGCCCCTTGAAACGCTGGCTCTCGTGCCGCGTCAGGGCCAGCCGATCGTCGCGGCCGTCGAGCAGCAGGATGTGATGGCCTTGCGCCCGCTTGACGTGCAACTCGGGGTCGTTTGCCCGTCGGCTGCCGGCGGTCGCGAACATGTCCGACGGGTCATCCAGGTGGAAGTAGCCCGCGATGCTGACGATCTGCCCGAAGCGCTCCGGATGCTGGAGAGCGATGTTCATCGAGCCGTACCCGCCCATCGAGAAGCCGGCGATCGCCCGGTGCGCGGCATCGCGCGGGTGTCCCTGCTCGACCGCGGCGAACACCTTCGTGAGGATGAACGTCTCGAGCTCATCCGAGCCGTCGCTGGCGTCGCCCCACTCGGTGTCGGCGTGTCGCGGGCTGTTGCCGTCCGGCGCTGCGATCACGACCGGCGTCCCGCCGTGGGCGAGGTAGTTGTCCATCACGTGGGCCAGCCCGGCCTTGAAGAGGCTCTGCGGCTGGCCCGGCAGCCCATGCAGGAAGTAGACGACCGGCAGCGTGGCGCTATCGGGCAGGTCCGGCCGGTACACCCAGACGTTGCTCGCCACGCCCAGCCGACGGAGATGGATGATCTCTACATGCCCCCGCGTGACCGCGGCGCGGTCCGCTCCACGGCCCCGTAGCGGCGCCGCGTACGCGACCACAGCCGCCGGCAGGGTCCCCGCGATCAGGACGGTGAGAACCGATCGGATCGATCGGATCGCATGTAGAGGCAAGTTCGACAGGACTGGGACGCGCCGAGCCCCGCAGCCGCATCCCTCGCTGCTCGAGCTCGATTTTGCTTCGTTGAGGACCGGTTAAAGCAAGGTTAGCCTCCGGCTCGTTCGGTTGGCATAAACGCGGCGGGGACCTATAAAGCTTGAAAGAGCCGGTCGACTCGAGTCTCTGCCATGTGGCGATCACTGACGTTCAGGCATCTGGCCGCGCTCGGAGTAGCGGCCGTCGCGATCGAGGCCGCGCTGTCGGCCGCGACTCCCAACCGCCGCAGCCGCGATCGCGTGATCGCGCATATCGCACCGGCCCTGCTGCCGCCACTGGCCCACCTGCTTGCGCTGATCATCGGCGTCGCGCTGATCGTGCTCGTGCCGCGGCTATGGAGGGGGACGAGCACGGCCGTCCCGCTGGCGATCGCCGGGCTCGTGGCGCTGGCTGTCTTGAACATCGTCAAGGGGCTGGACTGGGATGAGGCGCTGCTCGATCTCAGCTTCGCTGGGCTGCTCGCCGCCGGGCGCCGTGCCTTCCCGCTGGGCTGCCGGAACCGTCCGCGGCTGGCGGTCGTCGGCGCAGCGCTCGCGGCCTGGGCGCTGACCTACTGCGCGCTGCTGGTGGATCCGTTGACCTCGGATCGCGGGCACACGCTCAAGCATGCGCTGCACACGTCGCTCGCCCACGCACGGCTGGACCGTGCGTGGCCGGTGATTATCGAGGCGCTGATCGCCTCCGCGGTCGCGATCTCGCTGGTGGCGATCCGCTCGCTGCTGCAACCGATCGCTGCCGCGAACTCCCACACCGACGAACAGTTCCGTGCGGCCCGCGAGATCGTCGCGAGCCACGGAGAGGACTCGCTGTCGCCGTTCATCCTGAGACCGGACAAGGCGTTTCATTTCGCCGCGGGCGGCGTGCTGGCGTACCGGGTGGTGGGAGAGATCGCGGTCGTCTCCGGTGACCCGGTGGCACCACCGGGGGTGGAAGCGCGCGTGCTCAAGAGCTTCGTTCAGTTCGCGCACCGGCGCGGCTGGCGGATCGTGGTGTGGGGCGCCTCCGACAGGCGGGTCGAGATGTACCGGACGCTCGGCCTGCACGCACTGAGAGCGGGCGAGGAGGCATTCGTGCAGCCCGCGACGTTCACGCTCCAAGGTCGGCGAGTGCGCAAGCTGCGGCAGTCCGTCCACCGGCTCGGCCGGCGCGGCTGGCATATCACGGCCGTCGGTGGCGGCGAGCTCGATCCCGAGCTACTCACGGAGATTGCCGCCGTTGAGACACGGTGGCGCTCGCAACGGCGCCGGATCCTCGGCTTTGCGATGGGCATGGGACCGTTCCTGCCGGCGCCGCGCGACGAGGACCTGTTCGTCCTGGCGCGCGCTCCGGAGGGAGACCTGCGAGCCGTGATGGTGTTCGCGGGACACTGCGGCAAGCTGTCGCTGGAGTCGATGCGCCGCGTCGGCGACACACCCAACGGTCTCAACGAAGCGATGATCTGCCACGCGCTGGCGCTGGCACGCGAACACCAGGTGCCTGAAGTTAGCCTCAACTATGCCGGACTCGGTCACCTGTTCCGCGAGGAGGAGGCACGTGGTCGCACCTCCAGGCAGCTCGCGCGGGCGTTATTCGGGCTGCTCGGATGGCGCTTTCAGATGGCGCGCCTGGTTCGCTTCGACAACAAGTTCCAACCGGAGTGGCGGGGCCGATTCCTGATCTACGAGTCCCTCGCCGGGCTGCCTCACGCGGTCATCCGCGTGCTCCAGGTCGAGGGGTATTTGCCGCAGCGCACCGCGCCGCGACTCCCTGTGCTCCGGCGACCGCGGTCGGCGGCGCTCCCGCAGACCGATGTCGCCGCGTAGGACGCGCCGGCGGCTCTTCCAGCTCATCGCCCTGCCGTGGATCGTCGTGGGCCTGCTGGGAACCACCAGCTACCTGCGCGCCTACGACCAGCACCGCGGCTTTCCCACACTGCATCGTCGGCGCGGTGTCGCCGCTGGACGGCAGCTGTGGATCCATTTCTACTCGCCTGCCCTGCGCCGCCGGGCCGACTACATCGTTTACGAGCCGACCGGCTTCACGCGCGGGCGCCGCTATCCGGTGCTCTACCTGCTTCACGGATCGCCGGGGCGTCCACAGACGTTCATCGACATCGCAAACATCGACGTCCGCATCGACAACCTGATCGCGCGGCGGCGGATGCGGCCGATGCTGCTGGTGTTTCCGGACGGCCGGATCAACGGCAGCCAATTCTCCGACTCCGAGTGGGCGAACACGGGGACCGGGCGCTACGAGGGCTACATCCTCGACGTGGTCCGAGATGTCGATCGACGGTTCCCCACCCTGCGCCAGCGTCGCGACCGGGTGATCGGCGGCTATTCGGCCGGAAGCCTCGGCGCCCTGAACGCGGTCCTGCACTACCCGCAGTACTTCGGTGGGGTCGAGGCATGGTCTGGCCCGTTCGTCGAGGACCGTTCATCGGCGGTGTTCGCGCACGAGAGCAACGCCCTGATCTTCTTCTACAGCCCCTACCGTTTCGCGGGCACGATCGCGCGCTATCTGCGCCGTTATCCACTGCGGGCCTTCATCTACTGTGGCCGAGGCGATCACGACCGCCGCGAGATCCCGGGGCTCGCTCGCGCGCTCAGAGCGGGGGGTGCGGTCGTCCAGACCGCCATCTACCCCGGTGGCCACGACTGGCAGCTGTGGAACGCCCACATCAGCCAGATGCTGCTCGTGGCCAGCGAGTTCATCACCCATCCGGCGCCGCGCCCAGTCCGGTACCCGCGCCACCATCGTCGTCATCGCCGACCGCGAGGACGTTCCGGCAGGGCTCGACGGGCGGGGTCGCAGTGATTGCTTGGATCGATCACGACGCCGCGCTGCTCGGCGGGCTGCTGGTGGCCCTGCTGTCGGCCGCCGCGATCAATTTTGGGTTCCTGCTCCAGCACCACGGCCTCCGCGAGGCTGCGGCCGCCGGCGCCGGGCCACTTGCGCTGCTTCGCGCATCGCTCCGCAGCCGCACGTGGCTCGCGGGCCAGGCGATCGGCATCGCCGGCTTCGGCGCGCAGATCCTGGCGGTGGCGATCGCGCCGCTTTCGCTCGTGCAGGCGTTTGCGGCCGGCGGGCTGGCGCTCTCGGTCCCGCTGGCCGCGCGCCTGTTCGATCACCCGATCGACCGCCGGCAAGCCCTCGGGGTTGTGGTGATGGCCGCCGGCCTGGCATCGCTGCCGCTCGGCCTCGGCCATCTGAGCGACCGGCTTCACGCCACAGCGATGGCCATCGTGCTGGTTGCTGCGACAGCGCTCGCCGGCGCAGCCGCCACGCGCCAGGAGGCCTGGCTGCGGGCGATCTCCGCCGGTCTCTTCTACGGGGTGGCCGATGCCGCGATCAAGGCGGTGTCCGTCGGGTGGGCGCGGCACGGGCTGATCTCGGGCTGGACCGTGGTCGCGCTGGTGACGACGCTGGCCGGCTTTGTGAGCTTCCAATCCGCGCTGCGCGCCGGTGACGCCGTCACCGCGATCTCGCTGGTGAACGCGCTTGCGGCGCTGGTCGCACTGGCCGCCGGGCTCGGGGCGTTCGGTGAGACGTTCGGCCACGGCCCGGCGACCGTTGCGGGCCACCTGGTTGCGATTGCCGCGGTCCTAGCGTGCGTTCCGTTGCTGGCCGCCGCCCAGAGCGAGATCGTGACGGCCCGAGAAGAGCGAACGGCTCATCAGACCGCCCGGAATGGCGCAGGCGAGCCCGAACAGCACCCCTTCGAGCCATGGGCCGGTGCCCGGCGAGCGGCTCCACAGGACCTGGCCGAGCTTGTCGTTGCGCGCAACCGCGAACGACACCTGCGAGACCAGCAACAGCACCGCGACGCCGACGATGGCAGCGATCGTTAGCCGCCACGGCCGCGGCACGTGGATGAGCAGCACTCCGGCCAGCAGGCCGGTCGGTATCCAAGCAGCTAGGACCCGCAGCAGCGGCTGCGAGTCCAAACCGGCCAGCTGCAGCAGCGGCAACGCGTCGTGGATCGTGGGACCGGCTCGGAGCCAGTGGAGTCCGCGCAGCACGTACAGCCAACCCACGCCGGCGAGGACGCTCAGCAGCAGCACCACGGCGGCGGCCGCCACGCGCGTGAACGAGAGCGCAGCGGTCCTCATCCTGGCGCGCCTGCGACCGGGATCCTCACCGGATCGGTGACCGGCGAGCGCTGCCAGCGACGATCCGCGCGCCACTGAAAGCGGATCGCGACCGGGGAATCATCGGGCACCGCGAACATCACATCGAAGATTCCATTGCCGTCGGTGGTGGAGCCCATCGCGGTCACGAACTGCGCCGCGTTCCCTACGCGCGCCTGGATCTGTACGACGGTCGGCGAGACGACCGGCCTGGCGCGGCCCCAGACCTCGATCAGCTCCGCGTGCGCGAGCGACGGGCGGCGCGAAAGCCTCGGGACCAGGCACAGAGCCCCGGTCCTGGACTGCAAGCGCGCAACGACCGGTGAGCGGAACATCGGGAACGCCGGCTTCGGCGCGCCATGCTCGCGCTCCAGCCCGCTGGCCCAGGTGCCCGGGAGCTCGGTGTGCGGATCGTGGCGGCGCCGGCGCAGCGCCAGCGTCTCGTCGGTCAGCGTGTCGCGCAGCAGGAACTGCGAGAAGGACTGAACCTGCGGGTCGCGCGCGGCCAGGTACTCCGACTCGGCGTCAAGCGTCGCCTGCTGCGCCTCACTCCACGGACGGTCGCGCAGCTCGCCGTTTGATTCGTATCCCTGCTCTGTCAGCCACAGTTTTCTTGCGCCGGGCGCGAGTCGATGCATCGCCACCAGCTTGTCAAGCAGAGACTGGAGCTTCGGCAGGTCCCCCATTTGCACCCACCCCCGCTGGCTCGGCGCGGACGGCTGCCATGGCGGTGCGCCGCGCTCATAGGGGTGGTGGGCGAAACCGTCGCCGGGCACCTCGCGAAAGTCAGCGCATGCGCCGTCGTGTACCGGCTGCAGCCGCGAGTTCACACACGCCAGCCGTTCGATGAACGTCAGCGGCGCGACGCCGGCGCCGCTGGTCTCCGCGTCAGTGCCGATGTTGCTGGTATTGCCGATCAGGATCGTGACCTCCGGCGAGACGCGCTTGATCGCGGGATATGCAAGCTGCACCAGCTGCCGGTACCAGTCCGCGCTGACCGGCACCCCGTCGCGCCACTGCGGCTTCAGATAGCCGCCGCCGTTGGGCTCGTTCCACAGGGTGAACGCATCCACGCGTGGCAGCGGTGCGGCCTGACCAGGCGGCGTGTAGTCGCCGCTATAGCGCCGCGCGAGCATCACCTCCCAAGCGACCAGCTGTCGCAGATTGATGTCGGTGTTGTGCCAGTGCTCGCGCGCGGCGGTTCGCGACCGCGCATCGCCGGTCGCCCACAGCGGCGCGGAGAACGCAGGGTCGATCATCACGTGCAGCCCCGCGCTCTTGGCCACCCGCACCGCACGGTCGAGCAGTCGCATCCCGAGGGAGTCATACGAGGAGGGATCGCTCGGACGCAGGCCGCGCGGGACCCGCACCGAGTTGCCGTTCGGTGCCTCGATCTGCCACTTCGCGGAGACGCGCAGGTAGTCGACGCCGAGCCACCGCAGAGTCCCCACGAACGACTCCAGACGCTGCGGCGCGAACAGCGCCTGCGTGTCGTCCTGAACCACCGTGTGTAAGACGCGGGCTCGTGCGGCGGGAGCGAGCACCAGCACGACGGCGATCAACGAAGCCGTTGAGCGCAGGGCCAAGCTCCATTTTTTGCGGTCAGCCTGCACGGGCGTTCACCGCGGGACGGTGAGCACGACCGCAAACGTTGCCACGGTCGTGAACGTGCCCACGCTCGTTGCGCGATAACCGTACGGGGTCAGCACTCGGTCGATCAGCCGCAGGATCGCCTGCGGCGGCGGCGCGTGCCGGGCGAGCTTTACGATCAGCCAGGTCGGCCGGCGGGTACGCAGAACCGCGGCCACGATCCGCCTGTTCGCCGTTGGCAGAACCGTCACCGCCTCCTTCAGTTCGCGCCTGGCGTAGTACTCGAGCGGAATAATCGATGACACCTCGGAGGGCGCGAGGATCAACTCGCCTGGCTTCCAGGACTGTTTGAGGTAGTGGATCGCGTCGCGCGCGGGGTAATAGAAGCCGGCACGGCGATGGGTGTCGATCGAGTCGATCGTGCAGACCGCGACTGCGGCGACCGCGATCGGGAGCGCGAGCGCCCGTCGCCGCCCGGCGGCGGCCGCCGCAACGATCACCAGCATGGTCGGCGCGGCGACGGCGGCGTACCGCTTGTTGACCACGTACTGCCCCGCCGCTCCCGCCAGGATCAGCAGCACCGGCGGGCACAGCGCAAGCGCGGTGAGCAGCCGCCGGTGCCTGATCTGCGGCGATTTTGCGAGCAGCGCAATCGAGCCGAGCGTCAGCACCACCCCCGCGACGTCGAGCACGCCGACGCCGAGGTAGCGCGGATCGAACTCGCTCTGCATGCGCGTGTCGAACGGAGTCTCCGCGACCTCGAGCAGCGAGCCCCAGTTGACGCCCGCCGCCGGTCCGATCCCGCCGGAGGGGTTGTTGTGCTGCTTGGCCGCCAGCGGGACCAGCAGCAGCGCGCCAATCGCACACCCTGCGATGAAGGCGGTGCGGCTGCGCGGAGGGATGTTGGCCCGGAATGCCAACCACACGCACAGCGGGAGCACGACGAGCGCGCCGGTGTAGTGCAGCCACATCGACAGGACCGCCAGGAGCGCGCCGGCGGTAAGCATCGTCGTGCGTCTGCCCGGCGGCACATTCGGCTCCGCGCCTCGAATCGCGAAGCCCACCGTCAAAGCCAGGCTCAGCATCAGGAACGCGTACACGCGCGCCTCCTGCGCGTACTCGAGAACGAGCGGGCTCAGCGCGGAGAGCCCCGCGGCCAGCAGCGCGCTGCGCCGGTCAGCCACGGCGCGCGCCATCCAGTAGACCGCGGCGACCAGCGCCAAACCCGCGATCGCCGAGGGCAGCCGCGCGACCCACTCCGTCTGCGAGCCGGTCCGTCCGAGCCACTCGTGCAGGAAGATGAAGTACGTCCACGGGGTCTTCTCCGCCTCGGGGATCGTGTGGATCAGGCGGCTGAGCGACGTGGTCGCGTCCTGGACGCTCAGCACCTCATCGATGAAGTAGCTCGAGGACCCCAACTGCCACACGAAGTTCAGTGCGGCGAGCGCGAGGATGCCGCCCAGCAGCAGGTGAGCACCCCGTTCGCGCGGCGCGACTCCCTGCCGCTCGTGCGGGCGCCAGATGCTGGGCAGGACGCCCGACGTCACGGGCGGCAGGCTAGCGAGGGCGGCGTTGGCCCGCGGACGTCTGGATCCCGATCATGGATCATGGGGCCGTGTCTGATCGCAGGCTCCGGATCGTGTTCGTCGGGCCGCTCCCCCCACCCAGCCGTGGCGCGGAGAACTTCTCCGCGCAGATCTTGAGCGAGCTTGTTCAGCGAGGTCACTCGGTCGACGCGATTGTCCCGATCGCGCAGCCCGACTTGGACTCGGCCGCACTGGGTTCGGAATTGCACCCAGAGCTGAACATCACGCGGTTCGTCATGCCGTATGTAGAGGTCGGGGACATCCCGCCACCGCTCGAGTATCGCCAGCGCGAAGCAAGCGTCATCAGCGAGCTGCTCACCGACGCGCTGGAGCGAGGACGACCCGACATCCTGATCGCCGGCCGCGAGGGGGTGGCCCCCCATCTCGCCGGCGCGGATGGCCTGCGGCGACTGGTGATCATCCACGGCACCAAGATGTGGGGTGTCTCCCGGGGCACCGTCCCCCCGGAGCTGGCGGAGCCGCTGCTCGACGCGCTGCGGCGCTTCGATCTGATCCTCACGCCCGGCCGCCATACCCAGCGGGCGATGGCTGCGCTCGGCGTTCCCGGCGTGCAGGTGATTCCGAATCCTGTCGACACCCACCGCTTCCGGCCATTCAGGCCGTCGCCGCAGGTGCGCGGTGAGCTCGGCATCGACGATGGCGAGGTCATGATCCTGCACGCGTCAAAGCTCACCGAGCAGAAGCGACCGATGGACATCGTCGCCGCCGCCGAGATGGCGCTGGCCGGCGACGACCGGTTGCAATTCGTGATCGCGGGCGACGGCCGCTGCCGAGAGGAGGTGGAGCGCGAGTGCAATACGCGCGGCCTGAGCGAGCATTTTCGCTTTCTCGGATCGGTCACTCACGACCGCATGCCGGGATTGCTCAATGCCGCGGACATGGTCGTGATGCCCTCGGCGTTCGAGTGTCAGGCGCTCGTCTACCTGGAGACGCAGGCATGCGGGCGAGCGCTGATCGCCAGCGACATCCCTGCTGCCCGCGAGGTCGTGAAGGACAACGTCAACGGGCTGCTCCACCCCGAGGGCGACCATCGCGCGCTGGCCGGCGCGATTCTCGCCTGCGCCCGTGACCCGGCGCTGCGGGACAGGCTGGGCCGGCAGGGGGTCGCCGCCGCACGACGCCACTCGCTGCCCCTGATAGCTGATGCCTACGAGCAGACGCTGACAGAGCTGGCGTTCGGCGTGACGCCGAGCTCGGCGTAGAGCTCCGCCAGCGATGCTGTGAACCGCTCCGCCGAGAAGCGCGCCTTGAACAGCTCGCGGGCGCGTGCGCCGAGCCGCCGGCGCAGGGGCGGATCGCGGAGCAGCGCAGCGATGGCACCGGCCAGCGCCTGCTGATCACCGACCGGAACAAGCAGCGCGGAGTCGCCGTCGGTCACGTCCTCGGGAACCCCGTCGCAGCGCGAGGCCACGATCGCAAGACCCTCCTGAAGGGCCTCGAGCAGCGATACCGACCCGCTCGATTCCGACAGCGATGGCAACACGAACACGTCCGCGGAGCGCAGATAGGGCCTGACGTCCGGAACCTGGCCGGTGATCGCAACGCAGCGCTCCAGCCCGAGGCGCGCCGCGAGTCGCCGGTGCGCCATGATCAGCTCGCCGCGCCCAAGAAGACACGCTCGGAATGGAACCCCGGCCGCGCGGAGTTGACCGAGCGCTCGGAGCAGGACGTCGACGCCCTTGCGGGCGTCGTGGCGCGAGACGCAAACGAGCAGCGGTGCGCCGCGCGGCTCGAGGAGGGCGGCGTGGGACGCTGAAGCGGCGGCGTCGCTGTGCGCGCAGTCGGCGCCGCCCGGCTCCTTCAGAAACGCCGCGTCGGAGGTGTACGGCATCGTGCGGATCTCCCACCCTTCGTCAAACTGCGCGAGCAGGAGCTCGCGCACCGACTCGTAGTTGACGAGCAGCAGGCGCGAGCCCTCGTATCCAGCCCGCTCGTAGCGCGTGCCGATGGCTCGCGCCGTTGTGTAGCGAGCGAGATAGCGAACGGCGTTGCGGGCTCCCTGCTCGCGTCGCCACCCGGCCAGCACGGATCGATGGTCTGCCTCCTGCGTGTTGTAGACCGAGGTGACAAGCACACTCTCCACGCTGCGCCGGCGCAGCGTGCGGGCGAGTCGCGCACCCACGCATCCGTACGGGCCGAACGCGTGGATCAACACCGGCTGCGTTGGATCGGGACCGATGTGCTCACGCAGCGCGCGCTCGAGTCGCGGGCTGTAGAGCCGCGCCAGCGAGCCATGGATGTAGTGAGGCGGGACCGCGACCTCGTGAACGACCCCGATTGCCGTGCTGCTGACCCGCGTTTGCCGAGCGACGCAGAAGATGTGCGCGGCAAACCCGGCAGTACGCGCCGCGAGCGCGTGGGCCCGAACATACGTCTCCAGGCCGCCGCCACCGCGCAGCGGGTTGGCACCCGTGATGAACAAGACCTCCCGCGGCCGGCTGCCGGAATTCATGGGCCGGAGAGGATGGCAATTCTGGGGCGGGCCCCGTTCCCGCCAAATCGAGAGCGGACTCCGCCTCGGGCTACCGTTCCGCTGATGCCGAGGGATCGCTGGGCTGGGCTGGCTGATCCTCGGCCGCGCGCTTGCGCGCATCCTTCTTGGCCTGCTTCTCGAGGCGACGCTCGCGAAGCTTGCTTTCACGGGCGAGCTTCGCGAACGTGGTCTTCCTCTTGCCGCTCGAGGCCATATGCAATCCCTCCCGGGAGCTCGTGTGCTGCGAAACGCGGGAGGTGCAAAAAGCAACAACTACGAACGCCGGCACTGAAATCGCCGAGCAAAGGCCCGGCCGAAGCACCGAGTCTAGCCTGACGACCCGGATCCGCCTCGCGCGGCGGCGCGATCATCGACATGCGCACAGACCAGCGCATCGAGCGCCACCCGGACGAGGAGCTCCGGGTCGAGCTCGCCGAGGACTTCGAGCGCTTCGCGGACGCATTCGAGCGCTCCGCCCCCATCGCGCACCATCGCCGTGATCGATGCTGGGTCGACGTTGGCCCGTAGCTGCGTCACGACACCCACGACCTGGCGCTCGTGCGCGCTGAGTGCCCCGAGCTCGAAGGACGACGCGGCATCGACGCTGGCAAGGATCATGCCGTGCTCTTCGATGACGCTCATGGCCGCAGCTCGGCTATATCTCGATGGCGTGCGGCATCGGTAGACCGGGCGCTTACGCCGCCGCGATCATGGCTGGGACACATGCGTCGACTCCTAGGGTGGTGGGACAGCTCCGTGCTTGTCACGACCCTGGCCCGACAGCCACCATGTGACCATGAACTCGTGCCGCTATATCCTGCCCGCCCAGAGCGCGACCGGTGGCCGCATGCCGAGCGACGAGACGCATTAACGTTACACGCGGCCCGATCGCCACGCAAGCCGTGGCGGCCCTCCGCTGCGCTATAGACCGCGGTCGCGGGCGTCCTTGCTCAGGGCGATGCCGAGCGCGCCGGGTTGAGTCCGCGCCTCGAGGTCGGTAATCCGCTTGCTGTGTCGATCCCACTCCCGGTGGACTGAGTCCTGAAGCGCTTCGATCATCTGTTCCAGGTGATCGAGACGCTCTTCGAGCGTCTGAAGCCGGACGCTGTCGGATGCGGAACCGGCGTCTGGCTTGGACGGCGCTTGGAGCGCAGGAGCGCGACGGATCTGTCGGATCCGTGCAATCAGGCGTTCGCGATCGGGCAAGCCGTCACTTCTTTCCCTGCTGCTTAGGGCGGGGTTCGCGCGGCGGATAGCGTCGGCGCTCCTCGTCGGTCATCTGCCGGATGATCAGCCCCCCGTTCTCCACCTGGTCGCGGACCTGGGTCAGCTTCTCCTGTCGCTTCTCCTCAGCGCGCTCGCGTACCGTCTTCATCGGCTTGCTCGGTCCTTCCTCGCCGTCGGTTATCAGGAATCGGAGAGAGGTTCGCCACGTCGGCTCCAGAACCTCGCGGATGTCACCCGCCACCTTCACCGTAGCACTGCACCATCTGGCCTTTGGTTTCCCTGCAGGAACCTGAGCGAGTAGGCTGAACGAGACTCGCGGGGCCGGCCCCGCGATCGGCGCCGAGCAAGAGAGTCATGTGTGAGGCTGCTCACGGAGATAACGGTCGTTGGCGGGAACTGCTACCGCGTCGAAGGGGAGGCCAAGGTCGTCGAGCGGCTGATCCTCGATGCCGCTCGCGGCTCCATCATGGAGTTCGCCTGGCTAACCGAGATCGACACCGGCGAGCGCATCGCCCTCAATCCGGAAAGCGTCATCATGCTTCGGGAGGTGACGGGCTGATCACTCCACGCGGTCGGGCGGTTGCCGGCGCGACGTCACGACCCGCCCCAGTCGCGGCGTCGGTTGCGCCCACCACCAAGCCCCCGCCCAGCCTTTTTGCGGTTCCCTGGGCGCGGTCGGCGGCGGCCAGCAGCTCATCCGCAGTCATCCCTGCTTCCCACGCCGCGACGCCGATCGACGCGTTCAGCCGCTCGTAGCCTCGCTCGACGCTCACCGTGCACAGCCGTTTCCGCAGCCGCTCCGCGAGCGGGTGGGCGGCCGCCTCGTCGGTGTCCGGCAACAGGACGATGAACTCATCGCCGCCGTAGCGTCCGACGCTGTCTCCGATTCGGACATCGGAGCGCAAGCTCGTCGCGATTTCCGCTAGCAGGCGGCTGCCCTGCGGGTGGCCATGGTGGTCGTTGACCTGCTTGAAGCCGTCCATGTCGATGAAGCAGACACTCAGCGTGCGCGCGTACCGGGCGCTGCGGGCGACCTCCCGTTCGAGCTCCGAGTGGATCGCGGCGTAGTTGAGGCACCCGGTGAGCGTGTCGTGATGCGCCGCCGCCAGCAGACCCGTGAGAGCCGTGCTGCCACGCAAGCACAGCGCCGCGATCCGCGCATAGGACTCCACCGTCCACCTGGCGGCTCTCGAGTCATTCGGCTTGCCCTGGAGTCCGACGCACATCGCCCCTCTCGGTCCGTGCGGCGGGCTTACGGCGGCGCCGACGGCGTAGGTCACACCCGGCCGTCCCTCGGCGATGAGGTATGGATCCCGGTCGCCGACGATCCGACCTGCGAGCGTCCGTCCCGAGACGAACACGCGACCGGCGAACCCTGACCGCCTGGCCGGCAGCCACGGGAGGTCCCCCCAATGAGGCCCTCCACAGGCGCAGAGCGCCCGGAGCCGTTTCTCCTTCACGCTCCAGATGACGAGCAACGCGGTTAGCGCATCCATCTTCGCCGCCAGATCGCGGGTGATGAGCACAAGCTCGCTGTGCTCGGCGTCGTCGGGCAGCTGCGCGGACCGACGCGCGTGCGGCGGCTGAGCGGGTGTCAGGGTTTGCCCGTTGTTGGGCGTGAAGTCGAGCATGAACGGTCCGGATCCGATGGATCAAGCAGCTGTCTGGCCACGGACCGTTTGACTGCCGGCCGACTATTCGACCGCCGGGTGCGTTCCGCGCTCCCGCACACAACCTCAGGCTCCGCCGGTGGCTGGCGCCGCGAGGTCGCCTCTCAGATCATACGCGCGTGTCGAACCTCGGCCCCACTTATGGGCCGGGTGCGCTCGCCGTGGCGACCCTGAATCGTTGGCCGCGACAGCTACCAAAAGCGATTGACGGCTTGATGAGCGTGGTTGTACCGTAGTGGGCCGACATGGCCCCGGAAGGCGACCTCGCCAGCCTGGGCCAGGTCGGGAAATCGCAAATCGCCGGACGGTCGAGACTCCGCAGGTCTCGCCGGACGAGGAAGCGGCCTGATGGAGAAGCGCTTAGATCAGCAATCTGACGCGCCCGTGTCGGGTGGGCGGCTACTGGCGCAAATCTCCACCGCCATCGTGGGGATCCTTCGCGAGCGCTACGGCCGGGGCCCGATGAAGGCGAAGACCTACGCCATCGACGATGTGATCCTCGTGGTGATGCGAGGCAGCGGCTTCACCGCGCTCGAGCAGACCCACATGGACAGCGGCCAGCCGGGACGAGTGGTGGCGATGCGGGAGGAGTTTCAGTCGGTGATGGCCAAGCGCTACAAGGACACGATCGAAGAGCTGACCGGCCGCACCGTGGTGGCTTTCCTCTCGCAAGCCCACGTGGACCCCGACATCACGATCGAAATGTTCTTCGTCGACGGGCCGCTTCCGGGTTTTGGCGCCGTGGAGGTCACCTCACCCGAATAGCCGGCGCTGCTCGGGCACTCACCGCTCGCGCCGCGGAGCCGGATCGCGCCGTCGCCCTTCGGCTTCCGCCAGGTTCGCGTCAGCCCGCCCGGCCGCCTGTTGAAGGTCGCGCCTGTCGCTGGCGGATGCCGGATCGTCGGCGTGATCGGTTGTGTCATGGTCGTCGAGACGGCCTTGTCGATGCTTCGCGACCGCCCGAAGGATCCGCAGGTGTGAGTCGCTCATGGCCGTCCAGCCCCCGGATCGGGGATCGGAATTGAGACGGCCACAGCTTCGGGCAGCTCTCGCGGCCCGTCCTCAACCACGAACAGCCTGAACCCGACGGCCGCCTCCGGGCCCGGTATCGATTGCGGCGGCTGACCGCACTGTGGACATGCAGCGAGGTACGCCGCCGCCGCCGCGGTGAACCGCAACCGGCAGCTGGGACAGCCAACGAGGTCGCGTACGCCATCGTTCCGTCCGCGCGTGGCCATCACCGACCGCCTCTCTGCCCTTCTGAGTGACAACGTCGCCCCGAAAGCGAGAAGAGCTGGGCTCACCGAGCGGAGCTGACTCTAGCACGCGCCATACCACCCAGCCCGAACGCGTACACTGGAGAGGCCGTCTCCACCGCCGGTGTCCCGCTCTCGCATTCGTCCTGTGGTCCAGCCTTCTAGGGAGCGCCAAGGAGTGTGTGTCCAGTGACGGAGCAGAGTCACCAACCCGGACCGGGACGATCGACGGCGGACGCGGCGTTCACCGCGCGCAAGAAGGAGATCGCGCAGCGGAACGAGCAGACGCAGAAGGAGGCGCGCAAGCTTCGCGCCGCTCGCGAGCAGGAGAAGGTCCGCAGGCGCCGCCAAGAGGATCTCCGCTAGCAGGACGAACGAGGGCGACGCGCGCGGGCGAGCTCGTCCGCTGGCAGCTCACGTTCCGAGGTCCGCTCAGTACTCGTTCTTGAAGGCGAAGTAGGAGCCGCGGATGGTTCCGGCGAGCTTTGAGTTCTGTCTCGCGAATTTGAAGCGCGAGGCGAGCTCCGGGGGGACTTCCATTCCCTCGGAGAGCTTGAACCCGACCGCCCGCCTGTCGGGGTCGTCGATCGTGTACATCACGTTGATGGACAGACCGCTCTCGTAAAAGACGTAGGCGATTCGGATGTTCTCGACCTGGAAGGCCGAAGCCTCGAGTGGCGGAGAGGAGATGACGATGTCGCGTTCCTCCATGAGGATCCGGTGCACCCAGTCGATCGCCCGCTTGGCGTCGCTCGCCGGCTCGACGGTGAAGACGTGGCGTACTTGTTCTTGAAGTAGCGAGCCTCGTGGGCTCGCAGACCAGCGAGCGCGGCCGCGACCGGCGAGGACTCCAGGCCGACTGTCGAGACCTCTTTGAAATCCACGGCGTAGGGCATGAGCAGATCCTGTCATCGCTTGGTGTTGGCCCTACGGTCCATGACCCTAAACCAGGCCGAAGGCGTGCCTGGAACCCGGCATTCGCCCGGCTCCACGCAGGTCGCTCCAGGTAGCTGAGACCCGTCTTAAACTGCCTGACGGTGTCCGCGGAAGAGGTTGACGAGTACCTGCAGAGCGTTCAGCAGCCGAAGCGCGGCACGCTTGAGGCGTTGCGCCGCACCATTCTCGAGTGCGTTCCCGAAGCCGAGCAGACGCTCTCGTACCGCGTTCCGGCATTCCGCATTCACGGCAAAGTGATCGCTGGCTTTGCCGCGTTCAAGGATCACCTGAGCTACCTGCCTTTCAGCGGCTCGGTGCTGCCGCAGCTCGACGATGAGCTCGACGGTTACACGATGACCAAGAGCGCCCTTCATTTCCCGGTCGACCAGCCGCTGCCAAAGACGCTCGTGCAGAAGCTGATCGAGCTGCGGCTCAACGAGCTCGGCCGAGGATCGCGCTAGCCCGGCGCTCGGGGACCACCGGCACACCTTCGAGGCCGTTCCTCATGGCCGTGCCCGGCCCGACATGCCCCTGCGACGAGCGCCGCCCACGAACCGCATCACCATTACCCCCGGCCGCCCACCCCGAACCGCGTCGGCAGAGGGCGGCAGCAGTGCAGTCGGGGAGCGCCGCAACGGGCCCCCGGGAGCCATGGGCCCCCACCATCCCGGGGCTCGGCGGGCGTCAGAGCCTGAGGTCTTCGTCGTTACTGGCCCGGTGTGCCGACCCGTGCTTTCGGAGAGGCACACGCGGCGAAACGCGCGTCAGCCGTTGACATCGCGTGCGCCAGCCCCCACAGCGAACACCCCACGCTGGTCGCGCCTGCACTCCCATACGCACGCTCCAGCACTGGATGGGCCACGCGAACTCAAAGACGACGCTGGTCTACGCGCACTGCCAGCCGAGCGACCAGGAGGCCGACGCGGTCGAGCAGGGCGTTCGCGTGACGCTCCGCTCCTCCGGGCCCATCAGGGCTCTGGGCCTGCGAGGAACGGCTCGATCCAGTCCCGGTACGAGCCGATGAAGTCGCGGGCCGCATCCCGGATAAGGGTCGCGGCGCGATGGACATCGCCGGCGGGCGTCTGTACGTAGCTGTGCTCGATTCGGGTCCTGGCGTTCTGAGCCTGGACCAATCGCCGGCAGAGGGTCGCGCTGATGATCTTGGCGTCGCGCATTGCATCGAAGGCGATCTCCGTCGACGACCGGCGCGCGTCCGCCGGTCTCGGCAGCGCCGCGAGCTTGACGCCGGCTTCGGCCAGTTCGCCCACGTAGTTCTGGACTCGCCCAAGCGCGCGTTCGACTGCCTGCACGCGGTTGTACGCATCCATGTCGTCGGCGGTGGTGTACGCCGCCCGGAACTGCTGAAGGTCGAAGTCCGCCCCGAAGCTCGCCATCGCATGCTCCAGGGCGGCGTACTGGCGCGGGAGGTCCTCGAGGTGGCGGACGATCGCAAGACGCCAGCGCTTCGTGTCCACCGGCCTGACATCGGGGTCGGCCACCGTCACCGCGCCAGCAGGCGGTCAATCCCGGCCAAGGCGGCCTCGACGCGCTGCGTTTCTGCTCGCCGACTTGCTCGTCGCAGACTCGGCTCCTGACCGCGAAGTCGTGGCCACAGCCGCTCGCGGTCAACGAGCACCCGCCCGTCCGCGACCACGTCGGCGAGGAACGACGGCTCGCTCTGGGCATCCTGGAGCCGAACCACGTCGACGCGCCGGCCGGTGGCCGCCGTGAGTTTGGCGCTCAGCTCGACGACGCGTTCCAGGCGCCCATCGCGAAGAGCTACGAGCACGTCGACGTCGCTTCGCGGAGACGCGGTTTCTCTTGCCACCGACCCGAACAGCAGGGCGAAGCGGACGTTGTGCTCGGTCCGCAGCGCTGCCCGCAGAGCCGACACCAGCTTCCACGAGCGTCGCACGTACTCCCGCTCGGACAACGAGATGTCCAGAGTCCTCGGGGTCGGCCGGACCCCGCGAAGGCTCCCTTCCGCGATCGCGCGTCGAAGCGTGCGTTCATGCACGCCCACCTCTCGAGCCAATAGCGCCAGCTCCGTCATGGGTCCATTATAGACAAGTCATGTGTCCGTTCTAGCGTAGTCATACGTCCAATCACGCCACCGGTGCCGCGAGCAGCTCGGTGACGAGATCGATGGTCCGCCCCGCGGGCCAGGCGGGCGGCTCTGGGATCCGCGCGTCCGCGTAGGCGGCTCCGCCGACCGTGCTTCTTGCACAAGGGGCCCATTCCTTTGTCGCCCCTGCCCCATATTCGGCCGCTACGCCATCAGATCGATTGGCCCGATTTGCTGGCCCTTGGTAGTAGTCGGGGAGACTGGATTCGAACCAGCGACCGCCCGGCCCCCAGCCGGAATCCGTTAGATCGGAATATGACCTGAATCCGCTGATTTGGCGGGCTTTTCCGTCCGTGAGATCAGGTACGATCAGGTCAAAATGGAACATGAAACAGTACATGGAGATGCGCGCTGGTCGGCTGCCGAACACGGGCCAGCGACCGCCCGGCCGACGGTGCAGCGGTCGTCGCCGCGCTCAATCCCCATATACCGTTTTGTACCGATCGGGGCGGCGGAGGGGGCATGACCGCGACTGCCACAAAGACCCGCCGCGCGTACGGGACCGGGACACTCCAGATCGTCGGACGTTCGTGGATTGGCTCGTGGTACGGACCCGATGGCCGGCGCGTGCGCCGCAAGGTCGGCGACGTCCGCACCGAGGGCCAAGCCGACGGGCTCACCAAGGCGCAGGCCGAGCGCGCGTTGCGCCGGATGCGGGAGCTCGAAACCCCACGCCCGACACCCGGCGCCGAGCGGGTGACGATGGAGGAGGCGGGGCGCGAGTTCTGCCAGCGCCTGGAGCTGAAAGGCCGTCGCAAGTCGCACCGGCTGACCGTCGCGTCTGACCTGCGCAATCACATCGCGCCGTTCTTCGCCGGTAAGACACTGGACCTGATCCGCCCTGAGGACGTCGAGCGCTACGTGGCTGCGAAGCGCAAGACGCTTGCGACCAAGACGATTCGCAACCACGTCAACACGATGCACTCGGTCTTCGACCTGGGCTTGCGGAAGGGCTGGTGCCAGGTCAACCCGGTGAAGCTTGCCGACCGGCCCACGATCAAGAAGACCGAAACCCGGATCCAGTTCCTCGACCAGGCCGAGCTCGAGAAGCTCGTCGCCGCCCGGTACCCCAACGACGCGTTCGGGAGCATCGAGCCGACGCTATACCTGACGGCGGCGATGACCGGGCTGCGGCAAGGCGAGCTGCTTGGCTTGCGCTGGCGCGACGTCGACCTCGATGTCCGCAAGATCCGCGTCGTGTCGCCTTACGTGCGAGGCGAGTTCGGCGATCCCAAGTCGGTCGGCTCCGGCCGGTCAGTGCCGATGGCCGATCGTGTCGCGACCGCGCTCCGCGAGCTGCGTGAACGCTCGCTCTACGCCCGAGACCGTGATCTCGTCTTCTGCCATCCAGAGACCGGCAAGCCGCTCGACCGCTCCAAGCTGGTGCGCCGCTTCCGGCAAGCGCTCGACCGCGCGGGGGTACACCGAATTACGTTCCACGAGCTGCGACACACGTTCGGCACTCGGATGGCCGCAGCCGGTACGCCGATGCGCACCCTCCAGCACTGGATGGGGCATGCGGACTCGAAGACGACGCAGATCTACGCCCACTATCAGCCGAGCGATCAGGAGGCCGATGCGGTCGATCGGGCGTTCGGCGACATCAACTCACGGCCTGCGAGCGTAGGGTAGGAGCTAGCGATGGCTCGCACTCCAGACGCCCTCGTCAGTCCCGAGTTGCTCGTGTGGGCGCGCGAAACACTCGGCTTGAGCGTCGACGACGCTGCCAAGAAGGCCGCTGTGAGCGCCGAGCGGCTTGCCACTTGGGAGGATGGCACGGACCGCCCAACGATCGCCCAGCTTCGCAAGCTCGCTGAGGTCTACAAGCGTCCACTGGCGGTCTTCTATCTGCCTGAACCACCGAAGGCATTTCGTGCGCTGAGCGACTTCCGCCGTCTTCCGGCGGCCAGAGCCGGGAAGTGGTCTCCGGCGCTGAATCTGGCTATCCGCCGCGCGCATTTCCAGCGAGACGTCGCACTAGAGCTGATACAGCTCCTTGATGAACCAGAGCCCGAGCCGCCGAACGTCGAAGCAGCGCCAGCCGACATCGATCGCTTCGCCGCTGAAGCTCGACAGCTTCTCGGCGTCGGCATTGACGCCCAGGTCGCCTGGCGCGACCCGTATCAAGCGCTGAACGGCTGGGTACGCGCAGTCGAGGACGCAGGCGCCCTCGTGCTGCACGCACAGCGCGTCGAGCTCGATGAGATGCGGGGGTTCTCGATCTCGGGTCCAAGGCTGCCCGTTGTCGTCCTCAACGGCGCCGACTTCCCGCGAGGCCGGATGTTCACGGCACTCCACGAGTTCGCACACATCCTGCTCAACAGCGCTGGCGTCTGCGACCTGCACGACGCTCCGGCCCGCGGGGCCGACGGCGACATAGAGATCACGTGCAACGCAATCGCGGCCGCGATCCTGCTCCCCCGCGACGTGTTCACCGCGGATCGGCGGGTTCAGCGGGCGCCGCGAGGCGGTCGGTGGTCGGACAATGACCTCGCTGAGCTGGCCGAGCACTACTCGGTTAGTCGGGAGGTCGTGCTCAGAAGGCTGCTCGAGTTCGACCTGACGACCTGGGAGTTCGTCGAGGAGAAGGGACGCGAGTACCGCAAGGCATACGCCGAGGCTCGCGCCGCAGAAAGACGCGGGACGCCCTCGTACTACCGCGTCAAGCTGCGCGATCTGGGCCACGCCTATGTGGGGCTCGCGCTTGAGGCGTACAACCGTGACGAGATCAACGCCTCGGACATCTCGCAGTACCTCGAGGTCAAGGTCAACAAGCTTCCGCAGCTGGAGGCCGAGTATCGGCGGGGCGCGGCGGCTGCGGTGTAGCGGTTGGCGTACTGCTTCGACACGAGCGCCCTGCTTCAGTGTTGGGCGCGCTACTACCCGGTCGACGTCTTCCCGGGCCTGTGGGACCGGCTCGACGGCATGATCGAACTCGGCGAGATCCGGTGCCCGGACGAGGTTGGTCGTGAGATCGCCAAGAAGGACGACGGCCTGAACGAGTGGGTCAAGGCGCGCCCGCAGCTTCTCGTCGCCCTCGATGACGAGACCCAGCGTGCTACCGCCGAAGTCCTGAGCGCGTTCCCCGAGCTCGTCAAGGAGCTGAGCGGCCGCAACCAGGCCGATCCGTTCGTCGTGGCGTTGGCGCGCGTCAACTCGCTCGTGGTTGTCAGCGAGGAGAAAGGCGGGTCGCAGTCTCGACCGCGGATCCCGATGGTGTGCGCGCGCTTCGAGGTCGCATGCCTGGATGTCGTGTCGTTCATCCGCGATCGTGGATGGACGTTCTAGGCGACCAGGTCGCTGCCACCATCGCTGGCGGAGACATGCAGCTGTCTATGCGACCAAAGAGTCGCTCGCCCCGCGCGCCGAACTGATCCGCGCGCCGGAGCTCCGCCGTAGCGCCCATGGCGGTGCGTGTTCTCGCGCAAACGCGGCGAGCAATGGGTCGGCAATCGCCCACGTCCGCTGCTCGGGCTGCCACGCCAGCCCGACGTCGCGAAGCCTGTTGAGCCCGTCGTCTACGGTCTTGCTTGCCGCCGAAATGCTGTGTGGCTTGATTCCTAGGCTGATCGCCGCGACCAGCGTCTGCGCAGCGGGATGAAGGCGGCGCAGCTCGTCCCATTGCTGTCGAACGGACGTCGCGTTGGCGCGCCTCAGGGCTTGCCAACCTTCGACGGCGCGCGCGTTGACGTCACCCTCGCCTGCGGCCAGCGCGACGATCTGCCAGGTTAGGGCGGGCACCCCCGTCGCGAGATCCGCCGCCGCGCGAAGCAAGCCGATCGGTGTTCTGACGAGCGGTTTCGTGATCGCTAGGTCCTGGATCACACGATCAGGCGTGGGACGGGTTACGCGCTGCGTCTCCCCAGCGCGGTACATCGGATGCCTCGGGTCGCCCAGCGCCTGACTGATCGGTCCATGCGGCTGATCCACGAGCACGAGCGCTAGATCGCTGCTGCGCTGGCTCGCTGCTCTTAGAGCATCAAGAATCTCAAGCGCGTGACCACCGCGGACGTTCGACAGCATCGCGCCGAGATGGTCGATGGCGATGACGACATGACCGGTTGTCAGGTTGGCCGTCAGGTCGAGCGCGCGACGTAGCAGCACCGGGCCGTCCCCCTTTCCGACTCGCAGCTCCTCGGTTTCGATCCCCCTGTCGTGAAGGCTCCGCCGCAGCCGTAGCCCCGCCGTGCTCGCCGGCGGGGCAGCTCCTTGCCACCAGGCCAACGCCTCTGGAGCTATGGCACCAACTGCCGCGTCTGCGATCGCCATTGCGAGATCGCGCGAATCCGCGCACACTCGCGCGTCGACGAGGGCGAATTGCTCGCCGCTCTCTTCCAGCGCAGCGTGGAGCATCAGGCTGGTCCCGCTGAGAGGGTCCGCCACCAGCACGGTCAGCCCTACGTGCTCTTGGAGGCTGGCAAGCAGCTCGCCCCATTCAGCGACGTGCCCGGTCAGCAGCTGACCGTCCGGAATGGTCTGCTCCGTTGTGGGCTTAGGCGGCATCGTCCCGAAGGTGTCGGTCAATCGGCTCTTGTAGGTTGGCCATCCGAGTCGCATACTACTAATCAGTGATGCTGCCATCAACTTTTAGTGATAGCTCCCCAACACCACCCCGAGCCAGAGGGGCCGGGTCGTCTACTCGTCCTCCAGCGGCGGGTATTGAGGCGGCGCCGTTCCGCGTCGCTCGCTGACACGAGGCATCGCGCCGGCATGCTCGACCCGGTCGCGGAGCGTGAGCATCACGCGCCATTCGTCGCCGTAGTCGAACACGTAGGCGATCCGCGACCCGAGATCCAGCTGAAGCTCGCCCACCGGCATGTCCGCCGTTGCGCTGTCGGTGTCTGGAGTGCCGGGCCGGACGAGCTCCTCCCCTTCACGGCTCCAGAATTCGCCATCGAGCCAGAACGAGTAGAGGTGGTCGTCCTCCCAGTTGAACGCCCGCTGGATGGCTCCATGAAGCTCGGTCAGGTGTTCGTGAGCGGCGACGGCAACGCGTGCCCTCACGTCGGTGACATTGAGCAACTCTGCTTCGAACACGAATACAAAGCGGCCGGCGACCTCACCCCGGCTCCTGCCAACCACAAATCTGGCAGCCGGGCTCAGCGAGATCAGCGACCGCCACCTCTTGGGATCGTCGGGATCGGGCTTGCGGTCGATCAGTCCGTACGCCTCACCCCGGCACAGGACATCGCCGACGACCCAGGAGACTCCGCGCTCGTCTGGCGGGTTACCGGTGGAGTCACGCCATCCCCACTGCGCGGCTGCATGGGCAGGCGCAACGAGCTGGTCGTGGGTACAGGACGCGCTCTCGCTCAGCTCGTCAACGACTCGGTCGGCAACCATCGCCGTGAACTGATCACCTCCGCCGAGATCCAGCCCGAGCTCGTATAGAAGCGCGATCGGGTCGGTCGCCAGCTCCCGTCCCCGGGTAGTCGCGAGGAGCTTGCGACCGCGCCGGCGTACGCGTCGCATCCGCAGCAGACCTTCGCGGAGAGCCTCGAGCAGGGGCATGTCCAGCTCTCGATGCGGCGGCCCGAACAGCTCGGCGTCCCACCAATCGGGCCATCGCTCGGCAGCCTCACGGACGACGATTCTCGCGAGCGCATTCGTCTCTGTCAGCGGAACGCCGCCGTTGCCAGCGGCGTCGAGCAGCCAGCGCACAGGGCCCGCGGCGCTCGCGGCCAGCTCATCGGGCGTCGTTTCCCGCCGGTGTACTTCAACCCCATGCATCACGCGGCCAGAGTCGCACAGGCTCGGCGGCGGGCGACGGCTCGGAACGCGCTCTACGCGGAAAATGCGACAACGCGATCACACTCCGCCGGCTGGTGCGGTATTCCACTCGGCATGGACTTCGAGCAGGCTTTGAAGCAGGGCGACCTCGACGTGGCTCGGGCGATCCTCGACGAGCTGGTAGCGCTTCCCGACACCGGCGGACTGTGGATGCCCGAGTGCTGCGCCGACCTTGCCCGCGAGTACGACCGGCGGGGCCGCCATGACGACGCGATCGCGTTGCATGAGCGCGCAATCGAACTCGGCTGGGACTCGATCCCGGACCCGCGATCAGACATTGCCGAGTTCCACCTTCGCGCTGGCAGAGAGGAACAAGCGGCCGCGATCTGGGCCGAACTGAAGGCCGCCGATCCCGACGATGTCTGGCTCTACAACGCCGCCGGCCTCTCGTACAACGAGGTCGGACAGCACGAGCTTGCGATCCAGTGGCTGGCGGAAGGGATCGAGCTTGCGATGCGCACGGACGACCCCGAAGGGATCATCAACCAGCTCTCCGCCGTCCGCCGCCAGAGTCTCCGTGCCCTCGGCCGTGACCTGGACGAGCTCGAGCAGCGGGTCGATCCGTTCCTGGAAGCGTGGCGGTCGGAGGAGCAAACGCGCGGCCGCCGGCTCGCGCGCCTGATCGAGTCTGCGAACTCCGTTCCCATCCTTCGAGATACGCCCGGCGTGGACGACCGCGATGGCGAGGACGTCGCCGTATCTATCGCCTGGTTCCCGTCGGGCGAGTACGAGGAGGCGATCCGCCGCTGGCCGAGCCTCGCTGAGGATTGGGCGGACGTGGCCCACAGCGATTACTCCGCGCGTCTCGACGGCAACATCAAATGGATGCGGAGTCAAGGCGTTCCAATCCGCGCCGTCGCACCGATCCTCGTCGAGGACTACGCGGCATGGTGCGCTGAGCAGGGCGAGGATCCCGAAGAAGCGCGAGCCGCCTACGCAGCGCACCGCATGCGCGACGGCGAAGCCATTGCCTGGCCGCCGGGGCGCAACGAGCTGTGCTGGTGCGGGTCAGGTCGCAAGTACAAGAAGTGCTGCGGACCCGCGCCGGCCCGTCCCATGCATGATCCGGAGGCGTAGTTCCCGGCGAGAATGCGACGGTCCGCGCCAGCGGACCGATCATTGCCAGATAGCCGCAGCGGACCGGCAGTCAAGGGCGGCCCGACAGGGCCCAGCGAAGCGAGCCGCGAAGCGGCGCCCTTGACGGCCGGGGCCGCGGAGGCTACCCAGCCGGCTTAGACCCGAGCCGGTACGTGGGCGCGGCAGCACTCGGCGAGGTGCACTTCGAGATCGTGCCGGCTGAACCTCAGCGCGCGCCCAATACGTAGGTGCGGCAGTCGCCCGGTGCGGGCGAGGTCGTAAATCGTCGACACGGGCAATCGCAGCAGCTCCGCCACATCCTCCGCTGTCAGTAACCGATCGTCGAGCGGGACGGCGAGGTCGGTCATGGCCGGCCCCGGCTGATCGAATCACCTGCCGCTGGCAACGGTGCCAGCTCCAACAGCCGCTCCGCGCCGACCGCTCGGGCCGCGCGCTGCACTGCCTCGCCGATATTCGTCGGTGCGTAGTACCGGATCCGTGACACGTTCTGGTTTCTCAGGTAGCCCCGAAGGATGCGTTCGAGCCGCGCTTTGGTCTTGAGCGTCAACTCAACCTCGATGGCGATCACGTTCTCGCCGTCGGCTTCGACCAAAGCGAAGTCCGGGCGGTGTAGACGAGAACGACCGTCATGCGGTGGCCCGAGGATCGCGGAGGCGATCGGCTGGCCGGCGGCATTCTCAGCCGCTCGGTGCTCACGGTCGCTGAGCAGCGTTGTGTCGACGAGCCGCGGCTCGAGCATCGCGGCGAGGGTTGCCGACACGAGCATGTGCGGCACTTGAGCGAGGCTCACCCGCGCCGGCTTGAGCGGTTCGAGATCCGCGCACCTCAGACCGTCGGCGGTTGTCGTGAGCAGACCGCCGTCGTTGTACAGCAGTCGGTGGCGGCGGACCAGCCCGCATGCGACGAGTTCGTGCACGCGCCGGTATGTGGCGGTGCGGCCCATCCCGTAGCGAGTCATGAGGTGCCGGGTCTGTACCGCTCCGTGCCGCCCAATCCACCTCACGAGCTTCATGTCGCGGTCGGTCACCATCGCCGACCCCTGCGAAGCAGATCGTCCGGATGGAAGATCCTGACGATCGTTTCCACCCGCAACCTCGGGACGATCACCCCCGCTTCTCCAATTCGGAGCCGTTTGATGTCGTCGGGGTGGATCACGTATTCGCGTCCGCGGACACGTGATCCGAGACCGGTCCGGATTCCTCCGATGCCGTCTCCGGTCTGATGTGTTGTGATCCACGCGCCGCGGGTGCCAGCGATCTGCGCGATCAGCTCTGCTGACTCGGGCACGCCTTGTCGGTGGCTGATCAGCACATCGACGTTGCCGAGGACCTGATCTCGTATCCCGTTGCGCGCGCCTGCCTCGGTGATGACAGCGGCCATGTCCGCAAGCTCCTGTGCGCCGAGCAGCTGGCTGAAGCCAGCGCCGCGGCCTCGGCTGAACAGACGCTGGACGGCCTTCGCAGCGAAGCTAGAAAACTCGTCCATCACGAGTAGCACCGGCCGGTGGTCGCCATGCTGGCGCTCCGAGCTGATCGCGACCAGGTCCTGAATGACGGCCGCGGCCACCATCGGCGCCGCGAGCGGAAGCCGATCGGCCTCCAGTCGGAACATGACCACGTCACCCCGATCGAGCGACTCGCGGAGATCGATGCGCTCGCCCGGCGTGCCGGGATCGAGCCACGGGGCAAACTCCGTCTCGGCGAGGATCGCGAGACGATTGAGAGTGCCCGAGAGGTCGCGCTCCTGCTGGGTGGTCAGCGTCTCGAGGTAATCGAGCAGCGCTCGGGACTTCTCGGCCGGAAGCTCGCGCGCGAGCGACGCCAGCCGAGCGGGATCCATGTACTGGACGAGGGTTGCGAGGCTGACGGTCATCCCGGCGCCTCTCAGCGCTCGAACCAGATGACCCAGATAGCGCTGTGCAAGCCGCTGGTAGTGGGGCTCGGTGAACGTCTCGCCCGCCAGCAGCTTGTCGGCTATCTCGGTGTCCGAGCCGGTCTCGTAGGGGTTGTAAACAGCGCCCCCCCTCGCTGAGACCAGTACGAACCGTCGGCCGGCACACTTGGCCGCTTTGCGCAGCGCGCGGAGCATGAAGTCATCGCCCTTCGGATCGATGACCACGACCGCGTATCCACACATGATCGCCGCCAGTGCAAGCAGCGTCATCGTGACTGTCTTGCCCGAGCCGGTGGCGCCTGCTACGAGGCAGTTGACTGGGCGTGGGCCGCAAATCGGCACTCGCACGAGCCTCCCCCTTCGATCGATCCCAACCGCGACCCCTTCCCCAGTCACCCACGAACCGTGACGGACGCGCCACCACGAGATCCGTCGCCGGATGAGGTCCATCGGCCCGATTCGAGCCCACGCTCGCTCCGCCAGGTCTCCGCCGGCGAGCTTGTCGCGGAGATGCCAATACCCGCCGACCAACACTTCACAGAGGCCGACGCCGGCTGGCGTCACGGCTTGCTCCCACGCAACCGGTATGGCCAGCGCAGCGGCACCGACGAGTAGGAGTCCCCACGACCAGGCGAGCCCCGTCCATCGCATGACGAGCGCCAGGGCGGTTCCGATCGCCGCGAGGATGATCACGACCAAACCCAAGGTCGCGACCACATGCGCAAGCTGCACGACCCGGATCGGCGGCACCGCAGGTGTTGCTGCAAGCAACGCCAGTCCCGATCCATTTCGTGCTGGCCCCATGCATCCTGCCCGGACCGCACGCCTACCGTGATCTATGAGTTGAGTTAATGGCTCCATGCGATCTAGGTAGACGGTCGACCGTCGGAAGCCCCTAAATCGATTTGTTAAGAAGAACCCCGTCCGCCCGCCCCGCCTCACACCCCACGCGCCCGGCTGCTGACCCCGGTCACACACGATGCGGGGGCGGGGTCAGCAGCCGGGCGCGACCTCAAACCCAGGCGGGGCGGGCGGACGGCGTGGACTCACAGTCCACATGGTGGTTCACAGACGCCACCCAGCAGAGTCCAATGGCGCGGGGCCCGGGTGCCAGCCCGGGCCGCCGCCACAGCAGGAGCAACGGCGCCGCATCATTTCATTGCCTCCGGATGTCGTCCGGAGGGAGCTCCACAATCGCGGCAATCCCTCGGACCTCGTCGTCCTGTGCCAGCAGGCGGTCCAGAGGGCCGACAGCAAGGAGCGGCCATGCCTTACACGTCGCCATTCCACACCAACAGCCCCGAATACGGGCCAAAGCATCGGAACGTCTACCACGACAACACCGAGTGCGGTTACGGCAAGGAGATCAAGTCGTGGCACCGGGTAGCCGGCACCGACGGTCGCCCCCGGTGCGATGAGTGCGCCCGACTCGCGAGCGAGGGCAAGTAGCGATGCATGCAGCGGCGACCGAGGGCATGGACGCCCTCGTCGCTCACCAGTGGCGTCCTCTGCCCGGCGGGCTAAGCGAACAGGCGGTCCTCGACGTCGGGCCAGTAGCGATACAGCTCCTTCGCCTGGTCGAGCACCAGCTGCGTGTAATGCCCGATCGCGTCAGCGCCGCCGCCGCTCGCGGTGGCCGGTGGCTTGTATCCGTGCCTCCGGAGTAGTCGCTTGATCTTCGTGCGGATCTTTGCCTCGGTCGATTCGCGGTCGGCCCAATCGACGGTTAGGTCCGCCCGGATGCTCTTGACGAGCTCGGCCGCGATCGCAGCGAGCTGTGGATCGGCGGCGCCGTCGCTGCTGTCGCCCGCCAGAGCGTCATAGAACGCAGCCTCCTCGACAGTCAGCCCGAGCTGCTCGTGTCGGCGGCGGGCATCACGGAGACTCTTCGCGATCTCCACGAGCCGCTCGACAACTTCTGCGCTTGAGATCTGGCGCAGCTCGTAGCGGCGCAGAACCGCTTCGATCTGCTCGCTGAACAGCTTGGCTTGCATGCGGTTCGTGCGCGAGCGGCTCCGAACCTCCCCCTTGAGCAGCTTCTCGAGCAGCCGGATCTGGACGTTCGGATGCTCGCTCCTGGTCGCGATCGAATCGAGGAACTCGTCGGAGAGGACGGAGATCTCCGGACGGTCCTGATCGGCGACCGCGAGCACGTCGACGATCTCGCCCGCAGCGAGCCCTTCTGACATGAACTGGCGTACGACCTGCTCGGCGGCTGGGCTCGCTTGCGCGTCCGGTGTTGTGATCTTGCGGACCTCGGCAGCCAGCTTGTTGAAGAAGCCGACCTCCTCCCGCAGCTCGATCACCGCCGGCTGGGTGCGCGCAAGCGCATACCAGCTCGCCAGCGCCGCCTGAGCGTCGAGGAACTCGCGCACCCGCTCCTCGCTGGCGAGCACGTGGTTGTAACAGTCAAGGAACAGCCGGTTTGGATCAGTAACTAGTGAAAGCTCACCCTGTCGGTAGCCCACCGGATGAAGCAGCGCGCAGAGCACCTCGTACTTCTCGCCGAGGCCGGCGACAGCCTTCCACGCCGGGATCACCGGATCGTCGAGGTCGGCGTCGTCGTAGGCGCGAAGCGACGCCCGCAGATCCTCGCCGATCCCGATGTAGTCGACGACGAGCCCGCCCGGCTTGTCCTTGAACACCCGGTTGACCCGCGCGATCGCCTGCAACAGCCCGTGGTCGCGCATCGGCTTGTCTATGTAGAGCGTGTGCAGCACGGGCGCGTCGAAGCCCGTCAGCCACATGTCCTTGACGACGACGATGCGCAGCTCGTGGTTGGGGTCCTTGAAGTCCTTCGCGACCTGCTGAAGCTCGGCCTTCGACCGTCGGAAGCGCGAGACCTCGGGTGGATCAGTTGCCTGCGCCGAGATGACGCACTCGACCGCGCACGTGCCGAAGCGCTCGCGCAGCAGCTGTGTCAGCTCGGCGGCTATTCGGCGCGAGTACGCGACCACGATCGCCTTCCCCGACAGTACCTCGCAGCGCGCGGCGAAGTGCTCGTGGATGTCGTCGGCCAGCTTGTCGAGCCGATCGGGAGCGCCGACGACCTTCTCGAGCTTCGCCCAGGCCGTCACGAGCTTCGACGCGGCCTCCTGCTCCTCGGTCTCCAGCACGTCCTCGACCTCCGAGAGCAGCTCCGTGTCGGCAATCTCGAGCGGGATCTGGCGCGACTCGTAGTAGATCGGCACGGTCGCGTGGTCCTCTTGCGCCTGCCGCATCCGGTAGATCGAGATGTAGTCGCCGAACACCAACCGGGTCGAGCGGTCGGCGCTCTCCACCGGCGTGCCGGTGAACCCGATCCGCGTCGCGTTCGGCAACGCCAGCGTGATGTTCTCGGCGAACGTCGCGTACTGCGACCGGTGTGCCTCGTCAGCCATCACAACCACGTTCTCGCGCTCGGATAGGACCGGCATCTCGTCGATGTCGCGAGCCGGCGCAAACTTCTGGATCGTCGTGAACACGACCCCTCCAGCCGGCACGTTCAGCAGCTCGTGCAGGCTCCTCGCGCCGCCGGTGATCTCCTCGGCCTGTTGGACGGCGCTCGCCAAATGGGTGCGCGAGAAAGTCTCCGCGAGCTGGTTGTCGAGATCGGTCCGGTCCGTCACGGCGACGATGGTCGGATTCGCGAAGCGGGGATCCCGCCGCAGCTTGTTGACGAAGAACACCATCGTGTAGCTCTTTCCGGCGCCCTGGGTATGCCAGACGAGGCCGCCGCGGCGATCAGCACCCATCGCCGCCGCAACTGACTCGACCGCCGCCTCGACTGCGTGCACCTGGTGGTACTTGGCCATCACCTTCCACGTTCGCGCGCCGTCTGACTCGAACAGGAGGAAGTCACGGACGAGCTCGAGGAAGCGCTCGGGTACAAACACGCGGCCAATCAGCACCTCGAGCTGAGGCCGCCCGTCGTACTCGCCGCCCATCGTCTTCCACTCGGCGAAATGCTCGGCCGGGGTATCGCTCGTCCCCACCCGCGCGGTCACCAGATCCGAGACGCCGACGATCTCGATGTACCGATAAAGGTCGGGGATCGTCTCGGTGTAATGGCGCACCTGATTGACCGCCGCCTGCGCCGAGTCCACGACCCCCGGAGCCTTTAGCTCGAGCTGCCCGAGCGGCAGACCGTTGACGAACAGGAGGATGTCCGGCCTACGGTTCTTGGTGCCATCGATGATCGTGAACTGGTTGACCGCCATGAACCCGTTGTTCGCGGGGTTCTCGAAGTCAACCAGCCACGCACGTTCGTGGCGCTCGATGCCCTCCTTGTCGAGGTACGAGACCGGCACACCCGAGAGCAGGCGCTCGTGAAAGCCTCGGTGATCCTCGATCAACACAGGCGACGTGCTCGTGAGAGCCCGGTCGACGACGAGTTGGACCGCGTCCGTTGGCAGCTGGGAGTTGATGCGAGCGACCGCAGCTCGGAGCCGGTCGACGAGTACTACGTCGGACCAAAGCTTCCGTTCATGTGCCGGCGCGTCAGGGGCGAGATCAGCGCCGTCGACGTGTGCCCACTTCGAGCCAGGCCGGTCGCACAGCCACGTGATCGCAGGCTGCTCGACAAGCGCGTCCTCGCTGACGGCCGAGGACGTCACGGCCCCGCCGCCAGCGTCTCCGCGGCCAGCTCGATCATCTCGGCCGGCTCGGCGGTATCGGGCACACGGATCTGGCCGGACACAAGCTTCGGGAGGAGCGCGTCGCGGACGAGACCTAGCGTTCGCGACTCGCCGACGAGCGTTGCACGCTGACGATCCAAGGGACCGATCACCCCGTCCGCTTCCGAGATCACCTGCGCCGTCGGTACCGGCACCCGCGCCTCGACGAGATGGCGTCGCTGGATATGACCCATGGTCGTCGCCTTGTCACGCGCGATTGCCCGAAACGTCTCCATGTGCTCCTCGAGCCAGGCGGAGACGAACCAAGCTGGCCAGCCATCGGGAATCACCTTGAAGATGTGCTGGTTGATCAATGACTCGTCGCCTGGCCAGCGATACGCACCGAGCGAGCCTGACCAGGCGAACAGGATGTCGTCGAACCGAGCCACGAGGTCATCGTCGGCGTCAAGGTCACTGCGAGGCGTCCCTTGATCAATGCCGTTGTGGAGCTCCCGGATCCGTAGGATCGGACGGCCGCGACCGTTCGCGTGCTTCGTGAACGCCTTGCCATTGACGAACCGTGCCAGGTCCGTCAGCGCCCCGACGCGCCACCCCCGCGGGATCCGCCCGATCTCGCTCTCCTCGAACTCATCGATCCCGACGAAGTCGACAAAGCGCGCGCGGAACAGCGTGGCCGCTGTCTCTTCCAGCAGCCGCGCGAGCCGACGGTCGCTCTCGATCTTGTCATCGAGAGCGGAGAAAACAGCGACGATGCGATGCTGCTCGCTGATACCCGGAACAACCACCGGCAATCCGCTCAGAATGCTCGTGTTGAGGTTGAGCATCGTCGCCCCGACGGCGTGACGTTCGATCCATTCCTGAACGGAGGGATGGCCAAGATAGACGGCTATGTAGCGGGGGTCTGCGGAGTCACCAATCCGCACGCGAAGGCAGCCGGTACCGCACAGCCAGCCGTTCTGCTCAGCCCGGATCAGGGTGCACCGCCGAATGTCGCCTCGCCGGCTGTAAACGATGTCACCCTCCCGAACCCGGTATCGGGCCAGCCGCCGCGCATCTTCTTCGGTTATTCGAGCGATTCGGGCGACGTCGATGCGACCATCCACCAGGTCTTGCGGCATGATCGCGGGTACGCCGTCGTCAACGTAGTCGGCGGCGTGCAGTTGGCTCCCGAACGGGCCTGTCTGAATATCGCCTCCGCCGCCCTGACACAGCGCGCCCAATGTGTTGACGGACCAGTTCGGGAGTGCAGGGTCGACGGGAAGGTCAGACCTCATATCCCACCTTGGCCAGAACCGTCTTGACCTCACCTGTCAGCCGCTCGTTCTGCGCCATTTCCTCCGCCAGGTGCTCGACCAGCGTCGCCATCTTCTCCTCGAATGCGATCTCGTCCTCCTCGGACTCGGGCGCACCGACGTAGCGGCCCGGCGACAGCGTGAAGCCGGCCGCCTCGATCTCCGCCAGCGTCGCGCCTCGACAGAACCCGGGCTCATCCACATGCTCAGCGCCCTCCACCGTCCCGCGCCAGCGGTGGTAGGAGGACGCGATCCGCTCGATCTCCTCGTCGGTCAGCTCGATCTGCGTGCGGCTGATCTTGCGACCCATCGCGCGGGCGTCGATGAACAGAGTCTCGCCGCGGCGGTCGCGCTCGCTGCTCGACGCCTTGTTGCGGTCGAGGAACCAAAGGCAGACCGGGATCCCGGTCGTGTAGAAGAGCTGCGGCGGCAGCGCGACGATGCAATCGACGACATCCGCTCGGATCAGACCCTCCCGGATCTTCCCCTCGCCGCTCGTCATCGTCGTCAGGGAGCCGTTCGCCATGACGAAGCCCGCGCGGCCGTCGGGCGCCAGGTGGAAGAGGAAATGCTGGATCCACGCGTAGTTGGCGTTCCCGGAGGGCGGCGTTCCGTGAGCCCATCGCGCGTCGTCGAGAATGGCCGGCGTCGACCATTCGGATTGGTTGAACGGCGGGTTCGCCATCACGAAGTCGGCCTTGAGCGTCGGGAACGCGTCGTCGAGCAACGAGCCTCCCTCTGTGTACTTCACGTCGCCCGAGAGGCCGTGGATCGCGAGGTTCATCCGCCCGATCCGCCACGTCGCCTGGTTCCGCTCCTGGCCGTAGATAGAGATCTGCGCAGGGCGACCACCATGAGCCTCGACGAACGTCGCGGACTGCACAAACAGACCGCATGACCCGCAGGCTGGATCGAACACGCGACCCTCGAACGGCTCAAGCAACTCGATCAGCAATCTCGCGACCGGCGCCGGCGTGAAGAACTCCCCGCCACGGTGCCCCTCCGAGCGGGCGAACTCCTTGATGAAGTACTCGTAGGTGCGGCCGAGAATGTCGCGCGCCTCGCCCGGATCCGCGCCGAAGCCGATCTTCGCGATCGTCTCCAACAGCGAGCCCATCAACTCCGACGAAAGCGGCGCTCGCGCGTAGATCCGGGGCAGAACGTTCCGAAGACCCGAGTTCGCGCGCTCGATCGCGGCGAGCGCTTCGTCAATCTTGCTAGCGATGTCCGGCTGCGATGCCGCCGCGAGCAAGCTCGGCCACCGCGCCTCTTCGGGGACCCAGAAGACGTTCTCGGCGACGTACTCGTCGCGATCCTCTAGGACCGACGCGCGGCTTTCAGGATCCTCGATGTAGCCGTCGCCGGATGGATCTGACAGCTCGACCTCGAGCTGCCCCCGCCGCTGCTCGAAGGCATCGGAGATGTACTTGAGGAAGATCAGGCCGAGGACGAGATGCTTGTACTCGGCCGACTCGACCGAGCCGCGCAGCTTGTTCGCCGCCTCGAACAGCGCTGCGCCGTTCGGACTATCCACCCCCATTGAGCTCATGCGCCCGTAAGGTAGTGCGAGGGCCAGCGCTTGTCACGGCCGGCCAAGTCCCACCGCGCAGGCTGGCGGTAGGTCAATGCGCAGCAGCAGTGAGCATCGTCGTTAGCTCTTGAATTCGTTGAACGCTTTGAGGAGCTTCATCGTGGCGTCGTGATCGAGTCCCTCGCCCTCGAAGCGAACCTCGTAAAGACCTTGGAGGTTAGATGGCAGGGTTGTTCCCTTCTCAACGAGCAGGATGAACCGGCCCTCATAAAGCGCCATCGCCGCGCCGATCTCGATGAGAACGTTCTGGTTGAGCATGTGATGCTCGTTGCCGTCCTCGTCCTTCACCCTTCGCTCCGTGCCGACGTGGATGATGCCCGCGCCGCACGAGCGCATGTCGTCCATAACCTTGTCGGGCACCGGCTTCGACGTCGTCTCGTGTTCGACCGAGACGACCGGCTCGAAGTCACCATACGCAAGGAGCTCCTTCAGCTGCGTGACAACCTTCTTGTTCTTGCCGTGGCTGATGAACACTTTGCGGTGGGTCCTCGCGTCAACCGCCGCTGCAGGCGGCACCACAGCTCGAACGATGCGCTCGGTGTCGCCGAGATCGGCATCCCTCATGGCCTCCCGTTCGGCGGTTTCCTCCTCCTCCTCGTCGTCGTCGCCGGCCTCGACATAGAGAAGATCGGAGTCAGCCTTCGGCGACTGGACGCCGCGCAGGTTGACGTAATTGTCCCCTTTGATCTCGCGCAACAGCCGTAGGTTGTTGGCGCTCTCAGTAATCAGGTCAAGCGTGCGGTCTGTTGCGCTCGCCGGCACGCCCATGCGCTCGAGCACGTTGCGTCCGATGTCTCGCCGGGGCAGCTTGGAGCCGTCGTACTTTTCGAGAAATTCGCGCACCACCCGCGGCCGGAGCAGGGCCTCGCGCTTTGCCGCGAGGTCATCGCCCTCCTCGGTAGGCGCGACGACCCGATGCCCCAACTCCGTGAGCGCGATCTCGTCGGCTTGCGCGCCGCCCTCGGTGAAGCCATAGGCGATCGAGGCGCCCGTCAGCATTTTGAATGGGCCGGAAGTCGGGGTCATCTCGATCGCGGCCGCTACGTCCAGCGGTCGCGTGGGTTGCTTGCCGTACTCGTCGGCAATCGCTTGAGCGACGCGGAGCGCTTCGTCGATGCTGTAGCGAGGCACGTCAGCCTGGCTGAGATATCGCTTGCGTTGAACCTTCGCCGAGGTGCGCTTCGCGGCGTCATTCGCGTTGGAACTCGGCTTTGATCGGCTGCGTGCCACAGGACCTTTCCTTGTACCACGCGCCGCGGACGATGCATCGAAGGCCTGAACCTCGGAAAACCCCTTCACAGTCGTCGAGAAACGGTACACAAAGAGTACACACCGCAGCCCGAGAGGACGAGATCACCCAACCAAAAACCCCGCCTGAGCGGGGCTTTCCTCTAGTCGGGGAGACAGGATTTGAACCTGCGACCGCCCGGCCCCCAGCCGGGTGCGCTACCAGACTGCGCCACTCCCCGTGGTGCGGGCGATGATAACTCCCATCGGGCCCTCCTCCCCAGAGCGACGGTCAGGAGCGGGCGACGGGACTCGAACCCGTTCCTAGAGCTTGGAAGGCTCCCGTGCAGCCGTTAACACCTCGCCCGCTGGGCAGGGCTAGATGGTAGCCGGGCCCTGGTTCACACCCGGACCTCGGTTCACAGCGCCGGCCTTCGCTCCTCGATCGGCACCTGACCATCGCGAGCCAACCCTTCAGGAGGCCAGGGGCCGGTCCAGTTATCGAGCGCGCCGTCGAGCGTCACGACCGACCCTGACAGCAGCGGTCCGAGCGGCGACGCGAGCAGCGCGACGAGCCAGCCGTACTCCTCGACTTCGCCCAAACGTTGGAGCGGCACCGTAGCGGCTGCGCTACGCCACAGCTCGGCGGGGTACTTGCGAAGCGACTCCGTTGCAAACCGGCCCAGGGCGATCGCGATGACTGACACGCCGTCGCCCGACCAGGCGCCAGCCAGCTCCCGAGTAAATGCTTCGACGGCGGCCCGCGCAGCGCCGGTGTGTGCCATTGCGGGCATGCCGTGATGCGGCGACACCGTGACGTTGACGATCGTTCCTCGGCCCGCCGGTTGCATGGCCAGCTCGTAGGCCGCGCGCGACATCGCCAGCGTTCCGTCGACGTTCAGCCGCATCACCGCGCGCCAGCCCTTGTCGGTGATCGCCTCGGCGGGCACGAAGTACTGGCCACCGGCGTTGTTCAGCAGGAAGTCGAGGTTGCCGTGGCGCTCGAGCGCCGTGCGGACGATCCGCTCCGCCTCTGCACGGTCGCGAATGTCCCCCGAAATCCAGGAGCAGCGTTCGCCGATCTGCTCTGCCGCCTCTTGCAAGACCTCCTCGCGGCGGCCAACGATCACGACGTCGGCACTGCAGCGCGCGAGCTCCTCCGCGGCCGCTTTGCCGAGATTGGTTCCGCCACCTGTGATGAGCGCGACCTGACCCGCGAGCGCGCCGTCGGCGAACACCCGCGAGCGAGCCGGCATCACTCCCCCAGCACCTTGATCACCAGCCGCTTCGGCCGCTGCCCGTCGAATTCGCAGTAGAAGATCTGCTGCCATGGCCCTAAGTCGAGCCGGCCGTTGGTCACCGGGACGATCACCTGGTGGTGCACCAGCATGTTCTTCAGGTGGGCATCTCCGTTGTCCTCACCACCGCGATGGTGCCGGTAGTCGCCCGGATTGGGCAGCAGGGCCCGCGCCACGTCCCCGTCGGGCTCATGCCAGGTGGGCGGCGCGACCTTGTCGAGCCACTCGAGCGCATCCGCCTGAATTCCCGGCTCGTCGTCGTTGACCCACACGCCGGCGGTGATGTGCATCGCCGAGACGAGCACCATGCCCTCGGCGATTCCTGACTCGCTGACCGCCTCAGCGACATCGTTCGTGATACGCACGAACTCTCTGCGCTCGCGGGTGTTGAACGTGCGGTAGACCGTGTGGGAGATCATCGGCGACCGACATCGTACGTTCCGTCCGGGGGCGTCGGCGGTTTGCCGATAGCTCGATCCGCGTATTCCGAAGGCCTCTTCCGGCGAGGTCTACACTCCCCAGCTTCTTAGGGGAGTAGCTCAATTTGGCAGAGCTCCGGTCTCCAAAACCGGCGGTTGCAGGTTCGAGTCCTGTCTCCCCTGCTGCTAAGCGCCCTGGCCTGGCCATTGCAGGCAACCGAATGCGGGCGGGGGGACTCGAACCCCCATGGGCTATGCCCACCGGCACCTAAAGCCGGCGCGTCGACCAATTGCGCCACGCCCGCGTCCAGCGGCGATTCTAGGCGCCGACGCGCGAAAGACATGCTGGAACTGACTCGATCGCGTGTCTCTAACTGCAACATTCCCCCTGTCTCAGGAGGTATGTTCCCGGAAGATGCCACCGGCAAAGACCCTCACCCCTGGCTACACGATCGTCTACCCGAACCGGGAAAAGGCGACGAGCAAGGTGACGAAGGCGATCGTGGTGCTGATCCTGCTGGTGTCCGTGGGGCTGATGCTGATCGTGACGATCGGCGGGTGGAGCAAGCTGCAGGGACTCAAGCCGATCAATTTGATCTGGTGCGCGATCTACCTGATCGTCGCGTTCTACATCGCGCGCTGGAACCGCGGCCTGTTGCCGATCGCGGCGGCGCTCGCGATCCTGCTGCTGATGGTGTCGGTGATCGCCGGCACGGGGGCGTCGGGCACCAGCTGGTTCGATCGCAACAGCCTTGGCTTCGCCGCACCGCACTCCTTGTTCGGCGGCAAGGGTCTTGGGCCCGACGTGCTCGGCACTGTGACGCTGCTGATCGCGCCCGTCCAGATCCTGCTGATCTTCTTCGCGATGCGCGGGTTCATGCAGGGCTGGAACGTCGAGGTGGAGGTCCCGATCGAGGAAGCCCGCCGGCGCGGTTACAACCCGCCGGAGGCGGGCTCGCCTCCGCCCCAGCCGGCCACTGCCTGAGTACGGCGGGTGGGACTCGAACCCACAAGTCCTTTCGGACAATGCCTTTTGAGGGCATCGCGTTTACCGATTTCGCCACCGCCGCGCGGGCTCGGAGTTTAGATCCGCGCCGGGGCCGGACCGTTTAGATACGCGCTGGGCCCCGGCCGCCGCAGATCCGCGCCGGTCCCGCACCCGACCTATGCCACGAGCCCGTACAGCTCGTCGATGATCGCCGGGGGCGCCGCGACGACCCCCGCCGGGTCCTCGGCGGTCGCGGCGAGCTCCCGAAGCGCAAGCCCGGCCCGCGACGCGATCAGGCCGCCCGCTGCGAGGTCCCATGTGTGCAGTCCACGCTCGTAGTAGGCGTCGTAGCGTCCGCAGGCGCACCATGCGAGGTCGATCGCCGCGGCGCCTGCACGGCGGATGTCACGTACCAGCGGCAGCACGCGCGCCAGCACCGCCGCCTGGCGGGCGCGCAATGCAGCGTCGTAGGCGAAGCCCGTCGCGACCATCGCGACCGCCAGCTCAGCCCGCTGCGAGGCAACGATCGACTCGCCGTTCAACGTCGGCGGGCCCGAGCGCGTCGCGGCAAAGCACTCATCGCGAACCGGGTCGAGGACCACGCCGGCCACGGTCCCACGCCGATCCTCGCACGCGACGCTGACCGCGAACACCGGGATGCCGAACAGGAAGTTGATGGTCCCATCGAGCGGATCGACGATCCAGCGCAGCTCGCCTCCGCCCTCCGTCGCCCCCGCCTCCTCGCTGAGGATCGCGTCATCCGGACGGCGCTCCCCCAAGACCTGCTGGATCGCCGACTCCGCCGCGAGGTCGGCGTCCGACACGAGGTCGGTCGGCGTCGTCTTGGAGTGCACGCCCGCGGCCCGCGCGCCGAAGCGTGCGCGCAATTCCGCCGCGGCAGCGTGCGCAGCCTCGACCGCGACCGCCAGGAGCGCGCGCTCGTCCGGGCCCGCCGCCAAGTCCGGTCCGCTCATCGCGCTCGTTCTAGCATGCGCGCTCCATGCGCCCAGCTGAGACGACCGCCAGGCTGGCACGGTTCGCGGGGCGTGGACCGGGCAGCGATGCGGAGCGGCGCGCCGCGCTGTGGCTCGCGCGCGAGCTCGCCAGCGGCGGGCGCGAAACGCAGCTCGAGCCATTCTGGTGCCGCCCCAACTGGGCGATCGCGCACAGCTGGCACGTGGCGCTGGCGCTAGCCGGCAGCCTCGTGTCGGTCACCTCGCCGCGCGTCGGCGGGGTGCTGATCGTGGTCGCGCTGGTCTCGATGATCACCGACGAGCAGCTGGGGGTCTCGCTGGGCCGCCGGCTGAGCCCTGAACGGGCCAGCCAGAACGTGATCGCCACCCCCGGGAAACGCGCGAGCACCGCCGAACAACCGGTCCGTCTGATCATCACCGCCAACTACGACGCCGGCCGCACCGCGCTCGTCTACCGCAGCAGACCGCGCAGAGCAGCAGCCTGGCTGCGACAGACCGCCAACGGGGTCACGCCCGGCTGGATGGGGTGGCTGGCCATCATTCTGGCGTGGCTGCTCGCGACGGCGATCGCCCGGACCGGCGGCGCTCGCGGCGCCGGAATCGGCGTCGTGCAGCTCGTCCCGACGGTCGCGCTGGTGCTGACCCTCGCAGCGCTGATCGACATGGCAACCGGCCCGTTCGGGCCGGCCGCGGGTGATAACGCCAGCGGCGTGGGCGTGGCGCTGGCGATCGCGAGCGCATTGGATGCAGCACCGCCCCGGCACGTGGAGGTCGACCTGGTGCTCGCCGGCGCGGGCGAAGGCGGAGGCGTCGGCTTGAAGACGTTTCTCCGCTCGCGAAAGCGCGATCTCTCGGCGCGCAACGCGGTCGTGCTCGGGATCGCGCCCTGCGCCGCGGGCACTCCGCGTTGGTGGGTGAGCGATGGGCCGCTGGTCCCGCTCAGGTACTTCGGAGAACTGCGAAAGCTCAGCGCTCGGCTGGCGAAGGAGGAGCCGGGGATCGGCGCGCGCCCGCAGCACGGACGCGGCGCGACGCCCGCGCTGCGCGGCCGCCTTGGCGGTCTGCCCGCGATCGCGATCGGGTGCCTCGACGAGCTCGGACTCTCGCCGCGGTCCCACCAAGCCTCCGACACACCCGAGACGCTCGACTCCGGCGCACTCGACGCGGCCGTCGAGTTCGGGCTGATGCTCGCCGACGCGATCGACGGCTACGTCGGACGCCTGCGCGCGCCGGCGACGCCGCGCCCTACACCGGCGTGACGGGATTGTGCTTCTCCGGCCACTGACGGTGCTTGCCGGTCGCCAGCGCGAATCGCCGTACGAGCTCCCCCCGCAGGTCCTCCGGCTCGACCACGGCGTCGACGACGAGCTCAGCCGCGAGGTGCAGGATGTCGATGTCCGCCGCATACTCGCGCCTCAGCTCCTCGGTCCGAGCGGCTCGCTCGGCCTCGTCGGGGATCGCCTGGAGCTGGTTGTAGTAGACGGCGTTGATCGCGGCCTGCGGGCCCATCACCGCGATCGAAGCGGTCGGCAGCGCGATACAGCAGTCCGGATCGAAGCCTGGACCGGCCATCGCGTACAGGCCGGCGCCGTAAGCCTTGCGCACGATCACCGAGATCTTCGGCACGTTCGCCTCCGAGACAGCGCTGATCATCTTGGCGCCGTGGCGGATGATCCCCTCCCGCTCGACCTGGGTGCCGATCATGAACCCTGGGACGTCGGCGAGGAACAGCAGCGGGATGTTGAACGCGTTGCAGGTCCAGATGAAGCGCGCCGCCTTGTCGGATGAGTCGACGAACAGAACGCCGCCCTTGACCTTCGGCTGGTTGGCGACGACGCCGATGACCCGTCCCTCCAAGCGCGCGTAGCCGACGATCACCTCGCGAGCCCACCGCGCATGGATCTCGAGGAACGACTCGGCGTCGAGCAGCGCATCGAGCAGCTCCCGCATGTCGAACGGCTTGTTCTCGTCCTCGGGAATCAGCTCGCGCAGCGAGCGGCCGGAACCGGGTGCCGCGGGCGGTGCCGGCGGCGCCCCGCCGCGAAACGACTCCGGGAAGTACCCGAGATAGCGACGGGCGAAATCGAGTCCCTCCTCGTCGCTTGACACCAGCACGTGGCCGACGCCGCTGCGGGAGGTGTGCATCCGGGCGCCGCCCATCTCCTCGAGCGACACCTTCTCGCCGATCACCATCTCGGCCATGCGCGGTGAACCGAGGTACATGGAGGCGTTCCCGTCGCGCATGATCACGACATCGCAGAACGCCGGGATGTACGCGCCCCCGGCGGCGCTCGGGCCGAACAGCACGCACACCTGCGGGACGACGCCGGACAGACGCACCTGGTTGAAGAAGATCCTGCCGGCATGGCGGCGTCCCGGGAACATCTGCACCTGCTCGTTGATGCGTGCGCCCGCGGAGTCGACCAGGTACACGAGCGGGATCTCGAGCGTCAGCGCCCGCTCCTGGATCCGCAGGATCTTCTCAACGGTCTTGGGCGCCCACGAGCCCGCCTTGACCGTCGGGTCGTTCGCCATCACGGCGACGGGGCGACTGCCGACGGTGCCGATGCCGGTGACCACGCCCTCGGCCCCCTCCCCTTCCTGATCCCATCCGGCAAGCAGCGCCTCCTCGGCGAACGAATCGGGGTCGAGCAGCGCGGCCACCCGCTCGCGGACGGGGAGCTTGCCCTGCTCCGCGGCTCGCTTGCGGTGCCGCTCGGGACCGCCTGCGAGTGCGCGCTCGGTCGCGGTGCGAAGGCGGTCCCCGTGGCCGACGTCCGTCATCCGCCGTCCTCGGATGTAGTGCCGCTCGCCGCGTCGAGCGGGATCGTCGGCGCGACCGTGGTCGTCGCCGCGTCGGGCGGCGGCGGCAGCGGCCGGCGCGGGCGCAGCCCGATCGCCAGTCCGGCACCCCCGATGATCAGCAGGAACAGCGGCCAGCCGACAAGTGACCCTCGACCCGAGACCTGGATCCCGACCATCACCGCGAACGCCGCCAGCACCGCCGTCCCCAGATAGGCGGGTCCCGGCTCGCGATCGACCGCGGCGTAGGCGACCAGGCCGAGACCGACGGCGAGCACGTACAGCTTCCAGCCGAACGAGGCGCTGGACACGGCGCCGCCGAGCAGCGAGCCGCCGCCGAGGCGACTCGCGGCGACCGACACGAGCGTGCCGACCAGGAACGTCAGCTCGAGCACCAGCGTCAGGACGCCGCCGGCGTTGATCAGCTGCACGGCGTGGCGGCGGCGCCGATCACGCAGCCGAATCGCGCCGGCGATGAGGGCGAGCGTCAGCACCAGCAGGATCGCACGAAATGTTCCGAGCCCGTGCGGCTGGAAGGCCCAGCTCACGAGCGCTTCGACCGCGACCGCCGCCGCCAGCGCCGCGATCAACGTGCAGATCCCGGAGTTCGCGCGGCGCGCGGCAAGCCCCGCGATCACCGCCTCCAACCCGAACGTCCAGACGTCCCCGCCGCTGCCCGGCGGCCGGTGCGCACCGAGCACCTCCGCCAGGAGCTGGAATGCGACGATCAGCGGTAGCAGCCCGGCCACCAGCAGCACCGAGTGATACGGGCGCGGCGCCGGGCCTTCCAGCTCGGAAAGCCAGCCCATCGTCAGGATCAGCCCGGCGATCAGCGCGATCACGACGAACCTCGGGCCGAGCGACCACTGCCGCATCCGCAGCTCGATCACGATCGCCACGACCGCCAGCGGGACCGCGCCGGCCGCGACCACGTCGCCCCGATGCGGGTGGGGGCGCAGAAAACTCATGAGAGGCCGGGATTCTCCACCGGCTCCGCGCCCGAGTAGTCATAGAAGCCCATTCCGGACTTGCGGCCGAACCAGCCCGCGGCGAGCATCTTGCGCAGCGTGGGCGGCTGCGCGAAGCGCCGCTCCCTGAACTCGTCGAACATCACGTTGCAGATCGAGCCCAGGGTGTCTAGCCCGACGAAGTCAGACAGCGTCAGCGGACCCATCGGATGCGCCGCCCCGGCCTTCATCGCGGTGTCGATCTCGGTGATCGACCCGACCCCTTCCTCGTAGGCGCGGATGGCGTCGAGCATGTACGGGACCAGCAGCCGGTTGACGATGAACCCGGCGCTGTCGCGCGTCTGCACGGTCAGCTTGCCGAGCCGCTGGCCGAACTGCGTTCCGGCGTCGAGCGCGTCCTCGGAGGTCGTGATGCAGCGCACCACCTCGACCAGCTTCATCACCTGCGCGGGATTGAAGAAGTGAAGCCCCACGAACCGCTCGGGCCGCGACGTCGCGGCGGCCTGCGAGATCACCGGCAGCGACGAGGTGTTGGTGGCAAAGAACGCCTCGCGCTTGACGATGCCGTCGACCTCCCTCCACATCTCGAGCTTGCGCTCGAGATCCTCGACGATCGCCTCGAGCACCAGGTCGCAGTCCTCCAGGGCGCGGTAATCGGTCGTCCCCTCGATCCGCGCGCGGACCGAGTCTGCCTGCTCCTGTGAGCTCTTGCCCTTCTCGACGGCCCGCGCGAGCTGCTTCTCGATCCTGCCGATGCCTTTCGCGAGCGCCGCGTCGTCAACCTCGCGCACCACGACCTGGTATCCGGCCTCGGCCGCAACCTGCGCGATCCCGTGGCCCATCAGGCCACACCCGACCACACCCACCTTCTCGATCTCGGCCATGCGCTCTCCGTTGTCGGTGTTCTGTTACGCGCGCAAGGCTATTTCAGTGCCAGTCCACCGGTCCGGCCGACAGCACGTGGCTACCGAGCGGCCGGCCGAGCACCAGCTGGGCCGCGCGCGAGGCTTCGATCAGCGCGTCGAGGCGGACACCGGTCTCGACGCCCATCTCATCGAGCATCGAGACCAGATCCTCGGTGGCGATGTTTCCTGTCGCCCCGGGCGGAACCGGACAGCCACCGAGCTCGCCGAACGAGGACTCGAAGCTCTCGACGCCGCTCTCGAGCGCTGCCAGCACGTTCGCCAGGCCCTGGCCGCGGGTGTTGTGGAAGTGCGCGGTCAGCTCGACGCCGTCAAGCGCCGCGAACGCGTCGGCGAAAAACTCGCGGACGACAAGCGGGTTCGCCATCCCGGTGGTATCGCCGAACGCGATCTCCTCGCAACCGGCCGCGCGCAGCCGCTGCGCGATCCCGATCACGCGCTCCCGCGGGACGTGACCCTCGTACGGACAGCCAAACGAAACCGAGATCACGCCTTCGCATCGAAGGCCCTCCAAGCGCGCGCGGCTGAAAACCCGCTCCAGTCCGGCGAGCGACTCCTCGACCGAGCGGCCGACGTTCTTGCGGTTGTGGGTCTCAGACGCCGACAGGAAGCCGTTGATCTCGTGGAAGCGCTCGCGATGCCTGAGGGCGCGCTCGAGCCCGCGCTCGTTGGGGATCAGCACGCTGACCGCCACCTCCTCGGGCAACCGCACGCTCTCCAGCACCTCGGCCGCGTCGGACAGCTGCGGGATCACGTCGGGCCGGACGAAGCTCGTCACCTCGATCCGCCGCAGCCCGGTCGCGCCGAGCAGCTCGATCAGCCGCACCTTCTCGGCCGTCGGGATCACCTCGGGCTCGTTCTGGAAGCCGTCCCGAGGGCCGACCTCGCGGATCCGGACGCTCGTCGCCAGCCTCATGCCGAGACGATCCGCCGCTCGTGCCGGCCGACACCGATCGTCCGTCCGGCGGCGTCGAGCACCTCGACCGCGAAGCGCAGCTTGCGCCCATCGACGACCTCCTCGAGGCGGGCGTGAGCCCTGCAGCGCGCACCGCGCGGGGCGGCGGCGACGTGCTTGACGCAGACTTCAAAGCCGACCGTCGCCTGCCCGTCGTCGAGCAGCGGATAGACGAGCATCGACGCGGTCCGTTCCATCATCGCGATCATCGCGGGCGTCGAGAGCACCTCGCGACCGAGCGTGCCGCCCACGTCGGTCAGCAGGGCGCCGTCGACCTCGAACTCCGAGACGCTGTCGATCCCTGGCTCCAGACGCCCGCTCACGAACGTCCAGCATAGACTCAGCCGGTGCCCTCACCGGTTGCGGTCATCGGCGGAACTGGCGCGCTCGGGTTCGGGCTGGCGCTCCGGCTGGGGCAGGCGGGCGTGCCGATCACGATCGGCTCGCGAGACCAAGCTCGCGCGAGCGCCGCCGCCGATCGCGCGCAGTCCGCGGTGCCCGCAGGCACCTTCGCCGGCGCGCAGAACAACGACGCCGTCGCCGATGCGGAGATCGTGATCCTGAGCGTCCCGTTCCGCAACCAGTCCGAGAACCTCACGAATCTGAAGGCAGCGCTGCGCGAAGGACAGCTGCTGGTCGACGCGACGGTGCCACTCGCGGCCGCCATCAGCGGCAAGGCGACGCGCACGCTCGGAGTGTGGCAGGGGTCAGCGGCGCAGCAGGCGCAGGAGATGGTTCCGGACGGTGTCAGCGTGGTCTCCGCCTTCCACACCGTCAGCGCCGCGTTGCTAACCGATCTCGACCATGAGCTCAACGAGGACGTTCTGATCTGCGGTGACCGCAAGCAGGACAAGGACACGCTCGCAGCGCTGGTTGATCGCATCGAGGGGCTGCGGCCGGTGGACTGCGGCCCCCTGGAGATGGCACGGATCGTCGAGCAGCTGACACCGCTGATCATCTCGATCAACGTCCGCCACAAGACGCGGGCGGGGATCAAGATCACCGGGTTGTGAGCAGGCCTCCGGTCGTCGTGCTCGCCGGCGGCACCGGCGGCGCCAAGCTCGCGCGCGGCATGCTCGACGTCGTCGGGCCCGCGGAGCTGGTGGTGATCGCCAACACCGGCGATGACCTCGAGATCTACGGCGCCCACGTGTCGCCTGATCCGGACCTCGTCACGTTCTGGCTGGCGGACCGAATCGATGAGCGCGGGTGGGGTCTGCGCGGCGACACCTTCACGGTGATGGACGGTCTGCGCGAACTCGGCGTGGACGTGTGGTTCAACCTCGGCGACCGCGATCTCGCGATCGGGCTTGAGCGTGCCCGCGCGCTCGACGGGGGCGCCCGGCTGACGGAGGCACACGCCGCGATCGCAAGCGCTCTCGGCGTGCGCGCGCGGGTGCTCCCGATGAGCGATGAGCCGGTGAGAACCCGGATCCTCGCGCACGGAGGCTGGTGGCCCTTCCAGGAATTCATGATCAAGGCCCGGGGCGAGGGCCCGGTCGAAGGCGTCAGGTTCCGGGGCGCCGCTCGCGTGCACGCCACGCCGGAAGTGCTCGCCGCGATCACGGAAGCCCGTGCGATCGTCATCGGCCCCTCCAATCCGGTCATCTCGATCGAGCCGATCCTCACCACGCCTGGCATCCGCCAGGCCCTGACGGACAGCGCCGCCCCCGTCGTCGCGGTCAGCCCGCTGGTTCAGGGGGAGGTGGTGAAGGGACCGACACGCGCGTTCATGGAGTGGGCCGGCTACGAGCTCACAAGCGACGGCATCGCCGCCGCCTACGCAGGCGTGATCGACGGGCTCCTCGCCGATCAGCGCACCGCTGCCCTGCCCACGCTGGAGACCGACGTGTTGATGGCTGACGCGAGGTCGCGGCGCGAGCTCGCCGAGCAGGCGCTTCGCTTCGCGCTCGCCGTGCGGCGATAGATACCGTTCTCACGACATGCGGACGCTCGCGATCCTGCCGGTCAAGGGCTTCGCGGAGGCCAAGCAGCGGCTTGCGGCGGAGCTCGATTCCGGTCCACGACGTGCGCTGGCCGAGGCGATGTTCTCCGACGTCCTGGTCGCACTGCGCCGCGCCGCGAAGGTCGACGGGATCATCGTCGTGACCGGCGATCCGGGCGCCGCGCAGATCGCTGGCGGATACGGGGCCGGTGTTTTGTTCGCGGATGAGCGCGGCCACAACGCGGCTGCCTCGGCCGGGATCGCGCGGTCGCTTGAGCTGGAGGCCGAGCGCACGCTGCTCGTGCCCGGTGACTGCCCGCTGCTCGATCCGCGCCAGCTCGACGAGCTCCTCCAGCGCCCGGCCGCACCGCGCTCGGCGCTGATCGTCCCCGACCGGCACGGCACCGGCACCAACGCGCTGCTGCTGACCCCGCCGGACGCGCTCAAGCCGGCGTTCGGTCCCGGCAGCCGCGACCGTCACGTCGAGCAGGCGAAGGACGACAGCACCGTGCCCTGGGTGATCGACGTCCCGTCGCTGGCGCTCGACATCGACACACCCGAGGACCTCGCGGCGCTCGAGCAGGAGCTCGAGAACACCCACGGCGGCGCTGCACACACCCGCGGAACGCTTCGCCAGCTGTCGCGGAGCCGGGGCTAGTAGCTGGCGGCGGCATGCTGAGCGTGACCGCGCTGAGCGGTCTGCCCGAGATCCGGGCGGGTGACGATCTGGCGGCGATCGTCGCGGCGGCGCTGCCGGTTCAGCTCTCGGCGGGTGATGCGCTGGTGATCGCGCACAAGGTCGTCTCGAAGGCCGAGGGCCGGACCCGCGCGCTCGGCGACGTCGCGCCGAGCGCGAGGGCGATCGAGCTGGCGCACGCGCACGACAAGGATCCCCGGCAGGTGCAGGTGATCCTGGATGAGTCGCGGGCGTTGCTGCGCGCCGAACGCGGCGTGCTGATCTGTGTCACGCACCACGGCTTCGTATGTGCGAACGCGGGCGTCGACGCCTCCAACGCAGCAGCCCGCGACACCGTGGTGCTCCTCCCCGAAGATCCCGATGCCTCCGCGCGCGAGCTCCGGACGCGCATCAGGCAACTGACCGGCATCGCCCCAGCGGTCGTGATCAGCGACTCGTTCGGCCGGGCCTGGCGCAACGGGCAATGCGATCTCGCGGTCGGCTGCGCGGGACTCGAGCCGCTCGAGGACTGGCGCGGCCGCACCGACGCCGACGGCCGCGAGCTGCGGGCCACGTGGATCGCGGTCGCCGACGAGCTGGCGGCCGCCGCCGATCTGGCGCGCACGAAGGACGGACGCCAGCCGGTGGTGCTCGTCCGCGGGCTGCGCCGCATGGTGACCGAGCCCGACGGCCCGGGCGCCGTGGCGCTCATCCGTCCGGCCGCGGAGGACCTGTTCAGGTAGTGCTCTCGCCGGCGAGCCGTGCGGAGCGCGCCGCCCGTCGCCGGGCACCTCCGGGTCTGGTCGCCACCAGCAGCCCCGCCAGCACGAGCAGCACGCCAAGCAGCTGGAGCAGGCTGGGCGACTCCGCCAGGATCAGCGCGGCGAGCGCGACCGAACCGACGGGCTGGACCGTCAGCAATAGCGACGTGAGCGCCGCCGGCAGGCGCGGCAGCGAGATCGTGATCAGCAGCCACCCCAGGACCTGCGAGGTGAGGGCGAGCGTGACCAGCCAGCCGGCGCTCGGCCAGCTCGGAACCAGGCGGGCATCGCCGATGAGAACCCCGGCGGCGACGCAGAACACGGTCGCAGTTGCTGTGGCATCGAACAACGGGCCCGCAGGCCGCCGCAGATCCGCGCCACTTTGGCGCAACAGCAACAGGAAGCCGACGTATGCGACCCCCGCGCCCAGGCCGAACACGGTGCCGCGCGCGGGATCGCGGCCGTAGGCGCCGTGCTCGAGCGCGCCCGAGATCAGAGCCACCCCGAGCAGCGCGATCGGCAGCGCCGCGAGCACCGTCCGGCCGGGGCGTTCGGACAGCACCAGCCACGCCACGAGCGGTACGAGCACGACCTGGATGTTGGCCAGCACGGTGGCGAGCCCCGCGCCCACGTCACCGATCGCGTGATGCCAGAGAATCAGGTCCGCGGCGAAGAACACCCCGGAGCCGATCGCCAGCCGTCGCTCCCGCCACCGGCGCGGCCCCAGGCGGCGATCCTCGAGCCACGCGAGCACGCCGAGTACCGGCAGCGCATACGCGCAGCGGAAGATCGCCGCCGTCGACGGCGAGGCATGGCTGAGCCGCACGAGGATGCTCGAGAACGCGATCGCGACCGCGCCGAGGATCGCGCAGATTCGGACGTTGCTCTCGTGCGACAGCCACCGCTCCACAGTTGGAGCTTAGGGAGCGGCCGCGCTCACCCCCGCGGGCGGTACGCGACCACGTACCCGGATGCCCCTTCGGTCCCGGTCACCGCGAACACGTACCCGCCGACGACGGCGACCCCACCCCACGAGGGGCCGCCGAGCGGCACGCGAGCGAGCACGAGCCCCGTCGAAGCGTCGCGGGCCGTCAGCAGCCCGTCCATGTCGGTGCTGTAGACGATGCCGTTGGCGACGGAGACCGGGCCGTACTGGATCGGGCCGCCGTCGCTCGAGACCCACGCGCGGCTTCCGTTCGTGTGGATCCCCCAGAGCTCGTTGGCGGTGTCGGGGCCATAGATCCCGCTGCCGTCGTAGGCGGTCGAGCCGACGACGCCGCCCAGCACCGGCAGGCCCGCACCGACCGTGGTGTGCCACACCGGCTGGAGCGTGCGCCGGTCGAGCGCCCAGTAGACACCAGATTTCTGGCCATCCCCGACCAAGGGCCGGCCGCCGGGCCCCGCAATCAGCTGCGGCGAGGCGCCGAAGTCGTAGTCCGGGCCCGACGCGGTGTTGCCGCTGGCGTTCCATACATCGCCGTGAGAGGCCTGGAAGTGACCCAGCAGGTGCCCGGTGCGGGCGTCGAGCGCCAGCACCGAATCGGTGGTCGGAGCCGCCGGCGCGTGGTACGCGTTGCCCGTGCCCACGAACAGCCGGCCGGTACGGGTGTCGATCGCAGGCGTGCTCCACACCGCCCCACCGTCGTGGCCGGGGGGCACCGTGTAGTGCTTCCAGACGACACGACCGGTGCGCTCGCCGAGCGCGACGACAGCTCCGCGCACGCGCACCTTCGGATCGCTGAGCTCCCCATAGAGCGCGGAGACGCCGATGTACACCGCTCCCCGCCACGCGACCGGGCTTCCGTAGGTGTCGGAATCGCGCTGCGCGTCGATGCGGGTCTGCCACAGAACGCGGCCCCTGCGTAGATCGAGCGCGGCAACGACCGGGGCACCGGGCTTCTCCAGCGGCACGAACACGCGCCCGCGATCGATCGCCGCGCTCGCGGTCAGCGGCGCGTGGAAGGCGTGCTTCCAGCGCAGCTTGCCGGTGCTCGCGTCCAACGCGAACACCGTTCCCTGGAATGAGGCGGCCACTAGATAGCCGTGCGCGATGACCGGGGTGCCGGTGAAGTCGCCTTCGGTGGAATGGAAGCTCCACACCGGTCCCATCGTCACGACCTCGTTCCACGACGGCCCGCTCACGCCGCCGTTTCGCGAGTTGGCGAGGTCGGCGCCGTAGAACGGCCAGGAGCCCGCCGTCAGCGGAGCGGCGGGGACGGGGGGCAACAGGTTGACGGGGTTGGGCAGCGACGAGGGCGACGGCGACGGCAGGCCGGGCAGGCTCGGAGCGCCGGCGAGCCCGACGTGCAGCACCCCGCTCATCCCGGGGTGAAGCGTGCAGACGAACCGGTAGTTGCCGGGCTTGAGTCCCGAGACGCCGAACACCACGCCACTCGATCCCGGCGCTACGTTCCCCTTGGTCCCGAACCGGCCTGGCGGCACAGAGGTGATGTTGTGCGAGGCGAGGTCGGTGTTGACGAACCGCAGCGAGTCGCCGGTGGCCGCGAGCACGGTCGGGGGGGCGAACTGGTCGCCTGCGGCGAAGATCTCCTGCTGGGCCGCCAGCGAGCTCGCCGGCAGGGCCGCCGGCGCCGCCACGGCGATCGCGACCACAGCCAGCAGGCGCTTCACTTCACGATCCTGAACGCGCCCCGCATGAACGGATGGATGCGGCAGAAGAACGTATAGGTGCCCGGCGCGAGCTTGGACGTCTGCAGCACCCATTCGTCCTTGTTTGAGGCGGCGGTGAAGCCGCTCGGACCGTAACCCAGCTCGCCCGAGTCGAACGTGACAGGGCCGTTGGCCAGCGGATAGCTGATCCCCGTCGACCCTGTGCAGGGGTCCTTGCAGGCGGTGACCGTGTGGAAGATCTGCGCCCACGCATCGAACGCGGCGAACCTGATCGGTTGCCCACGGTGGAACACCGGCGGGTCGCCGAGCGAGCCGGGGAGCGTCAGGTCTCCGGGGAGATAGCGAAAGCCGCCGACCCCGATGCCGTTCAGCAGCGTGCGCCCGGACGGGAGGCTCGCGGGATCGGGCAGCCCCGTCGGGAGGCCGCCGTGGTTGGACGCCTCCGGCAGGTGGCCATGCGTGACGGCCCCCGACGTGGAGATCGCGCGCGGATCCTTGAACGGGTCCGGCGCGCGCGGATCCGGCGGCGCCAGCCACGCGATCATGATCCCCATCGACTCATACCAGGATGCAATCCTGGTCTCATAGGTCGCGCTCACGCTCAGGGTGTCCCCCTTGCGCAGCGCCACGCGCCAGTTCGGCTTGGTCACGGTCATCGCCATGTCCCATGAAACCGGACCTTCTGGGTCGAAATAGTGTGCCCTGGAGCGGAACAGCAGCCGCGAGCGATGGCCGCGCGTGTCCGTCAGGTCATCCCACAGCCCGCCGGGGTGAAGATGACCCGCAGTCCACACGAGCGTCCCCGGTTGACCAACCGTCCAGGTGTTGCGGCGCGGAGCGCGCGGCGCATCGTTGGGGTATGTGAAACGCCCCTTGCGCCCGCTGCCGCGCAGCACGTTGAACACGGGATAGGCCTCGCCGTTCTGGACGTCCATCCACACGGGCTCGACCGGGATGATGTGTCGGGCGAGCGGGCTGGTGGCGGGGATGTAGTCGACGTCGTAGGTGATCCACACCACGTCCGGATTGGGCGTCTCGTTGTGGACCATGTAATTGAGCGCCCAGACATCGGTGCGCTTGACCGGATAGCCGTAGCCCGGCGGCAGCCGCGCGTAGGTCTTCTCCTCGCCGGAGGCAGCGAACCGCTGTCCGGCCAGCGTCGGATCGGTGGTGTCGCGTCGCGAGAGGTTGAGCCACACGGCGTGGTGCAGGTGGATCTGCTCGATCGGCGGAACGCTGCCGTCCTTGCGCACGAGGTTGGGCCGGAACCCGACCATGTAGCCGTCGTAGGCGGGCTTTTCGATCGTGACCGGACCGATCAGGATCAGGTTCTGCCCCGCCTGGACGTAGATCGGCCCGTACTTGAAATGGAGGTGCTGGACCTGCGAGCTGAGCGGCGCGATGAAGCCAGGATCGGGGATCGGCGGATCGGCGATCGCGCTCGAACCCGCGAACATCACCGCAAGCGCCGCTAGCCCCAGCCAGAGCAGAGTGCGCAGACGGAAGATGGGGCCTCCCGGACCCACGCCGGGAGCCTACACCAGTTACTGGCGCAATGGCCCCGGTATCTCGGACGGCGCGCCCACCGCGTGAAAACCCCCGTCGACGTGCACGATCTCGCCGCTGATCGCACGCGAGTAGTCAGACAGCAGAAAGCAGATCGCGTCCGCCACCGCAGAGGGGTCGGACGGGTCCCACCCCAGCGGCGCCTGCGCCTCCCACAGCGCGGCGAGCCGCTCGAACCCCGGGATTCCGCGAGCGGCGACGGTGCCGAGCGGCCCGGCTGACACCAGGTTGACACGGACGCGCCGTGGGCCCAGGTCGCGCGCCAGGTAGCGCGAGACCGACTCGAGCGCCGCCTTGGCGACACCCATCCAGTCGTAGATCGGCCACGCCACCGAGGCATCGAAGTCGAGCCCGACGATGCTCGAGCCGGGCCCCATCACCGGCGCCAGGGCCGCCGCCAGCGCCTTGAGCGAGAACGCGCTTGTCTGGAACGCCTGGGCGGCGCTGTCAGCGGGCGTGGTCATGAACCGTCCGCCGAGCGCGTCCTCGGGGGCGTACGCGATCGCGTGCAGTGCGCCGTCGACGTTCCCCCACCGCTCCGCCAGCGATTGCGTCAGCGCCTCGAGGTCCGAGGGGACATTCACGTCGAGTTCCAGCACGTCGACCGGCTCGGGCAGGCGCTGCGCGGCCCGCTCGGTCATCCGGCGCACGCGTCCGAAGCTCGTCAGCAGCACCGTGGCCCCCTCGCGCTGGGCGCGCTCCGCGGCGTGGAACGCGATCGAGTCCTTGGTGATGACGCCGGTGATCAGCAGCCGCTTGCCGGCAAGGATCACGCCCGGGCCCCTGCCAGCGTCCGCAGCGCCCACGCCAGCCGGTCGCGCGTATCCGCGGGCTCGACGATCTCGTCGACGAACCCAGCCGCCGCCACCGCCGCCGCGCGGAGGTGCTCGGACGTGTATCGGTCAGCCAGGCGGCCGCGCTCCTCGTCGGGGTCGCCGGCCACTCGCAGCTCGCGCCGGTGGACGATGCCGACTGCGGCGCGCGCGCTCATGATCCCGAGCTCCGCGTCCGGCCACGCGAGCACCAGGTCGGCGCCCAGGTCGCGCGAGTTCATCGTGATGTAAGCGCCGCCATAGGACTTGCGCAGCACGATCGTGAGCTTCGGCACCCGAGCACCCGCGAACGCCCGCACCAGCGACGCGCCGTGCCGGATCACGCCCGCCCGCTCCTGCCGCGACCCCGGCATGAAGCCCGGCGTGTCGACGACGGCGATCAGCGGCACCCCGAACGAGTCGCAGAAGCGCACGAAGCGCGCCGCCTTCTCGGAGCTGTCTGCATCGAGCACGCCGCCCAGCCGGCGGGGCTGGTTGGCGATGATCCCGACCGGGCGTCCGTCGAGTCTCGCCAGCGCGGTCACGACGCTGCGCGCCCAGCGCGGGCACAGCTCGAGCAGCGAGCCCGCGTCGACGATCGCACGGATCGGGTCGCGCACGTCGTATACGCGGCGCGGCTGCGACGGGACCAGTGCCCCGGGGTCGCCTAGCTCGGGCGCGAGGGGCCGCGCGATCGGCGGGAGATCTCCCGCGCACGCCGGCAGGTAGGAGAGCAGCTCGCGCACGCGCGCGGCGGCGGCCGGCTCGTCGAGCTCCACCAGATGACACACCCCGTTCTGCTCGTGGACGCGCGGGCCGCCGAGCGATGCGGCGTCGACCTCCTCGCCGAGTGCCTCGCGTACGACGCCCGGGCCCGTGAGGAACATCGCGGCGTCCTCGGTCATCACGATCAGGTCGGTCAGCGCCGGCGAATAGGCGCCACCGCCGGCGCATGCACCCGACACGACGGAGATCTGCGGCACGACCCCGCCGAGCGCGACCGTGTGGCGGAAGATCCGACCGTAGCCGGCCAGCGCTGCGGTTCCCTCCTGCATCCTCGCTCCGCCCGACTCGACGAACGCCACCACGGGAACCTTCGCCCGTGCGGCAAGCTGGAGCACCCGCACGATCGTGTCGGCGTGGCGCTCACCCAGCGAGCCCCCGAGATACCCGCCATCCTGCGCGTAACAGGCGATCGGCCGGCCCTGCACCATTCCGGTCGCGCCGACGACGCCGTCGCCGGGAACCGCCCGTCGGCCCATGCTCGACGACAGCACGCGCGAGCGGATGACCTGGATGCTGCCCGGGTCGCACAGCGCTTCTAGCCGCTGCAGCGGCGTCAGCCTGGCGCGGGGCCGCGGATCGAGCGCGGTCGCGCTCACGCGGACGGCGCTCCCTTGAACACGAGCGTCACGTTGTGGCCGCCGAACGCAAACGAGTTGGAGATCGCGACCGGCCCGTCACCGTTGTCGCTCAGCAGCGCTCGCGCCTCACCCGGAACGTAGTCGAGGTCGAGCTCCGGATCGGGAACCTCGTATCCGAGCGTCGGCGGGATCACGCGCGTCAGCAGCGTCTCGATCGTCGCCACCGCCTCCACGGCGCCGGCGGCACCCAGCAGGTGACCGATCGCCGACTTGGTCGAGGAAACCGGGATCCGCCTGGCTCGCTCCTCCCCCAGAGCCCGTTTCAGCGCGGCGGTCTCGGCCGCGTCGTTGAGCTGCGTGGAGGTGCCGTGGGCGTTGACGTAGCGAACGTCCTGCGCCGTCAGCCCGGCGTCGTCCAGAGCGAGCTCGATCGCCTTCGCGGCGGGCGCTCCGCTCGGCTCGGGCGCCGTCAGGTGGTACGCGTCGGAGGTCGATCCGTAGCCGACGAGCTCGGCGAGCACGGACGCGCCCCGAGCCTGCGCGGCCGAGGCTTCCTCCAGGACCAGCACGCCCGCGCCCTCGCCCATCACGAAGCCATCGCGGCGCAGGTCGAAGGGCCGCGACATTCCGGTCGGCGACAGCGCCTGCATCGACTGAAAGCACGCGATCCCGAACTCGGTGAGCGCCGCCTCCGAGCCGCCGGTCACGGCTGCGTCGGCATCTCCGGCCTGGATCATCCGCAGCGCCGAACCGATCGCGTGGGCGCCCCCCGAACAGGCGGACACGACGCCGTACATCTGCCCCCGCAACCCGAACTTCATCGCCACGGCCGCCGCGTTTGCGTTTGGCATGTACTGCGGGATGCCGAGCGGCGAGATCATCTTCGCGCCCTTCTGGCGCATAACGTCGTGCTGAGTCTCGACCGTGTAGAGGCCGCCGATCCCGGTCGCGATCACGCAGCCGATGCGGTAGGGGTCATAGGGCAGCTCGCCGTCCCATCCCGCGTGTCCGAGCGCTTCTCCCGCGGCCACCACCGCCAGCTGCGAGAAGCGATCCAGCCGGCGGACCTCCTTCACCGACAGCGACTCGCTGGGCTCGAACTCGCGGCAGGCGCCGAGCCCGTCGACGATCCCGCACTCGCCCTGGGCCCAGCGCTCGTGTAGCGAGCGCGCGCCGACCCCAAGGGGCGTGACCGCCCCGAGGCCCGTCACGACCACCCTCCGGGTCACGAAGCCCTTTCCACGATCAAGTCGATCGCGTCGCCGACGGTCTTCAGCTCCTTCATATCCTCGCCCTTGAGCACGACGCCGTACTCGTCCTCGACGATCTGCGCTAGCTCGACCAGGTCGAGCGAGTCGATGTCGAGTTCCTCGAAGGTCGCCTCGCGGGTGATCTGGCTCTCGTCCGGACCAAAGCTGGCGAGCGTCTCGACCACGCGCGCCTCGACCTGCTGGCTGGTCACTGTTGCCATTGCTGTTCGCTCCTGTGGTTGTTGATTTTCACGCGGCCAGCCCGCCGTCCACGGTCAACACCGCGCCGGTCACGTAGCTCGCCTCGTCGGAGACGAGAAAGCGTACGCAGGCGGCGACCTCCTCGGGCGAACCCGCACGCCGTGCCGGAACCGCCTGCAGCAGCTCCTTGTCGACCTCCGCGGTCATCTCGGTGTCGATCCAGCCCGGTGCCACCGCGTTGACGGTGATCCCGCGACGCGCGACCTCGATCGCGGTCGTCTTCGTCAACGCGATCAATCCGGCTTTCGCCGCGGCGTAGTTAGCCTGGCCGGGATTCGCCCGCAGTCCGACCACCGACGAGATGTTGACGATCCGGCCGGTCCGCGCGCGCAGCATCGACTTCAGCGCGCGGCGGGTCATGCGAAACGCCGCCGTCAGGTTCGTGTCGAGCACCACTGACCATTCCTCGTCGCCGAGCGAGGGCACGAGGTCGTCGCGGCTGACACCGGCGTTGTTGACGAGCGCGAGCACCGGCGCGTGGAGCTCGGACTCGGCGGCCGCGAACAGCTCGTCGGGTGCACGAGGCTCGCGAACGTCAGCGGCGAGGCTGACCGCACGGCCGCCGTCGCGTTCGATCTCCTCAACCACGCGCGTGGCCCCGTCACGGTTGCTCAGGTAGTTGACGGCAACCGGCCATCCGTCGCCGGCCAGCGCCCGCGCGATCGCGGCGCCGATCCCCCGCGAGGCTCCCGTCACCAGTGCACAACCCTGATGCTCGCTCATCGCTCCCGGCCGCCCCATTCGATCACGCCACCGCCCCAGGTGAACCCGGCTCCGAACGCGCTGAGCAGCACGAGCGCGCCCGGGGTGAGGCGGCCGTCGTCCTCGGCCGCCTGGAGCGCGACCGGCAGCGTTGCCGCCGACGCGTTGCCGAGCATCTCGATGCAGTCGACGACGCGTTCGGCGACGAGCCCGAGCCGTTCGCGCAGCGCGCGGGTGATCCGCGCGTTCGCCTGGTGGTAGGCGAACAGGTCAATGTCCTCGACCGTCAATCCCGCACGGGCCAGCACCGCGAGCGTCACCTCGCCCATTCTCGCGACCGCGTTGCGGAACACCTCGGGACCGTCCATCGTGAGCTTCCGATCCGCGTGCCTGGCGATGATCGTCGACGCGTGCGAGCCGTCGGCGCCGAGCACGATCGGGCCGATCGCGCCGGCTGCTTCGGCCGATGGCCCGAGCACAACCGCCCCCGCCGCGTCGGCGAACAGGGGCGCCGTGCGCTTGTCCTCGTAGTTGGTGATCCTGGTGATGAAGTCGGCTCCGATCAGCAGGACGTGGCGGGCGCGGGCGCTCTCGATCTGGGCGGCCCCCAGCGCAAGCCCGGAGAGGAACCCCGTGCAGGCCGCGCCGACGTCGAACGCGCCCGCCCGGCCGGCGCCGAGCGCATGCGCGACCAGCGGCGCGGTGTTCGGCGTGAGCTCGTCCTGGGTCATCGTCGCGACGATCACCAGGTCGAGCTCAGCGGGATCGAGTCCGGCGCGGCCGAGCGCGGACGCACCGGCGGCAGCCGCGTAATCCGCCAGGCGCTCGGCGGGTGCGGCCTGGCGCCGCTCGCGGATCCCGGTCCGCGAGAGGATCCAGTCCTCGCTGATGCCGAGGCGCTCGGCAAGCCCGGCGGAGGTCAGGCGCCCTTCGGGAAGCGCGGTCGCGACCGACAGGATCGTCGCGGTCTCGGGTGGGGCCATTCGCGCGCGCAGCGCGCGCGGGGGCACGGCCCAGCGAGCCCGCAGCGGGGACGCCACCGCCGGCTCAAGCACCGACCAGCTCCACGTCCTTCAACGTCCGCTTCAGCATCCCGCTGAGCACGCGGCCGGGCCCCACCTCGATGAACCGCTCCGCCCCCAGGGCGTGCAGCGCGAGGACCGTCTCGCGCCAGCGCACGGGGCTGGTGAGCGCTCGAGCGAGCAGCTCGCGCACGTCGTCGAAGGGCGCGGCGGTCACGGCGGACATGACCGGAACCCGCGGGCGCTCGATCTTGACCCGTGCCAGCGCCCGCGCGAACGCCGGTTGCGCGCTGGCCATCATCGGCGAGTGGAAGGCGCCCGTGACCGGCAGCTGCATCGCGCGCAGGCCGAGGCGCTCCGCGTCCGCGGCGGCCTTCGGCAGCGCCTCGCGCCGTCCCGAGAGCACCACCTGTTGCGGGGCGTTGTCGTTGGCGAGGGCAAGGCCGTGCGCGCTCGCCAGTCCCGGTGCGTGCTCGGCTGCACCCGCGCCGAGCAGCGCGACCATCCCCCCGTTCCCCTCCCGCTCGCCGGCCTCCTGCATCAACCGCCCGCGCAGCGCGACCAGCTCGAGCGCGTCGCGTTCGTCGATGGCGCCCGCGGCCGCGAGCGCCGCCAGTTCGCCCAGCGAATGCCCCGCCATGAAGTCGCCGTCGGGCGCGCCCAGCCCGATCCAGCCGGCGAGGCTCGCGCAGAAGATCGCCGGCTGCGCGAACTTCGTTCCTTCCTCGGCCCGTGGGAACGGGTCCTCTCCTACGAGCTCGAAGGCCAGCGATAGCAGGTCCGGGCGGACCCGCTCCACGGTCTCGCGCATGTCGCTCGTCTGGCTTCCCTGGCCCGGAAACAGGATCGCGGTCTTTGCCATCGCTCGCTCACCGTACGCGCCCGCGGGCGGGCGGGTACAGGCGCCTGATGACTTCCCCCCGTTCGGGGGGCGAGCGCTGTTGCTCGGTACGCTCGGGTACCCGTGAGCACCAGCCCGCTGCCGCTACCACCGCCCGACCCGTCGACCGAGGCGCTGATCGAGCCGCCGACGAACGGTCGCGTGTTCGGGCAGTCCGCACGCGCCGGGCTGGCGGACTGCGCACCGTCAGGTCGCGTCCGCCTTGACGCGCTGGCGCGATGGCTGCAGGACGTGGCGTATGCCGACGTCGAGGACGCCGGGCTCGAGAGCGTCGCGGTGTGGGTGGTCCGACGGAGCCGGATCCAGGTCATGGAGTTTCCGCGATTCGGCGAGCGCTTCACGCTCAGCACCTTCTGCAGCGGCGTCGGCCGGATGTGGGCCGAGCGGCGCACCTCGATCCGGCGCGAGGGCGATGCGCGGCCGCAGGTCGAGGCGGTGGCGTTGTGGGTTCACCTCGACCCGGTCGCCCGGCGTCCCACTCCGTTCGCCGACGGGGAGATCGAGATCTACCGCGACGCCGCCGCCGGCCGTCGCGTTACCGCACGGCTGCGCCACCCCGCGTGCCCGCCGGCAGCAGCCCGCGGCAGTTGGCAGTTCCGGGCCACCGAATGCGACCTCGCCGGCCACGTGAACAACGCCGCCTACTGGCAGCCGCTGGAGGAGCGGCTTCTGGCCCACGGTGAACCCGATCGGATCGACGTCGAGATCGAGTTCCGCTCCCCCGCGCAACCGGGTGAGAAGGAGATCGCCGTCGACGGCGATCGAATGTGGATCCTTGACGGCTCGGGCGAGACGCACGCATCGGTGGCGATTCTCGCGCGCGGCTAGGCGGAGGACCGGGCCCTCACAACCACCCGCCCCCCGCGGGCCGGGATCATCGTCACGTTGCGATGCCGCGGTCGCTCGGCGCGGGTGTCGGGCGTGCTCAGATCCAGCCGGCGGGCCATCGCGCGCAGGACGACCCGCTGCTCTGCCATCGCCAGCGCCGCGCCCAGGCAACGCCGGGTTCCGCCGCCGAACGGCAGCCACTCGTACGTGCCCGGCTTGCGGACGCTGCCGTCGGGGGCCAGCCACCGTTCCGGCAGGAACGCAAACGGGTTGGGATACAGATCCTCGCGATGGTGCAGGAGCAGGATGCTGATCGCGATTGCGGTGTCGGCCGGGACGCCATAGCCGCCAAGCCGCCACGGGACCGTCACGCGTCGCCCGGTCACCGGGATTACCGGTCGCACACGCATCGACTCGGTGATCGTCGCCTCGATCACGGCCTCGGCGCCGGGATCGTCGGAGCGGACCGACTCGACGAGCCGCTCGTGCGCGGCCGGGTTGCGCAACAGGCGCTCCCAGGTCCACGCAAGCTGGTTGGCGGTGGTCTCATGGCCGGCGAGCACGAGCGTCATCAGCTCGTCGCGCAGCTCGCGGTCGGTCAGCGTCTCGCCCTGCTCGGTTCGGGCACGCATGATCAGCGAGAGGATGTCCCCGCGCTGCTCGAGATCAGCCGCGCGGCGGCGCTTGGAGATGACCGCGTAGATGCAGCGGTCCGGCACCAGCAGCCCGAGCTTGGTCAGCCCGAACGGCTCGTCGTGGCCGATGTTCATCAGCTCCGCGAGCTTGGACCCGGGCAGCGTCGAGGAGCGCAGCAGCCCGCGGATCGCCGAGCGCAGCGCGAACTCGAGCGTGCCCGGCCGCGGCCGGCCCTCGATCCCGAAGATCCCGCCCATGATCACGTCGAGCGTGATCGCCTGCATCCGCGGCGCCAGCGCAAATCTGCGGCCGACCGGCCAGCGGTCGATCTCGCGCTCCGCGGCCTCGGCGATCATCTGTTGGTAGCGCTCGATCGCCTCCCCGTGGAATGGCGGTAGCAGCAGCTTCCGCTGGCGAAGGTGCCGCGGACCGTTGGCGGTCAGCACGGAGGACGGACCGAGCACCGGCCGCAGCGGCGACTCGGCCGCGAGCGTCGGCACCTGGTCCGGTGCGGCGGTGAACAGCGAGCGAACGTGGTCGGGATGGTGCGTGATCGCCGTGCGGCCTCGCACGTACCCCCGGGCGCGCCAGACGTCGCCAAACTTCTCGCGGTAGCGGAACATGAACGCCGCTTGTCGCTGCCCGAACCACACCACCTGGATCGGCCGCGGCAGCCGGATCTCCGGCGGGGCGGGCAGGCCGGCGAGGTCCTCGGCCGGCCCCGCCGGCGAGGGCGGCGCGGTGCCGAGGAGTGACCCCGTGGTCTCGGTCGCGGGCGGGGGGTGGGTCAGCACGCCCATCAGCTACCGTCCCTGCGCGCGCTCGCTCACCGCGCAAATGTTACGCTACTGTAGGAATTGCGGGAGGACTTTGTCATCGTGGGTGCTCTGCGTCGTCTGCATGCAAACGGGTAGCGGGCCCGAATGAGCCTTCCCGATCCTCGTCCAAGCTCGGCTGCGCTCGTCACGGGCGCCTCCGCCGGTATCGGCAGCCACATCGCGCGGGAGTTGGCCGCACGGGGCCACGGACTGGTGCTCGTCGCGCGCCGCAAGGATCGCCTCGACCAACTTGCCGAGGAGCTCGCGAGCAGCCACGGCGTGCGCGTCGAGACGTTCGCCTGCGACCTGACGAAGGCCGCCTCACGCGCCCGCCTGCCCGGGCGAGTCGAGCAGGCTGGGATCGACGTCGAGATCCTCGTCAACAACGCAGGGTTCGCGACCAACGGGCCGTTCCACGAGTCCGACCCAGAGCGCGAGCTCCAGCAGGTGCGCCTGCTGGTCGAGGCCGGCGTGGCGCTCACGTCCGCGTTCCTGCCGGCGATGGTTCGTCGTCGCCGAGGTGCGATCCTCAACGTCTCCTCCACCGCCGGGATGCAGCCGCTTCCGTACTCCGCCGGCTATTCGGCGGCGAAGGCGTACGTCCTGACGTTCTCGGAGGCGCTGCATCAGGAGCTTCGTGGCCACGGTGTGACCGTGACGGCGCTGGCTCCGGGACCGGTCCACACCGAGTTCTGGGACATCTCGGGGTGGTCGGTGCACGGCGGGCAGTCGTTCGAGCGGGCGGTGCCAAGACCCGCGTGGATCAGCGCGGAGGAAGCTGCCCGTGCCGGCGTCGCGGGCCTGGAGTCGGGCCGCCGGGTGGTCGTGCCGGGGCTGCAGGTGCGCACGGCGATGCGGGCCGCGCAGTACATCCCGCACGCGCTGAAGCTGCCCGCGCTCGAGTGGATGATGCGCGGGCGATGAGCACACGGCGGGGATCCACCAAACAGCGATGAGCGAGCTGCTGCCGCGTCAGCTGCGCCTGCTGCTCGGTGCCACCGGGCTTGACGTCAGCGACGCGCGGCTGCGCAGGGCTGCGGCCGGAAAGGTGGTCCTGATAACCGGCGCCTCATCCGGCGTCGGCCGCGCCAGCGCGATTCGCCTGGCCCGCGCCGGCGCGACGGTGCTGCTCGTGGCGCGGCGCCGGGAGCTGCTGGAAAGCCTGCGCGAGGAGATCGCGGCGGGCGGTGGCAGCGCGTTCGCGCACCCCTGCGACCTCGCCGAGCTCGAGCAGGTCGACGCGCTGTGCGATGAGGTTCTCCGGGAACACGGGGGCGTCGACGTGATCGTCTCCAACGCCGGCATCTCGATCCGGCGCTGGATCTCCCAGACCTACGAGCGCTTTGACGACATCGAGCGGACGATCAAGGTCAACTACATGGGTCCGGTGCGGCTCGTCCTCGGGCTGCTCCCGTCGATGCGCGAGCGCGGAAGCGGACAGATCGTCAATGTCGGGACCGTCGGCGTCGATTTCCCGCCGATCCGCTGGAGCGCCTACATCGCGTCCAAGGCCGCGTTCGAGACGTGGCTTGCAGGGGTCGCCCCGGAGGTCCTCGCGGACGGGATCGCGACGACCTCGATCCACCTTCAGCTCGTCCGCTCCCCGATGCTCGGCCCATTCAGGATGTGGAACTACCTGCCTGGAATGAGCACCGAGGAGGCGGCCGGGATCGTCGCGCGGGCGATCGTCTCGCGACCGCGGACGATCGCGCCGGGTTGGGCGCGCATCGGCGGCGCGCTGACCGTGCTCGCAAACCGGCCGCTCGACTCGCTGCTCGCCCGCTACGCGAAGCGCGTCAACCGCGACAGCCGCGCGAACTTGACCCCTTCAGAGCCGGGGCTCTCGACGCGGGCATTGCGGATCGCGAGCGAGGCGGCCGCCGGCCTCACCACGATCGCCGCCTCCAAAGCAATGCGGCCGGTCCGCCCGGACCGGCTCGTGCGGGCGCTGCTCGCGCAGCGCCGTTACGGCTTCAGCCCCGCGTTCGCAGCCGCCGCGGCGGCCGAGCTCCACCCCGATCGCACCGCCTTGTTCGACGAGCTCGGCAGCCTCACGTTCGCCGAGCTCTACACGCACGGTCGCCAGCTCGCCTCGTCGCTGCGCCAGCACTTCGAGATCGGTCCGCCGAGCCGGATCGGAATCATGTGCCGCAACCACCGTGGGTTCGTGGTGTCGGCGATCGCGGCCGGCCTGCTCGGCTGCGACCTCGTACCGCTGAACAGCGACTTCGCGGGGGAGCAGCTGGGCGACGTGCTGCGCCGGGAGTCCGTGCGCGCGGTCATGTTCGACCAGGAATTCGAGCAGGTGATCGACGAATCGCGCTTCGATGGGCCGCGGATCGTCGCCTGGCACGACGGCGAGCCGGATGGTCCCACGATCGATTCCCTGATCGCCGTGGGGTCTGGCGAGCTGCCGCCGCCGCGCATCGCGGGCCGAATGATCACGCTCACCTCGGGGACCACCGGCACCCCGAAGGGCGCGACCCGCTCGGTCAGCCCCAGGGCGTTGGCGCCGCTCGCTGTGGCCGGCCTGCTTGACCTGGCGCGGATCAAGCCGACGCCCCGCTCCGGCGAGGCGCTCGTGGTCGCGCCACCGCTGTTTCACCTGTTTGGGCAGATCGGCCTGTTTGCCGGGCTGCTGCTGGGCTCGCCGATCGTGCTGCGCCGCCGCTTCGACGCGGAAGCGACGCTCGAGCTGATCGAGCGGCACCGCGCCGAGGTGCTGCTGGCGGTGCCGACGATGCTCGCACGGATCATGGACCTCCCGAAGTCCACCCGCGAGCGCTACGACACCTCATCGCTGCGGATGATCGTCAGCGGAGCGGCGCCGTTGGCGCCCGAGTTGGCGACCGCCGTGATGGACCAGTTCGGCGAGGTCCTCTACAACGGCTACGCCTCAACCGAGGTCGGCTCGGGCTCACTCGCCACCCCGAAGGACCTGCGTGCCGCGCCGGGTACGGTGGGCCGCCCGGCGGCCGGCGTGAAGATCAAGATCCTCGACGAGGAAGGGCTCGAGCTGCCGATCGGTCACACCGGAAGGATCTTCGTCGGCAGCCCGCTGCTGTTCGAGGGCTACACGGGCGGCGGTGGCAAGGAGATGATCGACGGGCTGATGAGCACCGGCGACGTCGGTCACTTCGACCGCGATGGCCGGCTGTTCATCGACGGCCGTGACGACGACATGATCCTGTCCGGCGGGGAGAACGTGTTCCCGCAGGAGGTCGAGGAGCTGCTGAGCGCGCACGCGGACGTCGCCGACGCAGCCGTGTTCGGCGTGCCCGACCCGAACTTCGGTCAGCGGCTTGCGGCGATGGTCGTGCGCCTGCCGGGCGCGTCGTGCACGGCGGAGGAGCTGCAGTCCTATGTCAGGGGCAAGCTCGCCCGATACAAGGTTCCACGGGAGATCGAGTTCGTGTCCGAGCTGCCGCGGACCGCGACCGGAAAGCTCAAGCGCCGCGAGCTAACCGCGTTGTACGGGGATCGATCCTCGCCAACCGCCTGAGCAGCGACGGCGTCAGCTGGGACATCCTCAACAGCAGCGCGGCCTCGGGCGTGACCGGCACGACCGCCGCGTTTTGGCGCACCGCCCGCACGATCGAGTCGGCGACGCGGTCGGCCGAGTAACCGCGCAGGCCGAACGCCTTCGTGCTGCGCTCCCGCAGCCGCGCCTGCTCCTGCTCCGAGACGCCGACGATCTGGACCGTGCGGACGATGTTCGTGTCGACAACGCCGGGACAGATCGCGGTGACGCCGATCCCATGGTCGGCGAGCTCCGCGCGCAGGCACTCGCTGAGCATCAGCACGGCCGCCTTGGTCGTCGCATATGCGGAGAGCATCCGCGACGGGGTGTACGCAGCGGCCGACGCAACGTTGACGATCTGGCCTTCCACGCCGGCGTCGACCATCTGCCGGGCGAACAGCCTCGCGCCGTGGATCACGCCCCACAGGTTGACGTCGACGATCCGTTCCCAGTCCGCGACAGCCATCTCCAGGAAGGGACCCGCCACACCGATCCCGGCGTTGTTGACCACGATCTGCGGAACGCCGTCGCGCTCGGCGACGAGCCCGGCGAAGCGCTCCATCGCTGCGGCGTCGGCGACGTCGACCTCGGCCGCCCGGGCGACCTCGTCGCCGCCGGCGAGCACCGCGGTCTCGCCAGCGGCTTGTCCGTCGATGTCGACCGCGATCACCTCGGCGCCCTGTGCGACCAGCGCCAGCGCCGTCGCCCGCCCGATCCCGCTGCCTGCGCCGGTGACGACCGCCAGCCGACCCGCGAGCGCTCCCCGCGCCGAGTGCTCGGATAGACGCGCGCGTCTCAGCGGCCGCGAGTCGCCCTCCCCCTCTGCATGCTCGATCAGGTCGGTCACGTAGCGCGCCAGGAGCGCAGGATGCGAGCGTTGCACCCAATGGCCGGCGCGGACATCGCGACGCCATACGTCCCTCCCCCAGCTTGCCGCTTCGGCGTACAGCGCCGGCGAGACGTAGCGGTCGCGCGTCGCGACCACCAGCTGGACGGGCAGCTGCGGCCGTGCTCTGCGCCTCCTGCCGGCGAACGTCGCGAAGTTGGCGCGATACAAGGCCAGCCCGGTGCGCGCGTCATGCACCAGCGTCGGCGCCGGATGGCCGGCCCGCGGCTGGATTCTTTCCAGCCGGCGCATCACCGCCGGCCACGAGCGCTCGAACGCCGTCGCCACGATCCGCTCCGGCAGCACCGGTAGCTGGAACGCTGCGATGTACCAGCTGCGGCGCGCCTGCGAGAACAGCTGCCCGAGCGCGACCGGCGACGGGCGCAGGCGCGAGCGAACCCACATCGGCGCAAGATCGATGCGCGGACCGGCCACTGCGGTAAGCGACGCGATCCGCGGGTCGGGAGCTGGGGCGCTGACAGCCTCCCAGGCAGCGAACGCACCCCAGTCGTGTCCCACGAGGTGCACCCACTCATCACCGGGGATCGACTCGATCACAGCTTCGAGATCACGCGCCAGCTGCGCCAGCGCGAACGCTCGGGTCTCGGCGGGGGCGGTGGAGCGGCCCATGCCGCGGGTGTCGTAGGCGACTACGCGGAAGCGCTCGGCCAGCTGCTCGGCGAGTTCGTCCCAAACCGAGTGCGTATCCGGGTAGCCGTGGACGAGCAGCACGACCGGCGCGCGTGCTCGGCCGCGCTCGCGCACGAACAGCTGCGCACCGCCCGAGCTGACCATCCAGGACCCGTTCTCGCTTACATCCACCACCCGCATTGAAGAGCTTCAGCGACAAGGACGCTTTTCGACGCCTCAACGCGCTGCTCGCGGTGGGCCTGCGGCTGGCGGGCTCGGCGAGATCCGGCCAGGTGCTGCTCGCGCGGGTCGCCGCATCGCTCGATCCGCAGTGGATCCCGCGCCCGTGGGGTGATGAGCTCCTGAGAGCTCTCGAGGCGGCGAGCGAGGCGACCCGTGAGCAGATCGAGCCCCGGCGCGTGGAACGGATGCTGGCCGAGGCGTGGGGCGCACGCGCGACCGACGAGCTCGATGAGCTCGACCCGTCGCCGGTGGCCGTCACGCCGTCCGCGCAGGTCCACCGCGGGCAGCTCGACGGCAAGCCGGTCGCGGTCAAGGTGTTGCGGCCGGGCATCGCGGCCTCGGTGCGCCAGGACCTGACGCTGCTCGAAGGGCTGCTTGCGCCGCTCGCCGCGGCCTTCCCGGCGGCCGACCCGCGGGCGCTCGTCGGCGAGTTCCGCGAGCGGGTGCTCGACGAGCTCGACCTCGAGCACGAGGCGACGATCCAGCGGCGCTTTCACAGGGCACTGCGCCGCCATCCTTACCTGACGGTCCCGGCGCCGGTGATGCGCCTCTGCCACGAGCAGGTGCTGGTCAGCGAGTGGATTGACGGTACGACGCTATGGCGGGCTCCCGACCCCGACACCGCTGCCGCGCGGCTTGTCGTGTTCGTGTTGGGCGCCGCGCGCAGCGGCGTCGTGCACGCCGACCCCCACCCCGACGACGTGCTCGTGCTCGATGACGGCCGTCTGGCGATCCTCGACTTCGGCGCGTCGCGCTCGGTGGATCCCGCGCGGCTCGAGCACGCGGCCGCGGTCCTCGACGCGTTCGCCGCAGACGACCCCGTCGCGCTCGGCGGCGCGCTCGAGCGCCTCGGGCTGCTCGCGGCCGTTCACGGTCCCGCCACGCTGGAGCTGGCCAAGCACACGCTCGGCGAGCTCGGCGGCGCCGACCCCGCCCGGCTCGACTCAGCGGCGCTGGTGGCGGCCCGCGATCGCCTGTTCGAGCGCCCGGAGCTGCTGGTCGAAGTGATTTTGGCCGGCTCCCTGGCGCCCGAGGACCTGTGGCCGGCCAGGGCCGCGGCGCAGCTGTTCGCGTCGATCGCCCGCGTCGGCGCCACGGGGCGGTGGCGCGCGCTCGTACGCGCGGCGCTCACCGAAGGCTGGGACGCGAGCGGTTAGGCCCGCCACCAGTCGCCGAGCACCCGTCGCCAGTTCTCCCAGCCGATCGCCCGCAGCTCGTCGTCGCTGAACCCGATCTGACTGAACTCCTCGAGCAGCCTGGGGATCCCGGAGGCATCGCCGAGCGCAGCGGGGATCGTGGTGCCGTCGAAGTCGGACCCAAGCCCGACATGCTCGACCCCGATCCGCTCCGCGACGTAGCGGGCGTGCTCGGCGATCAGCGCCAGCGGCGTGTCGGGATCGTCGGCGCAGTCGGGGCGCAAGAAGGCGCACGCGAACACGATCCCGACGATGCCGCCGCTGCGCCCGATCTCCTCGAGCTGCTCGTCGAGCAGGTTGCGCGAGGCGGGTGAGATCGCGTGCACGGCGGAATGGCTGGCTACGAGCGGCCCGAGCTCGAGCCGGGCGAGATCCCAGAAGCCCGCAGCGTTGAGGTGGCTGACGTCAACCAGGATGCCGAGCTCTGCGCATCGCGCCACGAGCCTGCGACCGGCGGCGGGGAGGCCCGGACCGATGTCCGGCGAGGACGGCGACACGAACGGGACCCCGTAGCCGAACGCGTTCGGCCGGCTCCACACGGGGCCGAGCGAGCGCAGCCCGGCGGCGTGCCACAGCTCCAGCGACTCGAGCGACGGATCGATCGCCTCGGCGCCCTCCAGGTGCAGGACCGCAGCCGGCGGCCCGCCCTCACGGGCGGCGTCGAGATCAGCCACCGCTCTGGCGACGCGAACGTGACCGGCACGCTCGAGCGCCAGCAGCCGGCCGGCGGCGGCGCTCGCGTGGGCCGCGGCCCAGGGCTGTCCGATTGGCGCCGCGAGCTCGACCGCGCTCACGCCATCCGGGCCGGTGACAGGCTCCCAGCTCTCGTTCGGCGAGGGCGTGAACACCGAGAAGATGCCGCCGCGCAGGCCACCCGCGCGCATGCGCGGCAGGTCGAGATGCCCGCCGGCGCGGCCGCTGGCCAGCAGCGCGTGGTCCTCGCGGGTCAGCGCGTCGTTATGCCCGTCGAACACCGGCGGGCCTGCGCGGAGCCCGCTCAGGCTGCTTCGCGGACGTCGTCGGTGACCAGCCGGGTCCCGGCCGGCCGCATCTGACCGCTGCGGGCAAGCCGCCGGGAGAGCCAGTCGAGCGCGATCGGCGTACCGGCGACCGCGCCGCTGATGTGATCGAGCCCGCCGCGGGTCACGTAGAGCCGCACGTCGCCGCCGAGAGCCTCCCAGTCTCTGCGAAGGAGGAGGCTCTGCTCGAACGACACGATCTGATCGCGGCGCGCGTGGTGCAGCAGGACCGGCGCCGCCGGCGCCGTCAGCCCCAGCCGGTTCTCGCGCAGCCGGCGGCGCCACTCCGGGAGCTCGAGCACGTTCGGTTCGGTCAGGTCGGCGGCCCTGACGAACCGTGGGCCCGAGATCGCCGCCTGCCACACACTGGACTCACGCAGGGCGGCGATGCCGTTTCGCGCCAACGGGGTCAGGTAGGAATCGAGGTCGAGCTCGGGGTAGGCCGCCGCGTAACCGATGCCGCCGTACGCGATGAAGAACGAGAAGAAGCTGCCGTCGAGGTTCGGCCCCGCGGTCTCGACGTCAGCCGCGGCCGCACCGGCCGCGACGCCCGCGAGCTCGAGCTCGGGCGCGTAGCTCGGCTGTAGCTGAGCCGCCCATGCGGCAGCCGCTCCGCCCTCGGAGTAGCCGACGATCGCCGCGGGTCCCTCCGGCGGCAGCTCGGCCGGCGCGAGCTTCCGCGCCGCACGCATCGCGTCGAGCACGTTCGCGCCCAGCACGCGACCGACCATGTACGTGTGGTCGCCTGGCGTGCCGAGACCCTGGTAGTCGGTGACGGCCACGGCCCAGCCACGCGCGAGCGCCATCGCCATCAAGCCGGACTCCCATTCCAGGCCGCGGGGGAGCAGCCGTGATGGTGCCGAGGCATCGCCGATGCCGTGCGTCCCGATCGCGTACCCGAGCAGCGGCTTGACCGGGGCCCGCCGCTCCCCGCCTGGAAGCAGCACCGTGCCCGATACCGCGGTCGCCTCACCCGTGGCTGTCGTCGAGCGGTACAGCACGCGCCACGCGCGTGCCCGCAAGCGCACCCCGGGGAACAGGTAGGCGTCCATCGGCTCGGCTCGGATCAGGTCGCCCGGGCCACCGTCGGCAAACGCGTCGGGCGGCGTGTAGAAGCCGTCGGCGGCGGGAATGCGACGGCGCGGTCCGGACAGCAGCATCAGCTGCCCGGCGGCCCGGCGCGATGCGCCGAGAATGCTCACAGCGCTCGACTTCTGTCCCGCACCTGGACCTCCAATCTCGACCTAAACCGAAGCGTACCTGACCGGTAAGTCGAGTAATGCAGCTTGGCGGGGGCTCAGCGCCGTCTGCGGGGCCGCGTCCCGCGGCTCCAGTCGCGCATCTGCCAGGGAGAGTCGAGCGGGCTCTCGCCCTTCATCCGGCCGGCGCCTGGCGCGTCGCCCTTGCCGTAGGGCCGGCGATGAATGCCGCTGCCGGCGATCGTGTACCAGCCGACGATGACGCCGGCCAGGACGACGACCGATCCGATGACCATGAGCATTGCGCTCTCGCGAGCGTAGCGGGTGGCTGCTCGCCGTGCTGGCGGTCCTCTAGCCGAGCAACCCGATTCGCTGCGCCCGCTGCACCGCCTCGGCGCGGTTGCGGGCGCGAAGCTTTCGATACAGCACGCTCGTGTGTTCCTTGACCGTGTGCGGAGATAAGTAGAGGCGCTCGGCGATCTCGCGGTTGGTGGAGCCGGCGGCGATCAGGTCGAGCACCTCACGCTCCCGTGCGGTGAGCAGCGGCTCGGGCTGCTCGGCCTTGGGGGGGAACATCGTCATCCCCAGACCGACCATCCGGACCGCCATCGCGATCTCGTTCGCGTCCCAGTCCTTCGAGACGAAGCCCGACGCCCCGGCGGCGCGCGCGGCCGCCGGCGACATGCGCCCAGCTCCGGAGATCAGCAGCACGCGCGTCGAGGAACATGCCTGTCGGATCGAGTCGCACAGCTCCGCGCCGGACTCCCCGGCCAGGAACAGGTCGACGAGCGCGACGTGCGGCTTCAGGCGGCTCGCGATCCGCACCGCCTCGGCGCCGGTTCTGGCCGCCAGGCAGCGCTCGACCCACGGCTGCTGGCCGAGCAGCACCCGGAAGCCCCAGTGCACCACGTCGTGGTCGTCGACGACCAGCACCCGCAGCCGGCGCTCGGCGAGGTGTGGCGGCAGGCTCCGCTCGATCATTCGTCCTCGCCGAGCGGCACCACCAGGCGCACGCGCCAGCGATCCTCGCCGACGGGGCCGAACTCGAGCATCCCGCCCTGCTGAAGTGCCTCGAACGCCGCCAGGCGCAGCCCCATGCCGGCGCCGCGCGCGCCGCCGCGCACCCCATCGTTCTGCACCTGGAGCGTGAACGTGTCGGGATCGCGCTCGACGGCCACGTCGATCCGGCTCGGCGCCGCGTGCTTTGAGATGTTGCGAAGCGACTCGGCGAGCACCGACTGCGCCAGCGGCTCGACGTCGGCCGGCACGCTCACCTCACCGGGCCAATCGACGACCACCGGCGTCTCGTGGTTGCCCGCGAGACGATCGAGCTCTTCCGCGAGCGTCGAGCCGGTCTGCAGCGGCAGCGGGGCCAGCGGCCGCTCCATCGCGTGGCGCAGATCCGCCAGCGCTTCCTGCATCTCGACGCGGCAGCGCTCGCGCTCGGAGGGATCGAGCGGCTGCTCGGAGCCGATCGCCAACGACACCCCGAACAGCCGCTGCAGAACTCGCTCATGCACCTCCCTGGCCAGGTCGAGGCGCTCAGCCAGGCGACGTGCGCGTTCCTGCTGGCGGGTCGCGTTGCGCGCGGTCGTCACGAGGGCGGCGGTCTTGCCGAGCGTCCACAGCAGGTGACGCTCGCCGTCGGAGAGCTCGAAGCGCCCGCCGCCGCGGTCCGCGCAGATCACGCCGTAGGACCGGCCCGCCGCGCTGAGCGGGGTGCAGACCAGCGTCGTGATCCCGAGCAGCCGCGCGTATTCGGGCGGGACCGCTTCCTCGATCCGCTCGGACACGACGACAACCTCGTCCTCACGCAGCGCCCGCTGCGCGATCGGCGTGTTGACGAGCGTCGGGCGCAGCTCCGACAGCTGCGCGAACGATGCGCCGTGAGCACCCACAGCTCGCACCCGGCGCCGCGCTGCGTCGGCCATGAAGATCGCCGCTCGCCGCATCGTGGTCAGCCGGCAGATCGCCTCGCAGATGCGGTCGTAGAACTCCGTGGAGGAGGTGTCGGGGTCGATCTTCGACAGCAGCTCGACGAACACCTCGAGCGGCTCGACGCCCGCGAACAGCGCGGTGCTCATGCCGCAGCAGCGAGCGGGTAACGCCGCCGGAGCTCGTACAGGGTGGTCCGTTCGGCGGCCGGCCGTCCGGCCCGGCGCGCCGCCTCCACGAAGTCGCTCGGTTCAAGCCTGACCCCGTGGTAGCTCCCCGCCATCCTCGAGATCGACTCCTCCATCAGCGTGCCGCCGAGATCGTTCACACCCCAGCGCAGCGACTCGGTCGCCGCGTCGAGTCCCATCTTCACCCAGCTTGCCTGGAGGCTCTGGACCGACTTGCCCAGCGCAAGCCTGAATGCCGCCGTGTGCTTGAGGTTTTCCTCCCGGGAGATCTCCTCGACGCCGTGCGTCCGCCCGAGCAGCGTGTGGAACGGGATGAACGACAGCGGCACGAACTCGGTGAAACCGCCGGTGCGCTCCTGGAGCTCTCGCACGACCCGCATGTGCTCCGCCAGCTCCCACGGCTCCTCGATGTGCCCGAACATCACCGTCGCGGTCGAGCGGATTCCCTCCGCGTGACACGCCTCGATGATCTCGACCCATCGCGCCACCGGCAGCTTGTTCGGAGAGATTCGCTCTCTGACGCCGTCGTGCAGGACCTCAGCCGCGGTACCCGGGGTGGAGCCGAGGCCGGCCGCGCGCAGGCGCTCGAACACCTTGCGTGCCGGCAGGCCGCTGACGTCGCACATGTGCGCCACCTCCATCGGCGAGTACGCGTGCAGGTGGATATCCGGCGCGAGCCGCTTGGCGAACCGCAGCCACTTCTCGTAGTCCTCGAGGCCCCACGCGGGGTGGATCCCGGACTGCATGCAGATCTCGGTCGCGCCGAACTCGACCGCCTCCTGCACCCGGCTTGCGAACTCTTCCTCGGAATGCTCGTAGGCATCGGGCGAGCGGCGGGCCTGGCCAAAGCCGCAGAAGGCGCAGCCGACCACGCAGATGTTGGAGACGTTGATGTTGCGGTTGACGACGAACGTGACCGTCTCCCCCGCCAGCTCCCGGCGCAGCTCGTCGGCGGCGAGCCGCATCTCCTCGATGACCTCGGGGCGCCGCTCGGCGAACAGCGCCGTCAGCTCCTCGGCGGCGAGCGCCACCCCCTCGCGGCCTCTGGCGATCGCGCGCGGTGCCACAGCGTCGCTGATCGCCACCGCCCGCCGCCGCCCCGAGCCGCGCCGCGGGATGAACGACCAGTAGCAGCGCTTGATCACATCGAGCACCGGCTGGCTGATCCACTCCTGCTCGATGTACTCGGGATACACACACAGCCGCTCAGTCAGCGCCACCCCCTCCTGATACAGCCGCCGGCGCACCTGCGCCGGCGATGGGAACGGATGCTCGGGCGAGATGTGGTCGCCGTTGGCGCTCAGCCCACCGAGATCGGTCGCACCGGCTCGCACGAGCTCTAACCACCAGTCAGACAGGTTCGGCGGCACCTGCACCCCCACGTCGGGCATCAGGCGGCGGGTTTCCGAGACCAGCCGCTTCATGTCCTCGAGAGTCACCGGCGAGGCCCACGCCGGCGGGTCGAGCGCCGGGCCGTCCCAGATGCCGGTCCGCCAGTACTCGGCGCTCGCCGTGCCGGCGATCTCGGCCGGCTCGCGCCCGTAGTAGCTCTGGTGCGGGACGAAATTCTGCAGGATCACTTCCTGGATGTGCCCGTGCTGATCGTGCAGCCTGGCCAGCTCCTCGAGCGCCTCCATCCGGTCGGCCTCGCTCTCGCCGATCCCCACGAGGATCCCGCTCGTGAACGGGATCCGCAGCTCCCCGGCAGCCGCGATCGTCTCGATCCGCCGCGCCGGATGCTTGGTCGGCGAGCCCTGATGCACGGCCAGCTCGGGATTCGTCGACTCGAGCATCAGCCCCTGCGAGGCGGTGACCTCGCGCAGGCGCCCGAGATCGGCGGAGTCGAGCACGCCGAGGTTCGTGTGCGGCAGCAGCCCTCGCTCGAGCGCCCGTTCGCAGGTCCACACGACGTAGGAGACGAAGTCGGGGTGGCCGTAGCGCTCCAGGCGGCGCCCAACCTCCTCATTGACCTCGGGGCGCTCTCCGGTCAGCACGAGCAGCTCCTTGACGCGATGCTTGCGGACGGCCGCGTCGAGTATGCGCTCGACCTCCTCGGGCGAGTACAGGTGCGGCTTGTGCGTCGCGAACGCGCAGTACTTGCAGTAGCAGCGGCAGGTCCGCGACAGCGACAGCGTGAGATTGCGGCTGAACGTGACCCGGCGGCGCATGCGCTCAGGCGGATTCTAGGGAGCCGTATGCTGCCCCGCCTGATGCGCATCCTGCGGCTGATGCTGGTCGCTGCGCTGCTTGTCGCGCCCGCCGGCTGCGGAACGTCGAGCGCTGGCACGAGGCGGCTGCGCGACGCGACGCTGATCCTCGACTTCACGCCGAACGCGGTCCACGCTGGAATCTACGCGGCGGTCGCGAACCGGTATGACCGTGCCGAGGGCCTGCGGCTGCATGTGATCGTCCCGAGCGCCTCGACCGACTCGATCAAGCTGCTCGAGAGCGGGCGCGTGAACTTCGCGATCCTCGACCTCCACGATCTCGCGATCGCGCGGGCACGCGGTGCACAGCTCGTCGGGATCATGGCGATCGTGCAGCGGCCGCTCGCTGCGGTGATCGCGGCGGCCGGCGTTCGCAACCCCCGCCAGCTCGAGGGCAAGCTCGTCGGGATCACCGGCGTCCCCAGCGATACGGCTGTGCTGCGCTCGACCGTGGCCGGCGCCGGAGGCGACCCGCACCGGCTCCGCACGATCACGATCGGCTTCAACGCGGTGGCTGCGCTGCTCGCGCGGCGGGTGGCCGCGGCGACCGCGTTCTGGAATGACGAGGGCGTCACCCTGGAGCACCGGCGGCCGGGCTTTCACATCTTCAGGGTCGACCAGTATGGAGCTCCGCGGTATCCCGAATTGGTTCTCTGCACCACTGCGCAAACGCTGCACACGCAGCCGCAGCTCGTAGCCGCCGCGGTGCGGACGCTAGTGCGCGGCTATCGCTTCGCGGTTGCGCACCCGGGCGCGGCCGCGGCGCAGCTCGAGGCAGGCGTGGCCGGCCTGGACCCGACGCTGGTCGCACAGCAGCTGGCGGTGCTGGTGTCCGCTTTCACCGCGCCCGACGGCCGGGTCGGGGAGCTGTCGCCGGCGGTACTGCATGCGTGGGCGCGCTGGGAGCTCGAGTTCGGCGTGGTCTCGCGTCTGCCCGACGTCGGCGCGATGTTCGATGGCGCGCTGGTGCGCTAGCTCGATTTGGACACCGCCCGCTGGACCAGCGCAGCCCCCTCCCGCGCCATGCGCGAGCGCGGCACCACCAGGTCGAAGCCCGCCGCCTGCGCCTGCTCCCGCACGTCAGCCTCGACGTGCGAGTAGAAGGCCAGCTTGCGGATCTCCAGGTCGCGGACCTGTTCGATCCGCGCCGGAGCGTCGGCGGTCAGATCGACGATCAGAAGATCGGCGTCGCGGGCGTCGTCGGGCGAGCTCGTCAGCACGGTCTCGTGGCCGGCGGCCTGGAGCGCTCCGAGGAGGTTTGACCCGAACAGCAGGTCGGGCACGAACGCGACGACGCGAGCCACCGCTTCGCTACAGCGCCCGCATCCGGTGAAACTCGCGCCGCACCGACTCGGTGCGTCCCCACATCGGGGCCACCTCCGCGCGGCCGGTCCGTGTCTCGCGGACGGCCAGCTCGCCCTGAATCCCCGCGTCGTCGAGGAGCGTCAGCGCCACATGCACCACAGGCGCCGCCGCAGCGTGTCCGAACCGGTGGGCGACCAGGATCCGCCAGTGCCAGTCGTGCTTGGAGTACGGCTGTGCATTGCAGGTCACGAGCAGCGTCGCCGCATCGACATACCTGCGCTCGTCGAAGATCCGCAGGTCGAGCTCGAGGTCGGTCCAGTCGTCGGGGAGCGACCCGATGATCTCGTTGAAGGTATCGGCGAGGCCCGAGGGCACGAGCGCGAAGGGTATCCCTAACGACAGCTCCTATCCTCGTTCCACGTGACTTCGGTCGACACGCTCACCGCCGAGTACCGCACGATCACCGAGCGCTGCGGCCTGCTCGACCGCTCCGAGCGCGGCAAACTCGCTTTGACCGGCTCCGAGGCGAAGGGCTTCCTCCAGGGACAGGTCACCAACGACGTTGAGGCACTGGTGGCTGGAGCAGGCTGCTACGCCGCGTTCCTCACCCCGAAGGGCAAGATGCTCGGGGACCTGCGGATCCTCGACACCGGCGACGAGTTGCTGCTGGACACCGAGCGGGTCGCGCTCCAGGAGCTGTTCAACATGATCCGCCGGTTCAGCATCGGCTACGACGCGCAGCTGCACAAGCGCACAGTCGAGCGAGGATTGCTGTCGCTCATCGGCCCGGCGTCAGAGACCGTTGCGGGCCTCACGGGACTTCCGGTCGCCGAGCATTCGCACCTCGCGCACCAGATCGGGGACGCGACGGTCAGAGCGATTCGAACGTTTGGCGGAGTCGACCTGCTGTGCGAGGCCGCCGATACCGAGGCGCTGGCGGAGACCCTCGAGCACGCCGGCGCCGAGCCCGTCTCCGGCGCGGCAGTCGAGTGCCTGCGCGTCGAGCAGGGGCGACCCCGCTACGGTGTCGACCTCGACGACACGGTGATCCCGCAGGAGGCCGGCCTCAACGAGCGCGCCGTGTCGTTCACGAAGGGCTGCTACGTGGGTCAGGAGACGGTCGCCCGGCTGTACTACCGCGGCAAGCCCAACCGCCATCTGCGCGGGCTGCGGCTGAGCGAGCCGGTGGCAAGCGGTGATCAGATCGTGGTCGAGGACCGGGTCCTCGGCAGGATCGGGAGCGCCGTGGTGTCGCCACGACTCGGCCCGATCGCGCTCGCACTCATCCGCCGCGAGGCGCCTCCGGGCACCGCCGTCGTCGTGGGCGAGACGGGCGTCAGCGCCGAGGTCGTGGAGCTGCCGTTTCCGCGCTGAGCGCGGCGAACGCCGCCAGCTGTGCACGCTCCGGCGACGGACTCAGCTCGAGCTGCGGCGTGTGCGGATGCGACGCGAGGTAGGTTGCGACGATCCGGACCTCGTCGACCTCGTCGGGTGGTACCTGCGCCCCGAGCTCGTCGGCGCGAGTCGCGAGTAACAGCGCCGCCCGCGTGCGCCGCTCTAACTCCTCGGGCCCGCCGGACAGCGGGCCCCAGTCCACGAGCCGGCCCGCCACCAGCCAGAATGCATCGCCGCGCTCGCCGAGCGGATGGGCGGCGATCACGAGCCGCGGCCGCGTGTGTGTCGCCTGCAGCACGCCGTCCAGACGCTCGAGGATCACCGACAGTCGACGCGCGCGGCGCCGCAGCCACGCGGCCCGCTCGAACCGCCGCGCGCGTGCCGCCTCGCGCATCTGGCGCTCGACGTGCCCGATCAGCCGCCCGGCGGCGTCGGCGTGCAGGAAGATCCGCAGCGCGCTATCGAGCCGACCTCTGTAGAGGTTGGGGTCCAGGTCGCCGAGGCATGGCGACAGGCAGCGGCCCATCTGCCCGTATGCCGAGGGATGGTCGCGACGCGGCAGCCGCCGACCGCAGTGGCGCAGCCCGAACAGGGAGTCGAGCTGCTCGACGAGCTCGACCGCCAGCCGGCGTCCGTGCAGCGGCCCGATCGTGACCGCGTGCCCAGCGGCCGGCTCGGCCGCGACCTCGAGGATCGGGAAAGGGATATCGAGGCGACAGCGGATGTAGACGAGCCTGTCGTCGCGTCGCCTCAGGCGCACGTTGCCCGCGGGCCGCAGCTGCTTGATCAGCCGGTTCTCGAGTACGAGTGCGCCCAGCTCCGAGCGCGTTGCGCGGTAATCGACCACCGACGCATGCGCCGTCCAGTCGGCGGGGCCCGCCGACGGGGCGAAGTGGGCCCGGGCGCGGCTGCGGATCGAGATCGACTTGCCCACGTACAGCGTCCTGCCGGCCCCGTCGCGGAACAGGTACACGCCCGGATCGCGCGGCAGCTCTCCGAAGTCGAGCTGCGGTAGGCGATCTCTGTCCGGGAGGGAGGCGGGGCGTGGCCGCGCGCGGCGGCGCCGTCTCCGCGGCAGTGCCACGGCCTCGGCCACGGTGACGGCGTGCGCGCACAGCCGCGGGAACAGGGCGCACAACACGCGGGCGCACGTTTCCGCGTCGGGCAGCGCCCGGTGCACCACCTCGACCTCGACTCCCAGCGCTGCGGCCAGCGTCGCCAGCCGGCGCTCGCGCTGTAGCGGCAGCAGCACCCGCGCCAGCGCGGCCGTGCACAGTGTGGGCGGGTCCGGCCACGGCGCCCCGGTCCGCTCGAACGCCTGGCGCAGGACGCGGCGATCGAAAGCGGCGTTGTGCGCGACCAGCACGCGCCCCGCGAGGCGCTGGGCGAGCGCCTCGACCACCTGCTCGAGCGGCGGCGCCGCGTCGACCATCTGCTGCGTGATGCCCGTGAACCGCTGGATCCCGCGTCGCAGCGGCAGCGCCGTGCGGACAAGCGATGACCAGCGATCGTGCAGCTCGCCGCCGCCCACCAACACCGCGCCGACCTCGGTCACCTCGCAGCTGTCGCCACCAAGCCCGTTCGTCTCGGTGTCGATGACCAGGAACTCCGCGGTCGCGATCGGCTGTTCTGCGAGCTGCAAGGCTTGCGTGATACGCCCCCGGGCGGACGTCACGCAGGTCCGCTTGCAACCCGCTGCGACTTGACGACCGGGTGCACGGGTAGCATCGTTTTCACAGAGCTAGGCAAGGAGTCGTGCAGTGGCAGCCATTGCCTCAAACAGCGACAAGGCTCGTGAGCTCGACGAAGGGACCCGAGCGGCGTGGGCGGCGTACAGCGACAGCCTGCGCGACCTGACCGGCGAGGAGTACGAGCAGGCCGAGCGGGAGTCGTGGTCGCAGTTGCAGACCGAGCTGCGGCGACTGGAACGGCGGCGGCGGGCGCTGGCGCAGACCGCCGGATGACGTTCGAAAGCAACCCGCTGTTCACCGGCGATCAGCGCTGCTCGCGCGAATTCGCTGCGTGAGTTAGGGTTCTGCACCACTCCCGACCCGGCGGTAGGCGTCAGCAGGGTCTTGGAGAGGAGAGCCAAGCCACGATGCGCAGGACCACGATCGGGATTCTCGTGACCGCGACGCTCGCTGCCAGCGGCTGCGGCAGTTCGACCAAGTTCGCCAACCAGGCTCGCCCCGCGACCCCGGTGGACCTCACCGTGTACATCAACGATGCGCGGGTTTCGGTGTCGCCGAACTCGGTCGGCGCGGGGCCCGTGATCTTCATCGTCACTAATCAGTCGAGCCACGCGCAGTCGCTGACGGTTCTCCCGGCCGGCGCGACCGCCGCACAACCGCTCGCCAACGCCGGGCCCATCAACCCCCAGGCGACCGCCGAGTTCACGGTCGACTTCTCCGGCCAGGGGGACTACACCGTCACCACGGCGGCCAACGGCTCGACCGACGCCTCGGTCACGAGCCCACCGTCGATCCAGCCCGCGACGCTCCACGTCGGCGTCGCCAGGCCGACCTCAAGCGGGGTGTTGTTGCAGCCGTAGGGGTCCGGGGTCGGCGCGGGGTGGGCTTGCGGGGGCGTCGTGGGGGTCGGCGCGGGGTGCGCTTGCGGGCGCGGGCGCGGGCGCGGGCGCGGGGGTGTCGGTGCGGGCGCGGGTGCGGCTCGGCGGGTGCGAGCGCGGCGAAGGCTTCGCCTCGCGGTTGGCGGTTGGCGGTCGGCGGTTCGCGGTTCGCGGCCGGGGGGTGAGGACGAACTGAAACGTTTCGTGGTGGCTCAGCCGCCATTTGCCGCTTCAGTTCGGCCGTCGGCGGGAGAAATGCCACCTCGACCTCACCCCCTTCCCACCTTTCCTCTTCCGATTCCCCCCCCTTTCCACCCTTTTTCCCCCTCCCCCCTCCGCCCTCGCCCTCACTCACCTCCCGCCCCGCCCCCGCCCAGGGGCCGACCCTTGCTCTTGCACAATCACAACTTTCGTGCAATACTTGCATTCGTGCAAGCAACTACCGGCTCCTCGTCGACGACGCAACCCGCCGCTCAACCCATGGCGGCAACCGAGGGCGCGATTCGATCCACAGACGCCGACCTCGCCAGCGACCTGTACGCATTGGTCGTCTACCTCCACAAGAACTGCAACGCCGACCTGTTCGAGGCAGTCGGGGCGCTCGAGCTGACCCTGACGCAGATCAAGGTCCTGCACCACCTCGAGGACGCCGACCGGGAGCTGACGCTCAAAGAGGCCGCCGAGCTCGTGCTGGTGTCGCTGCCTGCGGCCAGTCGCCTGGTCGATGACCTGGTGCGCCGTGGATTCGTCGAGCGCAATGAGGACGTCGCCGATCGCCGCATGAAGCGCCTGCGCCTGACTCCCGCGGGCGCGTCGGTCATCCGGCGGCTGAACGCGGCGCGCCGGAGCGGTCTTCAGGAGTTCACCGAAACCCTCGAACCCGCAGAGCGCGAGCAGCTCGCTGCGGCGCTGTCGCAACTGCTGTTGCGTCCCGATGTCGCCGCCTGCCGACCGGAGGGCACCCCATGACCCAGCGCATCCTCGCCCATCGTCAGCGCCTCATCACCGAAGGGAACAGCCGCTGGTGGACGCTCGCGGCAATGTGCTTCGCGCTGTTCATGCTGATGCTCGACAACACGGTCGTGAACGTCGCGCTGCCCTCCATTCAGCGCGACCTACACGCCTCGCTGTCGGCGCTCGAGTGGACGATCAACGCTTACACGCTGACGCTGGCGGTGCTCCTGGTGACCGGCGGGCGGCTCGGCGACATCTTCGGCCGCCGTCGGATGTTCCTGTTCGGCGTGGTCGTGTTCGGTGTCTCGAGCGCGGCGATCGGGTTTGCCCCGAGTGACACCGTGCTCGTCGCCTTCCGCGCGGTTCAGGGCATCGGCGCAGCGTTCATGATGCCCGCAACGCTGTCGATCATCACGCAGGCGTTCCCGCCCGAGCAGCGCGGAACCGCGATCGGTACCTGGGCCGGCGTCAGCGCGCTGGCACTCGCGATCGGTCCAGTCGTCGGCGGCTTCCTGACTCAGGACGTCAGCTGGCGGGCGATCTTCTTCATCAACCCGCCGATCGCGGTCGGCGCGGTCGCGGTCGCGCTGTTCGCAGCGCGCGAGTCTCGCGACGAGAGCGTCGACCGGACGATCGACTTCCGCGGCATCGCCGCGATCACGATCGGCCTGGCTGCCCTCGTACTGGCGCTCGTTCAGGGCAACAGCTGGCATTGGGGCTCGCCCCGGATCCTCGTGCTGTTCGCGATCGCGGCCCTCGGCATCGCCACCTTCATCGCGATCGAGCCGCGCGTGCGCGCGCCGATAATCGACTTCGCGTTCTTCCGCAACCGCACCTCGCTCGGAGCCAACCTGGTCGCGTTCATCGTCTCGTTCGCGATGTTCGCGCAGTTCTTCTTCATGACCCTGTACATGCAGAACATCCTGCATTACACGCCCCTGGAGACCGGCATCCGGTTCCTGCCCTCGACGATCGTGATCATCGTCATGGGTCCGCTCGCGGGCCGGCTCACCGACCGGGTCGGATCGCGCCCGCTGATGACGCTCGGTCTGCTGGTCGTTGCGGGCGCGCTGCTGATCCAGTCGCAGCTGACGGTGCACAGCGGCTACGGCCTGCTACTGCCGGGGTTCGTGCTGATGGGTATGGGCATGGGGCTCGTGATGTCGCCGATGAGCACGGCCGCGATGAACGCGGTCGACCGAGCCAAGGCGGGTGCCGCCTCGGGGGTGCTGTCGATGACGCGCATGGTCGGGAGCACGTTCGGCGTCGCGATCATGGGCGCGCTCGTCGCCACGATCGGTCGCGCGAAGCTCGATTCGAGCCTCCCGTTCCTCTCCCCCACCACGCGCAGCCAGATCGCGAACACGCTGACGAGCGGGGGCGTGACCGCCGGTCATCACGCGTCGCCGACGGTCGTGGCTGCTGTCCGCCAGGCGTTCGTGTCGGCTCTCGGTACGGGGCTGACGGTTGGAGGCGTCACCGTACTCGCCGGCGCACTCCTGGCCTGGGCGCTGATCCAGCGGCGCGGCGCGCGGCGGGACGAGGTTGCCGCCGAGGACGCCGCCGAGCCGGCGCCCGTCGAGATCGCCGCCTGACCGGGTCGGCGGCGCACCGTCCGCGCGGCGCGCCGTGGCTCGCCCGAGTCCGCCGCCGCCGGGTACGATCCGTGACCATCCGGAACCCGACTCCAGGAAGGTGCGCACCGAGTGGCAGTTGATTCGAGCCAAGTCGCAAACGTCGAGACCGAGCCCGGCGAGCTGCCGCCCACGATGGCCGCGTGGGTCATTCGGCAGGAGCGGGAGGGCGAGCCGATGGACGCCTTCCAGCTGGAGGAGATCGAGGTCCCGGAGCCCGGTGCGTTCGAGGTGATCGTGCGGGTCATGGCCGCCGGCGTCAACTACAACAACGTGTGGGCTGCGCAGGGCAAGCCGGTGTCGATATTTCCCTACGGCGATCACCCCCAGTGGGGCCATCACATCGGCGGCTCCGACGCCTCCGGCGTCGTGTGGAAGGTGGGCGAGGGCGTCACGCGCTGGAAGCCGGGCGACGAGGTCGTGATCCACTGCAACCAGGCCTCCTACGAAGATCCCGAGGTCCATGGCCTCGACCCGCTGGCGGCTCCCTCGCAGCTGATCTGGGGATACGAGACGACGTGGGGATCGTTCGCGCAGTTCACGAAGGTGCAGGCGCAGCAGCTGCTTCCCCGGCCGCAGAACCTCACCTGGGAGGAAGCGGCGTCGTACGGGCTCGTGTACTTCACCGCCTACCGCATGCTGATCGACCAGTGCAAGATGAAGGCGGGCGACCGGGTGCTGATCTGGGGCGCCGCTGGCGGACTCGGCGTGTTCGCAACGCAGCTCTGCACGGCCGCCGGCGCCGAATGTGTGGGCGTCGTTTCCTCGGAGGAGAAGGGCAAGCTGGTCATGCAGCTTGGCGCGACCGGCTACATCAACCGGAAGGATTACGCCGGCATGATGCGCAAGGGTGGCGAGACGCCGGAGGAGGAGAAGGCGCGGTTTGCGGAGTCGCGGCGCTTCGCGAAGGCGGTCAGGGAGATCCTCGGCGAGCCACCGGACATCGTGTTCGAACACGTTGGACGAGACACGTTCCCGACTTCGGTGTTCACGGTGCGGCCGTTCGGCAAGGTTGTGATCTGCGCCGGCACGACCGGCTACAACCTCGACTTCGACGTCCGCCACCTGTGGATGCGCCAGAAGCAGATCATCGGCTCGCACTTCGCGAACGCCTACGAGTGCATGAAGGCGAATCAGCTGATCGAGCAGGGCAAGATCCGCCCGGTGCTGTGGCGCACGATGAGCTTCGACGGCGTGCCCGAGGCGCACCAGCTGATGAAGGACAACAAGCACCTCGGGAAGATCGCGATCCTGGTCGGCGCGACGGAGGAGGGCCAGGGCCGGACGGTCGAGGGGCCCGGCGCGATCCACGCCGAGGCGGGCTAGCGATGGCGGGCGTCGTCTGGATTCAGTGGTACGCGACCGTCCTGCGTCAGGAGGCGCTTGCGGCCGAGATCTCGCGGGTCACGCCGTTGTCGCTGCGCTACGGGGCTACGCAGTACTCCGTCCACCGCTCGCGCGACGACCGCTACCGAATCACGCAGATGGTTTGGTTCGAGGACAAGGCCGACTGGTACCGGTACTGGGACGGCCCCGAGATGATCGAGTTCCGCGCCCGCAACGCGGGGCATTACCAGGTGCCGGTCAACTACCTCTGGAACGACGAGCTGGTTGCCGGCTCACTGGGACCGGAGGTCCCGCTCGAACCCGAGCCCGAACCAGAACCTCAACCAACGCCCCAGGTAGCGGGGTAGTCTTGGGGGTGATGCACATGACCCGGGCACACAAGATCGTGAACCTGATCGGAGTGCCGCTCCCATTGATCGGGCTGATCGCGGCGATCGCGCTGCTCTGGAACCGCGCGGTCGGGCCGCTGGAGCTCGGGCTGCTGGTCTTCTTCTACGTGATCACGTGCCTCGGCGTGACGCTCGGCTACCACCGGATGTTCACCCACCGGGCGTTCGACTCATCACGCGCCTTCCGCGCGATCATCGCTGCGCTCGGTTCGATGGCGGTCCAGGGCTCGGTCATCACCTGGGTGGCGGACCACCGCAAGCACCACGCGTTCACCGATCACGACGGCGATCCGCACTCTCCGCACCTCAGTGGCCCCGGCTTCTGGGGTGGCGTCAAGGGCCTGTGGCACGCGCACATGGGCTGGCTATTCGAGAGCGTCGGCACAGCCGAGCGCGAGCGCTTCGCCGCCGACCTGGTCAAGGATCGGCTGATGCGGGCGATGGACAAGTTGTTCTGGTTGTGGGTCGTGCTCTCGTTCGCGATTCCGTTCGCCCTCGGATGGATCGTCGGCGGAGGGCTTGGGACGGCGCTCACCGCGCTGCTGTGGGGCGGCTTCGTGCGGGTCTTCCTGCTCCACCATGTGACCTGGTCGATCAACTCGGTGTGTCACTTCTTCGGCCGCCGACGCTTCGACATCGACGACGAGTCGCGCAACGTCTTCTGGCTGGCGCCGCTGTCGATGGGCGAGTCCTGGCACCACAACCATCACGCGTTCCCGACCTCGGCGTTTCACGGTCTGCGGCTCTGGGAGCGGCTCGCCGACCCGACCGGGCTCGTGATCGCGATGCTCGAGAAGCTCCACGTGGTCTGGAACGTGAAGCGGGTCAGCCCCGAGCGCCAGCAGGCGCTCGCGCTGCCCGGACACGGCTAGTCCCCGCTCGCGACTACCCCGACTCGAGCGGAGCCATCGTCAGACCGGCCCCGTCGAGCTGCTCCCAATAGAGCTCGGCGTCCTCGCGCGCGCCGCTCCACACGATCGCAGCGCCCGTGTTGTGGATCTTGTCCGCGAACCTGTACCCCTCGGCCAGCGTGATGCCCGGGATCACGCGCGCGAGCGTCTCGGCGACGTGGTCGAAGGTGTTGAAGTCGTCGTTGAGGACGACCACGCGCCAGAGGCCCCCGAGTCCAGAGCCCGGCCCGCCCACTCGGGGCAGCTCAACGGTCTGCGACATCGCCGATGAGGATACCGGCGCTCTGGCCTCGCATCAGGACTCGCGGCGCGAGTCCGCTGAGCCCTGAGCGCCCGCGCCCTCGGCGCGCTTGGCCCAGTAGCGCTCAAGCCCCTGATACAGCTGCTCCGGCGGGGCCGCCTGTAGGTATGCCGGCAACAGCTCGGGCCCAGCGCTCGCCTCGATCTCCTCCACGACCCGTTCGACGAACGTCTCCAGGTCGACCGAACGTGCGAGGCCGGCCCAGCGGTCCAGCCGCCGCCCCAGTTCTGCGAGCTGCGTAGCGGTAACGCCCTCGGTTGCGCCGAAGTGCGTCATCGCGAGACGCTGCGGACGCCAGCCGGACACCAGCTCGATCGAGTCGTGCCAGGCTTCGAGGTCGATGTCCGGAGGGGGGGTCGGCGGGACCGTCAGCGCATCGCTGCTGATCCGTACGCCGCCGACGTCACCGACGAACGCGGTGTCGCCGTGCAGGTATGAGACGTGATGGGAGGCGTGGCCCGGCGTGTAGGCCACCTCGAACGCCCCGCCAAACAGGCGCTCGCCGCCGCGGAGGATCCGCAGCTGCGACTCGGGCACCGCCACCACCTCCCCCCATAGCCGCTCCATGTCATCCCCGTAAAGGCGGCTGGCGCTTTCGAGCAGCCGCGTCGGATCGACCAGGTGCCGGGCCCCACGTTCGTGCACGTACACCTCGAGCTCAGGCCAGCGCTGCACGAGCGAGCCGCTGGCGCCGGCGTGGTCGAGGTGGATGTGGGTGAGCAGCAACGCGCGCGGCCTGCGGTCGCCGAGCGCGGCAAGCAGCGTCGGCAGGCACGAGGACGGGCCAGGATCGATCAACACCTCATCGACCTGCCAGCACCCGATCACGCGCTCGCGCCCCAGGTGCAGGACGTCGATCAGCTGCATCTAGTCCGCGGGCACCGAGTCTTCTCCGGGCTCGGAGTGTTCTCCGGGCTCGGAGTACTCGCCGGGCTCGAGCGGAGGCATCACCGCCGTGGCATCGACATCGCCGCCTGCGGCCGGCTCTGCGTCGTCGCCTTCGTCGGTCGGATGCGGTCCGTCGATCGGCTCCGCCTCAACCTCCGACCCCAGTTGCCCGGCGACCGGTCCGACCGGCGCCGTCTCCTCGGCCGCCGGAAAGCGCTGCGACGCGGCGTCACCGAGGGCCACGAGCTGTCGCGCCAACTCGCGCACGTCCTCGACGATCCGGTGGCGCTCTGCCCAGACGCGGTCGGTTTCGGCATCCAGCTCCTTGACCCGCTGCTCGGCGGCCGCCGTGATCTGAGCGGCCTCGCGACGGGCCACCTCGAGACGGTCCTCCGCCTCGCTGCGCGACTGCGCTGTGATCTGCTCGGCGGTCTCGTGCGCGCGCTGCAGAATCCCCGAGATCTGCTCACCGACGCGCTCGAGCGCGCGCCGCACCGCGGCCTCGGGCGAACGGGTTGCCTGGAGCTCGGCCACCAGCTGACTGGTCTTCTTGACATAGGCATCGACCGCCAGCCGGTCGTAGCCGCGGATCGTGATCGGGAAGTCGACGTCCGCGACGACCGGCACTGGGTCGTCGGGCAGCGTGGCCAGCGGTGCCGTGATCTCCTGTAGCAGGGCGTGCTCGCTTGCCGCAGAGCTTTGATCAGGCATTTCCTGGACGTTACCCAACTACCGGCCTGGGCGTGCAAGGGACCGCCCCGCAGACCGCCGTGCGCCGCGGCCCGTGCGCCGCGGCCCGTGCGCCGCGGCCCGTGCGCCTCGCGGCCTCGGGCGCCTCGCGGCCTCGGGGCCAGCGCGATCGACCCCTTGGGCTCAAACTTCGGCCATGGATAAGTTTCATCCCAAGGGGTCGCGGCGGCGGAGCTACGGGCCCCGAGTCGCGGCGGCGGGGCGTTGGGGGTCCGGCGACCGCGCTCGCACCGCCCCGGCGGCGTTAGCCCCCCGGCCCCACAAACCCCCTACCCGGCCGCGCTCAGCTCGTAGGCCTCCGGCTCAATCGAGGCCGTCTTTCGGCGGTACGTGCTCCACAGCCAGGGCCATTGGTTCGGGTCGTTGCCGTTCTCGTCGACGTACCAGCTCGTGCAGCCTGTGTGCCAGACCGTCTGCGACAGCGCCGCGCGTAGGCGCCGGTCGAACGTGTCGAAGGCTTCGCGCCGGACCTCGATCCTCGTCGCGCCCGCGCGCGCCATCGAGCGGAGCGCGTCGATCACGTGCCGCAGGCCCGCTTCGATCGTGAAGATCACCGAGCCGGTCCCGCCGTTCGTGTTCGGCCCGTAGATCAGGAACATGTTCGGGAAGCCGGGGACCGTCAGCCCCAGATAGGCGCGCGGAACCTCCGCCCACTCCTGGGCAAGCGTCCGGCCGCCGACGCCGACGATCTCCATCGGCGCGACGAAGCCGTGCGACTCAAAGCCCGTCGCAAGCACCAGAACGTCGGCCGGACGCTCCACGCCATCGACCGTCCGCACGCCGCCGGCGACGACCGACTCGATCCGCTCGGTCACGAGCTCCACGTTGGGCTTCGTGAGCGCTGGATACCAGTCATCGGTCAGCATCACGCGCTTGCAGCCGATTTCGTCTGCCGGAGTGACCTTGCGCCGCAGGTCCGGATCCTTGATCGCCTTGTTGATCTGGTGGCGGCCGATTGCACGGAACGGAGGCAGCAGCCAGCTGCGCCCGGTCATTGCCGCCGCGCCTGTCTCGTGGAAGGCGAGGTTGGCCCACCGATCGAGCCGCTGTAGCGCCGGGAACCGAGCCAGCAGCCGCTTTGTGCGGTCGCTGTAGGCGAAGTCCATGCGCGGGAACGTCCAGCCTGGCGAGCGCTGGTAGATGTCGAGCTTGGCGAGCACCGGCTGGATCGCCGGACCGACCTGGATCGCGCTGCAGCCAGTGCCGATCAGCGCGACACGCTTGCCGGCGAGATCCACGTCATGACGCCACTGCGCCGTGTGGAACGCCGGCCCCTTGAAGCTGTGGAGTCCCGGAATCGGCGGCACCTTTGGAACCGACAGCTGCCCGCACGCGGTCAGCAGCACGTCGGCTGTGAACTCGCCGGCGCTCGTCTCCAACACCCAGCTGCTGCCGTCCCAACGCGCCTGCCGTACCTCCACCCCCAGCCGGATGCGGTCGAGCACGCCGTGCTGGCGCGCCACGTCTTCCAGATAAGCCTGGATCTCCGGTTGCGGCGCGTAACGCCGCGACCACCGCGGATTTGGCGCGAACGAGAACTCGTAGAGGTGCGACGGCACGTCGCAGGCGGCACCGGGATAGGTGTTGTGGTGCCACACGCCGCCAACGCGCTCAGCGCGCTCGAACACGGTCACGTCGTGATAGCCCGCCCGCTCGAGCACCACGACGGCGCCGACGCCGCCAAAGCCGGCACCCACGACTGCGATCGAGGGCATGGAGGTAGCCTATCCGGGATGGTTGAACCGCCCTCACCGCGCGGATCCGACGCACCGCCCTCACCGCGCGGATCCGACGCACCGCCCTCACCGCGCGGATCCGACGCCCACCTCCCGGAGCGCGACCGCCCGTGGATGATGCGCACCTACGCTGGCCACTCGGACGCCAGACGCTCCAACGAGCTCTACCGCCGCAATCTGGAGAAGGGCCAGACGGGGCTATCGGTCGCGTTCGACCTGCCGACGCAGACCGGCTATGACCCCGACCACGAGCTGGCGCGGGGCGAGGTCGGCAAGGTCGGCGTCTCGATCGCCCATCGCGGCGACATGCGCACGCTGCTCGACGGAATTCCCCTCGATCAGATGAACACCTCGATGACGATCAACGCGACCGCGGCCTGGCTGCTGGCGCTGTACATCGTCACGGCCGCGGAGCAGGGCGTGTCCCAGGACAAGCTTCAGGGCACGACCCAGAACGACATCCTCAAGGAGTACCTGAGCCGCGGGACCTACGCCTTCCCCCCCGGCCCGAGCATGCGGCTGATCGCCGACACGGTCGCCTACACGGTGCAGCACGTCCCCAAGTGGAACCCGATCAACATCTGCTCCTACCACCTCCAGGAGGCCGGCGCGACGCCGGTGCAGGAGATCGCATTCTCGATGAGCAACGCCATCGCGGTGCTCGACGCTGTGCGCGAGCGAGTGTCGCAGGACCTGATGCCCAGCGTGTTCGGTCGCATCTCGTTCTTCGTGAACGCGGGCGTGCGCTTCGTCGAGGAGCACGCGAAACTGCGCGCGATGGGGCACCTGTGGGATGAGCTCGGGCGAACCCGATATGGCGTCGAGGAACCGAAGCTCCGGCGCTTCCGCTATGGCGTGCAGGTCAACTCGCTCGGGCTGACCGAGGCGCAGCCGGAGAACAACGTCTACCGGATCGCGCTCGAGGCGCTGGCGGTCACGTTGGGCCGCGACGCACGGGCCCGCGCGATCCAGCTGCCGGCCTGGAACGAGGCGCTGGGGCTGCCGCGGCCGTGGGATCAGCAGTGGTCGCTTCGCCTGCAGCAGATCCTCGCCTATGAGACGGACCTGCTCGAGTACCCGGACATCTTCGAGGGCTCAAAGGTGATGGAGGCGCTCGTCGAGGAGCTGATCGCGGGCGCGCGGGAGGAGATGGCGCGCGTCGCCGAGCACGGCGGCGCGGTTGAGGCGGTCGACTACATGAAGTCGGCGCTCGTCGAGTCGCACCGCGAGCGCTGGCGCCGGATCGAAGCCGGCGAGCTGACCGTCGTGGGGATGAACCGCTTCACCTCGACCGAGCCCTCGCCGCTCGTCGCGGGCGCCGACGGCGGCATCCTGCGGGTCGATCCGCAGGTCGAGGCAGACCAGCGCGAGGCCGTGCAAAGGTGGCGCGAGGAACGCGACGAGCAAGCCGCGCGGCGCGCCCTGGACGCGCTCGCCCGTGCCGCCCGCGACGACAGCGAGAACATCATGCCCGCGACGATCGAGGCGGCCCGCGCCGGGGTGACCACCGGCGAATGGGCGCAGACGCTCCGCGAGGCGTTCGGCGAGTACCGCGCGCCGACCGGCGTCGGGGAGGCCGCCGCGCTGCCGAGCGAACAGGTCGCCGAGTTGCGCGAGGAGGTCGAGCGACTCAGCGAAGCGCTTGGACGGCGCCTGAAGTTCCTGGTCGGCAAGCCCGGGCTCGACGGCCACTCCAACGGTGCCGAGCAGATCGCGGTCCGGGCGCGCGACGCGGGAATGGACGTCGTGTACGAGGGGATCCGGCTGACGCCGTCGCAGATCGCCACCTCGGCCGCGCAGGAGGGGGTCCACGTCGTGGGCCTCTCGATCCTGTCCGGCTCGCACGGGGAGCTGATCCCGTCGGTGCTCGCGGCGCTGCGCGACGCCGGTGTCGAGGACGTACCGGTCGTCGTCGGCGGCATCATTCCCGAGGCCGACGCCGAGGCGCTGCGCGAAGCGGGGGTCGCTGCGGTGTACACGCCCAAGGACTGGGATCTCAATCAGATGATGCGCGACATCGTCGCGCTGGTCGCCGAGAGACACGGCATCGACGCGGCCGCGCCGGCTTGAGCCCGGCGATCGCCGACGGCCGCGAGCTCGCCCAGCGGCTGCGTGAGGGCGACCTGACCGCGGCGCCCGCCGTCCTCAACCTGGTCGAGAACCGCGCGGCGCAGGCGCGGGCGCAGACCGAGGCGCTGCTGAGCGCGCTCGGCACCGAGCTGCCGGCGCACGTGATCGGCATCACCGGACCGCCCGGCGTCGGCAAGTCCTCGCTGCTCTCGCGGCTCGTCGCGGGGTGGCGAGCCCGTGAGCGCGCGGTCGCGGTGCTGGCGGTCGATCCGACGAGCCGTCGGTCGGGCGGCGCGTTGCTGGGCGACCGGGCCCGGATCGACGTCGACCCGAGGGACCGCCGCGTGTTCATCCGCTCGACCGCGGCCGGGGAGCGACTCGGCGGCCTGGCGCCGGCCACAAGGGCCGCGGCGACCGCGCTCGCCGCGGCGTTCGATGTGGTCGTGATCGAGACCGTCGGCGTCGGGCAGTCGGAGACCGAGGTCGCGGATGTCGCCGATACGGTCGCGGTGGTGGTGCAGCCCGGGGCCGGCGACGTGCTCCAGTTCCTGAAGGCCGGGATCATGGAGGTGCCGGACGTGCTCGTGGTCACGAAGGCGGATCTCGGCCGCGTGGCGGGCCGATCGGCCGCCGATCTGCGGGCCGCGTTGCGCGCGCTGGGCGTGACGGAAACGCCCGTGATCGCCGTCTCGTCGATCGCGCCGCCTGCGGGAATCACGGAACTGGTCGACGCGCTCGATGCGCACCGGGAGGCCCTCGACCTCGACGCCCGGCGGCTGCGTGCACGCCGGAGCCATGCGCTGGCGGACTTTGTCGCGGAGCACGGAGAACGCGGGCTGCGGGCCCTGGGCGGCCGGCGCGCCGCGGATGCGTGGTTGGCAGAGCGACCCGCCCAGGAGAGCGTGCCGGCCCTGCTACGAGGGCTCGAGGCACGGGCGGCGGAGGCAGGGGCGGCGGAGGCGAGCTCGAACCCGGCACAATGAGGGGCGTGCGCATCGACCTCGCGCTGATGCTCGGTGCCTTCGTGCTTGCAAGCGCGATCGCGGGCGCGCTCGGCGCGATCAATCTCGGGACTGCGCTGACCTTCGGGCAGATCGCGTTCGCGCTGACGGCCGTGCTGGTGATCGTCCGCCGTCCTTGAGTAGCAGGATCGTCGTTCCAGCCGAGCCGCTGGTGGCCGGCCCCACCGCGCTTCGCCCGTGGCGCGACACGGACCAGGGCGCGCTCGTCGCGGCAGTCCAGGACCCTGAGATCCCGCGTTGGACGCGCGTACCGGAAACGTATGGCGAAGCCGACGCGCGCGCCTACCTGCTTGCGCGCTACGACGCGATCCGCGCAGGGGTCTCCGCACCGTTCGCAATCGTCAGCGCCGGGGACGAGCAGCAGCTGCTCGGCTCGATCACGTTGATGCGGTTCGTGTGGGAGCACGCCCGTGCCGAGGTCGGATACTGGCTGTCGGCACCTGCTCGCGGCCGGGGCCACGCCACCCGCGCCGTCAGGCTGATCTGCGCGTTCGGCTTCCAGGCGCTGGGGCTGGAGCGGATCGAGCTGCTGGCCGCGACCGCGAACCTCGCCTCCCAGCGGGTCGCGGAGCGGGCCGGATTCACGCGCGAAGCGTTGCTGCGCTCCTACATGTGCGGCAAGGAAGGGCGCCAGGACATGGTCGCGTTCGGAATGCTGAAATCGGACGCTAGCGCCCGTTCAGAACGGGTGAGCCAAGCGAGTTGATCCGCCAGCCCGCCCCGGTCTTGATCAGCAGGATCGATTCGAGCGACGCCTGCTGTCCGTACGCCGAGCTGATCGCGAGCACCGTGGCGTGCGAGCCGCTGACCGTGATTCGCCCGATCGCCAGCGTCGGGTCTCGCACCTTGCCCAGACCGATCTGCATCGCCTGCTCGCACTGGATCCCGCCGGCCACTAGGTGAGCCAGCAGCGACGGGGCCAGCACCTGGTCGCAGATCGTCTTGTAGTCCTTGGTGGCCGCGGCCCGCGCGAACTGCTCGACCTTTGCCCGCACCAGCTGCCGGTCGCTCGTGCCGCATCCGGCGAGGGCGCACACCAGGGCCACCGCGACGATCCTGAGAGCGAGGCGCATCAGGCGCAGATGCACTCCACCGGCGAAGGGTAGCCTTTGATCGATGGAGCCCGAACCGCTAGTCGACGGTCACGGTCGCCTGATCGGCGACCTGCGGGTGTCGGTCACCGACCGCTGCAACTTCCGCTGCCAGTACTGCATGCCGGCCGAGGGACTGCCGTGGCTCGAGCGCGACGAGATCCTGAGCTTCGAGGAGATCACGCGATTGGTGTCGCTGCTGTCGGCGATGGGCGTACGCGAGGTCCGCCTGACCGGCGGCGAGCCACTGGTGCGGCGCGAGTTCCCGCGCCTGGTGGCGATGCTGGCCGCGCTCGACAGCGTCGAGGAGGTGTCGATCACCACCAACGGGTTCCTGCTCGAGCGCGACGCCGAGGCGCTGGTGCGGGCCGGCGCCGACCGCTTCAACGTGTCGGTCGACTCGCTGCAGCGCGACCGCTTCTACCAGCTCACCCGCCGTGATGCCCTCCCCCAGGTGCTGCGGGGTCTCGAGCTACTGGCGACGTTCCCTGAGGCCCATCCGATCAAGGTCAATGCTGTGGCGATTCGCGGGTTCACCGAAGATGAGGTGATCCCGTTCGCGCGGCTGGCTCGGAGCAGTCCGTACGAGATCCGCTTCATCGAGTTCATGCCGCTGGACGCCGATCGCTCGTGGAGCGAGGATCGGGTGCTCACCGGCTCCGAGATCCGCGCGATCATCGACGCCGAGTTCCCGCTCGAGCCCGAGCCGCGCGAGCCCCATGCCACCGCCCGCGTCTATCGCTTCCGCGACGGCCGTGGCAAGGTCGGTTTCATCAACCCGGTGTCGGAGCCTTTCTGCGCGGATTGCAACCGGATCCGGCTGACGGCAGACGGGCGCCTTCGGACCTGCCTGTTCTCGCTGAACGAGACCGATCTGCGCACGCCGCTGCGGGCTGGTGCCGACGACGGGGAGCTCGAGCGGATCATCCGCGCCGCGGTGTGGCGCAAGGAGCTCAAGCACCACGTCGGCGAGCCCGGCTTCATCCAGCCGGCGCGGACGATGTCCGCGATCGGCGGTTAACCGGGAAGAAACCTTAGTCCGGCATCATCTTAAGCAGCGATGCCGCTGCTGCTGATGTTCGCGCTGCTCGCGGGCGCTGGGACCGCCATCACACCGTGCGTGCTGCCGGTGCTCCCGGCGCTGCTGTCGGCCAGCTCAGCGGGCGGGCGGCGCCGCCCGCTGGGAATCGTCGTCGGGCTCGGCACGACGTTCACGATCGCGATCGTCGCGCTCGCGACGCTGGTGATGGGCGTGGGGCTCGCGAGCGGCGCCGCACGCACGCTCGCGATCGTCGTGCTGATCGCATTCGGCGTCGTGATGCTGATACCGGAGCTGGCCGCGCGCGTGCAGGCGCCGCTGTCGCGGCTGGCTCGCTTCGGGCCCCGAGACCGCGCCACCGGTTTCTGGACGGGCCTGGGCGTCGGCGCCGCGCTGGGGTTCGTGTGCGCGCCCTGCGCGGGCCCGATCCTGGCGGCGGTGACATCGGTCAGCGCATCGAGCGGAGCATCGGCCCGCGTCGTCGCGGTCGGCGTCGCCTACAGCCTGGGCCTGTCGCTCGTGCTGCTCCTGTACGCGCTCGGCGGGCGCGCCCTGATCGCGCGGATCAGGCGCAGCGCCCGCGGCTACATCGTCGAGCGGGCACTGGGGGTGGTGCTGCTGGCGACCGGCGTGGCGATGGCCTTCAACCTCGATGTCCGCTTCGAGGAGGCGCTCGCGCGCGACCACGGCCTGCCGTCGTTCCTGCTCGATCCGACTCGCTCGCTCGAGAACTCCGCGGATGTCCAGAACCGGCTCGCCTCGCTGCGCCCGCCGTCACGGTTCGCCCTTCGTCAGCGCGCCGCCACCGCAAAGCTGCCCGATCTTGGAACCGCTCCCGACTTCACCGACACGCAGCGATGGTTCAACACCCCTGGCGGGCGGCCGCTGACGCTAGCGGGCCTCCGCGGACACGTCGTGCTCGTCGACTTCTGGACCTACACGTGCATCAACTGCCTGCGCACGCTGCCGTTCCTAAAGGGGCTCTACGCGAGCTATCACCGCTACGGACTGCAGATCGTCGGCGTCGAGACACCCGAGTTCACGTTCGAGCAGGACGCCGGCAACGTCGAGCAGGCGATCCGCTCAGACGGGATCAAATACCCGGTCGTGCAGGACAACGCCTACGGCACCTGGAACGCCTACCAGAACGAGTATTGGCCGGCCGAATACCTGATCGACGAACGCGGCGAGGTGCGCCACGTGCAGTTTGGCGAGGGGGACTACGGGCAGAGCGAACAGGCGGTCAGGGCGTTGCTCCTGGAGGCCGGCGCGCGGCAGCTGCCACCGCCAATGAGCGCCACCGCGATCATGCCGTCGGCGGGACTCGCGACGCCCGAGACGTACATCGACTCACAACGCGCGCAGGGGTTCGTACAGCCGCTGCGCAACGGGACGCACTTCTACCCGGGCATCGCCTCGCCGCAGCTCAATCAGTTCGCGCTGTCCGGTGGCTGGAGCGTCGGCAACGAGTCGGCGACGCCGGCGCAGGCCGGCGCAGCGATCGAAGCCCGCTTCCAGGCGGCGGACGTCTACCTGGTGATGACCTCCGCCGCCAATGTCCCGCGCCACGTGCGCGTGGTGCTGGATGGTCGCCCCCGGTCCGACGTCACCGTCGTCGGGCAGCGGCTGTACACGCTGGTGTCGCTGCCGGTCGCACAGCAGCACGACCTGACGGTCGAGGTGCCGCCCGGCGTCAGCGTCTACGACTTCACGTTCGGCTAGCGGCGACGCTACACCTTCGGCAGCCGCCGGTCGAGCATCCCGGCGGCCTGAAGCAGGTCGGCCGGCGAATTGACGTTGAACAAGGTCTCAGGGTCCTCCACGTCCACCAGTCGAGGCCCGAGCGCGGCGACCGCCTGGCGCACCGGCCGGCCGTCCTCGGCACCGGCCCGCAGTTGGGCGATCGCCTCGGGGCGGTAGCGGCCGAGCAGCGGCTGCAGCTCGCCGGCGCAGCTGGCGATCGCGGCCGGGGCACCGCGAAGCTCGGCGTGCACGATCGCCGAGATCAGCGCCGGAGAGACGAACGGCATGTCGGCGGCACACACCAGGACCTCCCGGCCGCCGGCCAGTCCCAGGGCATGGACGATCCCCACCAGTGGGTGGGGGCGGCCCGGCGGCTCGATCCAAACCGTCACCCCTGGCAGGCTCGGCAGCTCGGTGTTGGGCTTCGCGATGATCGCAACGTCCCGCAGGACCTGCCGCATCGCCTCGAGCGGATAGGCGATCAACGGCTTGCCGTGGAGCTCGACAACCGCCTTGGATCCGCCGATGCGGCGGCCCAGCCCGCCCGCGAGCAGCACGCCGACCGGATCCGTCAGGGCGGGACCCATCGGCGCTCGTGAGGACTCGCTCACCGGCGGATCGTAGAATCAGATGCATGGAGGGCTCAACTGAGGTCCGAAGCTGGCTTCGGTGCTACCGCTGCTGGTCGCAGAACCTCGAGGTTCAGGTCCACTACGAAGGGATCCACCGGATCGACCCCGAGACCGGTGAGCGGGGCGAGGTGGTCGATGAGATGCAGGAGGCGGTCGTCCAGTGCCTGGAATGCATGCACGACCAACCGCATCTCGGCTTCCACGCCGGACGCGTCGAGCCGATCGAGGACCGCTGGGAGCGGATGATCGCGGGCACTCCGTGGGTCGCCTCCTGCACGGTGACCGTCGACGCCGACGACGTCGAGACCTGTTCTGGCCCCGAGGCGGGCGACGCTCTCTCGTACGCCGCCTTCGGCGACCACGGGACACGGGAATTTTTCACCCACGTCCGCTTCCACAAGCACGACGACGACCGGATCGTCGTGCATCTGCTGGTCGAGCTCTACGCGCGCTCCGCCGAGGAGGCGACCGAAGTGCTCGAGGAGGCCGCCCGCGGCACGCTGGCGATCACGTCGCTCGCCGAGGAGTCGCGGCCGCCCGCATCGACGGACGACGGGCAACACTGACCCGGGCATAGATCTCGAGCACGATCAGCGCCAGCGCCACCGGCACGGTCGCGGGCAGCTCGGCCACGACCAGGAAGAGCAGGTCGAACACGGCCGCGATCGCGAACGTCAGCAAAGCGGCGACGTTCTGCCGGGCGCGGTTCGCGGCCAGCACCGCTCCCAGCAACGCGGCTACAAACAGATCGCCGTAACCCATCGACACGGTCCCGAAGATCTCCGTCTGCAGCCGCGGCAGGCCGCCGGCCGGATGCGCCGCCACGAGCGTCGCGTTGGGCGCCTGGAGCAGGTCGGAGACGACCAGCCAGGTGTCGGCCGCCGCCATCAGCACGATTCCGATCTTCAACCAGCTGGCGGGGGTCACGGTCGCGATCAGCACTCCCAGCGTCACGCAGCTCAGGGCCGACAGCAGCGCTGCCGCGGCCTCGCCGGCGAGACTCCTGTGAGCGGCCCAGGCGATCGCGAACAGCGCCGGTACCGCCAGCGCGAGGATCGGCCTCGCGCCGCGGGAGGCCCAGCCGAGTGCGACCGCCGCCAGCGGCGGCACCGCCACCAGCGCCAGATAGGTCAGCCCGGTGGCGGTGTCGGACACGTAGCGGATCGCGAACACGACGAGCACGATCGACGCGATCGGCACCAGCGCCCAGGCCCTGCTCTGCAGCCGCTCGAGCCGCGGGATCCGCGCCGCCGCGCAGGGCGCAGCGACGGTGGCGGCCTGCAGGGCCAGCAGGCCGGCGTCGGACGGGATGAACGGAAGGGCCACGACCCTTGAGGGTACGTGGCCAGCTTCAGCAGCTTACGCGTTCAGCCGCTGCTCGAGCGCCTGCATCTGTGCCCGCAACTCAGCCGGCAACCGCTCGCCGAAGCGCGCGTAGTGCTCGTGCATCTGGGGCAGCTGCTCTCTCCACAGCTCGACGTCGACCTCGAGCAGCTTGGCCATCTGCTCCTCGGTGATATCGAGGCCCTCGGTCTCGATGCCGCCTTCGCCGATCGGCGGCAGCAGCCCAATCGGCGTTTGCACCGCCTCGCCCGCGCCGCCACAGCGGCGGAAGATCCAGGCGAGGACACGCGAGTTCTCGCCGAAGCCCGGCCACAGGAACTTGCCGTCCTCATCACGTCGGAACCAGTTGACGTAGAAGATCTTCGGAAGCTGCGCTCCCTCCCGCCGGCCGATCTCGAGCCAGTGCGCGAAGTAGTCGGCCATGTTGTAGCCGCAGAACGGCAGCATCGCCATCGGGTCGAACCGCAGCTGTCCGACCGCGCCGGCCTGCGCGGCGGTCGTCTCGGAGGACATCGTCGAGCCGAGGAACACGCCGTGCTCCCAGTCGGTCGCCTCGTGCACGAGCGGGACCACCGTCCCGCGCCGCCCGCCGAACAGGATCGCGCTGATCGGGATGCCCGCGGGGTCATCCCACTCGGGCGCGATCGAGGGCGTCTGGGCGATGGCGACCGTGAACCGGGCATTGGGGTGCGCCGCGGTGTTGTCCGAGTCCGGCGTCCAGTCGTTGCCGCGCCAGTCGGTCAGATGCGCGGGCGGCTCCGCGGTCATCCCCTCCCACCAGATGTCGCCGTCGTCGGTCTTCGCACAGTTGGTGAACACGGCGTTGCGCTCGAGCATCTTCAGCGCGTTCGGGTTGGTCCGCTCGCTGGTGCCAGGCGCGACGCCGAAAAAGCCGGCCTCGGGATTGACCGCGTACAGCCGTCCGTCGGAGCCGAACTTCATCCACGCGATGTCGTCGCCGATCGTCTCGACCTTCCAACCAGGGATCGTGGGGATCAGCATCGAGAGGTTGGTCTTGCCACAGGCGCTTGGGAAGGCGCCGGCGATGTACTTCGACTCGCCCTCGGGGGACGTCATCTTCAGCAGCAGCATGTGCTCGGCCATCCATCCCTCGTCGCGCGCCATCACCGATGCGAGGCGCAGCGCGAAGCACTTCTTGCCCAGCAGCGCGTTCCCGCCATACCCTGAGCCGAACGACCACACCTCACGGGTCTCGGGGAAGTGCACGATGTACTTGTTGTCGGCGTTGCACGGCCACGGCACGTCCTCGCTCGGGTCCGAAATCGGCGCCCCGACGGAGTGCAGGCAGGGAATGAACTCCCCGTCATCGCCGAGCGCATCGAGCGCCTCCTGCCCCATCCTGGTCATGATCCGCATCGACGCCGCCACGTACGTCGAGTCGGTCAGCTGGACGCCGATGTAGGAGATCGGCGAGCCGATCGGCCCCATCGAGAACGGCACCACGTACATCGTGCGACCGCGCATCGAGCCCGTGAACAGCTCGGTCAGCGTGGCGCGCATCTCGTCGGGGGCGCGCCAGTTGTTGGTCGGGCCTGCGTCCGCTTCCTCCGCAGAGCAGATGAAGGTCCTGTCCTCGACCCGGGCGACGTCCGCGGGGTCCGACAGCGCCAGGTAGGAGTTCGGCCGCTTCGCGTCCGACAGCCGCTCGAACGTGCCCGCGGCGACCAGCGTCTCTGCGAACTGGTCGTACTCCGCCTCAGACCCGTCGCACCAATGGATCTCGTCGGGCTGAGTCAGCGCCGCGACCTCGTCCACCCACGTGAGCAGACGGCGGTGATTGGTGGTCGCGTGGTGCTTCGGTGCGGTATGAGCCATATCGGTTCAGGAACTCCTTAGCTGGATCGGTGGCTCGGAGAGCCTACCCGGTGAAGGCGGATCGGTGACCCGATCCCCGGCCCTGGACGAGCTTGATTGTCCAGCGTATGACGCTATTCCACGTTCGTCTCGGCACCATGGGTCGGCGCCCCGGGATCCTTGCGCGGGACCAGCACGACGCGCTTGAACTCGGCCACCAGGACGCCATCCTGGTTGAGCACGCGGGTGTGGACCCGGACCGTTCCGCGGTCGGGCTTCGAGCGCGACGGCCTGACCTCGAGCACCTCGGATTCGCAGAACAGGGTGTCGCCGTGGAACACCGGCGCCGGGTGACTCAGCTCCTCGGTCGCCAGGTTGGCGATCGCCTTGCCGCTGACGTCGGAGACGCTCATCCCGAGCGCCAGCGAGTACACGAGCGGCCCCACGACGACGTTACGCCCCTGCTGGGACTGCTTGGCGTACACGTCGTTGATGTGCAGGGGATGGTGGTTCATCGTCAACAGGCAGAACAGGTGATCGTCTGACTCGGTGACGGTCTTCGCAGGCCAGTGCTTGTAGACCGCCCCGACCTCGAACTCCTCTAGATAGCGGCCGTACGGGTGCGCACCACTCGCCTCGCGCGCTGCCTGGTCCGTCTCGACCTTGGTGACTTCTTCGGTATCCATCGGCCGGAGAATGCCAGGTAGAGCGGGCCGCATGCGGCCCGCTCCGGCCGGGCGCATGCGCCCGGCCGCGGGGGCGTGCATGCACGCCCCCGAACACCATCACTAACGTTCGGCCGATGCGAAACCCCCGTGACTTCCGAAAGCCCCTGGCGATCGGCGCGCCGGAGCCGATCAACGAGATCCCGTTCAAGCCCAGCCGGATGATCCACTTCCTGGACTTCTCGAACGAGAAGATGGTGGCGAAGGTGCCAGAGATCGCGCCGACGGTCGACATCCTGCTCGGGAACCTCGAGGACGCCGTGCCGGTAGACCGCAAGGAGGCCGCGCGGGAGGGACTGGTGCGGGTCGGCAAGGAGATGGAGCTGGGCGAGACGCAGCTGTGGACGCGGGTCAACAGCTTGGAGTCGCCGTGGGTGCTCGACGACCTGACGCGCGTGGTGATTGAAATCGGCGACAAGCTCGACGTCGTGATGATCCCCAAGGTGGAGGGGCCGTGGGACATCCACTACGTCGACCGGCTGCTGGCGCAGCTCGAGGCCAAGGCGGGGCTCCAGCGGCCGCTGCTGATCCACGCGATCCTCGAGACGGGCCTCGGCGTCGTGAACCTCGAGGAGATCGCGACCGCCAGCCCGCGGATGCAGGGGATGAGCTTCGGCCCGGCCGACCTGGCGGCATCGCGGCGGATGAAGACGACGCGGGTCGGCGGCGGGCACCCGGGCTATCGCGTGATCAGCGACCCGGATCCCGACAACCCGGACGCGCCCCGCCCGACCGCCCAGCAGGATCCCTGGCATTACTCGATCGCGCGGATGGTCGACGCCTGCACCTCCGCCGGGATCCTTCCGTTCTACGGCCCCTACGGCGACATCCGTGACGTCGAGGGCTGTGAGACGCAGTTCCGCGCGGCGTTCCTACTCGGGTGCGTGGGCGCGTGGTCGCTGCACCCGGTTCAGATCGAGATCGCCAAGCGCGTCTTCAGCCCGGACCCGGAGGAGGTGCTGTTCGCCAAGAAGGTGCTCGAGGCGATCCCAGACGGCCGCGGCGTCCACATGATCGACGGCAAGATGCAGGACGACGCCACCTGGAAGCAGTGCAAGGTGATGGTGTCGCTGGCCGAGATGCTCGCGCGCAAGGACCCGGAGCTGGCGGAGGCCTACGGGTTCGAGCCGGCGAGCGTCTAGTTGCGAGTCCCGTTCCAGGGTGAGGACGGCGCAGCGCTGCCGTAACTCCACTTGCCTGTGAACGAGTTGCCGTCGGGGTTGAAGGCGAAGTGGATCCGGCCGCCCCGCGAGCGGCACGGGTCTGACCAGGCGCCGTCCAGCGCGATGCCTGACGCCTTGCCAGTGATCTTCGCCTTGCCCATGCACGCGGCAAACGTGCCTGTCACCTGACTGACTTTCTCGCTCAGGTGCATCGTGCCCGCGGTGGTGTGCCAGGTGCCCGTCCACGACAACGCCAGCGAGGCGCCCGGGCAGCCGTGAGCGATCCGGGTCGCGAGCGCGTTGGCGGTCTTGAGGGTCGTACCGGTGATCGTCCAGTTGGCCGTGCCACGCGCGTAGCCGACAAGCTGTAGCTCCGCGTTCCAGCCGTGCGCGGCCGGCCTGAGCGTCGTCGAGTAGATGTCGGCCTTGCACGCCGCGATCCCATGCGAGATCCCTTTCGTGAGGATCGACAGCGCCTTCGCCGGTCCCACCGACCCCGGCGGCGCCCCGGCCCTCCCGATCGCCACGATCGGTCCGACCTTCGACGCGCTCGAAGCCACCTCCTTGCCCGCCGGGACGACGACGGTCTTGCCGCTGTTCGGGGTGACAGCGACCGCGTGCACAGTCACCGACACGATCGTCGTCGTGCCGTCGTAGTAGACCGAGAAGACGGTCCCGCGGACGCTCGCCGTGGTCGTCGGCGTGCGGACGATGAAGTCGCTGGCCGAGCCGATGAGCTTCTGGACTTGTGCTCTGACGTCGCCGAGCCTGAGGAACACGTGGGCCTTCAGCGAGCCGTCCGCCCCGAGGTCGAGCTTTTCAATGATCAGCAACGACATCGGCGCGAGGACCAGGGTCGAGCCGTCCGGCAGCGTCAGCGTCACGGAGGCCTTCCAGCCCGTGTTGATCTTGTCGCCCTCGTGCAGCTGCAAGCCGGCGGTCGCCCGGAACCATGCGCCACCTCCAAGCTGTACGTCGACCCTACGCGCGATGCCGCTGAGCTTGACGGCGGGCCGAGTCTCATAGATCTTGATCGTGAACGTCCCCGAGCCATAGGCCCCCGCCCCGGGGTCGGTGAACTGGTTGTTGGTACCGACGATCAAGGGCCCATCGGCGGGCGGGTAGAAGGTGGGGAGCGTGTACACGTCGCTTTTCTCGTATGGCAAGCCGCCCGGACACTGCGAGGCGCCGCACGCTGTGTTCGGGCTGGGTTGCTGGAAGGCATCGATCGGCCGCCAGTCGAAATAGCCACCCGTTACCTTGGTGCCGGCATAGATCGTCGCGGCTCGGGTCGGACAACCCTTCACGGTGGGCCCGCCGACGCAGTAGAGCGCGTCGTAGGTGTTCCCGTAGGGGTCGGTCATGGTTCCGCTGACGACGAGCTTGTAGGACACGTTCGAGTGCAGGTACTCGGTCCCGGTCGTCGGCCCGGTCGACTGCGTATTGACCGTCAAGGTGTCGATCGGCTGGTCGGCCGCCGCTGCCGGGGCGGCCGGGCCGCAACACAGCAGCGTCGTGATGAGAACCACAAACAGCCCCGATCGTCGTGCGGCCCCGGTCATGTGCGCCCGCGCAAACTCTACTCGCCCCGACCGGCCGTTTGCGAGCGCGGCGACGCCGGCGAGCCACACCGACGCCGCCAATCCTTAGGATTGACGCATGTACAGCGCGATCGCGAGCAACAAGCGGCGCAGTGTGGTGTTCGTCGTCTTGTTCTTCGTGATCTGGCTGGCGATCGGGGCTGGCGCCGGATTGATCTACAAGGCGATCGCCGGGCACTCGACCACCAACGCCTACGGCTACACCCAGGCCAACCACGTCGGCTGGGCGCCGGTGATCGTGGGCGCCCTCGTCGGCGCGGCGCTGGCGGCACTGGGGACCCTGTACTCGCTCACCTCCGGGGCCAGGATGGTCTTGCGCGTCTCGAAGGCGGTCCCCGCGGACCCGACGCAGTACCGCCAGCTGCACGACCTCGTGGAGGCGCTCGCACTGGGCGAGGGCATCCCCAAGCCCGCCGTCTATGTGATCGACGATCCGTCCCCGAACGCGTTTGCGACCGGGATCAGTCCCGACAAGGCGGCGATCACCTACACGACCGGACTGCTTCAGATCATGAACCGCGAGGAGCTCGAGGGCGTCACGGGACACGAGATGAGCCACATCAAGAACCACGACATCCGACTGCTGCTGATCGTGGGGACGCTGATCGGCATGGCGGCGATCCTCGCCAGCATCCTCTGGCGCAGCGCGTTCTTCACCGGCCGCGGCCGAGACGGCGCGCAGATCGCAGCGGTGCTGTTCGTGGCCGGCCTGATGCTCGCGGTCGTCGGCTTCATCTTCGGCCCGCTGATCCGGCTGGCGCTCTCGCGCCGGCGGGAGTCGCTGGCCGACGTCAGTGGTGTCGAGTTGACTCGTAATCCCGCCGGGCTGCTGAGCGCGCTGAAGAAGCTCGAACAGAACGACAAGCCGTTCAAGACGATGAATCACGCCACCGCCGCGATGTGCATCGACGACCCGCTTCAGCACCACGAGGCGTGGTACCACCATCTCTACGACACGCACCCGCCGATCGAGGATCGGATCGCCGCGCTCGAGAAGATCGCAGCGGGTCAGACAGTCTGAGGCAGCCGCCTACGTGCCCGCCGCCGGCGGGCCGGCGGTGCCGCCGGCAGGTGGCAATCCGCCCTCGGGGGTGCCGCTCGGCAGCGGTGCCCCCGCGTCGGGACGCGGGACTGCCCCCGGGAAGCTGACCTGCGGAACGGCGCGATCCTGCTCGTCGGCCGCGAAGAACCCAACCGCCCTGAAGCCGAACGGCCCGGCGATCAGGTTGCGCGGGAACGACTGGAGGGCGATGTTGTAGTCGCGGGCGCTGGTGTTGTAGTAGCGGCGGGCGTACTCGATCTTGTCCTCGGTTGCAGTCAGCTGCTCCTGAAGCTGCGTGAAGCTCTCGACTGCGCGTAGCTGCGGGTAGTTCTCGGAAACGGCAAACAGCGAGCGCAAGGCTCCGCTCAGCGCGTTCTCAGCCTGCGCGACCTTGGCTGGATCGCCCGATGCGCCCGCGGACACGGCATTGGCGCGCGCCTGGGTGACGGCCTCGAGGGTCCCGCGCTCGTGCGAGGCGTAGCCCTGGACCGTCGAGACCAGGTTGGGGACGAGGTCGTGGCGGCGCTTGAGCTCCACGTCGATCTCCGACCAGGCCTCCTGCGTCCGGTTGCGCTTCTTGACAAGGCCGTTGTACCCGCCCCAGAGCCCGAGCAGGATCAGCACGACCACGACGATGACGACGATCACGGCAACCACAGGGCAGCAAACCTCCTCGCGGCGTTGACGGCACCAACTCTAACTGTCAACCCGATGTCGTTGTGAACGCTGGGAACGCGGCGCCGGTTATTGGCCAGATGGCGGATCCGGATCTGACCGCCCGGACCCACGTTGCAGACGCTCAGCAGCGGTCCGCCGGGTAGCAGGGCCGCCGTCGACTCGACGCGGATCGCTGCGCTCCGGCCGCCGATCCGTACCGCGACCCCCGTTGGAATCAGCACCTCGAGCGTGCCCCACGTCTCGAGCCGCAGGTTGATGTGCGTTGCGTCCCAGCTCGCGGCAGCGAGGTCGACCACCGCTCGCCCCGGACCCGTGCAGATCGTGGTCTCGGACGCCAGCTGCCAGCCGGGTGCGAGCGCCAGCCGGCCGTCGGGAGCTCGGAGGACCAGCGGGCCGCGCAGCCGGCGGTGCTGGGGAGTCAGCGTGACCGGTGGCGGCAGCGCCGAGAACACCTCTCGCAGGCGTGCGTCGTCGGCCGCGGCCAGAACGGCATCGAGGTGCTGACCCAGCGACTCGATCGACAGCGCGTCCTCGATGTAGAGCTCGTGCAGCCTCGCGACCGCCGCGGCCCGTGCGCCTTCACTGACCATGGTCCGGCCGCCAAGTATCCCAGGGCGTTGCCCGTGGGGCACGACGCCGAGGCTCCGCTAGATTGCGGCGCCGAATGCGGATCTCCGCCAAGGCCGATTACGCCGTCCGCGCCGCGGTCGAGCTCGCCGCCGCGCCCGACGAGAAGCCGGTCAAGGCCGAGCGGATCGCCACTGCGCAGGAGATCCCGCTGAACTTCCTGGAGAACATCCTCGGTGAGCTCCGGCATGCGGGGCTGGTGCGCAGCCAGCGCGGCGCCGACGGTGGCTGGCGGCTGGCCAGGCCTCCCCAGCGGATCACGGTCGCCGACCTGATCCGGGCGGTCGAGGGGCCGCTGGCGAGCGTCCGCGGGGCGCCGCCCGAGGACGCGGCGTATCCCGGCGCGGCGGCCGCCCTGCCGCGGGTGTGGATCGCGGTTCGGGCCAACCTCCGCAGGGTGGTTGAGCACGTGACGGTCGCCGATGTGGCAGCCGGAAGGCTTCCGAAGTCGGTGGAGCGGCTGGCGGAAGACCCGGAGGCGTGGGTTACGCGCTGAGCGCCGGGCGCGCCGCCGGCGCAGGCGTGCGAGCCGTCGGACAGCTCGAGCTCGAGCCGCACCTCGAAGCCGAGGTGCACGGCAGCGGCGAAGCTCTGCCCGCGCGACGTTCCCCGTAATAGGTGTTTGTCAATCGGCTTTCTTGGCTTGGGCAAGATAGTAACAATGTCGACAGTATTTGTTTGCTTCGCGGTTGGACCGCAATCGCTAGCCTCCCGGCCCTTCGATGCGCTTCTTCGAGTACGAGTCCCGGGCGATCGTCGCCAAGGCGGGAATCCCGGTCACCAAGCACGGCTTCGCCACGACGCCTGAGCAGGCGCGCCAGATCGCCGAGGAGATCGCGGGTCCGGTCGTGATCAAGTCGCAGGTCCTGACCGGCGGCCGGATGAAGGCCGGCGGCGTCCAGTTCGCCGACACCCCGCAGGACGCCGAACGCCAGGCGGAGCACGTCCTCGGCCTCGAGATAAACGGCCACATGCCCCGCGGTGTGCTGGTCGACTCGAAGGCGTCGGTCGCACACGAGTTCTACGCCGGCGTGGTGTGGGGCGGGATCCGCAAGCGGCCCGTGATGCTGTTCTCCGATATGGGCGGGATCGACATCGAGGAGGTCGCCGAGCAGCATCCCGACCACGTTGCGAGGGGACATTTCTCAAGTCTGCGGCCGTTCTCCGACTGGCAGGCGAAGGCCGTGATCGCCTCGCTCGGGATCTCGGGGCAGGCTCTCACACGCTTGACCCCGATCCTCGCCCGGCTCGCACGGCTGTTCCTCGAGTACGACATGACGCTCGCGGAGATCAACCCGCTGGGCCAGCTCGAGGACTCCTCGTTCGTGGCGCTCGACGCGCACATGGACATGGAGAACGAGGCGCGCCCGCGCCAGAAGGCGCTGCTCAAGGAGCTCGGCGTCGCGGATCACGAGACTCGCCAGGCTCGCGAGCCGACGCCGTTCGAGCTGGCCGGCGAGGAGGTCGACGCCATGGATCACCGCGGCGTCGCCGGCAACGTCACCGAGTTCGATGGCGATCTAGGGCTGGTGATCGGCGCCGGCGGGGGCTCGCTGACGCTGTTCGACGCGGTTCGCGCGCACGGCGGACATCCCGCCAACTACTGCGAGATCGGCGGCAATCCGTCGGTGCGCAAGGCGTGCGGGCTCGCGAAGCTGGTGCTGCAGAAGCCCGGCGTCGACAAGATCGCGGTGATGATGTCGATCGTCTCCAACACGCGCGTGGACATCGTCGCCCGCGGCGTTATCAAGGCGTGCGTGGAGCTCGGCTACGACCCCGCAGAGAAGATCGCGATCTTCCGGATCCCCGGCGCGTGGGAGGAGGAGGGCTTCAAGATCCTCGAAAAGTACGGCGTGGAGTACGCCGACCGTTCGGTGTCGCTGCACGAGGCTGCGCGGCGCGCGGTCGAGAAGATTCAGGGAGCCGGGTGAGCGCGGTGTCGATCCTGATCGACGAGAACACCACCTTCATCGTCCAGGGGATCACCGGCCGCGAGGCGGTCAACCTGACGCGAGAGTGCCTGGACTACGGCAGGGGCGCCAAGATCGTCGGTGGCGTCACGCCCGGCCGCCTCGGCCGCGATGTCCACGGCGTGCCGGTGTTCGACACGGTGGCGCAGGCGGTCGACCATCACGGGGGCCCGATCGAAGGCTCTGTCGTGACTGTCCCGCCGGCGTTCACCAAGGACGCAGTGTTCGAGGCGCTCGAGAACGGGATCAAGCTCGTGGTGATCGTGACCGAGCGGATCCCCCGGCGCGACGTCGCCGAGATGGTCGAGCTCGCGAACGAGAGGCAGGCACGGATCATTGGCCCCAACTGCCTGGGGATCATCGTTCCCGACGTGATCAAGATGGGCGGGATCGGCGGTCCCGCCAAGGACGCGGCGAAGTCCTACACGCCTGGCCCGGTTGGCGTCATCTCGAGATCCGGCGGGATGACGACCGAGATGTCCTCGACGCTGACGGCCGCCGGGCTCGGACAGTCGACCGCGGTCTCGATCGGCGGCGACGCGATCATCGGCTCGACCTACGCCGAGCTCATGCCGCTGTTCGAGGCCGACGAACAGACCGAGGCGATCGTGATCTACACCGAGCCCGGCGGGCGGATGGAGGCCGAGCTCGCCCGGTGGGTGAGCGACAACGACTCGCGGCTGCCGATTGTCGCGTTCATGGCGGGCCGCTTCATGGACGAGATGCCGGGGATGAGTTTCGGCCACGCCGGGACGATCGTCGAGGGCAAGGAGGACACCGCCACCGAAAAGATCGCGCGCCTGGCCGAGGCGGGGATCGTCGTTGCCGAGGAGATCTCGGAGATCCCGTCGATCGTCAAGGATCGAATGGCGGCCAAGGTATGACGCCTGAGGCGCTGTTCATCGACGTCGAGGTCGACGAGGCCGTCGCCCGTGACCCGGAGCTGTCCGCGAAGCTGGCGGAGGTGTGTCCGGTTGACATCTACGCCCAGAACACGGACGGCACGCTGCGGATCGTCGAGGAGAATCTCGACGAGTGCGTGCTGTGCGAGCTGTGCATCAACGCAACCCCGCCGGGGACGGTGCGGGTGATCAAGCTCTACGACGGCGGCGCCGTGCTCGGAGCCGCGGCGGCTAGCTGACTTCGCTGCGGGCTCGGCGTGGCGCGCGCTGGCGCATGACGACGTAGCGCTCACGGCCGCGGTCCAGCCGCCACACTCGCTTGCCGCGGCCGGGCTGCGGGATCCCGGCCTCGCGCAGCGGGCCGGTGATCGGCCGCAACCAAGTGGTCACCGGGATCCGCTCGACGACGTGGACGATGTCCGGGCGCTGATCGGGCTCCAGCGGCCGCAGCGCCGCCGCGAGATCCGACGCCCGCAGTTCGTGGCGTGCCCGCAGCGTGACCGCGGCGACCGCCACCTGCCCGCGGCGTCGCTCGCCCTGCACCCCGTAAGCGACCGCCAAGTCGACCGCGGGCAGATCGCCGAGGGCATCGCGGATCGGGCCGCCGAACACCGGGCCGCGGGCGGTGCGGATCACCTCGCCCACACCGTCGAGGCGCCAATAGTCCCCGTCGCCATCGCGCCGGAAGAGATCGCCGGTCAGCATCCACGCGTCGTCGCGCGCGAACACGCCTCGTAGCGGCGTGCTGCTGAACTGCTCGCTCGGGTCGACCCGCGCCAGCAGCATCCCGACCTGATCGACGCCGCATTCGATCGCGAAGCCGTCGCTGCCGGTCTGAAGCGCCTGCATGTCGAGGTCGTAGGCGGCGATCTTGACCTCGGTGCTGCCAGGCAGCGGCCTGCCCATCGAGCCCACCTTCGTCCCCCGCAGGTTGACGAGGATCGCGCCCGCCTCGGTCGAGGCATAGAACTCCAGCACGCGCGCTGGCTTGAAGCGCTCCTGGACGCGCCGCCACAGCCCCTTTGGCATCCCGGAGCCGATGAACAGGCGCACCGGGTGGTGGCGCTCGCCCGCAACCGGCGGCGCCTCGACCAGGTCGTGCAGCAGCGTCCAGGTGTACGAGGCGACCGTGACCCCGTAGCGGCGAACCTCCTCCCAGAACGTCGAGGCCGCGAACGTCCTCGCCATCGCGAGCCGTGCGCCGCCCGCCACCGCGCCACCGATGCTCATCATCAGGCCGGACGGGTGATAGATCGGGGTGACGCTGTAGACCGTGTCGCCCCCGCCCAGCGCGGCCGACGAGGCGGTGCCGAACGCGGACAGCGCCCATCGGCGATTGGTGATCCGGCTCATCCGGGTGCGCTCGCCCTCGCCGGTGAACACGATGAACGCAAGATCGCTGGCGCGGCCCGGGTTCGGTCGGTACCACCTCGGCAACGTGACCTCGGCGGGGTCGATCCGCTCCATGTCGGTGCTGTCTGGGACGCCCAGCTCGCGCGGGCCGCCGCCGCCGCCCAGCACGAACGTGTGCAGTCGGCCCACCCCCGCCGCCAGCGGCGCTCGCTCGGGATCGGCGATGATCCGCTCCACCTGGCCGAGCTGCGCCTCGCGCGTGACGTCGCCATCGGGCCGCAGCAGTACCGACACCGCTCCCAGCCGGCTGATCGCCGCGACGACCGCGAGCGAGCTGGGGCGCGTGCCCATCAGCACGCCCACGTGCTCGCCCTGCCGCACGCCGATCGAGATCAGCCCGCGCACGACGTTGTCGATGCGCTCGTTGGTCTCGCGCGCGCTGTAGGCGCGGTCCTCGAACAGGAAGAAGTCCTCGTCTGGCGCCTTGCGCCGCCGCTCCTCCACCAGCAGGCCCAGCGAGATCCGGGTGCTCGGCTGGATCTGCTCGAGCCGCGCCAGCCGCGGCAGCTGTCCGACGGCCTCGCGTGCGAGCTCGCGCACGCCGCGCACGGTGCGCCGTGCGGTTCCAAGCGCGGTGCGAGCCATCCCGGTGGCAACGGCACCGACAAGCTCGGCGCCGTAGTCGACGCGGTTGCGAACCTGGGGGGCGAGCTCTAGCGAGGGCACGTCCTCGACGGGGTTGATCTGCTCGGGCAGCCGCTGCTCGCCTGCTCGCCAGTGGATCCAACCCGCGACAGTCGGCCAGGTGATCGCGTTCGCCTTGGAGCCGACGACGAGCCCGAAGTGACCCGCGTTCAGGCACAGCTCGTAGATGTCCGCGCGCGGCGCGGCAAGCCGGATCGCCCGGACCCCGTCGGCCGGCGCGATCTCGTCGACGCTGCCGACCACCGACAGGATCGGGACGTCGATGTCGGCCAGCGTCACGAGCCGATCCTCGATTACGAAGCCGCCCTCGAGCATCCGGTTGTGAGCGATGAACTGGCGCAGGAAATCGGCCATCGCGGGACCGGGCCACGCCACCCATCCCTCGGCCTCGAGGAACCGCCGCTGGCGCTCGCGGGGCAGCAGGGCCTCGCGGTCGTAGAGCTGTAGGACGAACTCGATCCGGCTGCGCAGCGACTTGACCGGGTCGAGCAGCCGGAAGCCTGTGCGGCTCGCCCATGCTGGCAGCGCGGAGCCGCGGAACACCCGCTCGGCGAGCACACTGGCCGCCCCCGCGGCGAGCTCCTCGGGCAGGCCGAACGGCATCCCGAGCCGGGTATCCACCGGGCTGCCAAACGTCACCAGCGACCCGATCCCGGCGCCGCGCCGGTAGGCGGCGGTCTGGTAGCAGAACATGCCGCCCTGCGAGTAGCCGCCGAGGTGCACCTCCTGACCGGTGGCCTGCCGGACCCGGTCGACGGCGTCCGAGACGGCCAGCACGTGATCGGCGAGCGTTCGCTCCAGTCCCCCCTCCTCCCGCTCGGGCGCGCCGAAGTCGACGACCCACGGATCGACCCCCTGCTCGCGCAGGATCGTCACCGCGCTGGTGCTCGGCGAGACGTCATAGACCTCGGCGGCCAGCATCATCGGCGGCACGAGCAGCGCCGGCGGGCCTGCCTGGGAGCGGCCGTCGGGGTAGTAGCGGCGCAGGCGATAGACCCGCTGCTCGCTCTCGATCTCGTACGGCGAGGGCTCCTCGTCGGTGTTGAGCCCGCCGAAGCGTGCTACCTCGAGCGCGTTCTGCGCTGCGGCTCCGAGGCGGCCGATCGGTGCTGTCAGTGTCTTCGGCAACAGCGGCATCTGGTTGGCCACATCTTCTCCGAGAAGACGATGGCTCGCCACCAGCCGCTATAACCGGCGGCTTGACCGCCGAGCTCACGATCCGCCCGGCCGAGCCCTCAGACGTCGAGCTGATCTACTCGCTGATCGTCGAGCTCGCCGACTACGAGCGCGCGCGCGACCGGGTCCGTGGGACGCCCGAGCTGCTGGAGCGGGCGCTGTTCGGGTCAGCGCCGACAGCGCACGCGCTGATCGCCGAGCGGGCGGATGAACCGGTCGGTTTCGCGCTCTACTACACGACGTTCTCGACCTGGGAGTGCCGGCCAGGGATCTGGCTCGAGGACCTGTACGTTCCCCCGCAGCACCGCCGCATCGGCGTCGGTGGCGTGCTGCTGTCCGAGCTCGCGCGGATCGCCGTTCAGCGCGGCTGCTCACGCCTGGAGTGGGCGGCGCTCGATTGGAACACTCCCGCGCTCGACTTTTACACCAAGCTCGGCGCCACGCGCCTGCACGAGTGGGAGATGTATCGGCTCGACGGTGCGGCGCTCGAGCGCCTCGCGGGCGCGATCAGCGCCTCGTGACCGTGAGCGTCAGCGAAACCCTCGTCGGATTGGCGACCGCGGTCTGCGATTCGATGATCACCTGCGCGCGGTACACGCCAGGGGCGAGCCCTCTTGCGGTGAACGTGACCGGCGTGAAGCCGTTGCCCTCGCCGGTGTCGCTCGCGCTCGGGGCGCTGCGCGCCGGGTGCGCTCCAACGCTGCCGGAGTAAAGGTCGCTGCGTGTCGACGCCCAGCGCCCCGTGAACTGAAGGCTGTAGGCATAGCCGCAGCTGGCGGAGGCGTCGCGGAGCACCAGGCTGACTGTCTTGTGCGCGCCCTGCCTCAGCTTGACCGCGATCGAGCGGTGGTTGACCGCGATCGTCGGCGTGTGCTTGCCACTGCCCAGCACGAGCGTCACCGGCATCCTCTTCAACACGCTCGGATCGGCGAGGTCGCGGACCTCGACAATTCCCCTGTAGGTTCCCTGGTTCATCGCCGGATAGCCACCGATCTGGTTGGCGTTGGCGATCGACGCGAGCTTGATCCTCGCCGCGCGGCCGCGGCCTGCCAGTACTCCGACGCTTGGCACGAGCGGCTGCACCGGCCGCGTCTTGTATCCGTTGGGGTTGTTGGCCGGGTTCAGATCCTGGGTCAGCCAGCTGCTGGTGTAGCTGTAGAAGAACACTGCGTAGTGCAAGCGGCTCGCGCGCGGACCGCTGTTGGCGACGAACAGCGTCTGCTTGGTGCTGCGGTCAACCGGCGTGTTGTCCGAGGAGCTCGTCAGCTGGTTCTTGAGCTCGTCGTTCCAGATTGTCGAACCGCAGCTGGGACTGGTGCGAGAGCCATTTGAGTCGATCGCCCGTTCGTGGAAGTGAAGGGACCTCGGGGACAGCGAGATCGTCGCGCGCGGGGTGACGAGGTAGGAGACCGCGACGGTGGCGACCGCGCCGTTTGCGGCCTGAATCCTGATCTGGCCGGCGTACGAGCCGCTCCTCAGACCCTTCGGATCCACGTACCACTTGAGGGTGCCCGGGACCCTGCCGCTGCGCACCACGTGCAGCCAGCGGGCGTTGCTGCGCGCGGTGTAGCTCGAATGGCGGTAGCCGCTCGTGATCGCGACCGGCTGCGTCGTGCGCGGGCCGCGCAGGTAGCCGTACATGGTCTCGCGGCTCGGTGAAGCATCGACGTGGCCGCTGTCGGCGATGAGGTCACCAGCCAGGTTCGCGACGTCGACCGAGCCCAGCCCGCTCGCCATGTCGTAGCCGGGACCAGCGGCGTAGAGGTGGTGGGGGTTGCAGCCCGGCGGGCAGTCGGCCGGGTCGTACTGCGCGTCGTTGGTGTCGGTCGTGATGTCGTGAAAGTCGGCGGCGTAGCGCTTCGGATCCGAGGCGATCCGGTACAGCGACGGGTTGAGGAAGCCGTAGCTGCCGAGCCCCGCCTTGCGTGCCTGCTGATCCCACAGGACCGCGGCTGAGGCCGCGAGCGGCGTCGCAAGGCTGGTGCCGCCGATCGGGTACCACCCTCCGGCGCCGCCTGGCGGCGAACCGGGCGGCGGCGGGCCGCCCACCGCGCTCACCAGCGAGCAGTTGGCCGTGCCGCAGTAGATCGAGTAGCCCGGAGAGCCGACGTCGCTCGGGAAGAACTGCGGTGGCGTCGGTCCGCTCGGGTTCGCGGCGCCGCCGGCCTCGGGATCGGCGTTCATCGCGATATCGGGGACCATCCGACACAGCTGTCCGCGCGGCGCGCCGCAGCTGTTGGCCGCGCCCTGGGGGTGGTCGTGCCGCGCCGCCAGATAGCTGGCCTGCCATGCCGGCATCGTCCACGCGACGCTCTGCCCGCCCCCGCCGGCGCCGCCGTCATTCCAGGTGTCCTCGTCGTGCGGCGCGGAGGCCGAGGCGGTCGTGAGGACCCCGAGATCTGTGCCGCCGACACCCGTGATCCACGGCACCGCCGACTCCTGCTCGACGCTGATGCTGCCGGTGGTCGGCGTCGCGGCGCCGCGGCAGTCGACCGCACCACTATCGCCTGAAGCGTCGAAGATCTGCTGTCCCTGGGCGGCGGCCTCCTCGGCGACGGCCGCGAACAGCTGGTCGTAGGCCTGGCTCTGGGTCTCCTCGCACATGCCCCATGAGGAGGAGATGACCGGCGCCCGATCGTCGGTGACATACGCGTTGTAGAGATCGATCTCGGCGGGGCCCTGATCGAGCAGCGCGGCGCCGCCGATGATCGGCGCCTCGTACACGATCAGGTGGGCGAGCTTGGGATCCATCTCCAGGATCGTCGTTATGTCGGCCATGTCCTCGGCCTCGCCGCTGGCGGGCGGCCCACCGAGGCCGCCGTTGACGAGCCGGCGCGTGACCGGAATGTGCAGGCCGTAGCAGGACTCAACCGTGGCTACGTTCGAGTTGTGGAAGTCGTCGAACTCCAGCAGCGCCGCGCTCATCCCCTCGCCGTGGAAGCCCTTGGCGTACTGGCCGTTGAAGTCGTAGCCGGTGGCGAGCTGCGGCGCTGTGTAGCCTCCGCCCGCCGAGGCCTGGGGGCACGGAGTCGCGCCTCCGTCGATGCCCTGTTGACGGGCCGCGCGCGGAGCTCGAACGATGCGCGGCGCCGCCATCAGGTGGGAGTGCGGAAGCGAGCTCGAGTCGAGCCCGACCACGCCGGTGACGAGCCCGTTCAGCGAGCTGGGCAGCCTGATGTCGGAGGTGTTGGCATAGAAGGTGCGCCCGCCCGCCCGCCTGAAGCGGTCGATCCGCACGCCGAACGCCCGCTGGACGGACGCGACCGTGCCGGACGCCTGCAAGTACAGATGGTTGATGCTGGGGGCTGCCGGGGTCAGACCGAGGGCACGGACCGCTGCGAGCGCGTGTTGCACCTCGGCTTCCGGTGCGCCGAAGCGCCGGCCGAACTGGACGGGAGTGAGGAACGCGTGGAAGTTGCCGCTGCCGGGCATGTACTCACCGGCCACGTATCGGTCGAGCGCCGCGCGCTGCGGCAGCTCGAGCGCCAGCGCGAACGAGATCCGCTGCGCCGGCGAGATCGCGCCGACATCGCGCGCGCCGTGGATCAACCTGGGAACGGTATGGGTGAGGGTCCGCGACGCGCTGGCGCGGCCGGCGCCGCTGGCGAGCGCGGCCGAAGTTCCGCCGGCGACCGGCAGCAGCGAGATGGCGATCAGCGCCGCCGTCCTACGGCCGCGCCCCCTGCTCCCACGACTCATCGTCAACCGCCAAAACTTCGCACGCATCGCACTCCCGTCGTCCTGATCACTCCGGTGTCGGGTCCTGAGCTGTGTGGCGCCCCGCCCATCCGCGGCGTACGGTAGCGGCCGCTCGTTTGGGATGCGGCGTTGCGACGCGGCGTTGCGACGCGGGGTTGCGACGCGGGGTTGCGACGCGAGCCGCAGCGGCCCAGCACCTGCTCGGCGCCCGACTCCGCCCCCCGCGCTCCCCGACATAGAAAATCCCCGCGTTTGCGGGGATTTTCCTTAGCAGACCTGTAAGCCGGATTCTGTCCCTGGCCACGTGCCCATTAGGGCCACGGCCGGTGAGCAGTCATCCATCTGAGCGACCTACCCGGACCTTGGCGGGCCACCTACGAACGGTCCTGCTTGGTCTAGCATCAGGTGGGGTTTACCTGGCCGCCGCGTCGCCGCGACGCCGGTGCGCTCTTACCGCACCATTTCACCCTTACCGGTCTGGAGCTCTGCAGCGGCTCCAGACTTAGGCGGTGTCATTTCTGTGGCACTTTCCCGCGGGTTTCCCCGGGTCGGTGTTACCGACCACCTTTGCCCTGTGATGTCCGGACTTTCCTCGAAGGCTCCTCACCTCCGCGACTACTCAGTCTGCACCTTGAAGGATAGCCGGGTCGTGAAGCGGCGACGGGCTCCGCGACCGCCGCCCCGGGTTTAGCGCAGCGATGACCCGCAGCTCGAGCAGCGGCCGCCGACCGGAAGGGCATGGACCCCGTATTCGGGCTGCATCGGGCTCGCGCACATCGGGCATTCGACGACACGGTGAGCGCCCAGCTCGCGCCAAACCCGCGCGATCAGATCGTCCAGGCTCGGCACAGGATCGATCGCCGCCGGCGAGCGCGCGGCGGGCGCGCGATCGAGCGACTCGAACAACCGCGGCGTGCGCTCGACAAGCAGAGTCACGATGGATACCTCACGACATGCTCCGCATCAGCCCGACGACCTTCCCGAGGACGCGCACGTCGCGGCTTCGAATCGGCTCCATCGCATCGTTCTCCGGCTGAAGCCGAACGTGGTCCACCTCCTGGAAGAAACGCTTGACTGTCGCTTCCTCTCCTACGAGCGCCACGACGATGTCGCCGTCGTTGGCGGTCTCCTGGGGCCGCACGACGACCAGATCGCCCTCCAGGATCCCAACATCCTTCATCGACTCGCCGCGCACGCGAAGCAGGTACTCGCCATCGGCCCCGCCGGCCGCCGCGGGCGTCTGCACGTAGTCCTCGATGTTCTCCTCGGCGAGCACCGGCTGCCCGGCCGCGACGTGTCCGACAAGGGGCAGCCCGGGCTTCACAAAGCTGCGCACGCCGGCAGCGGCGCGATCGAGCATTTCAATAGCCCGCGGCTTTGATGGATCGCGGCGCAGCAGCCCGATTCGCTCAAGGTTCGCGAGATGCGCGTGAACGGTAGATGAGGACGCGAGGCCGACTGCCTTGCCAATGTCGCGGACGGTAGGGGGATAGCCGTACTTGGCTGAGTACCGCTTGATGAAGTCGAAGATCTCCTGTTGACGCTTCGTCAGGTCCATCCTTCCGCTCCTTGATTGGGGTAGCCGGGCGGCACGTCGAACATGTGTTCGGAAATGTAGCGCGGCCGTAGGACGGAAACAAGGCGGGCGCCGACGTCGCGTCCCGCGGCGCCGGAGGGCAGCGTGCGGATGTCTGCGGGCCGCGCGTGGATTGGCGTCCCCGTGCCGGCCCGAACCGGTAACTCACAACCCCACGGACGCGCATTGAGCACCATCCCGCCGGGGCTATACTGGCCGCCCACGCGCCTGTGGCGGAATTGGTAGACGCGCAAGGTTGAGGGCCTTGTGGGAGACAACTCCCGTGGAGGTTCGAGTCCTCTCGGGCGCACCTTAGAAGCTCCTCTCCCTTCGCGCGGGGCGTGACTCCGCTTGTGGCGGCTTCTCGCCCGCCTCAAAGGGCGAGCGGTCCCGGCCACGCCACGTGGGGTTTTGACGCTGCCCGGGTAGGTAGCCGGTGTGCCGGCCACGTCGAAGCTCGAACGCTACCGCTACATCTCCGACCTCGGCAGGGGCGGGATGTCCCACGTTGTCCTCGCAGAGGACGTCCTGCTGCGCCGAAGGGTCGCGCTCAAGCGGATGAATGCGAGCGACGACACGCGCGCCCTGCTGCGTCTCAGGCGCGAGGCGCTGATCGGCGCGTCCGTGAGCCACCCGAACCTCGTGTCGATATACGACATCGTTGCGGCCGGCGGCGGCGAATACGTGATCGTCATGGAGTATGTCGAGGGCGAGACGTTGCGGGACGTTCTGGCTCGCGGTGAAAGGCCGCCGACGTCTCGCATGCTGGCGATCCTCGATCGGGTCGCGGCAGGCTTGGATGCGATTCACGCGCGGAGGATCGTCCATCGGGACGTCAAGCCCGGAAACATCCTCCTCGCAACCAATGGCGATGTGAAGCTCGCCGATCTCGGCATCGCCTCCGCACCAGACCGAACGCGCCTCACCACGGAAGGAGCAATTCTCGGGACCCTCAGCTACATCGCCCCGGAGCAGCTGCAGGGGAAGCCGGTTACGTCAGCGACCGACGTGTACGCCCTGGCGGCGGTCGCCTACGAGGCGCTGGCTGGCCGCAAGGCTCGCTCTGAGCCTAACGCTGTGGCGCTGGCGCACGCGATCATGACGCAGCCACCTCCTGATCTTCGTGACGAATGGCGGGAGGCCCCCGCAGAGGCGGCGCAACTGCTGATCCGCGCGATGGCTGTCGACCCCGCCGTGCGGCCGCGATCAGCCACCGAGCTGACGGAACGACTGCGCAGCGCATTCGAGGCGCCGCCTGCTGCGGAGCCGCCGACTGCCGTGGCGCCGCCCCCCAGGCTGCCACCAGGCGGCCCGATCGCCGCCCGCGCGGCTAGTCGACCAGGACGTGGACGCACCAGTCCCGAGCTTGCGCGGGCCTCACGCGCCGCTGCCGCTCGGCGGGCCGCTGCGCGGAACGCGGCCGCCTCGTCACTTGCGACCCGGCCAGTCCCGAGTCGTGCTCGAAATGCGGCAGCACCGGCGCCCGCATCGGATCGGCGAGAAGCCCCTCCCGAGCCGCAGGTGATGGCGGGGCAGGCTGCTACCGACAATTGGTTCCACACGCGCCGAAAGTGGCGTCCCGCGAGTTTGCTCCTCGGGCTTCTGATAATCGCGGCAATCCTTGGAGTTCTTCTTAGCCAGGGCGAAAGTCACAGGCTGTCTGCCGCGGGCAACCGGGCTCGATCGCGCCATGTCGGTCGGGCGGCCGTCGCCCGCACCCACCCAGCCAAAGCTGGGTCCAGTGCAAGAGCCGGCAGTCCAGCGTCGCAAGTCACCGGATCGACGGCAGCAGCGCCCGTCAGCGGCGGCGCACCGGCACCTGTTGGATCTGCCGACACACCATTGGGCGCCGCTAAGACGTTCTATCACCTCGCTGCGGCGCACCGGTACGCAGAGGCATGGGCCCTTGCCGACCCGACGTTTCGCAGTCAGCTCGGCGGCTATGCAAGCTTCGAATACGGGCAGGCACTGGACCGGTCGATCACCTTCGACAGCGTGCAGGTCCAAAACGAGACGCCGGACAGCGCGGTGATCGCCGTACGAACGACATCGGTCCGCAGCAACGGCACTCAACATTGCGCGGGAACCGTGGAGCTGCGTCGCGCCAACAGCATCTGGCTGCTTCACCTGATCCACATCAACTGCGTGTAGCCGTCGGCGACCCTGTGACTCGTACTCGGATTTCATAGAGCACGAAATCCGAGTTCCCCGATCGAAAATGTGGTAGTATGGTAATTGCTCGGTGAGCCCTCAGCTCTTCTCGCTTCTCGAGCGACGTCTTCCGTCAGAGGGGCAGAGAGGCGGTCGACCATGGTCACCGCAAGACAGCAGCCTCGCACTGCTGCGACCAGTGGGACTGGGCTGGTTGCGCGCGGCGCCATCCCTTAGGGCCCCGTCGACTCGGTGATCGCGCATGCCGAGCCGACCGTCTGACCACCCGCAGTACCTGTACCGACAACAGCTGTTAGGAGAGAACGATGGGATCAGATCAAAACGTAGCGATCATGCAGCGCGCCTACGACGCCTTCAACACGGGCGACATCAACACGCTGACTGAGCTGTTCGACGAGCGCGCCGTGTGGCACCTGCCGGGCCGGAGCTCGATGGCCGACGACTACCAGGGCCGCGACGCGACCCTGGGGTACTTCGGCCTGATTGCGCAGAGGACTGGCGGCACCTTCCGTGCCGAGCTTGAACGCTTGACTGCAGACGGCGAAGACCGGGTGGTCGGCATCCAGCGCAGCACCGCGGATCGCGACGGCAAGCACCTCGATGTTGCCGACTGCATCGTCTTCCAGCTCAGAGACGGCCGGGTGATTGACGGCCGTGAGCATTTCGAGGACCTATACGCCTGGGACGAGTTCTGGTCCTAGGCCGACCACGAGCGCGCTTCCTGCGGGGGCATCTCGCAGGAGCGCGCCCGACATTTTCTAAAGAGGAGAGAGAAAGATGATTCTGGCAACAACAAAGGTCGAGGATTTCGACCGCTTCCTGAATATCTTCTCGACCAGCGGCGCAGAGAAGCGAAAGCAGCACGGTTCCAAGGGCTCGTCCGTGTTTCGCGATCCCAACGAGGACGACCGGGTCTGGGTGCTGTTCGACTGGGATGCGTCGGGATGGCAGGAGTTCGTCTCCGATCCCGAAGTCCCGCCGATCCTTCAACAAGCCGGCCACAAGGGTCGGCCCCAGGCGGCGGAGCTGGGCGGCCAATACGACGCGTAGCGTTTCGCAGCTGGGGGCGCCCGCGAGATGACTCGCGTGGCCGAGCGGCTAGGCTGCCGGTTCGATGCCGACCGAGCCACAGCCGATCACGCTGTTCGAGGTCGCCAAGCGCGCCGTCGAGATCAGCGACCCCGCTGGTGACGATGCGCGACTTGGCGATCTGCTCGCGCAGTTCGAGGATGCGGATGAGCCGGTCACGGCGATCGAGAACCTCGAGGAGCGGGTCGCGATCGCGGTCGAGGGCGTTGATGTAGAGATCGAGGATCCTGCCGTCTCGATGGCCGCCGCGACGATTCTGTACCTCGCCCGCCGGCGCGACGAGCTCGACGCCGAGCCGGAGAAGATCCTGCGGCTCGCGGCGCGGGCAGAGTGGAAGGGTGACCCGCCAGAGAGCGTGCTGGACTGGCTGGCGGACCGTGGCGTCGAGGCGTGAGCGTCGATCGAAGCGGCCGATCGTGAGCCTGCTGCCGGACTACTCAGGTCAAGCCAAGCACTACGACCGAACGCGTTCCGCAAGCCCCTCCGTGCTGAAGGTGCTGCGCGAGGCGCTGCGAGGTGCGCCCGGGCGGCGGCTCGCCGACATCGGCGGAGGGACTGGTAACTACGCGCTGGCGCTCGCGAGCGAGGGCTGGGAACCGATCGTGGTAGATCGTTCGCCCGAGATGCTCGCGTATGCCGCCGCCAAGGGGCTCGACACGCTCGAGGCCGATGCGCAGCGGCTTCCGTTCGACGACGAGAGCTTCGACGCCGTGACGATGATCTCGATGCTCCACCACGTCGAGGATCGGGGGGCCGCGCTTGCACAGGCGCGACGAATCCTCGGGGCCGGGGGGGTGCTTGTGCTGATGGGCTTCGCGGGCGAGGACGCCGACGACCTGTGGATCCTCGACTACTTCCCCTGCAGCCGGCCCTGGATGGCTGACACGCATCCGCCGCGCGCCGCGTTTCTCGCGGAGCTACCGACGGCCACGCTGGACACGTTCAGATTCGAGGACATGGCTGACGCGTCGCTGGCAGCCCTGTCCGCGGATCCCAAGCTGGTGCTGCGGGCAGCAGAGAACGGTCAGACCAGCTACTTCGAGCGCCTGTGGCGCGACCATCCCCGCGAGCTGCAAGCGGGCCTGAAGCGCTTGCGCGAGGACATCGCGGCTGGTCGCGCGCCGCGCCGCTTTGGAACAGCGACGGTGCTTCGCTGGGTGAAGCCGGCCCCCCACGCTCAGGAGGGGGGACGCGCCAGCTCGAGCACCGCCCGCGCGTAGCGGCGGACACCAGCATCGCTGAGCTCTCCGGCCGGCAGCTCGACAACGAACGCCGTGCTGCCCGGCAGCTGCGAGTTCTCCCAACTGACAACGCTCCCAGGAAACCGCGTGAGCTCCGTCACCGGCAGACCGACCAGCGCCGCGAACCGGCGCTCGATACGCGGATCACCGCCCGAGAGGTCGACCAGATCCTGCCGTTGGTGAAACCAGATCGAGATCTGCGGGTGAACCTTCAGGATCAGCCGGGCCGCGATCGCGGACTCCGGCTCGGACAGCGCATGTGGCCCGGCATAGAAGGTCGAGCCACTCGGACCCAGCGGATGCCAATGCCACGGGAAGTTGCGGTTGAGGTCGACCCCGTCGGCGTTCTGGCGGGTATCCGCGGCGACGCCATCGGGATTGAGCACGGGGATCACCCACAGCCTGGTCGCGACTGGTGGCCGGGCCTTCACCAGCGCACGGGCGATCGGGATCCCGGCCGGCTCGTTGCCGTGAATGCAACCGACGACGAGCACGGTCCGCTGCGGCGGTCCGGTGCCGCCGGTTATCTCATACGCGACGATCGGTCGGCCCTGTACCGAATGACCGAGCAGGAAACGCCGCACCGTTGTCCCGGGCGCCCGCGGGCCTTCCCGCGGACGCTTGACGGGCGCCGTCGGCGCCCTCGGCGCCCTCGGCACCGTCGGCGCCGTCGCTGACCCTACGACGCGCTGGCGACCGCCGCACGCTGCCACCAACAGCGCCGCCAGAGCAACACCGGCAAGCATCGCAGGGAGGCGCCAGCTTCGAGACAGCGGGCTCTGAGAGGTGCGCGAGATGGCGGCGTACGTTACGCACGTGGGCGCCGCCGGGGCGCCGTGTTCGGTTGAACGGAGGTCGCGTGTGACCGCGCGCGACGCTCGCCCGCGGTCACGCTTGCACGGCGTCCCTTAATCAGCTAAAAACCGGTCCCTCGTGCAGCGGCGGTGGTCGCGAATCGCAGGGGACCGATTGCTACGCGCCTGCGCGATGCTCGCGCTCGCCGTGATCGCCGCACTGGCAGCCAGCGCCCAGGCCGCCACACCCGATTCCTCGCTGCCCAACGATCCCGGCTTCGCCGGCTGCGAGCACCAGGACCCGATCACGGGCTGCACGGACTCAGAGCAGTGGGACCTGTTCGGGCCCCTGTCGGGCAACAACTGCCCGACCCCCGGCACGGACACGCCGGTGCTCCCCCATCCCGACGGCGGCCTGCCGTGCTGGGCGCGGCTCGCCCACGACCCTCAGCACGCCGCCGGCGTCGACATGACCGGCGCGTGGGACGCGGGCAACCTGGGTCGTCCGGACGTTGTGATCGCGTACATCGAGGGCGGGGTCAACTACGACTCGGACTCGATCAAGGACGGCCTCGACTCGGTGTTCCTCAATCGCGGCGAGCTTCCATGGCCGCAGGACGCCACCGGTCACGATCACCGCACCTACGACCTCAATCACGACGGCCGCTTCGACATCCGCGACTTCTCGCAGGACCCCCGCGTAAACCCGCCCTGCCCGCCGGGCGTGAAGCCATTCGTTCACCACCAGGAGGGGGTCACGTGGGGCTGCGTGCGCGGCGGCCGTCACCACTACCTGCACCGCGTGACGGTCGCTGGCACGAAGACCCACTACCTCTCGCCCGACGACCTGATAGCGGTGTTCGGCGACTGCAGGATCGTGCGCCACCGGGTCCAGCTGTGCCGTCCCGGCGCCCACTTCGACAACGACCGCAACGGCTACCCCAACGACATCTCCGGCTGGAACTTCGACCGCAACAACAACGACCCGCAGACCGAGGACCGCTCCTACAACCACGCGCCGAGCCTGATCACGCTGCTCGGCGGCGAGGCGAACAACGACTATGCGGGCGTCGGCGTGTGCCGCGAGTGCATGGTCGTTCCGGTCAAGTCGGACGCGGAGCCGCTGGGTCGTTCGGACCGGTGGGGCGAGGCGATCCTGTACGCGACTGATCTGGGCGTCACCGCGATCTCGTCGGTTGTCGTCGAGTACAACTACTCCTCTTTCTCTCAGGAGGCCGTCGACTACGCCTACCGCCACGGCGTGCTGCTGTCGCTGGACTCCAACGACTTCGACTCGATGGACCACACCGACGGGATGCTGCTCGCGCACGCGTTTCCCGGCAATTCGCTGACCGACGACAAGGGCGGGGAGCAGCCCAGCGGCACACAATGGTTCCGGGCGCGCTCGAACGTCACGAGCTATGGCACGCACAACGTCTTCTCGGGCGGCGAGAACTCAACCTCCGGCGCGACGCCCTTCCAGGCCGGGATGCTCGCGATGGTGCAGGCCGCCGCTCTGAACGCGCGCGACCGTCACATCATCCCTGGCAAGCTGACGCCCAACGAGGTCAAGCAGGTGCTGATGGACACGGCCAGCCCGGTGATTCCGCAGACGCAGGCGCCCGACGTCCAGCATCAGTGGCCAGGCAATCCCGGCAGCGCCACCGACGCGACCCACACCAACTGGTCAACGCAGTACGGTTACGGCCGTCCCGACCTCGGCGCCGCGACGGCGCTCGTCATGTCGGGCCGCGTGCCGCCGACCGCCGAGATCGACTCGCCGCCATGGTTCGACTACGTCGACCCGGCGCGGCAGCGAACGCTACCGATCAGCGGCTCCTTCGCTCGGAGCCGGTGGCGCTCGGGCGGTTCGGTGCGGTGGTGGCTCGAGTGGGCGCTCGGCGCCGACCCGGCCGACAGCACGTTCCACACAATCGCGAGCGGGCGCGCCAACCGTGGACGCGCCGGGACGCTCGGCGTGCTTAACCTGGCCCAGGTGCCGGCCAGCTACTACGAACACGCCCCGACCACGACGCTCCAGCCGGACGGGCCCGAGCAGTACACGCTGACGATCCGCCTTCGGGTGGTTGACGGGAACGGTCTGAAGGGCGAGGACCGCCGCACGATCGGAGTGCGCCACGACCCGACGCTGCTGCCTGGTTTCCCACGACGGATCGGGGGCGAGATCGCCGCCGGACCTACCTACGCGGACCTCGAAGGTCGCCCGCAGCTCGACCTGATCTATGCCACGGCGGACGGCAACCTGGACGCGCTGCGCCCGGACGGCCGCGAGGTTCCGGGATTTCCGGTCCACAGCGACTTGGACCGTCAGATCGACCCGGCGAATCCTGAGAACTTCCCCGCGCGCGCATATCGCACCGACCAGACCCTTCGCGATGTCCGCGACCCGCTGGTCGGAACCGCCGTCGGCGACCTGTTCGGCGATGGTCGCCTGGAGATCGTGGCGACGAGCTCCAACGGCGACATCTACGCGTGGGACGACCACGGACGCCGCCTGCCGGGATTCCCGATCCTCCCGCCGCGACGGTACTGGAGCCTGCCGGTACCAACCCCCGCCGCGCCGACGCCCCACGGCCGACTGCCCGCACGCGGGGACTGGGCACCGCCGGTGCTGGCGCACCTCGAAGGCAAGCGCCAGCTCGACATCCTGATGAGCTCGTACGACGGGCACGTGTACGCGCTGCGTCCGAACGGCCGGTCGGTGCCCGGCTGGCCGGTCGAGGTCAAGCTGCCGCCGGCCGACTTCAAACGCGACGGCGTGGACCCGACGCAGTACATCCGCGACTCGAAGCTGATGTACGCGGTGGCGGTCGGCGACGTGCTGCACCGCGGTCGGCCGCAGGTGTTCGTGTCGAGCTTCGAGTGCAACGGCAAGAGCACCTCGACCCAGGACCTCGCGCTCGGGCTCGGCGGGCTCAAGAACCTCGGCTCCAACGACGCCGGCGTGTGGCTATACGGGATCTGGGGCGACGGCAACCGGCACCGGGGCGGCGCATACCTGCCGCATTGGCCCGTGTTCTTGCCGACGGCTGACTTCTGCTACGACCAGTCGATCGACTTCGTGGGCGAGGGCACGAGCCCGCCGGTGATCGCGAACTTCGGCACCGGACATCTTCAGATCGTGAGCAGCCCGGTCACGGGGCCGCCATACGTGATCAATGGCGACGGTACGATCGCGCGGCAGCTGTCGGCAAGCTGCCAGGGGGCGGCGTGCTCGCCCAATCCGCCGTACCGCAGCTCCGGCGACACGCACACGATCACGATCACCGGTCAGGGCGGGCTCGGCGACCTGCACAACACCGGCGTTCCACAGTTCATGCAGAGCTCGGTCGGGATCGAGTCGATCCTGAGCGCGCTGTCATTCTCGGGACAGGCCGCGCTGCCGCAGGTCTACGAGAAGGCGTGGGATGTCTCGAGCGGCGGCGTACTGCCGAACTTCCCCGTACGGCAGGACGGGTTCCCGTTCTACGACGCGCCGCTGTCGGCCGACCTGAAGGGCGACGGCACCCGTCAGGTGATCGAGGGCAACGACTCCTACTGGATCCACGCGTGGGACGTGAACGGCGGCGAGGCGCCCGGCTTCCCCAAGTACACCGGTCAGTGGCCAAGCTTCAGCGGCGTGATCGGCGACCCCACGATGCACGGTGCGCTGCGCTTCGCGACCGGCACCCGGGAGGGGTACCTGTTCGTGTGGCGCACGCAGGGCAACGCGCGACTCGATAACTCCTGGTCGCATCTGCGGGGCGACAACTACAACGCCGGGCTGTATGGCCTCGACACCGACCGTCCGGAAATGATCATCGACGTCCGGCGCCATGGCCGGACGCTGCTGTGGTCGGCGCCCGGCGGGGACTACGAACTGGGTCGAGCGGCCCGCTACATCGTCCTCGGCTGCGTGGACCGCAGCTGCATGCGGCGCGAGGTGCTGCGAGTGCGCGGGATCCCCCGACCCGCGCGCGCCGGACACGGACAGTCGCTGGTGCTGCGAGCGCGGCTTCCAAAGCAGGTCCGGTTCCTGGCGATCCAGTCGGTCAATGCCGCGGGCAACCTGTCGGCGGTGAGCGACGTGGTAAGCGCCCCTTCCTAGAGCCGGCTTCGCGAACGCCGGAGCTGATCTTGACGCGACGGCGGTGGCGCCGCTGGCTACGCGTCGTCGTCGACCAGCGGCAGCTGCTCGAGTATGCCGACGAGCTCGAACAGACGATGCGCCTGCGCCGGCAACCGCGAGCTGATCTTGAGCTTGCCGTCGTCGGCGGTGGCTTGGAGGGCGATCAGGATCGCCTGAAGGCCACTCGAGTCGATGAACTGGACGCCGGAGAGATCGAGTATTACTTGCTCGCCCGTGGAGAGCTCTTGCTCGAGCGCGCTCTTCAGCTGCGGCGACGTCATCAGGTCAATCTCGCCCTCGACCAGAACGCGTGTCCTCTGCCCGCCTGCGGGCAGCACTCGGATCGCAAACGGCGCCACTTCCTGCGGAGTGTGAACCATCTAAGTCGAGATTAGTCCCAGTTGAAACGGCCGCAGCTGTCATCTTGACCTAGGGTTTGAAACTAACCCGGAGCGGCGTCACCCCACGGCGGCACCGCCGCTGCGCTGCGGACTTCCGATTCCGCCAGGGTGAGCGTACGCTGTCAGAAGTGGAGGGCTTCGCTGCATCCGAACAGCATGGCCCCCAGCGGGAGCTGGTGGTGATGGGTGCGTCGGCGGGCGGAGTCGAGACGCTCAAATCAGTGGTGGCTGGATTCCCGGCGGACCTTCCCGCGGCGGTCTGCATCGTGTTGCACATCGCGCCCAGCGGCCCGAGCGCGCTTGCCCACATCCTCGGGCGCGAGACCCAGCTGCAATGCCGCACCGCGGGCGATGGCGACCCGCTCGTGGCAGGAGAGATACTTGTAGCGCCCCCGGACCGCCACCTGGTGATCGAGCGTGGCCACGCTCGGCTCACGGTCGGTCCGCGAGAGAACGGCCACCGCCCGTCCGTCGACACGCTGTTTCGCTCTGCCGCCGCCGCGCGCGACAGCCACGTCGTCGGCGTGATCCTGTCCGGTACCCGCGACGACGGCGCGGCAGGACTAGCCGTGATCAAGGCGGAGGGCGGCGCCGCAGTGGTGCAGGATCCACGTGATGCGCTGTACCCGGGGATGCCCGCCAGCGCGCTCTCGCTCGTCGCTGTCGATGCAGTGGTGCCGGCAGCGCTGATCGCCGAGATCGTTACAGCGATCGTGAGGGGTCACACGGCGCTCGGCCAGCCCGCCGGTGAGCAGGCTGAAGTAGCCGGGCAGGCCCAGAGCTGATGCCGCAAGCGTCGCGAATCACACTCGACTCGCTGCTCGACTTCGTCCACGAATCGCGCGGCTTTGACTTCACGGGATACAAGCGCTCGAGCATCGAGCGTCGGATCACCAAGCGGATGAACGACGTCGACATCGATACCTACGAGGACTACATCGACTACCTGGAGCTCCACCCCGAAGAGTTCGCAGCGCTGTTCAACACGATCCTGATCAACGTCACAGGGTTCTTCCGCGACCCCGCGATGTGGGAGTACCTGGCGGACACGATGCTGCCCGAGATGCTGAAGAACGGCCCCGCCGACGCACCCCTGCGGGCATGGTCGGCCGGCTGTGCTTCCGGCGAGGAGCCGTACACGCTCGCAATGGTGCTCGCGCGCGTGCTCGGTGAGAAGGAGTTCCAGGAGCGGGTCAAGATTTACGCAACCGATATCGATGAAGAAGCGCTGGACACCGCGCGACACGGCGCCTACCTGCCGCGCCAGATCGAGGCGGTGCCGCGCGACGCGCTGGAGCGGTTCTTCGAGCGAACCGACCAGCGCTACCTGTTTCGCAAGGACCTCCGGCGGTGCGTGATCTTCGGCCAAAACGATCTGGTGCAGGACGCGCCGATCTCTCGTATCGACCTGCTCGTGTGCCGCAATACGCTGATGTACTTCACCGCCGAGACGCAGTCGCGGATCCTGGAGCGCTTCAACTTCGCGCTCAACGAGGATGGCGTGCTGATGCTCGGAAAGTCCGAGATGCTGGTCACGCACGCCGACCTGTTCACGCCGGTCGACGTCAAGCGGCGGATGTTCCGCAAGGTGCTGCGGGCGCGAAACCGTGGCGACGCCAGGATGACCGCCTTCCACCAACGCGAAGGTGCAGCGCAGAGCATCGTCGAGGTCTTGCGCGAGACGGCCTTCGACGTCGGCGGTGGCGCCCACGTGGTCGTCGACGTCGACCGCAATCTGCTCATGGCGAATGCGGAAGCACGCCAGATGTTCGGGGTCAGCCTGACCGATCTCGGCCGGCCGATCCAGGACCTGGAGCTCTCCTACCGGCCCCTCGAGCTGCGCGGCCACCTCGACGCGGTCGCCGCCGATCTGAGCGGCATCGATGTAAACGCCGTGACATGGCGCTCACCGCAGGGCCAGGAGCGCTTCGTGAACGTCCGCTTCACGCCTCTGGTGAGCGACGGGCAGCTAATCGGGACGAGCATCTCGTACCTCGACGTGACCGACACCAAGAAGCTCCAGGAGCAGCTGATCGGCTCCCGTCGCGAGCTGGAGGCAGCCTACGAAGAGCTCCAGTCGACGGTCGAGGAGCTCGAGACCACCAACGAGGAGCTCCAGTCCACCAACGAAGAGCTCGAGACCACCAACGAGGAGCTCCAGTCCACCAACGAGGAACTCGAGACGATGAACGAGGAGCTGCACTCGAGCAACGAGGAGCTCGAGACCATGAACGACGAGCTCCGACATCGCACCACGGAGCTCAATGAGCTCAACCTGTTTCTCGAGACCATCCTCACCACGATCGGAACGGCGGTGACGGTGCTTGATCGCCGCCAGCACGTGCAGATCTGGAACGGCCAGGCCCGCGAGCTGTGGGGGCTGACGCCCGAGGAGGTGGAGGATCGCCACCTCCAGGCGCTCGACTTCGGACTGCCGGTTGAAAAGCTCAAGGCGCCGTTGCGCGCGTGCCTGTCTGGCGATTCCGGCCGCGAGCAACTCGTGCTGCTGGCGACCAACCGTCGCGGCAAGAAGTTCGAGTGCCGGGTGACGTGCCTGCCACTACGCGGGAGCAATGACGGCGCAGTGTCGGGCGTGATCATGCTTATGGAGGACGCCGCGGCAGCGGCCCCGGCTGCTGAGGCGGCCTCCTGACCGAGCGCAGCCGCTGCGTGGCCGACCGCTGCTGCGCGATGCGCTTCCTCAGCGCCTGCGACGCCCGGCGGCTTCGTTCCGCACGGCCGAGGCGCTCTTGCACCTCGTCGATCGCGTTTCGATGGCGCATCTGCAGCGCCCGAACCGTGTCGAGCAGCTCGACCGCCGAATATCCGAGCGGCGCGTCCTCGACTAGGGCCCATTCTGACGGGCCACCGTCCAGCAGCCGCGGCGCCTCGATCTGCGATGCCTCGCCGCTCAGCTCGACCGGGCGCTCGAGCAGCAACCAGCCACGATCCTGATGAACGATCGCGCCCCGGCTTGTGAGTTCGCCCAGCGCCAGCGTCACCGTTGAGCGCCGAGCCCCGACCAGCGCACCGAGCGCTTCGTGCGTAAGCGCCAGCGGCACGGTGGTGCCTGCTGGCGTCACCCGGCCCCACGATTCCGCCAGCAGCCACAGGATCGCCAGCAGCCGATCTTCGACGCGCGGCAGCTGACAGATCACGAGTTGCGCCGCCAGCCGCTCGGCCTGGGCCGCCATCCGCTGCTGCATGGCCGTGTAGAGCCTCGGCCACCGGCGGATGGCCAGCAGGAACTCCTCCCCCAGCACGGCCAGCCGCGTACCCCCGCTTGTGTACCACTGCGAAAGCGACAGCAACATCGACCCCGGGCGATCGCCGCAGGCCAGGATCTCGCCGGCGGCGAGCAGACGGATGGCGAGTCGCTCACCGATCCGCAAGTGGTGGCGGACCATGCCCTCGACGACGATCAGCCCGGCCGCACGCTCGTGGGCGAGGGTCGCTGCCAGATGGAGCTCCTCCTCACCGACTTCGAGCACACGCAACGACAGCCGCTGGGCAAGCTCGCGCTCTTCGTCGCTCAGGGACTGCGTCAGATCCGGATCGATGTCGGCGAGTCGCGCCGTCAACGATCCAAGCATGGACCCGGAGAAGTGATTGGTCATTGGGACCATAGGCAATAGTAGACCTATGGACGAGCAGCAGATTCATGAAAGCGCGGTGAAGCGCTCCCGCGCCGCGCGAGAGCGCGAGGTGCGTGCGCTCGATCGTCAGCGAGAGGCACACGAAGAGGCGGCCGCAACCGACGACGAGCGGCTGCAGAGCATGCACCTCACCGAGGCCGAGAAGCACGGTCGTGCCGCCGAGATCCATGCCGAGGCCGCCGAGCTGCAGGATCGGCACGCCGAGGAGCACGGTCGATAGCAAAGGCTGGCGGGCGGGCGGGTACTACATAGCGGCAGGCTCTCGCATCGCCTTGCCGACTCACCCGCCCGCCCGCGCCGCGCGTCAGGAGAGAGAAGCCGACGCTGAAGCGAAATTACCCTGCTCTCCGGCGGTTGTGGTGCTGGCAGTTGGATACCAACGCGAGCCGCCGCGCGCGACTCAGAATTAGTATGCGCGATTACAAGCGGCCGCGGGGCCACCGAGGAGGAGCGATGACGGAAGACCCAACCCTGTACGTCTGCCACGGCGATCAAGGAGGACCGAAGATGCATCCATGCCGGCGCGTCCAGGAAGCCCTTCAGGCGAAGGGGATTCGGTATGAGAAGGTGATCGGTGGCCACGGCAGCCCATGGCCGTGGCGGCGCAAAGGACCGCGCGATGAGCTGCAGCAGTCCACCGGAACCTCCAAACTGCCGACGCTCAAGCTGCCCGACGGCACCGTCATCAGCCACTCCCGTGCGATCCTCGCGTGGGTGAGGGAGCAGCCCGACACGGGGGCATGATCACAGGCGCAGGCTCCGCGGCAGGCCGAGAGCCGGCAGGATTGCGCTGTCGCCGAAGCGCGTGATCGCGGCGACGTTGTCGCCCTCGAGCGTCAGCACCAGGACGCCAAAGTAGCGTCCGATCGGCGCGTGAGCGTCCTCGATGTAGTGCCCAAACGCCGGCTGACCGTTGGCGCGCGTTGGGATCAGCCGCACGCGACGCCCGGCGTGCGTCGCGAACCGGTCCGACAGAAACACCCTGATTGCTTCGTGGCCCTCGTACTCGAGCGGCTGCGGAGGCATCGATAGCAGTGCGTCGTCGGTCAGCATGCGCACGAGCCCGTCGACGTCACCCGCCTCGAAAGCTTCAGCGAATTGGCCGAGCAGCTCGCGCTCGCGCGCTGAGCGTGGCAGCGGTGCGCGTTCGCGGCTCGGCGGCATCCTCGCATCGAGCGTCGAGCGCGCACGCTGGAGCGCGCTGTTGATCGATGCCTCCGTGCCGTCGAGCATCTCAGCGACCTCGCTGGCCGCGAATCCGAGCACGTCGCGCAGCACCAGCACGGCACGCTGGCGTGGAGGCAGGTGCTGAAGCCCGGCGACGAACGCGAGTGCCACAGCCTCCCTGGTCTCATACCGAGCCTCGGGCCCAGGTGCCGTGTCGCTGATGCCCTCTAGCAGGACGTCCGGGTAGGGCTCGAGCCACAGGGGTTCGCTGAGACGGGTCGGTTGCGGAAGGTCGCGCCGCGTCTCGGGCACCTGTCGACGGGTGTCGCGCAACGCGTTCAGGCAGCGATTGGTCGCGATCCGGTACAGCCACGCCCGCAGCGACGAGCGCCCTTCGAAGGATTCAAGTCCTCGCCATGCCGCCAACAAGGTCTCCTGGAGCAAGTCCTCGGCGTCCTGAAACGATCCGAGGATCCGGTAGCAGTGCAGTTGCAGCTCGCGCCGGTACGGGTCGGTCAACTCGCGGAATGCGAGCTCGTCCCCGGCCCGCGCGCGGGTGAGCGCGTCGGTCATCTGGGGATGGGACACCGTGCCGCGCCGAAATTCATCGGCTAATTCTCCCCGGCATCCGGGTCTCAACACGCGTCCGAACCGCTCACCAAGGAGGAGCAATGACGCATAGGCAGAGATGGGTCCTGGTGCTGACATCGATTGCATCACTGATGGTCGCGCTCGACGTGACTGTCGTGTCCACCGCGCTCAGCTCGATTCGCCTGCACCTGGGCGCCTCGATCGAGCAGCTGGAATGGACGGTCAACGCATACGGACTCAGCTTCGCGGTGCTGCTGATGACGGGCGCCGTGCTCGGCGACCGCTTTGGCCGCCGCCGGGTGTTCGCGGTAGGTCTGGCGCTGTTCGTGCTCGCCTCCGGGGCCTGCGCGCTGGCGGGCGATGTCGGCTGGCTGATCGCCGCACGGACGCTGCAGGGCGCAGGCGCGGCGGTGATCGCGCCCGCGTCGCTGGCGCTGCTGAGCGGGGCGTTCGCACCGGATCAGCGCGGGCGCGCGCTTGGCATCTTCGGAGGCATCACGGGTCTTGCGGTCGTGGGCGGCCCGGTGATCGGCGGCGCGGTCACACAGGGGCTCGCCTGGCAGTCGATCTTCTGGCTGAACGTCCCGCTCGGGTTGGGGGCTATCCCGCTCGTCCTGCGGCGCATGGACGAAAGCTTCGGACCGCCGGCCGCGGTCGACGTCCGCGGCCTGGTGCTGGTGACGGGGGCAGCGCTCGGGATCGTCTGGGGCCTCGTGCGCGGCAACACCGCTGGATGGGGCAGCGCCGAGGTGCTGGCGACGCTCGCGACCGGGGCGGCGCTTGGCATCACGTTCGTGCTGTGGGAGCTACGCGCCCCGGTGCCGATGCTGCCGATGCGGCTGTTCGGCTCCCGCCGGTTCGCGTCCGGCAACGCCGCCAGCCTGCTGATGTTCGGGGCCCTGTTCAGCGCGGTGTTCTTCATGGCGCAGTTCCTCCAGACCGCGCTCGGCTCCTCGCCCTTCGAGGCCGGCCTGCGGCTGATCCCGTGGACCGGCACGGTGTTCTTTGTCGCGCCGCTCGCGGGCGCGCTCGTGGAACGGATCGGCGAGCGGCCGCTCGTCGTCTGCGGACTGCTGATGCAGGGTGCGGGTCTCGCGTGGATCGCGCTGGTCGCGGACAGCGGCGTTCAGTACGCGCAGCTGATCGTGCCGCTGGTTCTCGCCGGGGTCGGGATCTCGATGGCGATCCCAGCCACGCAGAACGCCGTGATGACCGCAGTTGGGGCGAGCGAGCTCGGGAAGGCCTCAGGGACGTTCAGCACGATGCGCCAGCTGGGCGGCGCCTTCGGTCTCGCGATCGCGGTCGCGGCCTTCAGCGGCAGCGGCAGCTACGCCTCGCCGGGCGCGTTCAGCGATGGGTTCACGGCCGCGATCGCCGTGTCCGCCACGCTGTCGCTGCTGGGTGGCGTTGCGGGCGCGCTGCTCGGCACGCGTCGCGCGGCGCGAGCCGGGGCGCCGGTGCTCGAGGGGGCCGCGGCTGGGTGATCAGGGGTCAGCCGAGCGCTTCCACGACCGCCTTCAGGCGTAGGCGCTCCAGCTCGCCCAGCTGATGCTCGGCGCGCGCGATTAGAGCATCGAGGTCGAAGGTCGCGAGTGGCGCTCGCTTCAGCTGCTGGAGCGAGCGCCACAGGGCGCGCTTGCCGTGCACTCCCACCAGCAGCGCCTCGAGCTCGACCACCCGGCTCAGGGGCGAATAGCCGAGCACCCGGCCGTTGAGCTTGAGTCGGCCGAGCTTCTCGGCGCTCCAGCCGCCGATGACCTTGAGGTGATCGACACCGACCACGAGCGCCCGCATGATCGAAAGGAGCGTCTCCCGATCCTGTTCGATCTCGTCGGCGAGCGCCTGGAGCAGCCCGCCATAACTGGAGTTGCGGTTGCTGCCGGCGGCGCGGCGGGTCAACTCGCGCGCCGCGGTCGCCGCGGCGAGGTGGTCGTTGAGGTAGGTGGCAAGCAGCACTGCCGGTAGGGCTACCCGCATGTAGCGAACCTCGCGCCGAGCATCAACGGGCATGAACGAACGCTTCTGCGAGATCGGCGACGGGCGCGGCGCGTGGCGGGCGGGCGCGAGCCCTTGGGATGAAACTTCGGCCGTGGCATAGAAAGTCCCCACTCCCTCCCGGGGAGGCCCCCTGCCACGAGGTGACGCGCGCCCCCGGCAGCCGCCCGCCGCCTGAGCCCCCGGTCGGCGCCCGCCGCGAAATGAGGCGCCCCCGGTCGGCGCCTCACCTCGCCAGCGAGTGGTGACTGCTAGTGAACCGTGTAGGTCTTGAAGCCGTGTGCGACGATGCCCGTCGAGCTGCCAACGGGCTTAGACCCCTTCTGGAGGTAGGCACACGCGTGATCCTTCGCCTTCAGCCCCGATGTCCAGCCCTTGGACTTCAGCGAGAAGGAATGATGGACCTCGTGGATGAAGTAGACGCCGGCCCGCGAGTCGCGCGCCCGCTCGGTCGCGAGGCTGCCGCAGGACTGGTAGTCGGCAAACAGCCACACCCTGTCGGTTCCGACGGCGTAGCCGCTGACGGTGATCGTGTACGGCTTGCCCGCTTTCACGAAGCCGACGCTCGGGTGAATGCTGTTGCTCGCCGCGATCGCCTCGCCGACGAACGCGACGCCAACGATCGCGACAGCGATCCCGACAATCCGCCGTAGTCGCATGGTCAGGCTCCCCTTTCCCCTAAGTGGTTTTTGCGGGCCGGCCGGCCCACCTGAGGGGCATCCTACTCTTCGGGCCTCCTGCCTCACAAGAGGGTACGTGCAGCCGGGCCCGCGCCTACGCTCTGAGGCGTGCGCTCGATCCAGATCGCCCTGCTCGCGCTCGTCCTCGCGGGGTGCGGAGCCCACGGCGCTGCTGCGCCCAGACCTCGCGCCCGCCGACCGGCAGGTCATCCCGCAGCCGCCTACCGCTGGCTGATTCGCACGACCGGCGCGCAGCCGAGCATCGCCGCCGAAAGCAGGCAGAAGGGCACAACGGCCTGGGAGCTGCCGGGACCGAACGCGGCAAGTGGCGGCACGCGCCACGGACCGGTGTCGGGCTACGTCGCAGAGCAAACGGTGATCCCCGGCGAACTTCAAAGCATTTACGTCAACGCGCCGGGAACTCGGCACGTGTGGATCCGGATCTACCGGATCGGCTGGTACGGCGGCAGGGGTGGCCGGGAGGTGCTGGCGTCGAGTCGTCTACGGGCGACGCCGCAACCCCGATGCACCCACAGCTTCGACACCGGCCTGACCGAGTGCCACTGGCGCCCCACCCTCAGCTTCCGGATCCCGTCCGCACTGCCGTCAGGTGTCTACATCGCGAAGCTATCGACCGTCTCCGGCGCGAGCGACTGCCTGTTCGTCGTCCGCGCCAGCCGGCCCCAGAAGCTACTGGCGCAGCTGCCGACGGCGACATATGAGGCATACAACGCCTGGGGTGGCGACAGCCTGTATCCGGGCGGCGCCTACCGGGTCCGCGTCACCGGCACCACCCAGGGTGTCGAGGTCTCCTACGACCGACCGTACGACAGCATCACGGGCGCCGGTCAGTTCTTCGCGCGCGACGTGGCGATGGTTCGCTTTCTCGAGCGCTACCGCTATCCCGTCTCCTACACGACCGATGCGTCGGTCGACGGCGATCCGGGGCAGCTCTCGGGGTATCGCGCGGTGCTCGATTTCGGCCACTCGGAATACTGGTCCGAACGTCAGCGGGCCGCCTTCACCCGCGCCCGGGACCATGGCACGAGTCTGCTGTTCTTTAGCTCCGACACACTTGCGTGGCGTGTCCGCTACGCGCGAGCCTCAAAGGCCTCGAGCGAGCACGGCGCGGCGGACCACACGATCGTCGCCTACAAGGAGTACGTTGGCCGCGACCCTGACCGCGCGCAGCCGACCGGCCGCTTCCCGGACGCCGGCGCGGGGTTGACCGGCTCGGCGTACGTGGGCTGCATCGCGCCGCGGTTCGCGCGCGCCGGGCCTCCGGTTTACCGCTACTACCCGTGGTCGGCGGCGGCGGGACTCCAGCCGGGCTGGCTGTTCGCCGGAACCCACATCACCCCAACCACCCGCATCCCCGGGATCGTCGGCTACGAGCTTGACATGGAGACCGTGGACAGCCCGCGCCACACGCGGCTGATCGGCGGCGGCGCGGCGCCGTGCATGGTGGCCTCAGAAGCGGGCGACCCGATCCCCAGGTTCGGGCAAAACCTCGCGCAGACGACGCTCTACGTCGCGGCTTCGGGGGCGCTGGTATTCAGCACCGGCACGCTCGGCTGGGAGCTCGGCCTGGAGCCGGTTCCGACCGCTTCGCCGGAGGCGCCCGGGACCTCGGAGAGATCGCTGGTGGTCCTCACGCGGAACCTCTTGGCCCACGTGCTCGGCGGCCGCTGACCGGGCTCGGGCCGCTCGATCCGGCCGAAGCGCAGATACAACGCCGGCAGCACGAACAGGTTCATCAGCGTCGAAGTGGCAAGCCCGCCGAGAATCACGATCGCCATCGGGTTCTCGATCTCCTGGCCGGGCCGGTTTCCGAACACCACCAGCGGCACCAGCGCGAGCGCGGTGGCCAGCGCCGTCATCAGGATCGGAGAGAGCCGCTCGGTCGCACCGCGGATCACCAGTTGCGGCCCGAAGGGCTCCCCCTCCTCGCGCTCGAGGTGCTGGAAGTGGCTGATCAGCAGGATGCCGTTTCGGGCTGCGATCCCCAGCACCGCGAACAGCCCGACCAGCGCTCCCAGCGAGATCGTTCCGATCGCGATCCAGGCCGCCAGGATGCCGCCCGCCAGCGCCACCGGCAGCGTCAGGAACATCATCATCGCAAGCCGGCTGCTCATGAACGCTGCCTGGAGCAGGAACAGGATGAGAATCGCCGCGCCGATCCCCAGGTCGACGAGCCGGTTCTGCGCCGCCTGCCGCTCCGCGGCCTCGCCCAGTAGCTGGACGTGGTAGCCAACCGGGACCCTGACTCGGGCGAGCCGCGCGCGGACGGCGGCGATGGCCGCACCGAGGTTGCTGCCGTTGATGTTCGCCAGCACGTCGATCTTGTTGGACCCGTCGACACGCGTGATGTCACTCGGGGTCGTGTTCACGACGATGCTCGCGACCTTGCCGAGCGGGACATGGCCGCCGCCCGGCGTGTCGATCAGCAGCTGATTGACGTCGGTCAGCGAGCGGCGAGTCTGCGGAGTGCTCCACACGCTGACACCCCACGGGATGCCGTTGAACGGAATCTCCCCCGCCTCCATGCTGCCGAGCAGTGCCGCGGCGTCGCGGCGAACCTGCCCCGGCGTAAGCCCGTAGCGCGCGGCCACCGGAGCGTTCACGGTCTCCTGGATCTGTGGGATGAAGCCCTGGGACTGGGGGTGCAGGTCGACCAGGTTCGGTGTTCCCTGTAGCGCCGCGGTGACCTGGTTGGAGAGACGCTGCAGCGTCCCGAAGCTCGGACCGGAGATCCGGACCGCGAGATCCTCGCTGGTGCTCGAAAGGGTCTCGTCGATCCGCTCGTGCAGGTAGGTCGTGACGTCGATGAACGTGCCGGGGAACGACGCGCCGACAGCCCGCACCCGCTGTTGGACCCGGGCGACGTCGGCGTTTGGCGCGAGCGTGATCCACTGCTCGGAGAACTCGGGCCCGGCGATCTCCTCGCCCAGCAGCGCCTGTCCGATGTGGGCGCCGACGTGGGTCACTCCCGGGATCTGGAGCAGCCGTTGCTGGAGCCGCGTCACGATCCGCCGCATCTCCGGCAGCGAGGTCCCCGGCTTGGTGTCGAAGTGCAGCAGCAGGTCCGGTTCCTTGAAATTCGGGAACAGGTTCTGACCGAGGTTCGGGAGCACCAGCGCGGCGGCGGCGAACGCAAGCACGATCGTCGCGATCGCCCACCGCCAGCGGCCGACGACGGCCGCCAGCGACCGGCGGTACACGCCCTTGCAGAGGCGCATCAGCGGCGGGTCCTTCGGCTCCAGCTGCGCCGAGGGCATCAGGATCATTGCCAGCGCGGGCGTCACGGTCAGCGCCACCGCCATCGACGCCAGCACCGCCAGCGCGTACGCCGTGGCCAGCGGCTGGAAGAACGAGCCGGTCAGGCCGCCGACCAGCACGACCGGCAGAACCGCGACGATGTTGATCACCGTCGCGTACAGGATCGCCGTGCGTACCTCGAGAGACGCCGCCAGCAGCAGATGCAGCGGTGTCGTTCGCTTGCCCCTTGCACGCCACTGGCGCAGCCGCCTGACGATGTTCTCCATATCGATGATCGCGTCGTCGACGACAACGCCGACGGCGACGCCGAAGCCGGCGAGGATCATCGTGTTGATCGTCGCGCCCTCGGCTTCGAGCACGATGCCGGCCGCGCCGAGCGACAACGGGATCGCCAGCAGGCTCACGAACGCAGCTCGCCACTGGAACAGGAACGCGATCAGCACGAACACCACCAGGATGCAGCCGAGCAGCACCGCGAACGAGAGGTTGTTGATCGCGGTGTGGATGAAGCTCGACTGGCGGAAGATGTGCGAGTCGATGTGAACGCCGGGCAGACCCTGCGCCATCGCGGTCAGTGCCTTGTCAACGCCGGCGGTCACGTCGAGCGTGTTGGCGCCGGGGAACTTCTCGACGACGAGCATCAGGCCGTTGTGGCCGTTGACGACCGCGTCACCGATCAGCGGTGGGTTGCCGTACTGCACGCGTGCGACGTCGCCGATCCTCAGCGTTTGCGACCCCCGCCGCGCCAGCACCACCCGGGCGAGCTGCTGGGGGCTCGTGATCACGGTGACGTTGCGGACGTCGAGCCGCTGGTTGGGGGTCTGGACCCACCCGCCGGTCCCGATCGCGCTGCCGCTCGTGAACGTCAGTAGCCCGGCGTCGACCGCATTGTCGGTGGCGTTCAGCAGCTGATCGAGCGACACGTGGTCGGGCACCATCCGAGTCGGATCCGCCTGGACCTGGATCTCCTTGCGCTTCTCGCCCCAGATCGCGACGTTCGCGACGCCGGGAACGTGCAACAGCCTCGGCCGGATCACGTACTGGGCGATCGTCGATAGGTCCAGCGGGCTGACCTTGTTCGAGGTGATCCCGATCTGCAGCACGCGGCTGGTGGCGGACACGATCGGGTAGAGCTGCGGCGGCGACGCCCACGACGGCAGCGTCGGTGCCGCCTGCGCGAGTCGCTCCTGGACCAGCTGGCGAGCCTGCAGGACGTCGGTCCCGCCTCTGAAGTACAAGAAGATCGCCGACAGCTGCGGGACAGACTCTGAATCGGTCTCGTACACGCCGGGGACGCCCTGAAGCGCGTTCTCGAGCGGCACCGTGACGAGCTGCGAGACCTCCTGCGGCGAGAGCCCCAGGCACTCCGTCTGGATCTCGACCGTCACCGGCGCGAACTCGGGGAACACGTCGACCTTCTGGTGGCTGAGCGTCTGGCCGCCGAAGAAGATCAGCGCGGCCGCGGCCGCGACCACCAGGTAGCGGAACCGAAGGCTGTTGCGGACGATGAACCGCACGCCTACCCGCGCCCTCCGGGCCGGGCCACCATGACCCCCCTGGCGAGCCCTGCGCTTGTGCTCATGTCTGCGCCAGCACGCCGCTGGCGACGCCGTAGAGCTCCTCGGCGCCGACCGTGACAACCTCGCTGCCGGGCTGCAGACCGCTCGTCACGAATACCGCGTTGCCCGCGATCCGCGCCACGTTCACCCTGACCTCCGCGTATGTCAGCGGAGCGACACGCGTGAACGCGTAGGTGACGCCGGTCGGGTCATAGACGAGCGCGGCGTACGGAACGACGGCCGTGCCGCGGGCGCCGCGCACTGGAGTCAGCTGCAGTCCGATCTGCTGTGCGCCGACGGGGCTCAGGATCACGCGCGGCGTGCCGCCGACGTGCGTCAAGACGCCGCTTGGTGCCGGTGCCTGCGACTTGCTCGACCCGCCGCAGCCCGCGAGCAGCGCGACGACGGCCACCGCTGCGATGGCGAGCCGCCCTGTGGTGTTGGCTGGTGTCGGGAACCTCATCCTCATCCTCCTCTAGGAGCTCATCACCGACGGCTCTTTGGGCCGCAAGACCAATTCGTACTCCAGCTCCTCGGCGCTGTCCGGCGCCGGCGAGCCCACCCACAGGCACAGCGCCGGAAGCACGATGACCGTCAGCAGCGTGGCCGTCACCAAACCGCCCATGATCACCGCCGCTGCGGCATGTGTGAGCTCGTTGCCGGCGACGTCACCGAGGATCAGGAAGGGCAGCAGCACGGCGTCGGCGACCAGCGCTGCACCGACCGAGGGCACCAGGCGCTGCGCTGCGGCCCGGGCCACCAGCGCCGGGGTCAACCGGCTTGCCTCGAGCGTTTGTAGCCGGCGGATTCCCACCAGCTGGAGGAGTCCCTGGCGGGCGGCGAACGCGTAGACGGCGAGCAGGCCGGCGACCGCGCCGAGCGAGCTCAGCTGCCTGCCGGCGACGGCGACGATCACGCCGCCCGACAGAGCCGCCGGCAGCGCCAGGAACAGCATCGCAGCGAGCCGCCAGCTTCCAAGCGCCGCCTGTAGCAACAGCAGCACGGCGATCGCGGCCGCCAGCACATAGGACAGGAACGCCAGATGAGAGGTTGGGTCATTAGGCGTGCCCCCGACGATCTCCGCGTGGTAGGCGAGCGGGAACTGCATCGCGCCCAGCCGCTTCTGCACCGCCGCCTGAATCGAGGAGACGCTGCCGTTCATCACCGGTGCGATCACGTCCACATAGCGGGACAGCGCCTCGTGCTGGATGTCGATGGGATCCGGCTTGACGGTGACCTTCGCGATCTGGCCGAGCGGCACGTGGCCGCCGCCGCCCGTGTCGATCAGCAGGTTGCGAATCGTGTCAACGCTGCTGCGCACCGACGGCGTGCCGATCACGACCACGTCAAACACCGCCTGGTCCTGGAAAAAGTTTCCGACGGTCAGGCCCGAGACCAGCGTCGAGGCCTGCCGACGCGCGTCGCCCGGCAGCACCCCGGCGGCGAGGGCCTTGTTGTCGTTGACCGCGACCTCGATATTCGGCTGCTGCCCCGAAAGCTGGACCCCAGCCGGTCCCAGACCGCTCACCGATCCCATCGCTTGCTGGACACGGGCGCCGAGTGCTCGCAGCGTGGTGAAGTTCTCGCCGTACACGCGGACGTCAACCTGGCGCGGCGCGCCGGTGAGCACGCCGCTCATGACCTGGCTCTCGTACGTCCCGACCGACGCCTGCATGCCGGGGAACTCCTCGACGGTGCTCCGAACCGCGGCGACCGCCTGGCCGTAATCGGCGCTTTGCCTCAGCGCGACATAGATCTGCCCCGAGTTCGTGTCGACGATCCGATCCGCGCTCACCGCGCGGCCGAGCGTCGCGGCGACGTCGGCGACCGACGGCACCGCCCGCAGCTGCGCGACGGCTCTGCGAGTAATCCGGTCCATCTCGGACAGCGAAGCGCCGGCAGGGCCCTGCCATGAGACGATCAGGTTGCGGTCCTTGAACGTCGGCGGCGAGGGCTCCGAGACGAAGGGCAGTGCGACCGCGCCGGCGAGACCCAGCAGCAGAACCGCCGCCAGCGCCGACCGCGGGATCGCAAATACGCGCTGGACTCCCTGCTCATAAGCCGCCCGCAGACGGATCGCGAGCGCGGCCCCGCGGCCGTACGGGACGCCACGCTCGAACAACACGCTCGCCAGCGCCGGCCCGAATGTGAGGGATACCGCAAGCGACGCGATCACCGCGAGCGCGAACGCGAGCACCATCGGGTGGATGAACGTGGCGCTCAGGCCCTTGGCGAAGAACACCGGGGCGACCACCACCAGCACCAGCACGGTCGCGTATCCGAGCGGCCTGCGGAACTGGCCGACCGCCTCGAGCAGCAGGCTCCCGAGCGGCAGCGGTCCGCCGGCAGCGCGCCGCTCGCGCAGTCTCCGGACCAGCTCATAGGTCTGTCCGACGGCATCGTCGACCAGCACCGCGGAGGCCAGCAGCAGACCCAACACGACGAGCGCGTTGATCGAGTAGCCGAGCGCCTGGAGCGCGAGCAGCGCACCGAGCAGCGAAAGCGCGACCGAGACCGCGGTTACGAACAGCGCCCGCGCGCCCAGCAGCAGCGCCGTCATCGCGATCAGCCCCAGCGCCGCCCCGATCAGAAGCGCGATCGTCAGGTTGTGAGAGGCCGCCGACGCATAGCTCGCCGGCCGGAAGAACGACGTGTCGATGTGAACCGGACCCAACGAAGGACGGAGGTCGTTCAGCGCGCGCTCGACGCCGGTGGTCACGCCGGAAACGCTGGCTCCAGGCAGCTTCTGGATCAGCAGCACGAGGCTCGAGCCGTTGCCCGCGACGGCGTCGCCGATCATCGGCTGATGGCCGCGCACGACGCTCGCAACGGCGCCGAGCGGCAGCCGACCGGGGGCGTCGGAGACCGGCACGCTGGCTAGGTTCTTGGGGACACCGAGGGGCAGGATCGGGCGGATCTCCAGGCGTTGGTTGGGTCCATCGAGGAAGCCGCCCGTCCCCGGAGCGGATCCCTCGAGATAGCTCAGCGGCGAGACCAGCTGCGAGTTGCCGGCCGTGTCGATGATCTGGCTGAGCGTCACACCATGCGCTGCCAGCGTGGCCGGATTGACCTGGACCTGCATCTGCCAGTCCTTCTGGCCGAAGATCGCGACGTTCGCCACCCCTGGCACACCGGACAGGCGAGGCTTGACGACCCAACGGGCCAGGTAGCTCAGATACAGGGGATCGAGCTTGGTCGAGCTGAGGCCCACCATCAGCGCCCGGCTCGAGCTGGAGAGCGGTTGGATCAGCTGCGGCGGCTTGGAGACGTTCGGCAGCGAGAACGCGTTGGTGAGCCGCTCCTCCACGAGCTGGCGCGCGTGCAGCACGGTCGTGCCCGGCTCGAAGTAGAGATCGACGGTCGACAGCCCCGGGACGGACTGCGAGCGAACATCCCAGACGTCCATGATGCCGTCGAGCAGGTTGTTCTCCATCGGCACCGTGACGTACTGCTCGACCTCCTGGCTCGACAGGCCGAGCGCCTCGGTCTGGACCTCCAGGACTGGCCCGGAGGCCAGCTCGGGGACCACGTCGCGCGGCATCTGGCGCAACGAGATCGCGCCGAGCACAATTAGACCCGCCGCGATCCCGATCAGCAGTAGCCGGAAGCGCAGCGCCGCACTCAGAACAGCTCGCATCTCACCTCAATTCGCCCCTTATGTGTGAGACCTACATTTGACATCTGCGCCCCAGACATCGCTGTGATCTTTTTCCCTAAGCCCGCTCTTAGTATATGCCACGCCCCGAGGGGATGCAAGAAATTTTTCACCGGGAACCTGTGGGCGACGGGATGAGCGCTTCGCTAGGACCCGGGACCCGGCTGCTCGTCGTCGAGGACGACGTCAAGCTCGCGCGAACGCTGCGGCGCGGCCTCCAGCACGAGGGTTACACGGTCGACCTCGCCCACACCGGCGACGCCGCGCTGGAGCAGACGCTCGAGCACGACTACGACGCGATCGTGCTCGACGTGTTGCTGCCCAGGCTCGACGGCTACGCCGTCTGCAAGGCGCTGCGCGAGCGCGATCCGTGGGTGCCGGTCCTGATGCTGACCGCGCTCGACGAGGTAGCCGACCGGATTCGGGGCCTCGACACCGGCGCCGACGACTACCTGGTCAAGCCGTTCGACTTCGGCGAGCTGGTGGCGAGGATTCGAGCGCTCACTCGCCGCGGCCCCACGGAGCGGCCGCTGCCGATCGAGGCGGGGTCGTTACGCGCCGACCCATTGACCCGGCGGGTCACCTGGGGCGGGCGGGACGTCGAGCTCTCGCCGCGCGAGTTCGAGCTGCTGTCGTTCATGCTGCGGCGACCCGGTGAGGTCGTGTCCCGGGCGCAGCTCCTGGAGCAGGTCTGGGGCGAGGATCACGAAGGGTCTCCGAACGTGGTGGACGTATACCTGGGCTACCTGCGGCGCAAACTGGAGCCACCACGTTTGATTCGAACGGTCCGCGGGGCCGGGTTCGTGGTGGAGCCCGAATGACGGCGCGCCAGGAGGGCAGCGAGGCGCAGGCCCGATGAGGCTGCCGGTCCGTGTGCGGCTGACGGCCGCCTACACCGCGTTCCTGGTCGCGACGCTGGCGGCGCTCAGCGTGTTCCTGGTACTCGCGCTGCGCTCGGATCTGAACTCGCGGATCGACCGCGAGGCGCGGATCAGCCTGGCGGCGATCGAGCAGAGCTACGCAACCGAAGGCGTGTCGGGGTTCCGGGAGACGGCCGCGGTGACGCTGCGGCGCAGCGGCGCCGTCACGCAGGTGCTCGACACCCGCGGCCGCGTGATCGCCTCCTACGGCGGCGACATCGCCGTGGACCCGATGGTCCCGGCCCGGCGGATCCGGCAGGCGTTGGCCGGGGGAACGCTGCTGTTCGACAGCAAGCTCGGCGACACGGGAGTCTCGTTTCGGATCAACGCGATCGCGACCGCGGTCCACGGCGCACCGCGGGTGGTGGCGGTCGGAGAGTCGCTCCAAGGCGTCGACGAGGCCGTCCGGCGGGTCCTGGTACTGCTGCTGATCGCGGTCCCGGTGGTGATGGCGGCGGGTGCGTTCGGCGCCTGGTGGCTGGTTCGCAACGCGCTGCGACCGGTGGACAGGATGCGGCGCAAGGCCGAACAGATCGGGATCGAGCGCCTGCACGAACGGCTCAGTGCACCCCATCCGCGCGACGAGATCGGCCAGCTGGCCGCGACTTTGAACCGGATGCTAGAGCGGATCGAGTCCGGCGTGAGGGCACGGCGCCAGCTCGTCGCGGACGCGTCGCACGAGCTGCGCACGCCACTCGCCGCGATGCGCGCGGAGCTCGACGTCAGCCTGATGGATCGCAGCCGCACGCCGGCCGAGCGCGCGGTGCTCGAGAGCGTGCGCGAGGACGTCGACCGGATGACCCGCACCGTCAGCGGACTGTTGCTCCTGGCGCGGGCGGACGAGGGGAAGCTCGAGCTGATCGAGGGTGTCGTCGAGCTCGAGCGCGAGGTCGAGGGCGCCGCCCGGCCATTGCGCGCGATGGCGGAGGCCAAGGGCGTGCGGCTTGAGGTCGACGGCCAGCCGTCGCGGACCGACGGCGACCCGCAGCGCATCCAGCAGGCGATCACGAACCTGATCGAGAACGCGATCGAGTTCACCCCGCCGGGCGGCCAGGTGACGGTCAACACCTGGCAGCGGGGAAACGAGGTCGGAGTGACGGTCGCGGACACGGGCGCCGGGATCCCCGCCGAAGCGCAGCCGCACGTGTTCGACCGCTTCTATCGCGCCGACCCCTCGCGCTCGCGCGAGTCCGGCGGCAGCGGGCTCGGCCTGGCGATCTGCCGCGAGATCGTGACGGCCCACGGCGGCCGCGTGTGGGTCCAGAGCGAGGAGGGCAAGGGCAGCGCGTTCTCGCTGGCGCTGCCGGCGGACGGGCAGCCGTAGGGCCGCCGCCCCTACCGCCCCGGCAAATGGAAGATGTACAGCGAACCGCTGGTGGTGTTGTCGTTGCCGTTGCCGGTCGAGACGATGACCCGCCCGCCGACGACGATCGGGCTGCTCCAGTGGCCCCTGCCCATCGACAGACCCCGTAGCACGCGCCCGCTGCGCGGCGCGAGCACATTGAGCGTCCCGCCGGGGTCGTAGACGTACAGCAGGCCGCCGGCGACAACCGGGCTGCTGCCGGCGTTACCGTCGCGCCAGGCGACGTGTAGGCGGCGGTCGGTGCCGAGGTAGTAGCCCCAGGTGCCCGAATCGTTGGCGACGAACATGTACGTGCGGCTGCCGCTGCGCCACACGGCCGGCTGCGTCAGCACCTGTCCTGACCCCGGCGTGCCGATGTTCTGAAGCTCACCTCCCAGCTGGGCGTTCGGTGGGTTCAACCGCGTCAAGTCCAGCAGCGAGATCACGCCGACCTTGCCCGCCTGCGCCGCCAGCCCGCCGGGCAGCAGCGCCGGCGAGGAGCTGCCGAGATCGCCGTCGTTTGCGTACAGCCTGGCCTCATCCGTCGGCGTCCAGTGATGCAGGACGTGGCTGGCGTCGGGCGGCAGCTCGATCACGCTGTCGCCCCAGTTCGTTGAGCCGTTGAATGGTCCGTTCCCGGTCGCGAACAGCAGCCTGCCGCTGCGCGGCTCGACCACCACCCCGGCCCGAGCCCAGATCGCCGAGTACGTCGCCGGGCAGGAGCTCGGAGGAGTGAGCAGGTGATGCCGGTTTGAGCAGTTCGCGTTCCACACGGACCGGAACCTGCCGCTCGAGCGATCGATGAGCGCCACGTGGCCCACGTATGGGGGGTTGTCGCCGTTGTGTCCACCGACGACGGCGATCACGTCGCGTCCGCTGAGGTTCAGCGACCCGCCGATTTTCTCCTGCCCCGGATCGGAGGTCACCTGGGCCGCCCAAACCTGGCTACCGGTGGTCACCGACAGCTTGTGGATCCAGCCGTCTGGCGTCGCGGCGTAGATGTAGCGGCGATCCGGGTCGGCCACCGGCGATGCCTGCGTGATGTTGGAGGTCCCCTTGTAGGCGCCCAGGTCGTGCGGCGTGAACTCCCACAGCTTCGTCCCGGTGGCGGGGTCGAGCGCGATCGTCTGACCGTAGATCGTGGTCGCGATCACAACGTCGCGGACGTGACCGCGGACCTTGATCGCGTGCAGCTGGATTGCGGCGGAGTCCACGGTCCCGTTGAGGTGCACGACGCGAGCTCGCAGCCGGCCGACGTTGCCGGCGCTGATCCCAGTCGAGCTGGGTCCAGCCCCGCTGCGCTGAGCGTCGTAGTCGAAGCGCGTCCAGTCACCGTCGGGCACGCGCGCGGTGGCGCCGGCCGCACTCCCGGATGCCGCCGACCCCGAGGACGCGGCTCCGCCCGCGGCGGTCCCACCGCAGGCCGCCAGCGCGAGCGCGAGCGCGCCGCACGCGAACGTGGGGCGCCACCTCACGGCAGCCGCAAGCCGGGATTCCCCGACGTCACCCGCGGAGGCAGGATCTTCTCCACCGCGTGCCCAACCGTGTTGACGACGCCGGTCGCCGCCGGCCCTACCGGTGCCGGCAGCTGAGCGGTCACCGATGTCGCGATCCCGATCACCTGGCCGACGGGGCCGCCGCTACCGCCACCGCCGCCGCCACGGCCACCACCGCCGCGGCCGGTGCCCGGTCCACCACCCCCGGGTCCCTGGCCGCCGCCCGAACCGGGCGTCCCACCGCCCCCGGGTCCGCTGTGGCCGCCGCCCAGCGCACCAGCTCCGCCACCGTGTCCGACCACAACCAGCGTTGTCCCCGTGCCCGGCCGGCCGGCGGCCAGCGCCGCCAGCAGCGGCGCGACCGACGCGCCACGGACTCCGGCGGGAGCCGCCGCTGTCGTGCCGGCAGGAACGCCCGGTCCGCTGAACAGCTGCTCGAGCGCGCCGACGCGCGCGAAGCCGCCTGCGAGTGCGAGCACGGCGAGCGCGGCTACCAGCGCGCCGGGAACGAGCAACACGACTCCCGAGACCCCGTACAGCTGCCGCCTCCATGCCCGCGCCAGGCTCATGGGCGCCATGGTAGCCACAAGCGCCGCTCGCTACGGCCGCCGCGCACCCGAGTACGATCGAATCGCAGGGGTTCGATTCCCGCTTACATCTGGGTCAAATGCAGCGCTTTTCGATCGCCCGGTCACTGCGCTTGGCGCTTATCGGCTTGACGCTGGCGCTGGCGGTGGTCGCCGCGCTGGGTGTCTCGAGCCTCTACAACGCGCGCCAGCGCTACGAGAACGTGCTCGTGCGGACGTCCTCGCTGGCAACCGCAGCCGCCAACCTGTCCAGTGCCTCGATCGCGGAGGCCGAGGTCCTGCGTGACGTGCGAGGCCCGGGAGCGCCGCGCGCTCGCCGCGAGGCCGCGGCGGCGTTCGCGGTGGCCGCCGCCGCGGCGAGAGCGCTCGCGAGCGACGACCCGCCGAGCCGGCGGCTCGTCCAGCAGCAGATCAGCGCCGAGGCGCAGGCCCGGCGATTGGCCGGCTCCGGCCGGCTTACCGCGGCCGGCGCGACGGGCGGCCCGCTCGCGCGGGTGCAGCAGCTCAGCGCGGCGCTTCAGACGCGCCAGCTCTTGCGCCAGCGCGCAGCACGCGACAAGGCTCGCTCAGACTCGCGGCGAGCGGTGATCCTGGTCGGCGTGGCCGGCTTTCTCGCACTGGTCGGCGCGCTGGCGCTGGTCACGGTCTTAGTGGGCTCGATGCGGCGCCCCCTCGACGCACTGCTCGCCGCGACCCGGGGCCTCGCGTCCGGCGAGCTCGAGCGGCGCGTGGAGCCGGCCGGCCCGCGCGAGCTCCAGGACCTCGGCGCCGCGTTCAACGCGATGGGCGAAGACCTCGCGAACGCCCAGCGGCGAATCGAGGAAGAACGGCGCCGTCTGGAGGTAACGATCGAGAGCCTCGGCGATGCCCTGATCGTGACCGAGCCGGGATCCACAACGGTCGCGGCGGTGAACCCGCGCGCCGGGGAGCTTGTACCCGAAGTCACGGTCGGGGCCGCGACAGACGCACCGGATGGGCCGCTCCCCCCCCTCGAGAGCGCGCTCAGGGGCGAGACGATCGTCGAGCATCGCGGGCGTACGCTGGCGGTCACCGCCTCCCCCCTCGGCAGCGAAGGCGCCGGCATCGTGTGGACGGTCCGCGACACCACGGAGCGCGCTCGCCTCGAGCGAGCCAAGAGCGAGTTCGTCGCGACCGCATCGCACGAGCTGCGCAGTCCGCTGACCTCGATCAAGGGCTTCGTGGAACTGCTCGAACGCTCGCCGGAGAACATGTCCGAGCGCCAGCGAGAGTTCGTCGACATCATCCTGCGCTCGACCGACCGGCTGGTGGACCTGGTCAACGATCTGCTTGATGTGGCGCGGATCGAGGCCGACCACGTGGAGATCAACCGGCGGCCGATCGACGTCGGCGAGGCGGTGCGCGAGGTGATCGAGCTGATGGGGCCGCGGATCGCCGAGAAGGGCCAGCAGTTGGGCGTCTACATCGCCCCGACGCTGCCGCTCGCGTATGCGGATCCCGGGCGCGTACGCCAGATCGTCGCCAACCTGCTGACCAACGCCCACCAGTACACGGGGCCGAACGGACGCATCCATGTCGGTGTCGAATCGGAGCGGGCGTGGGTCCAGATCATCGTCGAGGATTCGGGCGTCGGTATGTCGCGCGAGGAGGCAGAGCGGGTGTTCGAGCGCTTCTACCGCGGCTCGGACGGCGGCCAGGCGAGCCCGGGAACCGGGCTTGGACTGTCGATCGTCAAGTCGTTGGTGGAGCTGCACGACGGGGAGGTCGCGGTCGACAGCGAGCCGGGGCGAGGAACGGTGTTCTACGTGCGCTTGCCCGCCGCGGCGTGGCTCGAGGACGAGGCGATCGCGCCCGAGGCGGTGCGCGGGCGCAGCGTGCTGGTGGTGGACGACGAGCGCGAGATCGCGGAACTGATCGCAGGTCAGCTTGCGGCGCTGGATGTCCATGCGACGATCGCCACGAGCGGCCCGGACGCACTCGAGCAGTTGCGCCGCTCGCACTATGACGCGGTCACGCTCGACATCCTGATGCCGAGCATGGACGGGTTCGAGGTGCTAACTGAAATCCGTGCCGATCCGGAGCTGCGCAGCACGCCTATCGTGTTCGTGTCGGTGTTCTCTGGTCGCCAGGAGCTCGCGGGCGAGTGGGTCGTGTCAAAGCCGATCGACGCCGACGAACTGCGGCATGTTCTGGGCGCCGCCGTTCGCGCCGGGCGCTCGCGGGTCCTGGTCGTCGGGCGAGAGGAGCTTCAGCAGGTGCTCGAACCCGCGCTCGACGAGATGGGCATCGAGCATCAGTGGGAGCTGACCGGGGCGGCCGCCGCGCGGGTGTGCGAGGAGCGCCGGTTCGAGGTGGCGCTGGTCGACGTCGGCGTGCGCAACCCGCGCGCGGTGCTCCAGGCGCTCGATCTGCGGGGGCGACGGTTGCGGCGCGTCGTGATCCTGTTCTCCGACGGACAGACGCCGACGCCCCCGGGAATCAGCAATCTCGGGATGGAGGTCGTGCCGATCGAGCAGGCGGCGCCGGCGCTGCTGGCGGCGCTTCGCGGTGAGCGCGACCCCGCCCCGGGATAGCGGGCTTGCGGCGATCGACCTCGACTGAAGGTAGGCTGCCAGAGGGATGCCGGTGCGCAGCGAGACCGAGCTGATCGATGAGATCGAGCGGCTCCGCGCCGAACTTGCGCGGCGTGAGCAGGAAGCCGCGGACAAGGAGCGCCAGCTGGAGCGCTACGCGGCCGACCTGCGCGAGACGTTCAAGCAGGAGCGAGTCCGCTCGCAGGAGCTACAGCGTTCCTACATGGCGACGGTCCGCGCGCTGTCAAACGCGGTCGAGGCACGCGACGCCTACACGGGCAAGCACGCCGAGCGCGTCACCGCGTACGGCATCGAGATCGCCCGGGCGGTTGGGCTGAAGGGGGCCGACAGCCCCGACATCGAGTTTGGCTTTCTGCTTCACGACATCGGCAAGGTCGCGATCCCTGACGCGATCCTCTACAAGCCAGGCTCCCTCACCGGGGAGGAACGTGCGCTGATGGCGCAGCACCCGGTGATCGGCGCTCAGATCGTGCGCGGCATCGACTTCCTCGACGAGGCGGTGCGGGTCGTTCGCTCCCACCACGAACGCTGGGATGGGCGGGGTTATCCCGACGGCCTGGCCGGCGAGGAGATCCCGATGGCGGCCCGGGTGTTCTCGGTGGCCGACGTGCTTGACGCGCTCACGACCGATCGTCCGTACCGCCCGGCGTCGCCATTCGAGGTCGCGCGGCGGATGATCGAGACGGCATCGGGGACCCAGTTCGACCCGCGGGTGATCGAGGCGTTCACCTCGATTCCCGACAGGCGGCTCGAGCAAATCGGGTCCTCGATCAGATGAGCCGCAGCGTGCTGGTCGTCGACGACGACCCGTTCATCCGCAAGCTGATCGCCACCACGCTGGAGGACGTCGCGGCGTTCGAGCTCCACGAAGCTGCCGACGGGCTCGAGGCGCTCGAGGTAGCCGGACGCGAGCAGCCGACGCTCGTGTTCCTCGACGTCGACATGCCGGGGCTGAACGGGATCGACGCGTGCCGGCGGCTGCGCGAGGAGGATCCCGCAGGACAGATGACGATCGTGATGTTGACCGCCGCCCACGGAGACAGCGTCGAGCGCCGTGCCGAGGAGGCCGGCGCCGACCTGTTCCTCACCAAGCCTTTCAGCCCGCTCGACCTGCTGCGGCTGGTCGATCGGCTGAGCCAGTCCTGAGACTCAGCTTCCGTAGTACACGTTTGCCGCCCCCACCGGGAACGCGGCGCCGTTGCCGTTGTCGTCGATGCACTGGAGGTCGCTCTGGTTGTCGTTCCCCCAGTACTCGGTGCACGCGAGCACGTACCAGATGCCGGTCGTTGGGTCGTAGGTCCCGATCGACGCCGGGATCACGTCGTAGTAATGGTCCGCGGCGGCGACCACCTCGAAGATGTTGTCGGCGTATCCGCACGACGTCCCATCCCCGGCAAAGATGTTCTGGTCGCACTGCGTGCCGCCGCTCCACCCGAACGGCGTCCCCACCCCGGTGGCGTACGGCGCCCAGGTCAGGGTCCAGTATCCGGGGACGGCACCGCCGGACGGGGTCACGAACTCGCCTGCAGTGGCTTTGCCGACCGGGCTCGCGGCTGCGCCGAGCCGGCCGATCGCGTTCCCGTGGGGGCCAAGCGCCGCTGCAGCTTGCACGCCCTTGCCGGCGCCAACCGGGTTCGACGAGCTTGCCGCAGCGCTCCGCGGCTTGGCGGGCTGGCTCTGGGCCCACCGCACGAGCGAGGCGGTCCCGAAGATGCTCGCCCGTAGGCCGGGCGAGACCGCCGACAGCGGCGCAAACGCCCTGGTCGTGGCGGATGCCAGCGCCTGCGCCGCCGCGACGCTTATCGAGCTGGGGCTCGCCAGCACGGTGCTCACCCACTGCAGGTAGGCGTTCTCGCTGGCGAACGCGCGCTGGACATCGCGGGCCAGGGGCGCGGAGGACTTCGGCACAGCCATCGCTGCGACCGCTCCCCGGGCGGTCAGCAGCACCTGCTCGTTGCGCGCGGCCGCGCTCACGGCCAGGGCCGTCTCGCCTCGCGGCAAAAGCTCGAGGCTGCTCGACAGCGCGCGGTTCGCGGACACGAGCGGCGCCAGCGCGCTGCGCAGCTTCTGGCGGTAGGCCGCGCTCTGGTTCGAGCTCGAAGAGCTCGCCAGCACGATCGCGACCACCGCGATCACCACGACCGCGACCGCGGCCAACCCGATCGCCAGGATCGGCGGCCGTCCGCGCGGCGGGCCCGAAGCTCGCTCGGCCGTCGCTTCGCCTGCGCTCTTACGCTCTTCGATGATGCTCATTGCTGTCTCCGTGCCTCCAGGGTGTGCACCGGCCCGCTGTGTGCCGGCAACACCGGTTGCCCCAACTGATGCCCTATTGCCCCGCCTTGCTCGACGGGCTGGCGGCAGTCTACATCAGCCGGTCGGCGCGGAGAAGCCTAGGAGATCTTTATCAACACGATCGTGTTGATTACGAACGCGATGGCGAATCCGATCGTCCAGCGGTTGAGGTTGCGCTCGACAAGCGAACCACCGCCGAACGGTCCGGCGCCGGTGCCCACGCCGAACGCCCCCGATAGCCCGGAATCCTTGCCTGAGTGCATCAGGATGAGGAAGATCAGCACCACACACAGGAACACCTGGAGGACGTCGAGGATCGCGCTCATCGCCGCTCGATGGTAGCCGAGCCCGCGGTTTCTGCCGAACCGTTCCTCGAGATAGAGCCCGTGGCCGTGTCGAGCCCGCGCAGGATCTCCGCCGCCTCCGCGCGCAGCGTCGAGTCGAGCGCCTCGAAGTCCTCGTCGGAGAGCTTGCCGGTGCGGTGGTCGAGCTCGGCGTCGCGGATCTCGCGGTACTTGGCCTCGCGGGCGGCCTGGAGCTCGAGCAGCTCCGAGCGTCGCCCGTTTCGATCGCCCGCCGCCTCGCCCTCCCCGCCCGGCCTTCGCAGCGGAGCGGTCACGAACAGCACCACGATCGTGAGGATCAGCAGAATGACGATGAACGGCATGGGTCTCAGACCAGCTCGCGGGCGGGCAACGCGGACGGCACCGCCGGGACCGGCGGCGGCACCACCGCTCTCGTGGCGCGCCGGCGGCTGAACGCCGGCAACGGCCACAGCGCGATCAGCCCGCCGGCCGCGATGATCAGCGCTCCCAACCAGATCCAGGTGACCAGCGGGGAGACGATCAGCAGGAAATCGATCGGCCACGGGTGCGTGACGAACCGGTTGGTGAGCCCGATGATCGCCGCCCCGATCTCGCGGGAGATGAAGCCCTGGTTGGCCCGCGCCTGGGCGGGCGTGAGACTCTGCATGAAGCGCTCGAACACCTGGTCGCCGCGGGCAATCTCCGATTGCAGCGGCGTGAGGTCGGGGTTCACGACCGTCCAGATGTCCTTTGTGAGCCCGGCTCGCAGCCCGACGTCGCTGTCGGACTGGCCGTTGAACGCCTCAGAGATCGGACCCACGGTCGGATCGCCGGGCGCCGCGGGATAGAAGTTGCGCAGCGTCGTCAGCGTCGTCACGTGGTGGCCCGATTTCGATACGTCGAGCACGGCGCCGAAGGACAGCTTCGCCGCGGTCGCGTGCGCGATCGGCCGCAGGTAGCGGATCTGGTAGCCGTCGACGCTGACCCGCTGGCCCGGCGTCATCGTCACGTCGTGTGAGTGCTGGAACGACGATGAGGCAGCGACCCCGATCAGCAGCACCGCCAACCCGGCATGGACGATGTAGCCGCCGTAGCGCCGGCGGTTGCGGCGAATCAGCCGCACGAACGCCACCGGCACCGGGTCGCGGGTCATCGCGCGGCGCGCCGCGACGCCGCGCCACAGCTCCTGCACGACGCTCGCAGCCACGAACGCGCCGAGCGAGAACATGATCAGCGCGAACGGCCTGGTCCCGGCGTCGGTCCCGGCGAGCAGCACGACGCAGGTCACGATCCCGACGGCCAGCGGCACGGTGAAGCCACGCCGGAGATTGGCGATCGTGACCCGGCGCCACGCGATGATCGGGCCGATCCCCGACAGCAGCACGAGCACGAGCGCGAGCGGGACGATGAACGGCCGGAACGCCGGCGGCCCGACCGACACCTTCGTGCCGGTGACGGCCTCGGAGATCAGCGGGAAGAACGTGACCCAGAAGATCACCGCGACCATCGCGACCAGCACGAGGTTCTGGAACAGGAACACCGCCTCGCGAGACAGCAGCGAGTCGAGCTGCGCCGGCGAGCGAAGCCGCTCGCGGCGCCACAGCACGAGCCCGACCGCCGCGGCCAGCATCGCGGCGATCAGCAGCACGAACGGGATCCCCAGGGTCGAGGCCCCAAACGCGTGGATCGAGTCGAGGATCCCAGAGCGCACCAGGAAAGTGCCGAGGATCGCGAGCGTGCCGCTGCCGAGGATCAGCGACACGTTCCACACCTTCAGCATCCCCCGCTTTTCCTGGATCATGATCGAGTGGATGAACGCGGTGGTGCACAGCCACGGCATCAGCGCCGCGTTCTCGACCGGATCCCAGGCCCAGTAGCCGCCCCAGCCGAGCTCGGTGTATGACCAGCGCGCCCCGAGCAGGATCCCGATCCCCAGGAACAGCCACGCCGCCAAAGCAAAGCGCCGCACGACGCTGATCCAGTCCGAGCCGAGCCTGCCGGTGATCAGCGCGCCGATCGCGAAGCTGAACGGAATCGTCAGCAGCGTGTAGCCCGAGTACAGCATCGGCGGGTGGATCATCATGCTCGGGTGCAGCAGCAGCGGGTCGAGGCCCGCGCCCTCGACGGGTGGGTTGGCGGTCGTCGTGAACGGGTTCGCCGCGAACGGGAACACCATCAGCGAGATGAAGAACACGCTGAAGCCGAGCAGCACGGCGGTCGCATAGGGGGCGATCTCGCGGACTCGCTTGCGCGTCAGGAACAGGATCAGGCTCGACCACACCGACAGCAGAAACACCCACAGCAGCAGCGATCCCTCCTGCGAGGACCACGCGGCGGCGAGCTTGTAGAAGGTCGGGGTGGTGGTCGAGGAGTGCTGCGCGACGACGTTGAATGCGAACTTGTTGTTGAGGAACGCCCACTCGAGGATCGCGAAGGCGAGCGTCATCAGTCCCGCCAGCGCGTACACCGAGCGCCGTCCCGAATCGACCCATTCGCGGCGCCCCGACCGGGCGCCGTACAGCGAGGCCGCGATCCCGTACACGGCGCTCGCCAGGCCGAGGATCAGAAGTGCCCTGCCGACGACCGCCATCTCAGCTGCCTAGCGCCGTCATCGCGATCTCAATAGGAGGCGGCGGCGGCCTGGTATTTGGACGGACACTTGGTGGTCAGCGAGTCCTGCTGACCGACGAATACCGCCCCCTGCCGCTGGACCGTGACCAGCACTCCGCGGCCGGGAGCGAACGGATCGGGGACGATCCCGGTGTAGCGCACCGGCACCGACACGTGCAGCTTTGGATCGCGGACGCGGAACAGCAGCACGGTGCCCTCGTGGCGGACCGAGCCCTTCAGCACCGTGCCCGCGAGGATGTAGGACTGGCCGGGGCGTGCATTGCGCAGCAGCTGGGAAGCCGTCAGCTCCTCGCGGCCGGCGCTGAAGCTTGTGTAGACGAGCGCCGACGCCAGCAGCAGCGCGGCGGTGAGGGCGACCGTCAGGCGAATGACGCGCTTGCGGCTTGGATCCATGCGCAGCCCCATTCTCCCATAACGGTGGCTGAGTCCCGCGCGGCAAGAGGGCGTTTGCGCCGCGCGGGCACCGTCCACCCCTTCCATCACAATCTCAGGTCAGAAAGGCAACCTTGCCGATTAGCGTCCTGTTAGGAGCCAGGAGGATCGGGCTCCGAGGCGAAACCAAGTCCCACCAAAACCGTTAGTCGCTATGAACGTGTTGGTTCGTGCAAGGCAAGGCGAGGGCAGGCTCCGCAGGCTTAGTCGGGGCCACGGTTTGCAGCCCGAGCGCTCGCGCGAGGGGGCGCCGGTGCAAGAGACGCGCGCCGCCGCGCGTGAGCGCCGGAGCGGCGGCCGGCCGCAGGACCGGGCCGTCTACAACTGCCAGTGCGGAATGGTGTTCGACGCCGCGGTGTCGACCGCTGTCAGCTGCCCGCACTGTGGCCACAAGCAGGCCTGGTAGCTCAGCTCGCCGGCTCCTCCGCCGGCGCAACCTCGGGTGCGCTCGGCTGGCGCGCCTCAGCCGGCAGCAGCTCCTGAAGCGAGTCGGTAAGCCACCCGATCAGCTTCCACACGTCGCGCATCTGCTCGCGGTCGGCCACGATCCCGAAGTCGAGGTGCCCGCAGTAGCTCATGACCGTGATGTTGAGCCCCATCCCGTCGGTGATCACCGATACCGGATAGTGGGCGACCATCCGTGCGCCGGCGCAGTACAGCGGGAACTGCGGACCCGGGACGTTCGAGATCACGAGGTTCCAGATCGGCTTGCGGGTCGCCGCCAGCGAGAAGCTCACCCGCGCGGCCCGCGCGAACACCGCCGGGGGGATGAACTGCGTAGCGTCCTGGAGCAGCTGCGCCGGCAACGCCCTGTGCCGCTCCTTAGCGGCCCGCATCGTCTCGTGCGTCAGGCGCAGCCGCTCGACTGGATCGCGCTCGTTCGTGAACAGCGGCACGCTCATCAGACCGATGCGATTGCCGAACGTGCCGAACTGCTCCTCGGTGCGCACCGACACCGGGACCTGCGCCACCAGCGGGTCCGCCGGCAGCTCGCGGTGCTCGATCAGCCACCGCCGTACCGCGCCGGCACAGATCGACAGCACCACGTCGTTGACCGTGCACTGGTGGGCGTTCTTGATCGCCTTGACCTCGTCGAGCGACAGCTGTCCGAACGCGAACCGCCGGTGCGGCGAGACGCGGCCGTTGAACGACGTCCGCGGACGCTTCAGGTCGGTCCGCTCGAGCACGCGCGACGGCCGCCGGCGAAGCGTTCGGGTCACTGTGGCGGTGGTCCGGCCGAGCGCCTTTGCGCCCGGCAGCTCGCTCAGGATCGGGGTGTCCTCGAGGTTCGGCAGCGTCGAGGGCAGCCCCTGGATCACCCGCCGGGCGTAGCGCGGCGCCGCCAGCAGGCCACGCGCCAGCATCTCGACATCGCCGGGCGGCTGCTCGCGCTTGGCGGGAAGCGGCTGTGGAGGCTCGCGGCCCTCGGGGGTCAGGTCGAGCAGCGCGGTCAGAATCTCGGCTCCGGACAGCCCGTCGACGGCCGCGTGGTGGATCTTCGTCAATAGGCCGACGTTGCCGTCCTGAAGGCCGTGGATCAGGTAGACCTCCCACAGCGGACGCGCGCGGTCAAGTGGGCGCGCGAAGATCCGCGCTACCTGCTCGGCCAGCTTCGCGTCGGTGGGCGGCGGCGCCAGCGCGAGCTCGCGGACGTGGTACTCGAGGTCGAAGTCCGGATCGTCGATCCAGTACGGGTAATCGAGACCCAGCGGCACCTCCTGCAGCCGCCAGCGGAACGGCGGCAGCAGCGGTAGGCGCTCCTCGATCATCGCGTGCAGGTCGCCCAGCTCGAGCCGCCCGTTCGGTCGCGTGGTGGGGTCGAGCACCGCCAGCGCGCCCACGTGGCCCGTCTGCCGTGCCGTCTCCAGCGCCAGGAACTGGGCATCGAGACCGGTTAGCTGCCGCATCGCCTCCTCCTTCGCTCGCTGATCCGAGTCTATGCAATCGGCGAAGATCCCAGACGGCCGCCGGCCACACCACGCTGCCCCTGTCACAGACCAACCACGCCCGCAAAGGAAGACCGCATGGAGCAGATCGCCACCTCCACCGCAGACGGGATCCTCACGATCACGCTGAACCGTCCCGAGCGGCTCAACGCCTGGACCGACACGATGTGCCGAGAGCTGATCGCGGCGTTCGACGAGGCCGACGCCGATGACGAGGTCCGTGCGGTGATCGTGACGGGCGCGGGGCGGGCGTTCTGCGCCGGCGCCGACCTCGAGCGCGGAGGCTCGACGTTCGACTGGCGTGAGCGCCAGGGTGAGACGAGCGTGCCCGAGGACAACGGTGGCAGCTTCACGCTGCGCGTGTTCGAGTCGACCAAGCCCGTGATCGCGGCGATCAACGGCCCCGCCGTCGGCGTCGGCGCAACGATGACGTTGCCGATGGACGTCCGGCTCGCCGCCGACGACGCGCGCATCGGGTTCGTCTTCGCCCGGCGGGGCATCGTTCCCGAAGCGGCCTCGAGCTGGTTCCTACCGCGCGTCGCCGGGATCAGCCGCGCGATGGAGTGGGTGGCGACCGGCCGCGTGTTCTCCGCCCAGGAGGGACTGGAGGGAGGCCTGATCCGCAGTCTGCACCCGGGTGGGCAGCTGCTTGACGCCGCCCATCAACTGGCCCGCGAGATCGCCGACCACACCGCACCGGTGTCGGTCGCCCTCGCCCGGCAGATGATGTGGCGGATGCTCGGGGCCGAGCACCCGATGCTGGCCCACCGCGCCGACTCGCGCGCGATGTTCGCGCGCGGGCAGTCCGCCGACGCGGCCGAGGGCGTGACCTCGTTTCTGGAGAAGCGCCCGGCGCGCTTCAGCGACCGGGTCAGCGACGGGCTACCCGAGATCATGCCGGGCTGGGAAGCGCCGGCTTTCGAGTAGCGCTGCCCTAGAGCGTGCGATCCCCGGATCGATCGGGCGGCGAGCTGCCCGTGCGCCCCGTCCGGTGCCGGCTCCCGCCGTGCCCGGAGCGGTGATGGGTCGTGGTCCTGCGCAGCGGTGGTGGACAGACCCAGTAGACGCCGGTTCCCCAATCGGTCGAGTTGAGCGAGTCGTGCTTGCCCGTCGGGATGTACTCCGCAGCGCCGACCACGCAGCCGTTTGGCACCACCTCGGTGGCGCTGTAGTCACCCCACCGCGCGACGCAGGGGTTGCACGGTGGGACGTCCGGAAGTCCGAGTTGACCTAGGTTGCCAAGGCCGCTGAACCCGTCCTCGGGCGCCTTGCCGAGCAGCGCGACGTGCACCGCCGGCGCGGCGCCCGCCTTGAGTCCGTCCAGCCGCGTCCATGCCAGGCTCGGGAAGTACTTGATCCCCGACAGCGTGAACGTCATGACGGTCGCACCGTCGGCCCGCGGTCCGATGCTGCCGAACAGCACGTTCGCGTCGGGAACCTCGACGTAGCCGTCTCGTGCGGTTCGCGCGCTCAGCTTGCCGTGCGAGAGCGACGGCGTGACCTTGAAGTACATGATTCCGACCCGGTTCTCACCCGCGTGGCCGGACGCGCCGGGATGGCTGGCGGGAAGCAGCGTGTTGATCGCGGTCCACAGGCTGCCGCCGGACAGCGTCACCCAGCTCATCCGGTCGTCGTTCGCGTTCAGGTACTCCTCGGGATCGCCGGACGCCTGCGCCGTCGGATGCGGCCCGTTCTTCTGATAGGCGGCGAACGGCTGCGAGGCGGGAGCCGACGGGTCGGGCGCGAAGAACGAGTCCGCGCTGCGGGCGGTCGGGATGATCTTGTGCTGGAGCAGGAGGCTGGGAGAAGAGGTGTTCAGCGAGGCGGTGTTGGTCCACGCCCAGACGACGATCTGGTTCGCATCGTGGCCAACCGGAAGGCCGACGTCGCTGAGGAAGTACTCGACGCCGCTCGCCGGAATGCGCGAGGTGTCGTGTGGCACCGGTCGCGCCGGCGAGACCGTCTGCCACGGCGAATCCTCCGACGGGCCCGGGAACGGAATGCTGTCGGTGTCGAACCGAACCAACGTCGTGTCCGAGCCGTGCACCAGCTGCGACTTCGACAGCGCGTACAGCTGCGCGACGCCGCTTCGCAACACCGGGATCTGCTGGAAGGGGGGCACCACCGGCGGTGAGACCGGGAAGACTTCGGCGAACGCGTACTCGTTGTCGGTCACGTAGATGCCGTAGCGGTCGGTGCCGATCGTCGGCTGATCGCCGAGGCAGCCGGCGAACACACCCAGCGGCGCGCCCACGCACCCGGGGTGCGTCGGTGTGCCATGCAGGCCGTTGTCGGTCACGTCGAAGCTGTAGATCCGCCACTTCCCGGTCGGGTTGCTCGTCTCGCTGACCGCGATGTAGTTGCGATCATCGATGTACTGCCCGGTGGCCGGCTCAGCGAGGTCGAGGATCGTCACGAACCACCGCTTCGTCTGGCTGTCGTAGATGCAGCGGGGATCGCTGATGAAGTCCGTGTTGGCGCTGCCGTTTGGCTGGCGGTCGAAGAACTGCGCGAGCGGGACCGACTTCGCGGTCAGCGGACGCCCCTTCGCGGAATACACGCGCAGAGAGACGTTGACGGTCTCGATGATGTAGCTCCCGTTGCTGCAAACTCCCTGGTCCGGCGGCTCGAGCGCCGGGTTCGTGCCCGCGTATTTGCCGGTACCGCCTTTCTGCATGTCGATCGTCCCGATTCCGGTGAAGGCGCCTGTCTGGCCGCCCATTACGACCCGGCTTGCTGGTCCCCCCGCCCCGCCGAGTGCATCGCCGGCGAGTGCGCTGGTCGAGCCGGCGGCCCAGTGATGAGCGCGCAGGTAGGCGACCGCGAAACGCCTCACGTTCGGGCTCGCGGCGGTGGGCGCCGACGCCAGCGCCGAGAGATCCACCGTCCCCGCTGGCTGAAGGTGGTCGACCTGGTCGGTGCCGAGCGCCGACGCGGATGCCGGTAGCAGCGCGAAGCCCGCGAGCACCCCGAGCAGGGACAGGACCTTGTGAACGCGGGCTCGTGCTCCCGCCGCCGGACGCCGCATGTCAAACCTCCAATTCGCCGTCCCCCTTCCAAACGAGCGGACGGTGGCGAACTTGCCCAAACCCACGCGGGCGAGCATCTCAACACACGGACCGATGACTCCGGGCCAGCGCCGCGGTCAAACGAGCAGATGTTGCGTCAACGCGGTTTTCTATCGTCGCGGAGCAGATGACAGTCCAGAGCGATGTGGCACCCGGGCTCACCCCGGCCCGCGCCGACGCGGCGGCGATCGTCGCGCGCGGGTTGACGCGGACGTTCAAAGGCGGGATCGAGGCCGTTCGCGGCATCGACCTGAGCGTCGCGGGCGGCGAGGTGTTCGGTTTTCTCGGCCCCAACGGCGCCGGCAAGACGACGACCGTGCGCATGTTCTGCACGCTGCTGCCGCCGACCTCAGGATCGGCTTCGGTAGCGGGCTTGGACGTGGTCGACGAGGCGGCCGCCGTGCGACGGCGGATCGGCGTGGCGCTCCAGGAGATCGGTCTTGACCCCGTGCAGACGGGACGCGAGCTGCTCGAGCTCCAGTGCGGGCTGTACGGGATCACGGGTCGCCGGGCTCGGGAGCGGGCCGGCGAGCTGCTCGACCTGGTCGGGCTGGCCGACGCCGCGGACCGGCGGACGAAGACGTACTCGGGCGGGATGAAGCGGCGGCTCGACCTCGCCAGCGCGCTCGTCCACTCGCCCCAGGTGCTGTTCCTCGACGAGCCGACGACCGGGCTTGACCCAGCTTCGCGGCTGACGATCTGGGACGAGGTCCGGCGCATCAACGCTGGCGGCGCGACGGTATTCCTGACCACCCAGTACCTGGAGGAGGCCGACAAGCTGTGCGACCGGCTCGCGATCATCGACGACGGCCGGATCGTGGCCGAGGGAACGCCGCAGCGGCTCAAGGCCGAGATGGGCCATGACGTCGTGTCGGTCTCGCTCGACGGCGCTGATCCGGCTGCCACAGAGGCGGCGCTGGCCGGGTTGCCCGGGCTCGAGCGGGTGGTAGCCGAGCCGGGCGCGCTCGCGCTGTACGTCGACGATGGCGCCAACTCGATCGCGGAGATCGTGCGCCGCCTTGACCGCGACCGGATCCTGGTTGGCGCGATCTCGGTGGCGCGTCCATCGCTGGACGATGTGTTCCTGAAGGCCACCGGGCGCCGACTCGAGGGCAAGGATCAGCAACAGGCGGAGGTGACTGCATGACCGAGGTCGTGCTGCTGGGTCGCCGCGCCGTGCGCGAGGTGATCCGCTATCCGGAGGCCACGATCCCGACGCTGTTCATTCCGCTGTTCTTCCTCGTGGTGAACATCGGCCAGGTGTCAAAGACCTTCCCCAGCAGCACGCCCTTCCTCAAAGGGCAGGGATATGTGGCCTTCCAGCTGCCGGTGTCATTGATGTTCGCCGTCGCGACGGCCACCTCCGGGCTGGCGCTGGTGACCGAGATCGACCTCGGCTACTTCGACAAGCTGCTGGTCGCCCCGATCCGGCGCTCGTCGATCATCTTCGGCCGCCTGACCGCAGACCTCGTCCGCGGGATCGCGACCTCGGCGCTCGTTCTGCTAGTGGGGATCGCGCTCGGCGCCAGCGTCCGCACCGGCGTGCTCGGCGCGCTCGTGATCGTGCTGCTCGCGGCTGCGTTCGGCGTCGCCTACGCCGGCTTCGGGCTGCTGGTCGCGCTGCGCACGCGCAACGTCCAGGCCACGCAATCGAGCTTCCTGCTGTTCTTCCCGCTGCTGTTCCTGACGCCGAACTTCGTCCCGTTCAATCGACTCTCCTCGCTGATGGAGACGCTGGCCCGGATCAACCCGGTCAGCTACGTGATCGTCGGCCTGCGCTCACTGGTGATCGACGGCTGGGACGCCGGCAAGATCGGCGTCTGCATGCTCGTGATCGTCGTGATGGGGATTGTCCTGACGGGGCTGTCGCTGCGCGTGATCGCGCGCTACGACCGGTAGCACGCCGGGTCGGGTCGGCTCGTGGTGGGCGTGCGCCCACTCGATCAGCGCCCCTTGCTCGCCGAGCGTCAATAACCGCCAGAGACCTTCATGCCAGGTGTAGACGTTCACATCGACGCTTCTAAGCGCTCTGAGCGCGTCGACGGCCGCGCGGGTCCCGGCGTCATCGAGGAGCACCCGGCGCGTCATCACGTCCACGATCCTGAACCGGCGCGGCGTCTTTGCCTGCGGAGCGTCGGGCTTGCGCCGGCGCGCGGGCTTGCGCGGCACCGACAGCGGCTCGGCCGGCGCGGGCCGGCGCTTGACGCTCTGGAGCGGCACCATCTGCGCGCCGGTCCCTTTGGTTTCGGTGTGGAGGATCCAGGTGGTGGCCACAACTTCAAGATAGACACAGCGCGCGATGTCAGTGGGCGAGCACGCTGAGCGGTCAGACCAGCCTTACATCTGTGCCGCCGCCGACTTGACCGCCTCGCGGATGCGGGCGTAGGTGCCGCAGCGGCAGATGTTGCGCAGCGTGTCGAGCTCCGCGTCGGAGACGTCGCGGCCGGCCGCCTTGGCCTCTTTGACGAGCGCGACCGCCGCCATGATCTGGCCGGGCTGGCAGTAGCCGCACTGCGCCACGTCGTGCTCGATCCAGGCTTCCTGCATGGGGTGCAGGGCCTTCCCGACGCTGCCCGCGAGACCCTCGATCGTCGTGATCTCGTCGCTCGGCCTGATCTGCGATACAGGCACCGAGCACGGGTTGAACGCCTTGCCGTTGATGTGGCTCGTGCACGCCTTGCAGACGTCCAGGCCGCAGCCGTACTTGGGTCCGTGGATGCCCAGCAGATCGCGCAGGACCCACAGTAGGCGCACGTCCCCGGGACACTCGACGTGGACCCGCCTGCCGTTGAGGATGAACGTGTGCCGCGGCATCAGAAAGCCTCCTTCAGCCCGTTCGTCGGCGATTGCGGAACCGGGGGCACGGTGGGGTACGGGGTGAAGCCGAGCGGCCTGTCGTGGTTGATCGGAAAGCTCGTCGGCAGCGTGCCGGTGGCGCGGGCGTAGGCACACGCGACCGCCGCCATCGACGCCGGCACCCCCATCTCCCCGGCGCCTCCGGGCTGGCTGGTGGTGGGCGGCATCACGATCACTTCGACCTTCGCGGGAACGTTCCATTCGCGCGTGTAATAGGCGTTGTCCCAGCTGCCCTCGAGGTAATGGCCGTCCCGCAGATGAAGGCTGTAGGTGAGAGCCTGGGCGATCCCGTCCATCGCGCCGCCCATCATCTGCGCCTCGAGCCCGAGCGGATTGATCGGCAAGCCGGCGTCGACCACGAGCACGACCTTCGTCACCCGAGGCCCGGTGTAGCCGTCGCGGACGACGCGGTTGACCACCGCGGGCCTGCAGTCGATCTCCACCAGGCACGCCGAGCGCCCCTTGTACTCGTTGTGAATTGCGAGTCCCTGGGCGGTGCCGGCGGGCATTGGCCGGCCCCACCGCCCCACCTTGGCCGCCTTGTCGAGGACGGCCAGCATCCGGGCGTCCCGCACGAATGCGCGACGGAACTTGTACGGGTCGTGACCCATCGCCTTTGCGACGCGGTCGACGATCAGCTCTGTCGCGGTCGTGACGTCGGGGTTGTAGACGTTGCGCACGCTCGAGGTGTTGAACACGCCGGGTTCATAGATCTCGTTCAACAACTGGGTGACCGGCCCGAAGTTGTACGGGACGTTGACGGTGAGGTTGAAGTAGGTCTGTGAGTAGCCGAGGTCGCCGTGCGGCTGCGACCCCAGCATCGCGCTGATCAATTCCCCCAGCCCGTGGGTGAAGTCGGTGGCGACGCTTGTGTGGCGCTGGTCGAAGCCGACCACGTTGGCGCCCGAGTACGCGATCCGCACGAGCGAGGTCGCCATCGGATGCACCCGCCCCTGCCGGAAGTTGTCAGTGCGGTGCCACATCAGCTTGACGGGCTTCCTCATCGCCTTGGAGATCGCCGCCGCCTCGAACGCCGCGTCCGAAAACAGGTGGCGTCCGAAGGCGCCGCCGCCCTGCGTTACGTGCACCTTCACGCTGCCGACCGGCAACGCCAGCATCTGCGCCAGTTGCTCCTGCGCCCAGATCGGCGATTGAAGGGCGGACCAGACCTCAGCCCTTCCTGCGCCGACGTCGGCGATCGCGCAGTTGGTCTCGAGTGGGTCGCCCGGGCGGAAGTAGAAGGTGAAGCGCTGCTGGAGCGTCTTCGCGCCCACCGGCGCCGGCGTCAGCGGCAGCTCCGCTGCGTGGAGCTCCGCGAGCACGCTGGCGTCGGACTTGCCCTCGGCGGTCCCGGGCCCCCACGTCACGTCGAGCGCGCGGATTGCGTCGATGCACTGCCCGAAGGTCCGCGCACGGACCGCGACGCCACCGGCGACGAACCGCGTATGGGGAATGATCGCGACGTCGGTCACCCCGGGCATCCGCCTCACGGTCTGCAGGTTCCGGATCGCCCTGGCACTGCCGTTGATCGTCGGCGGCCTGCACACCATCGTCGGCAGCGCCCCGCGGATCTCGAGGTCCATCGCGAAGACCTTCTGGCCGGTGACGATTTCGTGCGCGTCGATCCTCCTCTGCGGCGTCCCGATCAGCCTGAACTGCGAGCTCGACTTGAGCGCGACGGCGACGCGCCTGCTGCTGGAGACCGCGCCGCGCGCCGCCAGCTCCGCCACGCTCGCCGTGCGGCCGCCTGCGCCGGTGATCACGCCATCATGGATGGTGTACTGCGATGGCGGCCCGCCGAGCAGCGCGCTCGCCGCCGAAAGGAGCTGACCACGCGCGATTGCGGCCGCAACCCTGACCGGCGTGAACAGCGAGTGCATGGAGTTCGAGCCGCCCGTCAGCTGGTTCCAGACAAGCTCGGGTCGCGCGTCGGCGAGCGTGATCCGCACGGTGTCGAGCGGCACGTCCATCTCGTCGGCGATCAACATCGCCACGGCGGTCGTGATCCCCTGGCCGTTTTCTGAGCGGGGGAGATCGAACGACACGGTGCCGTCGCGATTCACGACCACCGTGATCAGCTGCGAGGTGGGCATCGCTGCCTCGGTCAGCATGTCGGTGAGGTCGTAGTTGTCGACGGGCTGGTGCGTCGGGATCGCCGCCATCGCCGGCTCGGCGAGCAGCTGCGAGCCGGCGACGACGGTCGGCGCTGCGATCAGGTAGCCGATGAACCGGCGGCGAGTGACATGGTCGCCACCAGCGGCGCCGACAGCTTCACCGGCGCCCGCGAGCTGCGCCGGATCTTCGCCCGCGCGCATTCCTCCCGAGGTTGTCCGCTTGCTCATCCCGCCGCCCGCCAGAAGACCCACATAACGGTACCAGCCGGGATGGCTCGCCGCGACAGCGGCGCGCGCTCAGTCCGGGTACTCGTCCTTGCGCCAGGCGCGCGCCTCCTGCGGCTCCGGCTTCGGCGTGCGTTTGAGCAGGAACGAGTGGTAGGGGGCCACGAACGGGTCGGGCGCGGTCACGGTGTAGGTGTGGTAGACGCGGCCATTGTCGCGCGCGAACGCGATGAAGCCGGGCGCTTCGCGCAGCCCATCCTTGAGGTCGGCCCCGATCTGCCGCGACCAGTCGTTCAGCCATTCCGGAGGGTTGTCAATCATCTCCTTAAGCATCGGAATCTGCGCGACCTGCTCGGACCTCACGGCCAGCCCGAAATCGAACGGGAAGTCGGTCCCGTAGGTCGAGACATACGGGAACTGCCAGCCCATCCGCTCCTTGTAGGCGATCAGTCGATCGATCGGAGCCCGGGAAAAGCAGATCAGCGTCACATCGCGATGGCTCAGGTGGAGGTACGGGCCATCGAGCTCGTCCCCGAGATTTGTGCAGCCGGGGCACGCCCCGAGCTCGTACTCGGGGCCGAACATGATGTTGTAGGCCAGCAGCTGCGAACGTCCCTCGAACAGCTCGGCGAGCGTCTTCTTCCCGTTCTCGGTATCGAATTCGTACCCCTTCTCCACCGGGACCCAGGGAAGCTGGCGCCGCTGCTCGGTCACCTTCTGGCCGAGTTGGGCGTACTCGGCCTCCAGCTTCGCGAGCTCGGCGCGGGCCGCCTGCCATTGCTCGCGGGTTCCAATCGTCTGCTCGGACATTGAGTACCTCCTGGGGCCGTTGGCGGCGTCGGGCGTGGCCGGCGGCCGCGGATCGTCGGTGGCCGGCTGCAACCGGCCGTACCTTACGACCTCGCTATCGCGAGGAACTCATCGCTGCCCCGCTACTCCGGCTGAAACAGAGCGAGGGTGTTGCCGTCCGGGTCCTTGAACCACGCGGACTTGCCGATTCCCGGAGTGGTCGCGACGTGGCCCACGGTTTTGAGCGCCGGAAAGTCGTATTCCTCGAACACGACGCCGCGGGCAGCCAGCTCGGCGACGTCGCGCTCGACATCAGCTGACCAGAAGCGCAACTGCGTGTGGTCCGCCCGATTTGCGCCGGGGCGCCCGTACACGAGCACGGTGGTTCCGTCGCCGGCCTCGAACATCAGGTGGTTCGGAATCGTCTCTGGCGAAAGGCTCAAGCCGAGCTTGCGCTCGTAGAACTCGCGGCTGCGGTCCAGGTCGGTGCTGCAGAGCACCGCCGAGATTCGGCTCTTGCTCAGCAACCCCGCCTCCTCGCTCTCGGTCGCTGCGTGTTCGCTGACGGTCATGCGGCCCCTCCTTCGGTGAAGTGTCATGCGGCCTCTCCCGGTCAGTGTCTGCGGCCCATCGGGTCAAACGACCACACGGCCTGATATATTTGTCTTGCAAGACAAATACTTGCAAATGGATTCCCCGTTGTCAAGCCGACCCGGCCCAAGCGTCTCGTCAGACCTCGACCCCCGTGAGGCGTGGCATCGGCTGCTTCAGGTCTCAAGCCTCGTGCTGCGCTCACTCGACCAGGCCCTTGACAGTCGGGACCGCCTCGCGGTGAGCGAGTTCGATGTGCTGATCACCCTGGGCAACGCGCCAGCCCATCAGCTGCGGATGACCGATCTGGCACGCGCGACGATGCTCTCCTCCGGCGGAATGACCCGGCTCGTCGGCCGCCTCGAGGAGCGCGGCCTGGTGCGCCGCGACCCTGACCCAGACGACGCACGCGCGTTCCGCGCCACGCTCACTCCCGCCGGCGCGCAGAAGCTCGCGGAGGCGCGGGTCACCCACGATGCGGTGGTCGCAGGGATGCTCAAACCCCGCCTCACCCCCCGGGACCTCCGCACCCTGGAACGAATCCTCGGGGGTCTTCTCAACGCCAACAACTCCTGATCGCGAGCGCCGCGGGGCAGCCTCATCAGTGGCTGATGAGTGGCTCCTCAGCTATGAGCCGCTGGGAGGCGAGCGCCACCGCCACCGCGGGGTCGAGCACTCCCACCCGCATGACGGGCCACACACCGATGGCCATTCGCACGGGCACGCCCACGGTGACGGAGGACACGGGCACTCCCATGGCGGAGGACAACCGCACTCCCATGACGACGGCCCCGCACGGCGTCAGGGTCCCGCCGCGTCCTCCGCCAGAACCGGCCGGGCAGGTAGCGCCCGAATGCGGGCGAGCAGCGGCGGCGAGTACCAGGCGGGCTCGTCGCCCTCCATGAACCTCTCGAGATCAGGCGTCTGGGGACGCGCCCCGCCGAGCGCGTAGAGGACCACGCCGATGATCGCGCCACCTGCAGCGAGCGCGAGGCCGATCCACAGCATGATGCCGGTTCCGGAGATGAGGTTCGGGCCGGCAGTCGCCGCGAAGTGGGCAAACACCGGCGCGATCATGAACGCCGCCACCGCACGGAACAGCTCGACGATCGCAAACACGCGTTGCAAGTTCTGCGAGCGAAGCGACAGGCCGGCCACAAACAGTGCCGGCGCCACGGTGGCGCCCAGTCCCAATCCCGTCAGGCCGGACCCGACGAGCGTGAGCGCCTCTGTGGACGGAACCCGCACCCGTAGCACGCCGATCCCGGCGGCCAGGAGCACCATCCCGGCCAGCGGCAGGTAGTGCATGTGGCGCTTATCGATCACTGCACCCAACGCGAACGCGGTAACGATCGCGCCGCCGAGCTCGGGCAGGTAGAGCAGACCGACATGGAGCGGCGTGTAGCGCTGGGCCAGCACGCTCGCCGTGAGCGCGGTCGCTGAGACCGACGCCGCGGCCGCGAACAGCGCGACAATGATCCCGGCCACCGGCATCGTGCTGGTCAGCATGCTGCGAATCGTCAACAGCGGCCGCCGGCTGCGGTACTGGTTTACGACCAGCAGGATGATCAGCGCCAGCCCTCCCAGGAGCGGGGCGATCGTGAGCGCGTTTAGAAAGCGGTGAGTCAGCAGCTCGGAGGCGCCGTAGAACGCAGCCACCGCACCTGCCCCCGCCAGCGCGATCGCCAGTGGGTTCAGCGGCACCGTCGGATCAGCCGGTGGCGCATCCTCGTAGGTGAGCAGTGCGAGCACCAGCGCCGCCAGCGAGATGCCCGCCACGGCGAAGAACAGCGGCCGCCACCCGTGGGCGCTGGCCTGTATGCCGCCCATTGTCGGACCGAGCGCGACCGCGCCAAAAATGCAGATGTTCATGATCATCGCCGTCTCTCGGAACTTGGAGGTGCCGAAGCCGAGCGCCAACGGCGGAACGGCGGCGATCAACAACAGGCTCGTACATAGACCCTGGAGCACGTGACCCGCGATGAACATCGCCGGGTTCTGCGCTGCCGCAGCCAGGAAAGACCCAACGACAAGCACTGCGGCGTAAACGACCATCACCCGACGCTGGGGCAGGTGCTGGGCCAACGCAACCGCCAGCACCGTCCCGACCGCATAGCCGGCATTCGCCATGCCGGAGCCGAGGTTCATCGTCTGCAGGCTCATGTGCAGCTGACGAGCGATGATCGGCGTGAGCGGCTGAAGCGCGGCCGAGAGCGCCAGGAACGGGACCAGCGCGAAGATGACCATCGCCGCCGCGGCCGAGTAGCGGCCGGCCAGGGGACCTGCTCTCATCGCTGAAGACGGGGGGTTCGGAGCCACCGGTCCAGCCTAGCAATGGTTGCTCGCGCAATCACTTGTGCCTTTCGAGCGTCTTGGGGTTGGTTGCCTTCGCCGCGGTGCCCCGCAGCTCAGCTCTGCCCCAGGGAGGGCTACGAAAAACCGTCGAGCGTCAGTCGCCGGGCATCGGGAACGACGTGCTCCGCGCGGAGCTTGTCGCACGAAGGTGTTGAACCAACACGGCAAATGGCGGCTCACCCACCACGAAACGCTTCAGTTCGCCCCCACGCGCGCCGCCACGGTCAACACGCAACACGCTCGTTGCGAACCCAGTCCAAGCTGCGGCCTCGGCCGCGTCAATGGGGCTGCGGCGCCACTCATTCCAGCCACTCCGTCACGAACGTGGGACTGGCGTGGATGCACACGAGGTTGGCCCGTCCGGGCCCGTTGTTGGTGAATTTGTGCGGCGTGTCGGGCGGAACGATCACGAGGTCGCCCGCCCGGGCTTCGAGTTTGTCCTCGCCCGCTTGGAAGGTGAGATTCCCCTTGATCACGACCCAGGTTTCGTCGTACGGGTGCTTGTGCGACCGCGGCCCATGGCCCGGGTCTGAGTGGTCGAGGATCAGCGAGATCGTCGTTCCGTAGTCGGCCCCGTTGAGGTGGCCGGTCGGGAGCGAGCTGGCATTGATCAATGGCATGTGTCTTCACCGCCTTGTGGTTCGAATAGGGCGGCGCTCATCGGGTCGCCCCTGCATGCTGTGGGCGTCCTGGTGATTGTCGCTGCGGCTGGGCGGACGAAGCGGGGCCCCCGGGTCCACGCAGCGGCAGCTCCCTGAGGGCGAGCACGGCCGCGAGCGCTATCAGCGCGATCGGCGCGGTCACGAGAAACACGGTGTGCACGCCGGAGATCACCTCGAGGCGGCCGGCGTGCGCGAGGGAGAGCGTGCGGCTGCCGACGTGTCCGACGTGGCTGGCGAACACCGCACCCAGAACAGCGGCGCCAACCGCTCCGCCGAGCGCTCGGAAGAACCCGGTGATGGCCATCGCCTGGCCGAGCTGGCGACCCTGGACGCTGTTCTGGACGGCGATGATGAGTACTTGGCCGACCATCCCGAATCCCAGGCCGAACAGCGTGAGCGCGACTCCCGTTGTTACCCGCGAGGGGTGCTCGACCACCGCCGCCAGCGCCAGCAGCGCCGCTGAGATCAGCGCCAACCCGACCATGGGGAAGCGCTTGTAGTGCCCAGTGCGCGCGATCAGCCGGCCGGCCACGTTGGTCGAGAGCGTGATGCCGACCATCATCGGGATCAGCAAAAGCCCGGCCTGGGTCGGGGACGCGCCGGTGGTGGTCTGAAGGAACGCCGGCACGAACACCGTGATCGAAAACATCGTCGCGGTCACCAAGAACAGCGCCGCGCTGACCAGCGCCACCGAGCGGTTGCCGATCAGGCTGAGCGGCACGATCGCGTCCTCCAGGCGGCGGGTGCGCGCGACCAGCGCGGCCGCCAGGACACCAGACAGCGCCAGCAGCGAGACGATCTGCGGCGACCCCCAGCCATAACGCTGGCCGCCCCAGATGCACGCCAGCATCAGCGCGCTGGCGCCGGCAACCAGCAGTCCTGCGCCTGGGAGGTCGAGCCGGGTCCTGGGAGCCTCGACCACGACGGATGGGAGCCGCACGTGCAGCCCGATCAGCGCGAGCGCCCCGACCGGCAGGTTCACGTAGAACACCCACCGCCAGCTCACATGATCAACCAGGACTCCGCCGAGCAGCGGCCCGACCGAGGCGGCCACCGCGAATACGGCCATGATGTAACCCTGGTAGCGCCCGCGCTCGCGCGGAGAGAACAGATCGCCGACCGCCGCCTGCGCCAGCGACATCAGTCCCCCACCCGCGGCGCCCTGGACACTCCGCGCTACAACGAGCATCCACAAGCTCTGTGCCACCCCGCAGACCGCCGATGCGGCCAGGAACAGCGCCAGCGTCGCCTCCAAAACGCGCTTGCGGCCGTGCCGATCGCCCAGCTTGCCCCACAGCGGAGCGAAGGCCGCGGCCGCGACCACGTACGCGGCCACTACCCACGAGACATCCGCCAGCCGACCGAGGTCAGACGCGATCCTCGGCAGCGCGGTCGCCAGGATCGTCTGATCCAACACGGCCGGAAGCATCGCCAGCACGACGGCCCAGAACGCGACCGTCACAGCGCCGTCGCCGCGATCTCGAGGAATTCTCCCGATGTTCATCTCGAGCTCCCTTCCCTAGCTTGTGTGCCACTAAGTTTAGAGTAGCTCTATCTTTGATGTCTGTCAAGCTTTTGCTATGCTCATACCAATGAGCGCGGAACTGGGGCTTCGGGAGCGCAAGAAGCAGCGCACGCGTCAGTTGATCGCCGACACCGCCCGCCGTTTGTTTGCGCAGCGCGGGTTCGAGGCCGTGCCGGTCGCGGAGATCGCCAAGGAGGCGGAAGTCTCAGAGGCGACCGTGTTCAACTACTTCCCGACCAAGGAGGACATCTTCTACAGCCGCCTGGAGGCCTTCGAGCAGCAGCTGATCGAGAGCATCCGCGACCGCGCCCCCGGTGAATCGGTGCTGGACGCCTTCGGGCGGTTCGTCACCACCCCGCGCGGGCTGCTCGCCGCCCGTGACCCTGAACAGGTCGAGCACCTAGCGACAATCACCCGCGTCATCGCCGACAGCCCCGCCCTGCTCGCCCGCGAACAGCAGATCTACGCCAAATACACAGGCTCGCTCGCCCGCTTTCTCGCCACAGAGACCGGTGCAAGCGCCGGCGACATCGAGCCGTGGGTAGTCGCCCGCGCCCTGATCGGCCTCCACCAGAGCGCAGTCGACTACTCCCGCCGGGAAATCCTCGCCGGCACCCGCAACCCCACCCTCGCCCGCCGCGTGCGCCGCCAAATCCAGCAAGCGCTCGAACTGCTCTCGCGCGGCCTCGCCAACTATGGCGTCCGCCCCGGGGCGCCCTAACACCCAAGCGTGCTGCCGCCGGCGGCCTGGCTGTCGAGCGCGCGCCAATGAACGGCGCGCTCGATTGTCAGCTTGAGCAGTGGTCCTGGCGGCCGTCGGGCGCGGTATGCCGGGTATCTGTTGGCGAGCGCGTCGAGGACCGCCGGGTGATCGGCGGCTGCCAGCACGTCGATGGTGCCGAGGAGCTGCACCCAGGCGAGCTTTGCCCAATCCTCGTCGTAGACATCGATCAGGAGCGCGGCTTCGGGGCGGCGCCGGAGCCAGCGGATTCGCGCGGGATGGGCCGAGCGCTTGGGCTTCTCGTCGATCGCGCTCCACACGGCGCCGTCGTGAACGGCGAAGGTCACCGGGAGCACCCGCGGGCGGTCGCTGCCGTCGAGCAGCGCCAAGCGCCCGACGCGGGCGGCCATGAGTAGCTCGCCGGCCCAAGCGGGAAGCTCGGCTAATGTCACCCCAGGAGCGTAAGCGAGCCGAAGGAGGAGCTGATGAAGGTTGGGATTGGGCTACCGAACGCGGTCCCGGGGACCACTGGCGAGCAGCTGACCGAGTGGGCGCGGCGAGCGGACGCGGCGGGTTTCTCGACCCTCGGCACAATCGACCGGATCACCTATCCCAACCTCGAGCCGCTGACCGCGCTCGCGGCCGCCGCCGCAGTCACGCAGCGAATCGGTCTCGCGACGACCATCCTGATCGCGCCCTACCGGGCCACCGCCGCGGTACTCGCCAAGCAGGCGGCCTCCGTGCAGCGCATCTCCGGCGGCCGCCTGACGCTCGGGCTGGCGGTCGGAGGCCGAGAGAACGATTACCGCGTCGCTGGCGTGGACTTCGGCTCGCGCGGCAGCCGCTTTGAGGAGATGCTCGAGCAGATGACACGGCTGTGGCGTGAGTCCAACCAGGCATCCGGGGAACCGGAGTCTGAGGCGGTCGGTCCGGACGTCGCCGCGGCGCCGCCGCGGCTACTGATCGGCGGCTCGGTGCACGCGACCTTCAAGCGGGTCGCCAGCTACGCCGACGGCTACATCCTCGGCGGCGGCACTCCAGAGATGCTGGCCGACGCCAAGGCCAAGACCGAGGCCGCCTGGCAGGCGGCGGGCCGAGAGGGCCGGCCGTACATCGCGGCGCTCGCCTACTTCTCGCTCGGCGAGCAAGGCGAGGAGAATGCACACGCGTACCTCGAGGACTACTACGCCTGGCTCGGTCAGCTGGCCGAACGGATCGCCGCCAGCGCCGCCAAAGACGCCGGCACGGTGCGCGGCTACCTCCAAGCGTTCACCGACGCGGGCGCAGACGAGCTGGTCTTCTTCCCGACCTCGCCCTCGCCCGAACAGGTCGACCTGCTAGCCGAGGCCGCGCTGTAAAGGAAGCACCGTAGTTCCGGGCATTTTGGTCACCTTACAGTCCCTTGATTTGCGGCCGACCTGACCAGGAACGTTCCGCGCCACCGTTGCCCGCAACGGTGGTTGCCCGCACCGTCTACGCCGGTTCGGGATGCTCGTCGCCCGGCCAGCTGCCGGTGAGCTTCTGGAAGGCTTGGCGCGCGCCGTGATCGAACAGCCCGCGGACGGCGCGGAGGATCGCCCCCTCGAGCACCAGCGCGGCAACCAGCTTCCTCAGCGACACCTCGCGGTGTTGTGGGTCGGGTGCGGCGTGATCATCGATGGCGCCCCACAGCGCCTCAAACGTCTTCTTGCCGACCACTCCGGCGAGGATCCCGCCGATCACGCTGAAGGGGATGAAGAGAAGCTTGCTCATTGGTCATCCTTCCGCTGGCTCGGCCGTTGTGGTCGTGTCGGCCTCGACCTCCGCCGAGAGAGGGCCAAGCTCGCTTGCCCATTTGAGGGCCCGCAT